>Ga0153989_1000146_pt1 | contig 17623 bp, 19 predicted proteins | sample TSNC073MetaG_FD_104701 | JGI IMG/M metagenome (GOLD analysis project Ga0153989, IMG submission 104701) | Attine ant fungus gardens microbial communities from North Carolina, USA - TSNC073 MetaG | ecosystem: Host-associated > Fungi > Mycelium > Unclassified | place: USA: North Carolina, Jones... | reverse complement strand
TGACCCGAACGCCGATCGGCAACGCCTTCCTGGGCCCTGACCTGCTCAGGTGGGCGCAACCCTAACCCCGCACCGGACCGCGGTGGGCGGAGTTGTCATATGGAATGTCCGCGACGCGATGCCTGCGCTCGCTCACACCCTCGGGGCGCGACCGATGGTCGATCCCGGTCGACTCCGATTGACCGTCGCCGTGACGCGGCCTGAGCCCGCCCCCGTGAGCGGCAACCTCACCGACGCGTTCCGTCGCGAAGCACCTGGGTTGCTGGGCTTCTTCATCAAGAGAGACGTGCCGGTCGAGGACGCAGCCGACCTGGTCGGCGACACGTTCCTCGCCGCCTGGCAGTCCAGTCGAACGAACAAGATCGAACCCGAACTGCTTCGCGCCTGGCTGTTCGGCATCGCCCGCAAGACGCTCTCCCGGTACAGACGCGGCCGCACCCGGCGATCAGCCCTGAGCGACAGGCTCCGAGCAACCCTGGCCGTGGATGTCACCGCCCATTCGCCGGGTGCCGGGGACGGCAGCGGCGGCAGCGACCTTGGTGAGCATGTCCGTTCCCTCATCGGTTGTCTTCCCGAGATCGACCAGGAGATCGTCCGCCTGGTCTACTGGGACGGATTCACCCAGAAAGAAGTCGCAGCGATCCTCGGCAAACCAGCCACCACGATCCGTGCACGACTCTCCCGTGCGCGAAGGACGCTGCGAGATCAGCTGGCCGAGGGCACTGACCTCGAGTGACGCACCCGACGCGCCGGCGACCCCGGAAGGTCGGCGGCGCGTTGCGCCCGTCAGCGTCTCAGTTCTGCCAGGGTCGCTCTACTCGATCACGACGCCAAGGTGACTTGGAAGGGTTAAGGCTGGGAGGTGTTGTCCGCGTAGGAGCCGGATAGCACGTCATCGATTAGGGATGGGTTCCGGGGAGTCCAGCCGAGGGCGTGGGCTGCGCTGGGGTCGAAGGTGGCGTCGAGGAGGAGTGGTTCGGCGAGCATGCCGAGTCGTTCGGCCGCTGCGGTGGGTGTTTCACCGCGAATCTTGCCGTGCAGGCCTCGTGCGTGACTGACTGCCGCAGCAAGTTCGTCGATGGGGGTGGACTCGTCGTTGCTGGCGATGACGTAGTTGCCTGGGGTGTCGTGTTCGAGGATGCGGACGAAGAGGGCGGCTGCGTCGTCGACGTGCACGGCGGCGAAGTGCTGCGATTGCCCGGGATAGATCAGTCGGCCGTTGTCGACGGGTCCGTTCATGAGGAGCGCGACGAGGCCACCGTCGTGGCCGTAGAGGTTGGCTGGGCTGACCATGGTCGCTCGGACAGCTTCGGTGGTGCGGATGCGTTCGAGGAGCGCCGGGCGCCACGCGACCATGACCGGCGGGTTGTAGGGGCTTTCCTCGTTGAGCTGCGTGCCGGAGCCGTGGATCCAGGATCCGCCGGTGTGCACGTAGCGTTGGCCCGTGCCGGCGAAGGCGTCGAGGACGGTGTTGAGGACTGCCTGGTCGAGCGCGGCGCTTCCGGCGTCGTTGGGGCTGGCAGCGTGGACGGCGCCGTCGACGCCAGCCAAGACGCCGCTGAGCCAGACGGGGTCGGTGAGGGTGCCGAGCTGTGGGCTGATGCCCAGCCGGCCGACGCGCTGTGCCGCGTCCGCGGTGCGGACGTGTCCGAGGACGGTGTGACCGTGGTTGAGGAGCTGGGTGGCGATCGCGGATCCGAGGTAGCCGGTCGTACCGGTCAGAAACACCTTCATGTGGGGCCTTCTTCGCGTGGTTTGGTACGGGTGCAGCGTGTGCGGTGCTCACACGGATCAGGCGGAGGGCACGGACTCGTGGTCGAAGTCCGTGCCCTCCGGTGACCGCCGCGATCAGCCCCAGGGCGCCGGGGTGGGGGCGTCGGCGGGAGCGCTCAGCTGTCCCATGAGGCCGGCGAAGTCCTCGAGGTGCCAGGTGGTGACGATCTTCCCGTCGCGGACCTGGTGGACGTCCATGGTGCGCATCTCGATCCGTTTGCCGGTGGGCTCGTGGCCCATGAACGCGCCCTGGTGGGTGCCGGAGACGGTGTTGCGGACGGCGACCTTGTCGCCCTGGACGATGATGTCCTGATGCTCGACGTTGTAGTCCGGCATCGCATGACGGAAGAGCGCGATCTGCCCGGCCATACCGTCGGGACCCTGCTCCTGGCCCGGCGCGAGGGGCAGGTCGAGCCAGTCCTCCGCGAGGATCTCGCCGTAGGCGGTCGTGTCCCCCGTGCGGAAGGGTTCGTAGAACGCGCGCACGATCGCCTCGGTCGCGGTGTCGTCGACGTTGTTCTGCTCGTTCGTGGTGCTCATGGTGGTGACCTTTCGAGATGGATGAGGAAGGGCTGCTAGAGGAAGAGGAGCGAGTTCTGGGGCGCTCGAGCTTCGAGCGGGGTGCCCGGCGGGTCTAGCCGAGGGCGAGGATGAGGCCGGCGAGGATGAGGACCAGGGCGGTTGCGCCGTGGATCGAGAGCGCGTGGCGGAGCGAGCCGCCGTTGGTGACGACGATGATCGCGTCGCCGATCGGGGTGATCGCCGCGGTGAGCAGCGCCCACCCGAACACGTGCGGGCCGCCGACGAGGAGGACCACCAGCGGGACGAGTCCCGACGTGATGTCACGCACCCCCTTGATGCTGGTGAACGCCCGCCGGCGATCTTCGGGGACACCGAATCCTGCGGTGGCGATCTTCGGCGCAAGGAGGAAGCGGCCGCCGATGAAGAGGATGAAGAGGCAGCCAAGGCTGGCGACGATGAGGGCGGCGATGATCATGGGGGAACCCTTCCGAGGTTATATAACGCTGTTCTACAACGAACCTAGCAAGGCTTCTGGCCGATGTCTACCGTTGTTAGATAACTACGATCTGTTATTCTTCGGCCATGTCCCCTCGACCAGCTCCCGACCTCGACCTCCGGCGTGATCAGATCACCCAAGCGGCGCGCAATGTTGCAGAGCGGGAGGGATGGGAGGCGGTCACGATGCGGCGGGTCGCGTCCGAGATCGGGGTGACCCAGCCCGTGATCTACTCCGCGTTCGCCGGTGGTCGGCAGGCGCTCATTGACGCTGTCGCGCTCGGCGGGTTCGATGCGATCGCGACGGCGCTCGAAGGTGTCCCGGCGGAGCCGCTGGCGCGGATGCGGGCCTACCTCGAGTTCGCCGCTGCGCAGCCGCATGTGTACGAGGCGATGTTCTCGATGCCCTCGGGACTCGAGTTCGGAACCGGAACTGGACCGGACGCGCTCCGGCGCGCCTTCGCCGGGATCGGCGCGGCGTTTCCGGAAGAGGTGGAAGCCGAGGTCGCCTGGGCGACTGTTCACGGCCTGGCGACCCTCGAAGTCAGCAAGCGATTACCCGAACAGCGGTCACAAGCGCGACTAGAACGGGCCCACCACGCGCTCACCAGCCACTGATGGTCAGGCTCCTCGGATGCCACCGCCACGCGGTCGGCGTCGCGCTGGCGTAGGCGGCGACGACGACTGGTGTTCGGTGTTGCTGCCGTGTCCTATGGCGCCACGACGCGCGCGACGGCATCGCGAAGGAGCGCGCGCCGCTGATCATGATCACCAGCCGGCTCCGCCATCGACGCCGCGTACACGCCGCTCGCCGGCGACCAGGCAGAAGCCATCCCAATCAGGAGGGTCAGCAGATCCGCAGGGTCCCCAGCCCGCAGAATCCCGGCCGACTGCGCCGCTGCAATGGCGTCGAGCTTCGGCTCATGTTCCATGCTGTCGAACCATCGGCCGGTCGGCCGCCGCTCGAGCCGCGTCCAGGCGATCAGTCTCGCGAGTTCGGGTTGCTGCAGATTCTGGTCATACAGCCGCACCACCCAGCCGGGCAGGTCCTCGACGTCGAACCAGACACTGCCGGCGCTCGCATCGACGCGATCGGCGACGGCAGCATCGAACAGGCCCTCCTTGCTGCCGAAGTATGCGTACAGCTGTGCCTTGTTGGCATCGGCCGCCGCGGTGATGCGATCCATCCGGGCACCAGCGAATCCAACTGCCGCGAACTCGGTGACCGCAGCGTCCAGAATTCTCCGGCGCGTCGCGATCCCGCGCGCGGTTGTCGGCATGGGCAGCTCCGGCATGACCTCACGCTACCAGAAAGACCAGTTAGTTGCTTTCGCGCCGGCACCTCGTTACCGTAAGCAAACCAACCGGTTGTTCTTTTGGAGGCATCATGGGCACCACTCCCGCATGGCAGAGCTTGGACCAGGGCAGCGAGCTGCAACGGGGCACGATCACGCGCCGGACGCTCCGGCGTGACGACATCGCTGTTCGCGTCGACTTTTGCGGTGTCTGCCACAGCGATCTGCACGCGATCCGTGGGGCGACGCCGCATATCTCAGATGAGTCGGGCCTCGTTCCCGGACATGAGTTCACGGGACGGGTCACCGCCGTGGGCGCCGACGTGACACGATTCGTTCCCGGCGATGCCGTGGCGGTGGGGACACTCGTCGATTCCTGTGGCGAGTGTGCGATGTGCCAGGTTGGACAGGAGAACTTCTGTCTGCTCGGTCCCGTCAGCACCTACGGCGGCCAGGACCGCGTCGACGGGTCGGTGACGAAGGGCGCCTACAGCCGCGACTACGTCCTGCGCGAGAAGTTCGCCTACCACCTGCCGGACAACCTCGACCCAGCAGCGGCCGCACCCCTGATGTGCGCGGGCATCACAATGTGGGAGCCCCTCAAGGCGGCCCAGATCGGACCGGGCAGCCGCGTCGCGATCGTCGGCCTCGGGGGACTCGGGCACCTCGGCGTGAAACTCGCTGCGGCCCTCGGCGCCGAGGTCACCGTGCTCAGCCGCACCGCTGACAAGGCCGACGACGCTCACGACCTCGGTGCCGTCGACGTCCTCCTGACGTCCGACGACGGTCAACTTCAGAGCGCGTCCGGTCGCTTCGATCTCATCCTCGACACGATCTCCGCCGAACACGACCTCTCGCCGCTGCTGCGACTGCTCGCGCTCGATGGCACGCTCTCGGTCCTGGGGAACCCGCTGATGCGCGGGCCGCTGATCCTGGAACTCACGGCCGGCCGCAGGAAACTGACCTCCTCCGGCACCGGAGGTACGACAGGGACAGCCGAGATGCTGGCGTTCTGCGCCGACCACGGGATCACCGCCGACGTCGAAGTCCTCCCGTCCAACCAGGTCAACGACGCCCTGAACCGCCTGGAACACGGCGACGTCCGATACCGGTTCGTCCTCGACGTCTCCGACCTCGACCGACCGTAAACAGCCCAGCAGTCCGGCTGATCATCGGCTGCAGGACACGGTTCTGACTGATCGGGCGAGCGTGATGAGTTCTTCGAGGGCCGTGATCGCCGCGTGTGGTCCAGGGCCGTGTCTGGTGCGGTACTTCGCGCAGGTTCGCCGAGGTGTCGGCGCATGATCCCCTATTCTGCGGTTGGTGCGTCGGGGTCATGCAGGAACGCGTCGTAGGTGGCGCCGTCGACGGCTTGCGGACTGATTGGGTCTGGTAAGACGTAGAGGACATCCGTGTGAGTGCCGACGACCTCGCGCAGCCGCGAAACCGCCTCGATCGCGTTCGGCGCTTCGACGCCCGCAACCTCGGGTTCGTCATCGCCGTTCGGAACGTAGCCTGCACTCCATCGCACACCCCCATTGTCCCCACAGTGTTGCAACCACAACAAAGACGGTGATCGGCTTCTCCACGCTGCGCAGTCTTGCGGACATCTCCGCACGGAGTCGCTACCGTCACAACCGGGGCAGAGACGAGCGAGAAGGAGACGCCATGAGCGCGTATGAACGCGACGACAACGTCGAACCAGCACGCATTCCGACCATCGCTCGAGCGCGGAAGCAGTGGCGGCGCACTGGATCGGTCAGCTGGACCCGCGCTGACCTTGACTTCTTCCGCGACGAAACCTCAGAAGCCGTTCGTCGCTGACCGTCGGCGGTGGCAGCCTCCGCCGACCAGACCACAGGTCGACGACAGCATCGCTTCTCAACCCACGGCTTACGACCGGAGACACCCCCGCGCGTCCATCAGGTAGCCCCGGTGATGTCCGCCAATCACGTCGCTCCAGCGTCGGTGAGACTGCAGTTGCGGCAATCGGGTACCGGTTCAGGACCGGGGCGGAACCCGTGGAGTGTGTGCGAAGGACGAGCAGGCCCACCCGGCGACCGTTATGGTCAACGACCTGCGCCTCGAGTTGGTGGCTACTCGTGGGCGCTCGACGTTGACGGCGTGATCACTTATCGGCCGCCGACGCGGGTGCAGCATACGGGCGGCCGCCGGCCAGGTGAGCGTGGGTTTACCGTTCGTGCTGGCTGCGGGTGAGTGCGCGCGTGAGTTGCTGTGTGGAGGAAAAGCCCGAGCGGAGCGCCCGTTCCGTGGTGGTCAGGGACTCGGCTTCTGCGAGCTGTGCTGCTTCGGTGAGTCGGCGTCGCTCGATCTCCCTCCGGGGTGCGGTTCCCATGCGTTGGAACGTGTCGCGGAGGGTTCGCTCCGATGCGGAGAGCTCGTAGGCGAGCTGGCTGACGGTGAACGCGGGGTCACGGAACCGCGTTTCGATGACGGAGTGCGCTGCCATAAAGAGTCCGTCGCGGCGTTGTCCGACGTCGCGCGGACGGCGGGGAGCGTTCTCTTCGAGGACGGCAGCGAGCATGTTCTCGAACGCGAGGCTGAGGTGTCGCTGACCGACCTCCGTCGACGGGGGAGAGGCCTGCACCAGGCTGTTGGTCATGGCCATCAGCATCTGAATCGATGTGCCGCTGGTCGGTAGCGGTTCGCCGTATTGAAAACGGCCCTTTCCTGGGGTGAGGAACGTGGGTTCGAGGTACCAGACGTAGCGGGATGTTTGGGCGACTGTGCGAGCGGTTGTGGGGGCTTCTCCGTTGAGCAGGATCAGTGAGCCGGGTTCGGTGGGGATGGTGTCCCCGTCGACGGTGAACTCGAACCCGCCCTCCATCGTCAGCACCAGGTAGATGCGCTCTGGGGCGGTCGTCAGCGCGTAGCCGGCGGAGCGGGACCAGGCGTGCCCGACGCCGAAGCGGGGCTGCTCGAGGGTCTCCGCGACCAATGTTGGGTCGATCGCGCCGCGGGGATGCCAGCCGAAGTCGTTGCAGCGTTCGGCGGCGGCGCTGCCCATTGTCACGTGAGGACCTGCATGAGCTGATCATGCATCACAGCACCCGTCGTGCACAGCACTTGCATCCGCGATGCCGCCCGTCGGTGCCGTCAGTTTCGGCAGCGGGGGGTGGCAATATCGGCACGTTTGATCCGGATCGGTGGAGTGGGCGGGGTGGTGCGAAAAACTAAAGGGGATCGGTTAGCGAGGACTCGCCGCTTTCGCCGTGGTGCCCGAACACGGACGAAGCGGCGCGGACGAGGAGGCGCAGTGTCACAACAGCGGGCGGGGTCAGAGGGCCCGGTGAGCAGGCCGGGGGTGGATCTCGCGGAGACGGTTCGTAAGGTTGGAGAAAAGCAGGGGTGGGACGCTGCGACGGCGTACATCGGGCAGCATTGGGATGCGCATGCCACGAGCGCTCCGCGTCGGCTGCTCGATGCGATCGAGGCATTGCCAGGCTCGGTGCTCTTAAACGACGCGTCCCTGGTCATCGCCGCGAGCTACCTGCAGCACGTGGTGTTGGGGGAGGACCCGACCAACTTTGACCCGTTCCAGGTAGTCCCGGCTGGGGCGGGACCGGCGAATGGCGCGCTGACACAGCAGCTGACGATCTACACCGGGATCTCAGCCAATGCCCGCACGTCCGGCGATGTGCAGAAGGCATTGGACGCCGCCGAGCAAGGCCGGCGCCTGCTCGAGCAGATCCGGAAGGGCGCCGACGATCCAGCCCGGGCCACCGAACTGGACCGCGTCCAGGCGAGCCTGCCGCACTTCTTCCTACAGTGGGGCCGCTCACGGGAGGCGGCCGAAGCCGGCGGCGCCGGGTACGAGTACGAAGAGGCACACCGGATTGGCGTGAGAACGAACCAGCCGCAGGTAGCGCGCGTTGCGGCCGGGCACCTCGCGTGGCGTTATGCGGAACGAGGCCGCGTGAAGCATGCCGAGGAGTGGTTAGGGAGGGCCCAGGCAACGGGGACACCGGATCCACGTTACGAAGCAGCGCTTCACCTCGCCGACGCGCTGATTGAGCTGGAGCGTGGCGATCGTCAAGCGGCCGGTGTGTCGTTGGCGCGTATGCGGGCGTATCCGGCTGGTGAACACTGGGCCTCGGCCCTGTGGGTGCGAGCTCTCCATGCCGCGTCGACCGAGGACGCCACGTTGGTGCAGAACGAGTTCGTCGACGAGCTCGACCGGCACCCCCAGTCGGCACGCGGCCCGGTTGATGCCCGATACCTCCGCGCGACCCGCCTGACCCTGGGTATCGCCCCGGCCAACGATGGCCCGCGGGTGCGGACTGCTCCGGACCTACTCCTTGACGCTGTTGATGCCTTCTCCCGAGGAGATCTGGAACTTGCCGCGGACCTGGTGCAGGAACCGGCTGCTGCGACCGACGGCGCCATCCCCCGCGTTCGTGCCAACGCGCTCGTGGTCTCGGCGGCCGTGCAGTTGGGGCTCGGCCGCGAGAACGCTGCTGTGAATGCGTTCGAACGGGCGCACACGCTTCTCACCGCGGAAGGGATGACCACGCCGTACCGAGCGCTACCGCAGGAGATGGTGCCGTTCTTCACTGACGCGACCGGCCGCCCGGTCGCCGTCGAACGCGGCGTGGAACCGGCCCCGGTTCCGATAACGCTCGGGACATTGACACCACGAGAGCGGGAGCTGCTGGTCTTCCTGACCACGAGAGCGAAGTTCGCCGAGATCGGCGCAGAGATTCATCTGAGCCCGAACTCGGTCCGGACTGCGGCGCAGCGGCTGTACCGAAAGCTCGGCGTGAACTCCCGGAAGCAGGCTGCGGAGATCGCGCATCGTGCCGGAGTCGCCTAGGCGATGGACACCCCCCGTCCGGGGGGTGTCACCGCGAAAGGGCTGCAGTTGGGGCAGCAATTCGTCAACCTCTCTGGGCTAACGCTCAGCCTGACAGGAAACTGACACCGCCGGCGGTGACGTCGGTACCGGGCGCGGGGTGCGCGGCCGGCGCACTGCCCCACTGAGAGTTAGGGATCAGGTTGAAACTGCATTGGCCCGGCACGCGAGCGCGTGCTCCACGAACGCATCAGACGTTCTCACTCCGCACTCGCACTGCCGCGTTGGTCGCGGCGGGGGCGTTGGCGCTGTCCACGCTGGTCGCTCTCGGTGCGGTCACGACGACCGCTCCCGCCCGCGCGGAAGCGAACGCGACGGGCGCGCCGCTGTTCTCAAACAACACCTTCTACGCGTACGCAGAAGCGGGTGAGACGCTCAACCTGAACTTCACGAAGGATTACGACTCGCCGACCGCCGGCGGCGCGAGCATGCAGTTCCAGGCCACCCGGCCGGACGGGACGGTCGCTTGGATGTGCTCCGTCGCTGCGAACGCTGCCGTCGGCCAGAGCTGCGCGACGACGGGCCTGACCGCGACGCAGACCGGGGCATGGAAGATCACGACGACGATGGGCGCGACCGGCACCAGCGCGTTCGACTGGAACATCACCGTCAACAACGGTGGCACCGCGCAGACAGGCCGCGTTTGGACCAACGCGTACAGCGTGCTGCAGTCGGATGGGGAGCCGCGGGATCTGACCTACTACCTGGTGAACGATTCCGGATACCAGTACACGACGACGCTCCGGCAGTACGATGGCATCGGCTCGATCATCCGAGCCAACAGCCTCGGACTGGCGTCAACGGCAGACTGCACGCCGACATACCAGTCGCGTGATAGCAGTAACGTTGCCGGACTGACCGCGAGTGGCTGCGGATCGGACTATCGGATCTTCTTCCAGCAGCCCTCCGCGGCCCTCCCGGCTAGCACGCCGTCGGCCGACGGCACCCTCGCTGTGCTTCCCACGCCGCTGACCGCGCAGGACCTCGCGGTGGACGACCTGAAGTTCACCCCGACGTCCGCGAACAGTGCGGACGGGACGTTCAACTACTCGATCACGCCGCGGTTCCAGGGCTCCTACGAGCTGCAGGTCGACACGAACGGCAACGGCACGTACGACGACCCGCAGGACCGCACCATCACCCTCGGCGCTGATGGGTCCGGGAACTACTTGTACGACTTCGACGGCCTCGACGGGCAGGGCAACGCGATCGCGGACTGCACCCTGATGCACGCCCGGATCTTCTACCCACAGGTCGGCGAGATCCACGTCATCCAGCAGGACGTCGAAGGACGGGCCGGCGGCATCCAGATCACCCGCACGAACGGCCCGGGCGCCCCGGACAGCACCATCTACTGGGACGACCGCCAGATCGATCCGTCCCTGCACTCCAACACCACCCCGCAGCTGAACGGCACCGCCGGCGTCGACAGCACCGGGGGCGTGCACGGCTGGGACTTCAACGGCACCAGCTGGGGCAACGCGGCCTACATCGATGACTGGACGTACACGCCCCTGAACGCCGGCACGGGGGAGATCTCCGTCGGCGGGCTGTGCCTGACGGTCGCGAAGACCTCGAGCGCGACGACCGCAGTCGAAGGTGACAAGGTCACGTACACCGTGACGGTGACCAGCACCGGCACCGGCGACTACACGGCGGAGACTCCCGCTTCGTTCACCGATGACCTCTCCGGCGTCCTGGACGATGCGACCTACAACAACGACGCCGCGGTGTCGTACTCGGGTGCGTCGACGTCCGACGCGCCGACCGTGTCCGGGAACACACTGTCCTGGGCGGGCCCCCTCACCGCGGGTGAGGTCGCGACAATCACGTACTCCGTGACCGTGAACACCCCGGACACGGGCGACCACAACCTGCACAACGTCGTCACTCCGCCCGACACGGGGACATGTGACCCGGCTGACTCGTGTGAAACGACCACGCCCGTGCAGTCGTTCACATACGCGAAGACCTCCAACGTCGTCGAGACGACCGAAGGCGGCACGGTCGACTACACGATCACCGTGACGAACACCGGCAAGGTGGACTACACCGCGACCGAGCCGGCAACGGTCACGGACGACATGTTCGACGTCCTCGACGACGCGAAGTACAACGACGACGCCACCAACGGCGCGACGTTGGACGGGAAGACGCTGACCTGGTCGGGTCCGCTCGCGGTCGGGCAGACGGTGGAGATCACGTACTCGGTGACGGTCGACCAGCCCGACACCGGGAACAAGAGCCTGCACAACGTCGTTACCTCCGACACCCCGGGCAGTTCCTGCGACACCACGGAGGGCTGCGAGACGACCACACCGGTGGGCTCCTACACGGTCACCAAGACCGTCGACACGACCAAGGCCGCGGAGGGCGACACAGTCGGGTACACGGTGACGGTGCAGAACACCGGCAAGACCGACTACACCGCGGACAAGCCGGCGTCGTTCAAGGACGACATGTCGGGGGTCCTCGACGACGCGACCTACAACAAGGACGCATCCGACGGCGCGACAGTTTCGGGGACGACCCTGTCCTGGGCTGGGCCGTTGCAGATCGGGCAGACGGTGAAGGTGACGTACTCCGTGACCGTGAACACCCCCGATAAGGGGGACCGGAAGCTCGGCAACGTCGTAGTCCCGACCGGTGACGGCGGAAGCTGCGACCCGGACGGTGCCTGCACGACGAACACACCCGTCGACCCGCCCGTGCCGCCTGCCGCTGCGGGGGGCACCCCGCCCGGGCTCGCGTTCACCGGTACCGACCTGATCGGCCCCGGGATCGCGCTCGCGTTGCTGCTGCTCGCTCTTGGCGGGACGGGGCTGTTCTTCAGCCGCCGCAGCCGTCAGGCGGCGGAACCGGAGCAGAGCGCATAACGAATTCGTGGCCCGCCCGGTGCTGACTCGCACACGAACGCACTGCCGTCCGGGCCACGAATCACCGCCAGGGAAGCCTGATCCCTAACCCTCGCGGTGACCTACGGGACCCTCGTCCCGTGACACGCGAACGGCGGGCCGCCCCTGAGCAGCCCGCCGTTCGTGCTCCCGAACCATCCACAACCTGCCTCAGCACGTCGACCTCGTCCGTGGCGAACGATCCAGGAAGCGCACACCCGATGACCGGTCAGAAGCTCCGACTCGCGCTCTTGAGCGCGCGGACCCGCCGGATGCTCCGGCACACCTCGGATCCGGTCGAACGTGCTCTCGCACTCGTGGTGATCAGTCGCGCCGTTGCCGATCACGCCGCTGTCGCAGCATCAACGCGCACCAGCCCGGACTCGCTCGAGGTCCGCGGTACGGAACAGGTCCTCACCGCCGCGCTCGAGCATCTGCACGCTCTTCGGCGCGCAGCCCACCACAACCACCAACAGACCGTGCAGCATGACTGACATCGCGCCCGCCGTGCTGCAGCTCCTCACCGCGGCTCGCGCCGCCGAGAACGCCGCGCGCGGTCCGGGTCGACACGACGCGTTCCGGATCACGCGGTTCCTGCTCGTCGGCAGCCTCACCGCCGGATACACCGCATCCGACCTCGCCACCGTCCTCCAGGTTCCCCGACGGTCGATTCGTGCTCGGGGAAGCACGGACGGGCTGGTCCCCAGCCAGGTGTTCGCCGGTTACGCTGGCATCGACCTTGGTGTCCTCACCGCGTGGCGGGAAGCGGGGTGGCTGCCCGCAGCGGAGCCGGACACCGAGTGCCGGACGAGCTATCCGGCGTCCGCCCTCATCACCGCACTTCTGACCAGCCTGCTCACAGGGCCAAGAGCCCAACTGGATCAGAGCACGACGGCCGGGCCCGCCCCGGTCGGACGGCGTCCCGATTGAACCGAGGGACACCGTCAGCTCTGCGTCGCTGTGTCGGGTGCACAACAACGCAGCCCCTGCATGCCGTGTCGGATTCACCGCCTGCAGGGGCACCCCGCGCCTGAGGGCACGATGCCGTCCGCCAGCCGTTCGTCCAACAGACGAATTCAGTGGAGGGTCTGCGCCGCATCCACTTCGAGTCGTAACGGGGCACCGTGAGGTGGTTCCGGCGGGGCCCCGGTGTGGTGTTCGGCGCGTGTGCGGCGTTAGCCTGCTGGGGGATTCGGTTTGAGCGTGCTCCTGGGTCCCCGGCTCGCCGTCCGTTCGCGGTGAGGTCGCGGCGACGGTGCCGGACCGGTGTGGGGCACTGGCACCGTCGCCCGGTCTAGCGCTTGTCGTTGCGTGGAACGGCCAGCTCGTGGACGGCCGAGGCTGCTGCGATCGTGGAACATCGACCGCAGCTCGGGCGTTGCGTACTCCGTGGATAGAGCCCTGTCGAACATCGTTGCCGTGTTGGCGCGCATGCCAGTGGGGAGCATCGACGTGTCGCTGCCGCTGTATCAGCGGTTGGCGGGCACGGACGAGGTACGCGCGTTTACGTTCGGGACCGTGCGGCTGGTCTGGGTTGGTCCGTTCCTCCTGCTGGAGGGCGCCGAGGGAGCCGTTCCGGTGCGCTCGGCCACGATCATTGTCCGGGATGTCGAGTTCGTGGCATCGCTCGTGGTGGCCAGTGGAGGGGAGCTCCTGGACGGACCGATGCCCGGTCCAAACGGGCGGCGCTTGATCGCCCGTCATTCGGACGGGAACGTGCTCGAGTACATCGAGGACATTCACCAGTCCGGCTGACGATCGGCTAACGAGACGACTCGGTGAAAGTCTTCTCGCGAGCTCGCAGGCCTGTGGCCGCCCCGCCTCGCCAATTAGTGACGCGTCCGGTCGAGGCCTGCTGAGGTTGCGGTGAGCGGCGGTCCTCGAGCGGATGAGCTGCGCAGTCCGTGGGTTGATCTGCCGCGGCGCGTCTGATCGAGCTGGCGCCTGCATGTGGGAAGGAGGGGGTGAGGCCGTGCAACCCGAATGCGCGGCCTCACCGGGGGAGGACCACTCCCCGTGACGGGATGAATCAGCGGTCCCGTCACCACCGCTTCTCAGGGCGGGTGCGTCCATCCCATCACATTGTGTGGTGGGGAGTGCAACAATTCGGGCGCGTGCAAGCCCTGGGGACTGCGGCGGCCGTGCTCCGGAGACGCTCTGCTAGACGACTGATGAGCATAAGGGGTTGCAGGGGCTGTCGGTCCATGAGCTCGCGGCCGCGCGTCGGCAGGTGATCAGGAAGCGCTGGTGGATTGATTTGAGCCCATCCGAGCGGCGAGGAAGGTCGCGACCTCACACGACGGCCGCGCGGGTGACCTCGATACTCCCGCAGCAGCCGCGTGCCGACGATGAACGACCGGTGGTCAGAGCGTTCGACGGCTCATCCGTTGCGTCAGGTGGTGCGCTTTGCGGTGATGACGATGTTGTCGACTGATGGGCCGCCTTCGGGGCGTTGGAGGCAGGTGATGACGACGAGTTCGTTGCGGCCGGCGGTCCAGATGCTGCTCGTGGGCAGCTTGGATTTCGACACCGATTCGGCGCCGGTGACCATGTACGGGACGTCATCGACGGTGATGGTGGCTCCCTTGCTGATCTTCGCTCGTTTCGCTTGCACGTCGATGAGGGCGTTCCCGGGGCCGACGGCGCCGTCTCGGAGCGAGTGCATGACGACGTAGACCGCTCCGGAGCCCGCCCGGTCCGGGGTGACACCGTAGTTGCGGATCAGGTACGCGGATGTGAACCCGGGTGGGGTGACGACGCCATCGACGGCGTCCAGCGATCCGAGCGGCACGTTGAGGTTCACGCTGCTGGCGACGAACCGGCCGTGTCCGGACGCGACGGCGGATGCTTTCGGGTTCGGGGTGGCGTCTGGGTCGTACTGGACCGGGTTTCCCCGTAGGTCCTTCGGCAGGTCCGCGCGGTTGAAGGAGCCAGTTGCGCCGAGGATTCCGATCACGATCGCAGCGACAGCAGCCGCCCCGATTGCAAGGAACCACCATCGACGGCGGGGGCGAGTGGTTTCGCTCGTCGCGTCTTCAGTCATGCGCTGTCTCCTTCACGGTTCTGGCTCCTTCACGGTTCTGGTGGTCATGGTTGGGCCGCGATCCGCGCCGCGGTCTCGGGTCCGACTCGGGTCCCTATCTTCGCGTGGACTGCGACGGTGTGCGGAGTGCTGGGAGCGGCGTAGTCCAGGGTGACGGTGGCGGTTCCGGTCGCGTTGGTGCGGGTCTCTTCCGCGGTATCGCCGTCCCATTGCACCGCGTAACTGGTGCTCGTGGCTCCGCGGATGGTGACCTCGACGGTTGACGCAGTGATGACCGCGAACAGTTGCGGGGCGTGCACTTGTGCCGTCCGGGTCGCGCTGGTGATGCCGTCAGCGGTGGCGTTGATGGTGACGGCACCTGGGTTGGCGCGCAGTGCCGCGATCTGCCACCGTCCGCGCGGATCCGCCGTGACGGTCACCGGGGATGATGACCCGCCGCTCACGGTCACGGTGCTGCCCGGACGCGCCGTGCCCGCGACCGCCGGGTAAAGCACGCCACCGGCAGTGTCCACCGTAGTAATGACCGGGGGTTCCGCCGGCAGCGATGGCGTCTGCGAGACGGGGCCGAGATCCCTTGTCGGTCCGGAGGAGGCTGGTTGGGCTGGCTGTGATGTGCGCGGTGCTGGCATGGTTGGAGGTGCGGGCGATGCTGGCTGTGCGCGGGGGATGTTGCTGGGTGTCGAATCGCCACGTGGTGCGGTAGCCCGCGGCGCGGCGGACGGTGACGCCGCCGAAGAAGGCGAGTCGTCAGGATGGGTTGGCGAGTGCACGGCGGGCGAGACGGCGGCGTGTTGCGTCACGGCGTTGCCGATCGCGGCACCGGTGAGCGCGACAAAGGCGACCGCGCCCACCACCAGGAACGCTCGGCCTCGACGCCCGGAGACTGCGGGCGTGACCGCATCAGCGTTGCGGGAGTGCTCGGCCGTCGGTGCGGTGCCGGTGGTCGGCTGGCCGCTGTGGAGGAATGCGCCGAGGCTGCTGACTCCGAGGATCCCGACGGCGAGCGGCACCAACGCGGCTGTGAAACGGTTACTGGTGTCGACGGCTTCGGTCGCGATGAGGGAGCATCCGGCGCAGCTGGTGAGGTGCGCGTCGAACTTCGCCTTCGCTCGCGGCCGTAGCTTGCCGCGGGCGTTCTGTCCGATCTGTTGCAACGCCCACTGATGCTCCGGTCCGAGCGCGGACGTGTCGATGTGCGCTTGTATCCACGCCTGCCGGAGTCCTTCACGGGCACGCAGTGCGAGCATGCCGACGCCGCTGATCGTCATCCCCATCCGGGCGGCGGCCTCCGCGGAGCTCAGACCGTCGACCTCGGTGAGCCACAACACCTGTTGCCACCGGTCCGGCAGCGTGCGGAATGCCCGAATCGTCAGGTCCGCATCCGCCGCGGCGAGCACCCGAGCGTCGGTGGCACGCGGGTCGGGGACATCGTCGGCGTCCTCGAGGGGTCCGTCGCGGCGCTGCCTCGCCCAACTGACGGCGAGGTTCCTGATGGTGACCAGCAGGTACGGCCGGAACGGCCCCGTAGGCCCCTTCCCGGCGAGGATCGCGGCGTAGATCTTCGTGTACGCCTCCGCGACGAGGTCGTCCGGATCGAACGCTCTCGTGGTCGCAGCGGCGAACCGCCGCCCCGCCGGAGCATGGCGTTCCCACAGCGTCCCGAAGGCTGCCCGGTTCCCGGCACGAGCCGCGTCCGCGAGCTCCTGATCCGTCCAGCTGTCAAGCCTCGCGTTCACGGGAGCACGCTCGTTCTCCGACGGTTCTGCTCGGGGCGCTGGAAGCGGTCAACCCACTGCTCATACGTGTGCGACTGCCCGATCGGGCAGTCGCACCACAACTGGATCGGGTCACCCGACACGATGCCGTAGAAGACCTCCACATGTCGCACGGCCATCGGCGTCGTCACAATCGCACTCCCGCGAACACGCCACCGATGCATTGCTCGATGGCAGCCACCAACAGTCCCGACAACACGAGGGCAAGCCCGGAACCCGTCAGCACCACGACGATCGTCGGCCACGACACAGCCCGATCGACCGAGCGCTCGGAAGCGTCCTCACCATCCCACCAGCCTTCCCGCACGATGCACCTCCTGCTCCTACTAGCCGTCTTGGGGTGAAGGAGGTGCCGCCCTCCCGAATGTGGGCGGCACCCGCAGCACGACGCCTTCGCCCCCTGTCGTGCCGCCGCCCGTCCCCGAATCCGCGGGCGCCTTCACACAGGAGGACGCGCGAACACCGTGCCGTAACGCGAGTTGCAGAAGACATCGCGGAATGTTCCCACCGTCGGCGGTCCGGATACGGCGAGGCCGCTGGCGGAAAGTATCCCGACAGCGGCCTCGTCGTTACTGTCAACCGATCAGTCTTCGACCGGCCGGCGGCGGAACCAGATCACGGCGCATCCAAGGAGCGCGGCGATCCCTGTACCGGCGAGCACCATCCAGTCACCGGTCCACATCGGACCCGCAGTGGACGCAGAGCCACCGGTGTGGACGGCGAACCCCGGCGGAACGTGCGTGATCGTCTCACACGTGGCACAGTCGCCGCCGGGCCCGGTCGGGGCGACCACGTTGTGCAATGCGCGGTCACCACGGTCAGGGGTGGCAACGGTCACGGAGTAGGTCACCGTGACTTTCTTGCCGACCGGCACTGGACCCGACCAGCTCAGCTTCGGTGTCGCGTACGAAACGGCACCCGCAGAGGCCTTCGCGTCACGGTTGTACGTGGCG
>Ga0153989_1000143_pt1 | contig 17861 bp, 21 predicted proteins | sample TSNC073MetaG_FD_104701 | JGI IMG/M metagenome (GOLD analysis project Ga0153989, IMG submission 104701) | Attine ant fungus gardens microbial communities from North Carolina, USA - TSNC073 MetaG | ecosystem: Host-associated > Fungi > Mycelium > Unclassified | place: USA: North Carolina, Jones... | reverse complement strand
ATCACGACGACGGTGCCGCCGACGGCTGATGGTCCGGGCCCGGTCGATGTGGTGCTGCGCACCACGAGCGGGGAGAGCATCACTACCGACCTGACCTTCACCTATACCGCTGCTGCTGTTCCGAGCGCAACTCCCACCCTCCCGTCCGGCTCGGAAGGGACAGCTACTTCAGCGCCATCGCCAGAAGCCGGAACTCCCGGCTCGGCGATCGCTGACGCCCGCTCGACAAGGTCCACGCTTGCGTACACAGGTGTGGCCCATGATTCCTTGTGGACCGTGGCGGGCATTGCGGTGACCCTGCTGCTTCTTGGCGCGGCGCTCGAGAGCTATCGTCGCCGTCACCGCCAAACGGAACGACCAGCAAACCGGTCCTCCTAGGTTCCGGCGGGAGTCAGAACCGTCCGACGCCAGCTCCGCCAAGGCAGTGCGGACTACGGGGAGGTTCCAGTGCTCTTCGATCGCGATTACGAACTGACATACGAGCGCCCTATCGGCGCCAACGAGAAGAGCCGGCCGCCCCGAAGGGTGGCCGGCTCTTCTGCATGGGGGTGCGGTGTCAGTGTGCGGCGTCGTAGGCGTCGCGAACGGCCTGGCTGATGCGGCCACGCGAGGAGACCTCGTGGCCATTCGCACTCGCCCACTCGCGGATCTTCGAGAGCTCCTCCGAATTGCCGCGCTTCCGGCTGCTGCTGGCGCTGGTACGACCGGAACGACCGCTGACTTTCCGGGCCGCGGCGACGTAGTCGGAGAACGCTTCACGGAGCGCGTCTGCATTGTCTTCGGTGAGGTCGATTTCGTAGTGGGCGCCATCGAAACCGAAGGTGACAGTGCGGCCCTTGCCGTCTTCGATGGTGTCGCCGGTGAGGTCGTCGACAACGTGCGTGGTGACTTTCTGCGCCATGTGGAGGTCGCCCGCGTGAACACGGAACTGATCCGTCTCTACTGGGGGATTGGCGCGACCATCACCGCCCAGTCTGCCCGACCTCTCGACGGCAAGGGGGCCGAACAAACAGCAGCCGATAAGTCGCGACGGCACCGAACGTCGCCCTCGGCAAGCGCAGCGGCATACCCGGATACGGCTGGCGGCGAATCAGACATCGGCCGATGACGTTAGTGCCCCATCCTTGGTCGCCCTGCCGCTGCAGAACGGCTCGCCACGGACTTGCGTGTGGGGTTTCCGGAGATGAAGGGGTTCTCGGGGCGGAACCTGGCGTACATGCGTGCGTTCGCGGCCGCGTGGCCGAAGGAGCAGACTCTGCAACAGGCTGTTGCACAACTGCCCTGGGGACACATCACCGTCCTCCTCGACCGACTGGATGATCATGAGCTCCGTGACTGGTACGCCGCCCAGGCGGCCGCGCACGGCTCCACGCCGGAGCGCTGCAGCCACGAGCAGCATCTGGACCGCCGGCCGCAACGAACTCGTCGTCATCACCTGCCTCCAACGCCCCGAAGGCGGCCCATCGGTCGACAACATCGTCATCACCGCTAAGCGCACCTCGACCTAACAGGAGTACTCGGAGTGCAGATGCATCGCGCCGACGGCCTCGTGATGAACGTGCTTTGGGTCACCGGCGGCCGGACTCCGGAGACCCGACGGCCAGCTCGCCGACGAGTCGCTGTTGCGGGTCTTGAAGTGAACGGTCTCGTGGGGTTGGCTGGCCTGATGAGGAAAGCGGCGGAGCCGCGGTTCGCGGTTGACGCGACGACCGTGCTGAGAATCGTCGGCGATGACCCCGGAATCGGCGCACGGCATCAGTTGGTGGGGCCTGCGGTGCTGCGCAGCCACGTGCTCTCGTTGCTGTACCGGGAAGTCCGCACGGGGCAGCTTGCGGAAGCTGCCGCTCGGGCGCAGCTCGAGGGGCTTGCCGGGTTGAAGATCCGTCTGCTCGGGGACCGCGTGTCCAGAGCAACGGCATGGCGGATCGCGAGGCAGCTCGACTGGGAAGACACCCCAGTCGCTGAGTATCTAGCGGTCGCAAGCCTCCAAGCCGACGCACTGGTCACCTCAGACCCGACAATCCGCGAAGTGGCGGGCCAGTTCACAACGCTGGCGTCCTACGACTCGCTCCAAGAGTAGCCGTCGCCCGGTGACGGCCGTCACCCCAACTCATCGGCGCCACCTGATCCGGCACCGGTTCGAGAGTGACAGCACAGAGCATGGCCGCTCGCAGAAGGCAGCGCCATGCGAGCAGCCTTGTGCTCTTCTCGTTGGTGTTGCGACGCGATGCTGGCCGCCGCCGTCGCTCGGAGGACGGCCAGCATGCGAGTGGCGCTCGGTCAGTCGAGACCGAGAACGGGGACCACCGCGTCTGCGCGGTGGTCGTGCCGAAGTACCCGCGGGCCGCGAACGCCGAGACCGCTGCGTCGAGCAGCTCGTCGAGACGTGCCGGTGGGCGCCGCGTGCTCATCGTGGGACGATCCTCCTTGCGGTTATCGAGCGATAACACTCTGGCAGAAGTCACAGACCTCGTCGAGGAACTCGCGTCCCTAGTCGGCCTAACGGTACTTATGACCTGTGTGTGGCTCCGAGCGGCATGGCGAGAGCAACGGCAGCAGTGGATGCAGGAGGAGATGCGCAGGCACCGCAAGCAGCCACCGCCGGAGCGTTCAAACTGTCACGGCAGGGGGCGCACCGATGCAAAGTGACCGAGGCGTGCCACTGCGTCCGCAAAGGGATCGGCTAGAGCTATCTCGCGGACGTGATCGGCACGAGGCAGTCGACTTCTCCTTCTCGCCGGTAGTACTAGAAGTGCGGCCGGCTCCGCGGTGAGTGTCAGTGCATCGCGGGCAGAGCGTCGGTCGGGGTATCTGACCCGAGGCGGACGTTCTTGATGAGAGTCATTGCGACGACCGCGGCGATCGCCATCACAATCGTTGCGCCCAGGAACACCGCGAAGTAGCCCTGGACGAGCGCGCTCATCGCTTGCCCGCCGCCGGAACCAGCGACGTACAGGTTCGTGAGGACCGCCAGGCCGATCGCGCCGCCGATCTGGTTCGTCGCGTTCGCTGCCGCAGCCGCGGCACCGGCGTCCTCGGGCCGAACCCGCGAGAGCGCCATGTTCTGCGCAGGCACAAAGATCGCCGCCATCCCGGCGCCCATCACGAGCAACCCCGGGAGCACCTCTGCCCAGTAGGAGCCGCCGACGGAGACACGGGTGAGCAGGAGGATGCCCAGCCCGGCCACGATGGGACCGACGACGAGCAAGGACTTCGGGCCGGTGTACGGGACGAGCTTGACGAGCACGGGGATCACCGCCCCGATGGCCAGGGCCAGCGGAAGTGTGGCGACGCCGGCGACGAGCGGGGCCAACCCGAGGACCTGCTGCAGGTGGAAGGTGATGTAGAGCGTCACGGTCGCCATCGCAGCTCCTGCGCAGGTCTGCACGATCAGCGCACCGCCACGGTTGCGGTCGAGGACGACCCGCAGCGGCAGCAGCGGCGCCTTGACCCGGAGTTCGATGACGACGAAGGCCGCGAGGAAAACGGCGCCGACGGCGATGAAGACGAGCGCGCCCCCGGCGACCCAGCCCCGCTCGGCAATGGTGAACCCGTAGACGAGGAACCCGAGTCCGAGCGCGATCGTGCTGGCGCCGGCGACGTCGAGGCGTCCGTGCGTCTCCGCACGGCTTTCGCGCAGGAACAGCACGGCGGCGATAATCGCGATGGCGGCGACCGGCACGTTGACGAGCAGGCACCACCGCCAATCGACGAACTCGGTGAGCACACCGCCGAGCAGCAGGCCGACTGCGGCGCCGCTCGAGGTGATCGCGCCGAGGACACCGAACGCGGTGTTGCGGGCACGGCCGGACGGGAAGGTGACACTGACGAGCGACAGCGCCGCCGGGGCCATGAGCGCAGCGCCGGCGCCCTGCAGGACGCGGCCGCCGATCAGCATGGCGGGCATCACTGCGAGGCCGGCGAGCAGGGACGCGAGCGCGAACACGGTCACACCGAGTATGAACGTGCGCTTGCGTCCCCAGTAGTCCGCGACACGGCCGCCGATGAGCAGGACCGCCCCGAACGTGAGCGCGTACGCGGTGATGATCCACTGGCGACCGTCAGCGGTGAGGTCGAGCGCGGCGGCGGCCTGCGGGATCGCGATGTTCACGATCGTGGTGTCAAGGATCACCAGCAGCTGCGCAGCGGCGAGCGTGATGAGGATCAGCTTCGAGCGGGTGTCGATCCGATCGTTCGCTCCCGGGGCGGCGGGAAACGTCGGGTTCGAGGCGGTCGAGGAGGCAGTCGGCATGGCGCGGTGGTCCGTTCTCGGAAGGAGTCGTGAGGTTTCCAGCCCGGACCGCCTTCCGCGACCGCTCCGGCTCGACGCCAGCCACGGCACCACCATACCAGAAACCGAATCATAATTCGGGTATTGACGGGGCGTCCGTGCCGTGGCAACCTCGCTCCACCGAACACGAACGGTGATTCGGATTCCTTCTCCCCTTGGAGCTCTCGTGGACAACGCTGTCAACATCGAGCGGCTCGACGTCACCACCGACGTCGCAGTCCCGAACACTCGTGAACCCCGCCGCTACGTGCCGACTCTCGCGCTGGCCAACTTCGGCATCCTCCTCGCCCTGCTGACACCGGTGCTCGTCAGCCTCACCCTCAAGGTCCAGTCATTGGTGGGCACCGAAGCGGCCGCTGGCCCGCTGAGCCTCATCCTCTCGCTGGGCGCCCTATGCGCGATGATCGCCAACCCGATCGTCGGCCGACTCTCCGACAGGACGGCCGGACGGTGGGGGATGCGCCGGCCGTGGCTGATCGGCGGTGCAGTCGTTGGCGTGCTCGGTCTCGCCGTCGTCGCGCTCGCCCACACGGTGCTCCTCGTCGCGATCGGGTGGTGCATCGCCCAGATCGCATGGAACGCAGCTCTGGCGTCGCTGAACGCGACGCTGCCGGACCAGGTCCCGGCCGAGCGTCGCGGTGTGCCCTCCGGGATCGTCGGGATGAGCACGCCGTTGGGCATCCTCGTCGGTTCGGTGCTCGTCAACTTCTTCCCGGGCGACTTCGGACGCCTGGTCATCCCCGGCATCATCGCGCTCGTGCTCGTCACCACGTTCGCGCTGCTCCTGACCGACCGTCGCCTCACACGCCGTCCGAAGCGCCTCGGCATCAAGGAGATCCTGACCGCGTTCGTCTTCAACCCGCGGAAGAACCCCGACTTCGGCTGGGTCTGGCTGACGAAGTTCCTCTTCATGTTCGGCTACGTTGGCGTCCAGTCCTTCATGCCGCTGTACTTGCTGCAGAACTTCAAGGTCGATCCGGCAACCGTCGCCACCACCATCCTCGTCGCCAACCTCTGCCTCATCGGTGCGACCGTCGTCACGAGCTTCCTTGGCGGGTTCATCTCCGACAAGCTCGGACGCCGCAAGCCGCTGCTCCTGCTCAGCGGCCTCATCGCAGCTGCAGGGCTGATCGTGCTCGCGTTCGCGCCCGACCTTGGGACCGTGTACGTCGCGCAGGTCATCATCGGCCTTGGCTCCGGTACCTTCCTCGCCGTCGACCTCGCCCTCGCGAGCCAAGTGCTCCCGAGCGCCGCCGACAGCGCGAAGGACCTCGGGGTGCTGAACATCGCCTCCGCGCTCCCACAGTCCCTCGCCCCGGCTCTCGCGGTCCCGGTCATGGCGCTCGGCAGCGCGATCGGCCTCGGCGGCTACTCCGCCTGGTACGTCTTCGGCGCGATCGTCGCCGTCCTCAGCGGCGTGCTCGTCTTCCGCGTCAAGTCGGTCCGCTGACCGGCACCTGGCCCACGACCACCATCCAGCGACACCAAGGATGCCCATGCCCTCCGTGCAAACCAGCCACCCGTACCTCGACGCCACCAGGAGCCCGGCGGAGCGGGCAGACGACCTCCTCGGCCGACTGAACCTGCAAGACAAGGCCGGCCTGCTTTTCCACGACATGGCAATGGTGTCCGAGGTCGCGGCGCTCGACACGCCGTGGTACCGGGGGCGCCCGTCGATCCGGTCCACGGTCGAGGACCTCAAGGTCCGGCACTTCAACATCATGGGTCCGCTCGGACCGCTCCCGGAGTACGTCGCATGGTTCAATGAGCTGCAGCGCACGGCGATGGCGAGCGGCCCGGGTATCCCCATCAGCTTCTCGACCGACCCACGCCACGCCTTCACGAACAACGTCGGCACCAGTCACGCCGCCGAGGCGTTCTCTGCCTGGCCGGAGAGCCTTGGGCTCGCCGCCCTGCGCGACGGCGACGTGGTCCGGCGGTTCGCTGATGCCGTGCGAATCGAGTACCGCGCGGCCGGTATCGTGACCGCGCTCCACCCGCAGATCGACCTCGCGACCGAGCCTCGGTGGTCCCGCGCCGGCATGACCTTCGGCGAAGATGCGGACCTGACGAGCCAGATGGTCCGTGCTTACCTCGCGGGCCTGCACGGCGACGGAGCGTTCGGCACACAGTCGGTGTCGAGTGTCGTCAAGCATTTCCCCGGCGGAGGCCCACAGCTCGACGGCGAGGACCCGCACTTTCCGTACGGCAAGGAACAGGTCTACCCGTCGGGAGCGTTCGACCTGCACCTCCAGCCCTTTATCGCGGCCATCGCGGCCGGCGCGCGGCAGATGATGCCCTACTACGGCATGCCGGTCGGGACCGAGTACCCGGAGGTCGCGTTCGGGTTTAACGGCCCACTCATCACCGGCCTCCTGCGCGAGCAGCTCGGCTTCGACGGCATCGTCCTCAGCGACTGGGGACTCCTCACCGACGCGGTGATCATGGGCCAGTACGTGCCCGCGCACGACTGGGGCCTGACCGACCAGACGCCGTCCTCCCGTGCCGCCCTCGCGCTCGACGCGGGAATCGATCAGTTCGGAGGCGAGTACGACGCGACGCTCGTCGTCGACCTCGTCGAGTCCGGCCGCATCAGCGAGGAACGGCTCGACCGCTCGGCCCGTCGCCTGCTCGCCGAGAAGTTCGCGCTCGGCCTGTTCGAGGATCCGTTCATCGACGCCGATCGTCTCGCGGCGGTCCTCGCGGACGGTGAGCGGAGCCGCGCCGGCCTGCGCGCTCAGTCCGAGGCACTCGTCCCCCTCACGGGCGGCAGAACGCTGCTCGGTACCGAGGGGGTGGAGCGTGAGTGCCCGAGGCTCCTGTGGCGTGCCATGGACGGTACGCGACCCGCAGACCAGGACGGTGTCACCTTCGTCGACGACGCGGCGGACGCCGACCTGGTCGTCCTTCGGCTGGCAGCGCCCTACGAGGAACGGCCCGGCGGCTTCGAGAAGCTGTTCCACGCCGGGTCGCTCGAATTCCCCCCGAGCGTCGTCGACGAGGTCCGAGCGGCCGCGTCCGGATCCCGGCTGCTCCTGGTGGTCGCGCTCGACCGGGCAGCGGTCCTGACCCCACTGGTCGAACTCCCCGACGCGCTCTGGGTCGACTTCGGCGCCTCGGACCAGGCGGTGCTCGACGCCGTGCTCGACCGTGTCGTCCCACGGGGCAAGCTGCCGTTCGACCTCCCCAGGTCGGACGCAGCGGTCGCCGCGAGCCCCACGGACGCACCCTTCGCCACCGAATCCCCCCTGTTCCGGTTCGGACACGGGCGGGAGGCTATGGTGACACTGCCGTGCACCATGAGCCTGAGGAGGGCGCGATGACCGTCAGGCAGGTCGAGAACGCCGCTGCCCGGGCCGGGGTCACTGCTCCGAAGCAGGACCGGAGCCGCCGATCCTTTGAGCAGGTCCGCCGGGCGGTCGTCGAGATCGTCACCGAACGCGCCGGCGGTCCCTTCTCAATCGCCGAGGTCAGCAAGCGCGCCGGAGTGTCGGTCGGGTCGATCTACGGGAGAGTCTCCGGCAAGGCCGAACTGCTGCGCGTCGTGCAGGCCGAGGAGTACGACGGCGTCGACGAGGACCTGCAACAGAAACTCGCTGCCGCAGGTTCCAGCGACGCCTCCCTCGACGCGCAGGTCCGCGACGTCATCCGGGTCTTCGCGACTGCCCTCCGCGACAGTGCGCCCGTCCTCACCCCATTCTTCGTCCTCTCGATGAACGACGAGGTGCTCCGGGAGCGGGGACTCCGCTCCGCAGCCGCAAACCAGGACCAGTTCGTCCGAGCTCTCGCGCGTGTGGCGGCTGCGCACGAGCGGGAGTTCGCGGCGAGCGACCTGACCTGGACGCACGAGATCGTCTTCAGCACCCTGGCCCGGCACATCGACTTCGGGTCCGCCACGAGCAGCTTCGTGCAGGAGACCTACGATTGGCCCGAGCTCCTCGAGCGCATCTGCGCAACGGCCCTCCGCTACCTGAACATCTAGCCCTCGAGCTGCGAACACCCGTTCGGAGACCAAGGTCCGACCGGCGGCGTACCGTCTGCTCCGACTATTGCGTAGCCGGTCAGCTTTCGAGATGCGCCTGGGGTTGATCGGTCGGCGCGCAACAGCGACGATCGGCAGCATCCCGGCCGCGTGGTCGACTCGATGACCGTGAGGTGACGCCGGTAGATGACCCTTCCTGAGGCGGAGCGTGAGCCGCCGCTAGCGCGGGGTCGAGGGCGGCCGATTCTTGAGCGACAGTCCAGCGCACGTTAGGCGATCCCCTGCCGTGCAGTGGGTGCTGTGTCAGGCGACGGTGGTGCCGCCGTCGACGGCCATGATGGTGCCGGTGACGTAACTGGCATCGACGAGGTAGGCGATGGCCTTGGCGACATCGAGGCTGGTGCCAATTCGACCGAGGGGGACACGCTTGGCTGCGTCCTCGAACTGCGTCTGGCGGCGGTCCTCGGGCAGGAAGTTCCACCAGTCGGTGTCGATGAGCCCGGGCGACACGGCGTTCACGCGAACCGGCGCGAGTTCCGCAGCGAGTGGGGATACTACCCGCTCGATGGCGCCGTTCGATGCGCTGAACGCGACGGTCCCCGGTACCGCAGCTCGAGCGCCGGACGCGGAGATCATCGTGATCGATTCCGTCACCTGCGCCTCGCGCACCGCGAACAGGTAGGGCAGCAGCTTCGCCGTGACCGCGGTCTCGATGTCGACGAAGTCGACCTGCTTGAGGGGGCCGACGCCGACGGAGCCCGGACTGAACGCCAGCACCAGGTGCTCGAACGGCCCGAACTCCGCCAGGAACGCCGACACGGCAACTCGGTCGGTGCCGTCGAGCGCCACGGCCCCGGCAAATCGAGTGCGCGCTCGCTCGAGCTTCTGCGGATCCCGTCCCGTGATGGTCACTTCCATCCCCGCGTCGGTCAGCAACTCGGCGGTGGCGAGGCCGATTCCGGCGGTCCCGCCCATGATCAGTGCGCGCACGGCGACTCCTTCAACAGTTCCTAGACGATACGACTCGGAACTGTATCAGAGACGCGTCGTCTTGTATTGTGAGGGCATGGACAGCACGGCGAAGCGATCACCGGGGCGCCCCCGCAGCACCATGTCGCACCAGGCGATCCTTGCCGCGGCAGAGGAGCTCTTGGTCGAGCACGGCTTCTCGAACGTGACGATCGATGGAATCGCCGCACGCGCGGGAGTGGGCAAACAGACCATCTACCGATGGTGGCCGACGAAGGCCGACGTGATCCTCGAAGTCACTGCCGGCAAGGCGGAGTTCGCTGTACCCGCTGAAGACCGAGGCGGCTACGCCGAAGACCTACGAGCCTTCCTGTCCACGGCGTTCACCTTGTCGGGCGACACCCACACTGCTGACCTGCTCCGAGGCCTCATGGTCGAGTCGCAGCGCAGAGCGGACTTCGGTGATCGATTCCGCACGACGTTCTTGGAGCCCCGACGCCATGCCTTCGCCGCGATCACCAGGCGAGCAGCCGCTCGCGGAGATCTCCCTCCCGGCCCTTCACCCGACACCGCTGCGGACATCGTGTTCGGGACGCTCTGGTACCGGCTCCTCACAGCGCGCCCCGGCTTCAACGAACAGCTGGTTGAAGACCTCGTACGGGCCCTGACCTGACGCTCAAGTCTTCGGAGAGGAGTGTCGGTAGCCGATCGGCTACCGGACGCCCTCTCGTCAGGAGCCGAGTGCCGGTTGAGACCGCTTCCCTTTCGGATGCTTGTTTCGTCGGATCGGTGTCGGGATTGCCGGCGACCGGGATTTCGCGCGAGGTCGCGGTCACCATGCGAGCTGCGTGTCGTCTTCGAAGACCGCGCCGGTCGGGCCATCAGCGGGCAGGGTCGCGAGTCGCACCGCCACGGCCGCACCTTCGTCGGGGGTGCGGGTGCCGCGGAAGTTGTTGAAGTCCGTGGCGACGTGGCCTGGGGCGGCGCCGTTGATCTTCAGCGTGGTGTCCGCGAGCTCGCGGGCGTAGTGCACCGTGATGGCGTTGAGCGCGGTCTTCGAGCTCGAGTACACCATCGAGGGCTGCCCGACCCAGGCCCCCGCCTCCCCGATCGAGCCGCGCTTGCTCGTCACGTTCACGATCCGAGGCGCCGCTGCTTTCGTCAGCAGCGGCAGGAACGCGGTGATCATCCGCACGACGCCGAAGACGTTGACCTCGTACACGTTCTTGAAGTCGTCGACGTTCTCCTCGGTCGGCTTGGGCAGGTCTTCCAGTGGCCGGAACGTGAGTGTGTTCACGCCGGCGTTGTTCACCAGGACGTCGAGCCGACCGAACTCGTCAGCGACGCCCGTGACGAGCGCGTCGATCTGGTCCTGGTTGGTCACGTCGAGAACGACCGGGCGTACGTCACCGTCGACGGTGGCGGCGGCTGCACGGCCGACCTCGGCATCGCGCGCGCCGAGGAGGACGGTGAAGCCTTCTCGCGCGAGACCGCGCACGATCGCTATGCCGATGCCCTTGTTCCCGCCGGTGACCAGAGCAATCTGCTTCTGCGCCTTGCTTGGTGTTGTCATGTCAACAGCATGCTCCCTCCGTGTTGATGCGTCAACACTGGGTCGGTAGAGTCGCTTCATGGCCGCGCCGCTGACTGAGCAGGAACAACGCCTCTGGCATGCGTGGAAGATCGCAGCGGACACCGTCCGGCAGCGAGTGGCCGAGGACATCAAGGCCGGCTGCGGGCTGTCCGATCAGGACTTCAGCATCGTGACCCGTCTCGTCGAGCTCGGTGACGGAGCGCTCCGCCAAAACGAGCTCAGCGCCTCGCTGCAGTGGGATCGCACCCGTCTGTCCCACCAGCTCACGCGGATGGAGAAGCGTGGACTCGTCAGCCGCAGCGCGGTCGACGGCGGTGTGCTCGTGCGGATCACGGACGAGGGAGTGCGTTCCGTGCGTGTGGCCCGACCGATCCACGCCGACGCGGTCCGGAAGCACCTCCTGCAACGCACCGAGGGCATCGACCAGGCTGCGCTGGTGCGAGTCCTCGAACACCTCGCGCTCGACAGCCCACCAGCGCCATCTCAATAGCCGGTCCCTGATAGGGCATGGGGACGAGGCGTCAACCGCGACAACTTGCCCGTGTGCTGGTTGACCTGAGCATTCCCATGTAGCTGTCCCGCAAGAATGCCCGGTCTCGAGGGGCACGCACGGCGGATTCCTCGAACTGATCGCACCTCCTCAGGTCGTCTAGCCCGCGCTCGTCGCTCGGACCCGGTCGGTGGTGACCGTCTCACGTGTTCGCTGGCCCGCGGTCGGACACCGGCGGATCTCCTTGACACCTCGTCTGCTGGTAGTCACTCGGTGACCGCCGACGCATGCCCTGTGACCTGTAGCACCCGTTTTCCGCGACCATGGCCACCAGCGGCGAGCTTGTGGAGATGGGTGATCTCTTCGAGGGGATGTGTCTCTTCCACGACGGGATGGATGAGCTTTTGGTCCACGTAGTCGGACAGTGCGGCGAGGTCGGCGCGGCGGGGTTGCGCCATCATGATTCGGATGCGCGGCCCCGGACTGACCGCCGACCGCAAGGCGAAGCCCATGCCGCGAGTGGCGAGGGTCATGATCCTTCCGCCGCGCCGCACGAGGCGCCGGTACGACCCGAGGGACGTGCCGTGGCAATCAAGCACTGCATCGTATTCGCCATGGATCTCTTTCGGGTCGTTGTAGTCGACTGCGTCAGCGGCACCGAGGCCTCGACAGAAGTCGTGATTCGCCGTACTGGAGGCGGCTGTGACTTCGGCACCCATCGCGACGCCGAGCTGTATGGCGACACTTCCGACGCCGCCACTGGCTCCCACGATGAGCAGTCGATTCCCGGGCCGGACCCGCAGCACGTCACGGAGGGCGTGCAGAGCCGTGACTCCCACGCTGGGCAGAGCCGCGGCCTCGACTGGATCTATCGTCATCGGCGCGGAACTGACGGCGGTTGCCCGCACGGTGATGTACTCCGCAGCTGTGCCGACGCGGCCCGACAGGCCGGTGAGGAAGCCCCACACGCGTTGGCCGGTGCTGAGATCGTTGACGCCGCTGCCGAGGGCGATGACCTCGCCGGTGAAGTCCCGGCCGGTTCGTTTGGGGAACTTCCGACCGGTCAGGATTCGCATGTCGCCTGAGCGGATCGAGACGTCGATGGGGTTGATGGTCGTGCCCACGACGCGGACCAGCGCTTCGCGGGCCTTCGGCGTCGGTCGAGGGACGGTGCGGATCTGCAGTTCCTCGGCCGCGCCGTACCTGTCGTACTCGACGGCGCGCATCGTCGACCCTGCTTCCGGGTGCGGGTCAGTCATGGTGGTTCCTCGGGTGCGTCGTCGAGTTGCGGCTGTTCATGCTCGGGTGCTTCCGTGTGCGAGGTCGGACACGGATGCCCAGCGGTCCCAGGTAGCTAGACGGTCTTCGTAGTGGCTTCGTACGTTCGGCAGGGTGGACTTGCCCAGGATCAGACGAAGGGGCGGCTCGTCGGCGTCGACTGCCGCCAGCACTGCCGGAGGAGTCGCCTCGGGATCGCCGACCGCTGTGGGATCGAAGCCTGCGTACAGAGCCTGACGTGCCTGGTCGTACGCCGGGTTCTCGGTTGAGGTCTTGAGCGAACCGGGGGTTGCGAACTCCGTGGCGAACGGGCCGGGCTCGATGATCGTGACGTCGATGCCGAGGTGGGCGACCTCGAGGGACAGGGCTTCCATCATTCCTTCCAGAGCCCACTTCGAGGCGTTGTACAGCCCGAGGGTCGGTTCCCCCATGAGCCCGCCCTGGCTGGAGACCGCTAGGACGTGCCCATGGCCCTGAGCTCGCAGGATCGGAAGTGCCGCCTGAGTCACGCGGAGCGCTCCGAGCAGGTTGGTGTCGAGGAGCTCCCGGACGTCCGCCTCGTCGACCTCCTCGACCGCGCCGCGCAGGCCGTGTCCTGCGTTGTTGACGATGACATCCAGGCGCCCGAAGTGCTGGTGGGCGAGGGAGACCGCCTCGAACACGGCCGCTCGATCCGTGACGTCCACCTGCAGGACGAGGAGCGAGTCTGGATACTTCTCGGCGAGGGATGACAGCTGGATGGCGTCCCGCGCTGTCGCGGCAACGCTGTCCCCTCGCTGCAGCGCAGCTTCGGCCCACAGTCGACCGAAGCCCCGCGAGCAACCCGTGATGAACCAGATCTTCTTTGCCATGTGTTCGTCCTGTCTGTTCCGGGCACCCTTCCCGGGGAGCCGCGAGGAGCAATACGATGATCGACTAACGGCGTTAGCCGATATTGGGGAGACTAACACTGTTAGGTCAGGATGTGCGGCGGAATTTTGGCCGCGCGTCCGGCGCGTCGCGCGGGACACGACAGACTTGAGTCGACGAACGGGCGTGGAAGCCTGCAAGGAAGGGAACCCGTGACGACGCCGACGAAGCGAGTACCGAACGCGAGGGGTTCGGGCGACCTGCTCCGGCAGGAAATCCTCGATGCAGCTGCCCGCATCCTGGAAGAGACCGGGCGTGAGGATGCTCTCTCGCTTCGAGCCGTCGCGCGTGAGGTCGGCATCTCAGCTCCGAGCGTGTACCTGCACTTCAAGAACAGGACCGATCTGATCAGTACCGTGCTCGACGGTGCGTACCAGGCACTGAGCGCCGAACTGGAAGAGGCGGGCAGAACCGCGCTCTCGACCGTCGACGACCGCTGGGCACAGATCGACGCGACGGCTGCCGCCTACCGGCGATTCGCGATCGACAGGCCTCGGCGGTACCGCCTCATGTTCAGCTTGGAGTACGAACCCAGCCGCGAAGCAACGGACACTCCACTGGGGGCCGTCCTGCAAGCATGGACGAACGCAGTGGACGCCTACCTTGCAGCACATGCACCGGATCGTCGATCGGAATCAGAGATCATCGGTATCCACCTCTGGACCGCCCTGCACGGTCAGCTCGCACTGTGGCGCACCCTGCCCGGACACCACAACGACAGCGAAGCCATCCTGGTCCAGCTCGAACAATCTCTCCTCCGACGGCTCCTCCCAGCGCCGATCGGCCGACCCTGACACTGCGGCGGCGAATCGCCAGCGAATGCCAACCACGAACTCGCACTCATGGGCCTCGGTGGCGTCCCGAAGTCATGGGCTGCCCTCGCGATCGACCTGATCTCGCAGTTCGTCGCACCGACCGCCACCGAACGGACACTCCGAGGCGTGCCCGGCGACGAGCCAGACCGGGACCACATCGGACAGTCCTACCGCGCGCCTGACGCCGAGCGCTTCCCCCACGTAGCACGCGCCGCCCGCGCACTCGTCGACCCCACCGAGCGCGAGCGGCGCAACTTCGCTATGGGCGTCATCATCGCCGGACTTGAAGCCACATCCACCTACCCCTGAACGGCGGCAACCAGCTGCCGTGCTGATACCCCGCGGACACCTCCGCGGAGGCGGATGCATAGCCCGCCAAAATGAAGTAGGAGCGCCGGCCGGCAGGCCCGTCGGACTCGACGTCACCGATTACAGAAACCGCAACGTGATCGAGCGCCGCTTTTGTCACACTAAGCGATGGCGCGGCCTCGGCACCCGCTACGACAAACACGCGATCTCCTACCGCGCCGCCGTCCTCATTCATGCCGCCGTCGCCTGGACTCGGGCTTTATCAGACACGCCTTAGGGAACCCGGTCATGAGCCCGCAGGTCACCCCGAGGAGTCGGCGGATGACGTGCCCGAGCGGTCCTGCTGCAGCATCCACTCGAGCACCAGCAGCAAGTCATCGCACCCCGGCCGCGGCGCCGCGTCGGCGTCGCACTGTGGCCGGTAGGACGGCCACGGCCGCTCGTACGTTTCCTCATCCCGCGCCAGGTAGCCCACCCGCCGGACGCCCTGCAGCACCAACCACCGACACTGACCGGGCACCCACAACAGCACGAGCTCAACTCCGGCCACCTCCACAGCGACGTTTTCGTAGATCAGGTTCTGTCCCTCGAGCACGCCCGACAGCGTAGAACCCCCAGGTTGCCGCACCGTTGCAACGGCCCAGTCGCGACCGTCGACTGACCGCATTGCTCCCCGCCGTCTTCGGATTGGCGGGGATTTTGCTTTCCCCCGACGCGACACCATGCGGCCGAGCCCTCGCAATGTTGGGCGTCATGCGCATGCATCACCATGCCGGCAGTGGTCCGCGTCGACTGGTCCCGCATCGCCTCCCGCGTACCCGTCAACATCGCGGACGATCTTGTCAAGGGTGCGGGGATACCCAGCCGTTAGGGGATCGGCGCACGCTTGGGCACGATCGCTGCCGACATCGAGGCGCAGATACCCACGTTCCACGTCGGTACAGCGCTGGAGACCGCGTTCACCGCCCTGCCGCCGCATCCTGCACGCGAAACGAATCGGCAGCTCCGCGACCTGGCGCGCGAAGCTGTCACGCCCATGCCCGAGCGGGGTGCTGTGGTCAGATTGTTCCCCGGGTGGCCTTCTGGCTTGGCCATGCAGCGGCTCGTTTGCCCTGCACCTGCCAGTAGGAGTCCTGCACGCCGGCAACGTCGGCGACGAACGACACGATGCAGTCCACCGCCTTGCCAACCGGTGGTTTGTTGTCCTCGCACACGATCGTTGTCTGCGTGCCGTACGACTTGTCTATGGTGTGTGTCGTGTCTCCGGGGCCCGATGAGAACACGACGCTGACCGCGTCCGGGATGGGGCCACCGACGCCGACATCTTTCACGTGCGCGACGAACAGCGGACTCGTCATGTTGACGGTACGGCCGTTGTACGCAGTCAACACTGGAGGGCCGGTGACTGCGACTGTGTACTGCTGGGAGGGACTGCTGACCGGTTGGTCGAAGTCAGCGTCCCCCAAGTCCCATGTGCCATCCGTGACGCCTGTCCAGATTGTGGGTGTCGTTGGAGTCGACGAGATGCGAGGTGTCGAGGTGCTTGGGTGCGTCGAAGCTTTCACGGACGGTACTGCCGTGTCCAGGCCGTCGATAGAGCACGCCACCAGTGCCAGCACGGCTGCGGTTGTCACTCCGACTGCACCGACACGACCCGCGCGTCCGACACTGTTCGTCATCACCAGCTCAGCGTAGGAGACACACGGCAGAAGGGGCTGGCGCCGAGTGCGCGGTTGATGAATCCAATGGTCGATAGCCGATCCTTCAGAGGACGTCAGAACGCCCCGGCGGGGGGTGACCGGCGGGGCGTTCGTACTGGTGTCTCATCGATAGATTGAACGGGCATCAGAGCGGGCGGATCCGCCTGCTCCCTGTCTGATCTCGCTGCAGATCGCTCGCGGCGCGGAGGATCCACGTCCGGAACTCGACGGCGAAGTGCTCGAGGTGCTGCTCGATGATCCGGCGGATCGCGACAGACGCGGGGGTCGACCCGTCGCAGGTGATGCAGTTCTTCGGATCGAAGGACGCCCTGTTCGCGGCCGTCATGGCGGTGCCCGCCTCCGCGCTGGCCCGGTTCGACACGGCCTTCGACGGGCCGAGTGAGCACCTCGGCGAGCGAGTCGTTCGTGCGTTCCTCGAAGCGTGGGAAGCGCCCAGCGAAGAGTCCGAGCCGCTCATGGCGATGCTGCGCGGGGCAGTCGTCAACGAGGAGGCGAACACCCAGCTGCGGGAGTTCATCGAAGCCCGACTCGAGCACGGTGCCGGAGCCGTCGACCACGACGACCGGGCCCTGCGTGCCGGCCTCGCGGCAGCGATGCTCGTCGGCATCATCACCAGCCGCCGAATCATCGGCGTCCCAACGCTCGTCGCAGCCAACCATGACCGCATCGTCGCGACCGTTGGGCCAGCAATACAATCCGTCCTCACTCCGCCCAGACCCGCTGTCTGACGGTTCGTTGCGTGTCTTGATAGCCGATCGGCTACCGAGACTGTTTCCTGCGATAGTTCGCCTTCGAGTCGTCCGGCCTAGCGCTGGGGGACGGCTCGATCGGGTTCGTCCTCTGGCCGACCTGCGTACCACTCGTGGAACTCGGAGCATCGTCCGTCCGTGTCGAAGCGGAGGAACCAGATGTTGTCGTAGGCAGTCGCCACTTCGTCACCTTCGTCAGCGTAGAAGACGGTACGCCCGTGCGTGACAGCGGTGTCTCCGTCCAGGCTCACCGGGCGGTAGCGGGCGTCGAATCGTTCCCCGACAAAGGCGTCACGTTCCGCCATCCACTCCGCGACGATCGCGTCCCGGTCCGTCGCGCGGATCTCGAACGGGTAGTGCCACACAGCGTCCTCGGACCACAGCTCGGCGATGTCGTCGGGGTCGTACGACTGCCACGCGGCGACGTACGCGTCGAGCCACCGCTGCACAGCCGATCTGTTGACGTCCCTGGCGGACTTCGTCGACAGCCTGTGCCAGGTTGGCTCATCGAGCAAAGAGGTCATCGTGCGACTGTACGAATGACTGCATCCTGGACACGTCCGGAAGACGATCGGCTATCGAGACGCTCGTTGGGTGGCGACGCGTCCGGATGGCGTTCGGGAGCCCGCCTATGGGTTCTGTGCCGAGTACGGTCGGGCGCGGGCATCGGACCGTCAGGGCGGCTGGTGCCTGGGCGGGAAGCTCACCACTTCCCAGCGGGCCGGGATCGAGCGTTCATCCTCTCTCGGCCCGT
>Ga0153989_1000140_pt1 | contig 18011 bp, 10 predicted proteins | sample TSNC073MetaG_FD_104701 | JGI IMG/M metagenome (GOLD analysis project Ga0153989, IMG submission 104701) | Attine ant fungus gardens microbial communities from North Carolina, USA - TSNC073 MetaG | ecosystem: Host-associated > Fungi > Mycelium > Unclassified | place: USA: North Carolina, Jones... | reverse complement strand
TGAAAGGACTCAAGTCCAATCGATTAAAGACTAGGAATGGTATTTTTAATAAATTGAATGTTGATCCAGTAAAGTAGTGCCCCCTCCGCCGTAAGGTTGAGCCCGCTTTCGCTTACTGTGCCTGGGACATATTGATTAAAATCCAATGAAAGGGGTTTAGCAACCTTTTAGTCTTCTGTATGCCCTATGCCCTGCGGTAATGATTCCTCTGGCATTACGACCTTTACCACAACGATGCTGGCGTTCTTCCTTCTAAGTTTTTCTCGATTTCGCTTCGAGGGCCTAATATTCAGAAATCATTTTCGAATGACCGAGAAGAGGGAGCGGGAGCACAGACAGATCAAGTCCCAGCATATTGCTCCAGTGGCAGGATCACCGGCACTAGTTATAGAGGTGGATGGAGGTATTGTATTGGCCGGGGTTTAGACATAGGCTGCATAGCCTGCAGCATCCCTTCCAGTTGCGGATTTATAGCGAACAATCGATCCTCTCGTTCGTAATGAATGCGAGTGATCCGGAGTCGATCCAGTTCCTCCGGAACCAGCGCGCGCAGATTCAGTTCTTTTCAATCACCCAACCAACCAAATCAGAATCCGAAGCATCAACGGCGGGATAGAGTGGAGAGAAGGGCTTCGTAACAACTTTAGGATTCAATGTAGCCGTGGCATTGTTGCCGCAAAGGTGTACCAATGGGAGTAGTGGAGCTTTGGGGAGTACCAGAGGGTCTCTTTGGTATTTTGAGTTCTAGGGACGACTACCGCCAAAACGTCAATAGGGGGGTTAGGACAAGGGACTGCTACCCTAGTACATCCTGCCAAAGAGATGGCTACCTTAGGGCTTTAGGGACATATGAACGTTAGCCGGACAGGTCCAACGACGGGTCTTCCGTTGTTCCTATTAGTTGGGGTTCTTAGCAGCGTAGCTCACTGTAGGCAGGAAGGAGGTAAGCGTTAGCTTATTACTCACGAGGGAAGTTTATCTAATATTGCATATTGCCCTGAAGGCAGGCGAAGAAAGTTGTTGGGGGACGAGTCCCGACACCTACCTCTTCGAACAGAGGGTCAGGAGACACGAAGAAGCCTTTTTCGCGCTACAGACCAAAAGAAAAAAACGATTTATTCGTCCAACCCTCCCTCGGCAAAAGAAGTAGGATAGATAGTCGGTGAAAGAAAGACCCGACTCTGGCCTTGAAACAATGATTTGGCAGAAGTACTCAAAGGTGTCAAAGGCAAAGTCGTCTCCTCCCTCAGATTCAATTGCTATACAAACAAAGATACTCATTCGCTTGCCTACGCAGTTGCCCAGTTACGCTTACTCGCTCTATCTGCAGTTACACTGTCAGGCTAATACACCTAGCTGAAGTCAACACAAAAGCACATTCCATTTCGAGAACGTCAATCATGGTATATGATCACAGAAAGCTTGCGGTTCCTACTGCAAGAACAATCCGCGGGAACCCGCCACCTTTCTCGACATAGCGCAACGACTCGCTTTAGAGGGCAAACAAAGCAGGGGAGACGGCGCTACTCGGGAGGATTTCCTCCGCCTGCTGGAAAACTTACGGGATACAACCCACCCCGTATATCTCGCAGCATTGCAAAGCTGTGAAAAGCATCCGCGGTAGGGGGGGTAAGGCCTTATACTACTATCGGCCCGGCCATACCGATTCATTCTTGTTCCATTCGAGTCTTTTGTTCATGCTAAGATAAGAGCGGATCCAATTCCAAGACTTCTCAGGAAATGCAGGAGCAGTGTACGGGTTTCCAAGAGCCGAAGCCCCTGCCGCTTTCCCTGAGACTGGTGCCTATTCCCATGAGAAGGAGGACACACAAGAGAAGTGGTTTTTCTACGATCCGCTTGCTTGAACGGCTTGATTGAGTACCTTACTGGAAAACAAACCGCCTGGAACTGAGTACCAAAACTTGCCTACCGTCCCAACACAAGGCAAACCTTTCATTCATCGGGCTTTGATTCATGAAGGCAAGTCGGGAAGTCGAACAAGGAAAAGATAGCTAGCTTTGGGCTTCCCCTAAGAGAAAGAAGGGACTTTTAAATGCATAAGCCAAAGAAAGCCTCTTTACCTAACTTTGGCTGGTATACGAGTAGGAAAACAGGCTCAGTTCAAAAACCATATATGTCTGTAGATTCACAAAATCTATCTCTCTTGGGAACTTTTTATTAATCTATATTTCTGTCTTGTCTTTCCTCGATACCGACATTCTAAGATGTAGAGGTGACTTCGTCATGCAGAGGATTCAATTGCTTATTAAGGCTGAGACAGGGCCACCCGAGAACGGGGAGTCATCTTCTTCTTGCCCTTGGCCTTAACCGCTTGCTCCGACGGATCCGTAGCAATTCAAAGGCTTGTCTACGGTAGTGATCGATTAACTGAGTCGGGGTAGCAGTCCTTGCTCCACAGAAACTGTCAACACTGACTAGTGTAGGGTCAGTCTGTGCCGGGTCTTTAAGATAGCGCAGAAGGTATCTCAGAGTTAGGGAAGGGACCTTCGCCGGCTTTCTATTCCTTTCCGTTATACAGAAGGGTGGCTTATACCAGCTAACGAAAACTTCCCCGCTAAAGAATTGCATCACACCGGTGAAAGACAGACGTGGAACCGGTAGTTCTTTTCTAAAAAAGTATTGTCGTACAATAATTGATAAGGGCTAACGAGTTCTTCTCACAGTCAGGCAAGTACTTTCACAGGTCCGATAGGAAAATAGAGCCGATATATCCGATCTTCGATCCTTCCCAAAAAAGAGCTATCAAAGGAGAATGAAAGTCTCAAGTAAAGGGGCAAGCAAAACGTAAGGGTTTATCCCTACCCTAACAAAACAAGACCGAAATGCAAGACGATAGAGGCAAAAGAGGCCTGGGGTCTACAAAAGGGCATTCTACGGATTTGAATCAGATTGTCCGGTTAATGACGCGATGGGAAAAGTTTCTCACCGCATATGGCTCGCACAAAGTCTTTAAGAAAGAGGGAAAGATCATTCCTAAAAGCAGCCGTTCTCAACTATACACGATACCACCAGATGCGGTCGAACCGGATCTAACGCCCAAGTAGCCCCCTCAAAGAGGGGTGAGTGCCTTATGAAAGCACCGCAATCCAGTGGTTTTTCTTTCCACTTCAAAAGAGTTTTGTTTTCTCTTCGCGGGAACGTCGTTGGGAGCTAGACTCCTAGTCTCACAGGGAGGAGTTTTTTTCTTTCTCTCAAACACTGTGGTTGAAGCCTGATAATGGAACGGCCACGGTCTCTTTTCTGGCTAAGGAGTAGTCGATCACGGATAGCATTGGCAGTGTGTGCGGGAAGATCTTTTCAGCTGCCCTAACCAAGCAGCCCAGTGGATCGCAAGGCGAAAGAACCCCCTGCGTGCCGGAGTTTTGGGCTAGTGCCACCCAATAGCGTTTCTTTCGCTTCCGAGTCAGCAGCCTAATGTCTCCCTCTTAGTTGTCCAGTCTACTTACGGTTCTTTAGCTGTCCTAGTAGTTCCTATCCACGAGTCCAGTGAGCTCCTGGCGTTCTCGTCAGTCCAGCCTCCGAGAGTGCCCTTGCAGGAAAAGGGAATTGAGTCACAAACTCACCACTAGTTCCAGTGCCAGCCGAGTTGGTTAAGCTGGGTTACAGGTCTCCATTCGCATGCATTAACAAGCTCGCAGGTCTCGAAGTTTGCTTGGCCAGTGGGAGACCCGAGGGTGAAGAGAAGACTAGTAAGCTAGTAGTTTAGTTTCTTAGAGCGAGAAAAGGTAGTTTTTAGCAGGGAGTATGGCATCGCGACATAGGCAGAAGTGGAAAAGTTGACACATTCATCTGAAGTAGCTTATCTATGAGATTTTCGGACAGAAGTGTAGGATTATTTCCTTTTCTCGTCTTAAAAAAAAATGGTCTAAAATTAGCTTTCAAAGGAGTAGAAAAAAACCAGACCAGACATGGCTGGTTAAAGGAGGATGCATAAGCCAGCATCCCCAAGGTTGTAATAAGTTACGAAGGACAAAAAGACTCTCGCCTACCGGTTGTTTTCAAAAGGTAGCTTGTAAAAAAACTGTAGTTCAGTCCATGTGTTCCGTGAGTCTTCATGCTGTCACTGCTAACGGGGAACCCAGTGGAAAGAGGGTACGTCCTCTATGAATGCAGAGCTTCCCTTTTCCCCCCCGCCTCGTTGGCAAAGATAAAGCCTCGTTCCCTATGCCACCCAGTCAGTCCTTTTCAATGTTCCAACCTCTCAAACACTGTGGTTGAAGCCTGATAATGGAACGGCCCGCCTGGTGAATTACGTCAATAGAATAAGTCGTTTTTTCCCTTGTGCCCTTAACACGAAGCTAGGGCATCGATGCGAACGCTTGTGAGTGCATTAAGTAAGTCAGATACTAGCTGATATGAAACAGGTCAATTGTGCAGGATCGAGCCCTGGCCTTGGAAGCCATCGATTTAAGCCTTCCCAGTCCTTATGGTTTGGTTCTTTGATCGGAGAATCCATATGATATGGTTTTAAATTAAAGCTTCCTAGCCTGGGTTTGTGTGAAGCATGAGCGAGCTCAGTCTTTCTCTTCTCTATTCGTGTGACCCTGCGTCATGGCTTTCAGAAAGGCCTGAGTGCATGATGATTCGATTTCCGAAATATATAAAGGCCTCCTCTTGCTGTTCTCTTTTTCCCTCCTATTGACATAAGTATGGTTCTATTGAGCGTGATACCCGCCCTCTACAAAGTGGTTTTTGAAAAGGTTTTTAAACGACTCGTAGTAGGACTTGTGATTGGAACGAGCTCTCGCCCGGTCTTGCTTCTTCCGTGTGCTAGGAAGAGAGAGCTTCGAGCAGAAAGCTTCCTTCTGAGGAAAGCCTGAGTTCACCACAGGGAGCTCATACGGCACGACTAAGACATCGAACTGTCTCACTCAAACTCATGATTGATGGTGATCGCACTCAAACGATCATAGGCTGAGCGTCTATAAAAAACATCATGCCACCTGGTACGACTGGGGATTGAGGTTAGATTCTTTTACTCATGTGAGGAGCTAGCTGTTCAATTCAAGAAAGTCGCTTGCCTGCCGATCCGAGAGCGAGAGGCACTCTATGTCGTGATCGGCCTTCCTCTTCCTAGTAGTCGGCATTCTAGAAGCGACTTGTCGTAGAAGCTTTCCTTCCCCCCAGAAAGCCATACTCTGAAAGGAAGCTTTCCCCCAGCTTATGTCATTCATACCCATATAAAGAAGGTAAGAAGGGCCCTCAGAGCTACTTTACTTAGACTTAGCTACTTTTTGCAATGATCGCGCTGAGATCTCCCGTTGGTCGCCTCTCTTCCTACTCGATCTTCGGCGGGATCGAATGCTTTCCCGGAAAGGAGAAATCCTTATAAAGGATCCCAGACCGAGGTAGCCAAGGCTACGCTTTGAGGGCAATCGAGACTTGCAAGCACAAGACGGGATTGGGTGATGAGCTCTGTACAGGCCAGTACAGCAGACCGTCTCATAGAATGAAGAGAGACACGCTACACTAGACCGATAGTGGCTCCATACGGATAAGACTTCTCTCATAGTCTCTCAGAAGCCAGCTCGTCGTAACCCTAAAACACGACGTTAGCGGGGCTCCTGCAGAAGTACAACAAACATAGGACAGCCGGGAACGATGACCCTTCTCAAGCCTGACGCCTAAGTTGGACTTTCTCTTTCTGCTGCTTGCCACTCCGAAGTTCAGTTTAGGATTTAGTTTCCTCCGATTGATTGAGTCGGTGGGGAAGTGAGCTGATCTCGCCTTTGTTGATCCGGTTGAAGAGAGTTATCACGATGTAGCAGGGTCTGTCTGCTCCAGTCTATGACCTACCGTTTGCTTTGCTAAGCAGTACGCCTAAGATAAAAAAGACAGGTGGCATAGCGATCCCTACCAATACGACTGGACACCGCATCTCGTCCTCAACTCATTCCGACACTGTGAGATCCTATGGTCACGCCTTAGTCCGGGGCTTTTGGGCATTATTAAGAAATGTGACTCTCCACCTATTTCATTGTGTGTTTACTCTCCTTCTGCGCTTATAGTATATAACGTAAGACTTTGCTTGCTCCGAGCCATTAAGGAAGGGCGGCTAGGGTCTACTTTTCTCATCTGCTTGAAGCCTCTCACTCCTTATAGGTACCGACCTTAATTCACTTTTGGGAAAGCTACTGCCTTCCATACTTTCATCGAATCTCGGATATCGATCGGTGCCTAGAGAGGACCCTTCTAAGGTTCAATTCCTCTGGATGCGAGGGGCATGGAAATAAGAGAATGAAAGTCAATGATCAGCTGCTTTCCCCGAGGTTATCCCGGTAGCATTTAACTACCATCAAAGGATCCTTATATTTAGAAATAGGGGTTCATCAAAGCATAACCGGGCTATTTTGTTTTGTACCAGCGGATGAAAATAAGGCAGCTTGAAATGCCAGCCCGCCCCGAGGAAAAATATGTGTTCAGGAACGCTATGTGAATAGGGTCTTTAAGCCCTCACCCAGCATCTATTAATTCAATCAACATACGTTTCAAAACAAAAAGAATTTGGAAGCCATATAGCCATTTCAGCCTTACTCCCTATTCTCTCTTAAATAAAGCTATGAGAAAACTGGAGTAATGTGGAATGACTTTTCCCATTCCTGTGAGCTGTAGAGTTAGTTATCCCTTATCATCCCTGGTATTCCTCCTCTCTATGAGATGTGGGATCGACCCCGCGAGCCCTTCCTCTTTCTACATCCTTTTTGATGATAAGGCATGCCTATCCATGTTTTATCCAGCCTTTGCTCCACTATCAACCACCGGAATGGTTATTTTGCCTGCCCCCGCTTTCCTCTCCCGCGGGAAGAGCTCGTTCGCCAAGCCAAGTCCGAACTCCCACTTTATCGTCGATGACGGCTCTCTTCGATGCTAGCAACCGCGTTTGGCCCTTATCCGCGCTTCTTTCAATTTCCTTACATTCTAGCTGAAGGTAGTTTACTTGCTTACTTGTTAAGGAGAGACTTTACCTTTACTTAGAGAGGGGCCAGAGCGGTACCACGCCCTTCCGTGCTCGTAGGTTGACTCCCCTATGCATCCCGACTAAGGTCTCACAAAGGCGCACTTCCCTTATGCATCCAGCCGCTTCACTAATGTGAATAGGTTATACAGAAGGGTGGGTTGGTTATATTATGCGCGCTCCTTCTTCGAACCTTTTGGTATGTATTGCCCCCTAACTATAGATCAGATCCACCAGACGAGAAACTCAATTCCGCACTGCTGCTGAGTCGTCGGACTTATCCACCAAGGGATTCGTGGAATTTCTGTGGATTGCGTTGGGGGAAATCTACCAAAGCTAGGCAGATAGATAGACTCCTTTCCCGCTGCTAAGGGAAAAAAAAGAAAATGATTTTTTTTGAATCAGCGCCCCCCTTTTGGGTATGCAGATACTAAGAGTCCTCTCACTACCAACCAGCAGACATCATCTGGCTGGGTCTTGCCGGTATCAACAACAAGAAAAAAAACAACCAAATGGAAACAGCAACTAACTATGGCTCTTGGCCTAGACAACGTCCTAGGCGTAGGAGATCGGAGCAACAGGGAACGCCTAGACGACTCTTCCTGGGCTGCTGTAAGTAGATCGAGAGGTCGTTCCGCCCCTTGTCCCCGAAGATGGGTAATATGTTCTCAAAAAATCTTGCTCCAATCTGACCTAGCTGGCGAGCGATCCCAGTTCGCGGCAGAGAACAAGACAGCAAGCGAGCGTACCTTTCTTCGCTTCTTCTCCACCAAGCACGGAAGTTTAAGGATAACTGTAGGTCGGTGGCTACCTAAGGAAACTCCGATTCGATCCGCCCCCCGGCTGGGAGGCATTTACCTCATCCCGATCACAAGGAGAGGTTCACCATGATGGGGGGTACTTCTTTTTTTTCCCTTCCGGAAAGAATGAAATGCGTAGGGGACCATCCTTTTGTTGCGGCATGCTCCTCAGATTTACGGATTCGCAGGGGGCCTCAGGCCCTACTTAGTTGACTGACAATGCCAAAGGCTTGCGAAACTAAGTAGGGCCTTTTGAATTGAATCTTAAGATGAGTAAGCGGCTTTGCCCCTTTTCAGTAGGGGAGCGAAAGGTTAGACTTAACCTGAGAAAGTCAGCGAACTGCGGTTCTTCTATGTAGGTATGGCGTTCCCCCTTGACTTGACTCTCCTAACGTCGAGCTAAGTCACTTCGTAACCTTTGCGTAGCGTAGTAGAATGAAGGCTACGCACTGACGCTCTCTTATCTATTAGCCTAAGCGTCTTCGCTAACTCGCTCGCCTACTATACTATACCCTACTATACAATTATACAATACATTAGTAGGGTAGGCTTTGCTAACTCAGCCGCTTACTTCTACTAATGTATTGTATAGTAGCGCCTTTTCCTTAACAAGTAAGCAAGTAAACTACCTTTTTGAATAACCCATTCTCATTATCTTTCATAAGTCAAGTAGGCGAACCTATAGGTCCTTAATAGCGTTGACAAAGAAGAACAAAAGATAAAAGACAGCGAATCTTTTTATATATATATAGGCCAGCTTGACAAGCTACCCTTCTTCTTGATCTGAGGTGCGAAGAGAAACATCTCTTTTTTATGACTTCCACTTATCAATCCCGGCCCGGAAAAGTGACCGACCAGGGCCAGGGCCTATTGATGAATGAAAGAAAGGGTTTATGAGCCCTAGCCCTGTAAGCCCACACCTGTGTAGAGTAGATCGTTCAACACCTGCGGCACAAACCCATTTGTGACCTATTGGTCCTAGTCTCATAGGCGATCGAACGGCCGCCCCCTAATTACTAGACCGACCTGCTGTAATAATTCCATAAACACCTAGCGAAGATATGGCAAACAAATAAAGTAGCCCTATGTTCGGATCTGACAATACCATACCATAATCAAAAGGTACAACGGCCCGAGCGACCAGACTTAACATAAATGTAGCCACTGGAGCCATTCTAAAAAGGGAGAAATTAGCACTACTCGGTGAAATAGGTTCTTTTAGAATCAATTTCGAACCATCTGCTAGAGGTTGTAACAATCCGAACGATCCCACAACATCAGGACCCTTTCGACGTTGCACAAAAGCCATTACTTTACGTTCAGCTAGCACTAAAAAGGCTACTCCTAGTAGAAGTGGTAGAATTATTCCAAGTATTTCAGCTGGAACAGCTATGTACGTTTTCGATTTTCTATTTACTCATGATCTGGCCTGGTCGACCCAATCATGATATTGAAGGATGGGACCTTTTCTCGAAAAACTCCGGATCCCGTGAAGAATGAATAAGAATAAGATTTCAATAATAGAATATTATATTATTATTTAAATAGCTGCAAGACCAAAACTGGGTGCAAAAAACCGAAAGCCCTTCTTTGAATCCCAGATACATGGCTTACATACCCGGCTCAACATTCTTGGAAAACAATCGAATCGAGGGTCCGGAGGAGAATTGGCCATTCAATCTTGTAAACTAATCGAGACCGAAATTGGAAAAAGAGATACGAACGGAGAGGAATAACCAATCGATGAAAGAACATGAAACCATTCTGTTTCAATAGAGGTACGAGAAACGGTTGGGGGCAATAAAGTAGGTGAAGTGGTTGGATTTTGCGAGCTGTTCCAACCACTGCTGGATGTGATTCCAAGAGCCGAACGAGAATGAATACCACACAGAAGAGTCAAGACCAGGCTCCCTAATGGAATGTTTAACCGATCCATTCCGGATCGACCGAATTGGTACAGAAGTTGTAACATGGGAAAACCACAGAAAACACAACTTATTTGAATAACCCGGTGACCTACCAATTGTAGAAGTAGGATCTTTGGCAAGCAATAAGCACTTAAATAATACAATTCGAGTGTACCATCTTCTTTCTCATTTCGAGGAAAAGGTGCGGGAGGAAAAGGAAACAACGGAGGGATCCGAATCGGACCTAAATGGGAATGACATGAAAAGTCTTTTTCAAAACCTAGCATTAAGGGCGTTACGACGATATACGAGAGGAATGGAGAAAAACTCGTGATTGGTGTGGAGGGGAAGATCTGTTTATGATATAGTTCAAGAAAAAGTAGTCTCATTTCCTTACTTCTTCGTTCCTTCCACTTCAAGGCTGGTTCTGAACGCCGCGTAACATCATCTTCAACCAACCGTGCGGCCACTAAAGAATTGCTTATACACTAAACAGCTGCTTATATATATTAGTATTAGGCCAGCGTGAAAAAACGAAAGAGAGATGTGCCTAAGGCGGCATGCAAGCAAACTGTGCACGCTAAGAGAAAAGGAGAGATGTTCGCAATTACTACCACCTAAGAAAGGTTGCTTCTGTCGGCCTTTCTGTGCAACAGTCCACCAATAGCGGAAGAGAGGGTTACCGTACATACAAGACTCTTCCAGTTCTTACGTAAGCTTTTTCTTACCAGTCAAGTAGTACAACAGCTGTATCTTATAGCCCGGCGCGGCCTTTTTTTTGAATTCAGTAGTCAGTAGATAGAAGAAACTATTAGATAGATATAGATAAGGAGTAGGTGAGTGAGTGAGTCCTCACTGACCTGAGCGATTTCGATCACCTAGCAGGCCTTTTATTTGGTAGGTAACATCGCCGAAGCGTATCATCAGATTTGACTACGAAGGAAGGAACTCGAAGTGAGACGGCACCGTCTTGTGCAACGCAACGATAGTTGGCCCTCTATCATCTTCTATCCGGTAGACTTGGTAAAAGGGCCCCGACTTATTTCCAGAATTAGAGTTCGACCGCAGCAGCCCCCTTTTTGGGGGGGATCAAGTTCCTTGCCAACTATCGACCCCGATCTCTTTTTCTTTTTTGGGGGTATTACTAAACCTAGCTTAGCCTTCGTCAATCACACTAAAGCAGAGCACCCTACTATGGCAAGGCCCCCTTAAGGGTTAGGTTAGTCAATCCGGCCCGAGACGCGTTCGTTGACAAAACCGCCGTAGGAATGGAGACCTTTCAATAGAGCGGAGGCGAACTGATCAACGAGAAAGAGGCCCTACTCACTACAAATGAATACACCACAAGATCGAACTGCACTCATGCCTCTCCCGCATCAAGCCCCCTCCCTAAGTAGTGATTCTATCAATCATGTACGTAGGTGGGGCCCTCCATTCTGATTGGTATATCATGAAAAAAAAAAAAGAAAGCCATTTGCACCAGGCGCACTGCGCTTTCCCTTGCCCAGATGTTCGCCTTTCTAAGTCAAGTAATCGTGACCCACCGAAGACTGGAGCCTCGTAACATGTTGACGAAGACCTCCGAACTGAGGGTTCGATCAGTAGAGGGGACGACTTTGCCTCCCCGGAAGAAGAATAGCCCCGCTCTCTAGCCGACTGATCCCGTTGATCATATAACTGGGAGGGAACGTGTCACATTAGAGGTGAACGATCAGAGATGTCCTCTAATCACCACGATGAGGCTGGTCCCTCTTTTAGTAGACTCAGCTATGAATATTCATGAAGAAATGAATGCCGGGCTCTTTCTTTCACAGCTAACCCCAAGAAGTTTATTAATGCTGATACTTTCAGTTTCGTCGAGCCTCGAGCTTGTGGTCCTCCTTTGAGGGTGGGTTCAATTGGATGAATCCGTCAAGTCAAGGTCAACGTACGTAGCAGCAAGGATGGTGCATCGCCTATTTATTTATTTCTCGCTGGGGAGCCAAAACGAACACGCCTGCTACCTACTGTACTGGACCTTCGACCAGGCATTCTACCCTTGTCGAATCGGAACCAACCACCACTGCATTGCGCTCGAACAGTTGAGCGGCCGCCGGCCAGCAACTTCCGTACACAGATATAGATTCATTCTTCGTAACTGGTCCAACCTCACAACCCTTCGCGGGTTGGTCAGAAGTCAGTCTTGTTTGGAAAGACGGAATTATACAAAGAAAAGAGAGTGCTCGACCGGAACAACGGCCAACAAAGACCGTAATTACATAGATAACAGCTCCTCCCTTTCTCCGTCTTTAAGGCGAACCGGAAAGAAAGACGACCTCACCTTCTCGTAGATGGTGTCAGTGAGAGCCACTTTAGTATTCCCCGTTGACCTTCTTTTGTAGATAGAATCTTCAATGAGTGGAAACAAGCAACCTTACTAAGAAAGGTGCTTGTTGAGTAAGGCCGGCTTTAGAGCCCAAGCCCCTTGTATAGGTTGGGTGCTTGAGCGCATCTTTCTCATATCGATCAAGGCTTTCCTTTCGTTTTCAATAAGGGGCGCGTTAGCTAGGCCGTTTTCTTGCAGGAGTGCTAACGCGCGCCCTTACGTTTTCTTCGCTTGCTCTGCAGTACGAGCACAGAGCCGCGCCCCTTTAATATGATGAGAAGAAGAGGGGCCGCCCTATTTTCTTTTCCGCACCAATCCTTATTTACTACTACATCTTTTTTGGGGTGTATAGCTCAGTTGGTAGAGCATTGGGCTTTTAACCTAATGGTCGCGGGTTCAAGTCCTGCTATACCCAAACCTATCTTACACTATACTATTAGTAAGGATGCGTAGTTGCGTTCAAAGATCACTCTTTGGCCTGGCCTTTAGACTCGCTTCAGCGACTTCGCCCTTTAAGTGACAAGGGGGTAAGGTAAGGAGTAGTATAAGAGTGGCTCGGTCATCGATAGGCCTCTCCTTATTCATTCTATAGAGCGGGGCTGCGGACCAACAATCCAGCAAAAGGGCTTAAAAGCTCCTTTATCAATCAAACCTTCCTTTTATATTTTATAAGGTAAGCATCAAAGCCCAGAAAACCCAACCTATACAAAGAGCTCTTTTCAGCCCCTACTCCTAACAAGTTGCTGGCACCCACCATACCTTGCTTCGGGGCCGATCTCTTGTATCGAAGCAAATCAAATAGAAATTGGAGTTTGTTCCACCACCCATTTCGCCGTTGGATAGAGTCCCCTGATCTCGACATCCAAGCACGAATCCCTTGAGCGCTTCGGCGGCGGATAGCAGCATGGGCAACTGCGGCAAGCAGCCGATTCTTATTGCATTCACCAAGATAGTCTTGCTCGCTCCTGAACTCTGCGGCGAGTTCAGCCACCACCTCCGGGCCTGAGCTCTGCTCGAGCGTAGTCAGCCAGCTTCGTGACTTTGCTTAGCTTCCAGCGTAGCAAAGGGATAACCTTTCACTATCTAGGCGCCCTAGAAGGAGGGGGGGTCCCACGGAGTTCTTCCCCTCGGTAGCCACACAGGAGCAAGAGACCTGGGGGGATAAGTACTAGTTGGGAGGTCATCCCTGGTGGTTCAGTCCGACTGGCAAGAACCTCTTGGGATTCGAATCCAAATTCTTTCAATTTTACCATTGAACCGGTTGGAAGAGATGAATAGTTCGCCTCTAGTGCTTACCTCTGATCGATTGATGGAAAGGATTGACTGGATTCGGAATAAAGATATGGGCAACTGGGCCGGGATAGCTCAGCTTAATGGCTTCTATCGGCACCAGATCCCCAGTATTCTCCAATTGCTGCTAATGATGGGTCCACCAATTGATATGAAGATGCACCTCCCCTTCGGATGGATGGGAACGGGAACAGCAGAAGATGACCTGGGAGACGAGGGATCACTGTCTCTACTTACGTCTTTATGAGTGCTGGCTCACTCACGAGGTTGGGTTTGGCCCACGCCCACCTGCTTCTGCGGTTTAGGGATCATCGGCAGCAGCAAATGTTGGGAGCCTAGAGCGGAGGGAGATAAGTGAAAACATGGATAGGTGTGCCCTGGGACACGGGAATGGGAGAGAGACAAAGAAAAAGAATATGGTGGGGCTTAGCTAGCAATTGATCACCTTGGCTCGGACTTAGAATACATTAGTTCGAGTTCAGGGCTTACCAACATGGGGGAACTAGATAGGGAGGTGAGTGCCTTTGGTGGCAAGGAATTGGATTCTTATTCGCCTCTATCCGGTCCCGGGACCACTTCTCCCTGTTCGTTTCATTAAGCTTCCGTTAATCGCCTTGGTCAAGCATTAGATCCCGTGGGTCCGGGCATTCCTTACTTATTATTAGTGAGCTGGGGTCAGCCAGTGTAGAAGAATACTTGGCCAATTGAGCTCCCGTTCCTTCCATCCGACCGGATGCAGAAAGAAGAGATGGGGTACTTCAGTTTCATTCCGTACCGTCAGCATTCATTCCCCAGGTTCGGTTGCTGCTACTTCGGAAGATTGAGAATGGTATCGACTTGCTCCACCTTCCTCGAATTCCTTTATTGATGGCCCAGCATTGCAATAACTCATTGTATCCAGTATTGGCTGGGAGGCGAGCAGAGGATTAATTGGATCGTTTCGGAACCCTGATTGAGGCTTCTCGTTAGGGCCAGTAGAACAAGCATTTGGATACGGAGAGGAAGATGCCGGTGGGACAGGTGCAAAAGAATCTGTTTATGGTTCCGGCTCGACTCGAGTCCAGATGTTGAGGGAGAGGACCAGGAGACGTTTAGTCCGATGGTTCCTACCTCCCCCCATATGGGCCTGTTCACGCTTCTTCGCCACCGGTGGGCTCGGAAAGAGAGGAATCAGGGGCCTCCATTGGTTTACTTGCTCCCATGGCCTCCCCTACCGGTTGCTAGCGCTTGGCTGGGCCCTTTTACTTTTAGGTTCCGTTCCGTCAGGATCTGAGAGTTTAGGTGCAGCCCATGGGCTTCCATGGCCATTAGAGGCACGAGATTGAGATGATTAGCCAGCACCAGATGAAATTGATTGATTCGGATTGGACTCGGCTGGAGTGAGATCGATAGTCGGAAATAGATGGACTTACTTAAGGGCTTTACTTGCGGTTCCAGGCTTAGATGTCCCAGTTCCGCTCTTCCTGCTAATGGGGAACGGCTTGGCAGGTGCCTAGCCACTGGGAGGGGATGAAGGGACAGAAACTATGGGATGGGAAGAAGATGACTCGGGTCCTGTGGTTGGGTAATCTCCTGCTACTGGTAACGGCCGATCGGGACCAAGGAGGTACAGCCTTGAAGCATTTGTTCCCGGGCAAGGGTGGAAATCAAAGTCAAGTCATTGGCGAGTTCCTCATAGCTTGAATCGTTTGGTTTGGTTGGCCGGAAGAAGCAAAGCAGAAGATGGTGGGGAAGGGCACAGGTTCTCGCCTTCAGCCTTTCCTTGAGCTTCCTATTTAGTTCCTCCCAGGCGTTGATCTCGCAATGGCCTTCCAGCACGTCCTCATATCGCGTCCGCCACCACTGCTTCGTATCCCCAGAAAGATACATTGTTGCCATTGTGACTTGGTCGTCAAAAGGGGCACGAACAGCCTTAATTAAAGTACTGTTCCATGTCCCAGAGGTCTTCGAGCCTTGGCATTTCGAATCCCCCGTTGAATGGCTGCGGTTCCGGGACTCAAATGTGTCTGGAGTCGCCAGGTGAGACATTCGGTTCACGAACCGGAGACCTATCTCCACAGCAAGCTCCTCACCTCAATTTGACCTAGTCCGTCACCGTCACGCTTTGGACATCGCCACCGGGATCGTTGAGGCCCCATGAAGACGGCTCTGCTCTCCTTCACTGGGAAGACGCGGTACTCATTAGCGAGCGTCTGGTGACCAACGATTCCTGATTCTCCTGCCTTTTTGCCATAGTCTACACTTGTCCGCCCAAATGGTCGACCTTGCCATCAAGTTGGGTCACTCGATCCTTGAGTGTTTCCTTAGCAACAGCCAAACCCTTATCTTTGTCAGCTCGATCTGCTCTTGTTCCTGTAGAGGAATGTGGAACAAGGATTCTCACTCACAAGCAAGTATAGAACGGAATGCCTCTTGCTTGGTCTCTTCCTTATAATCTAAGCAAGTAAACTACCTTGCCACTATCATTTCAATCCGCTACTTCCATGATCAATGTGGCAGGGTAAGTTTCCTTACAAGTAAGCAAGTAAACTACCTTGCTCGGTATCAGGTATAGCTTGCTTTGCTCACTCACAAGGGCTGGAGGGCAGGATAAGAATGGTATGGTAAGACCCAGTTCCATGTGGCAAGGTATGGTTTCTCACTCTAGCTAGGGAGAAGTTGTTGGATGCAGTGACAGAGCAATCGGGATCCTACTTTGTCATCGATCCAATCCCTACCTCTCTTTGTCTCTATCAATCACATACATAAGAAGAGAGCTTCAAGAGAAGCGGTGGGCAGGTTTTCTCCCAGAGTTCTTTCTAAAGTGTTGATTCCAGGATAAATAAACCTGGGAATGTCCTAGAATAGCAAACAAATAAGTCGCCTCTCATTCAATTCAGGTGTATCGACTTCTTGCTAGACAAACAGAGCTTCTATCGTGAGTTTCCTACCCTTTCGTGGGTGACATTTGGAGGTCCAAACTCTTCAATTCCTAGTTACAGAGTCTCTCTCTTGAGCATATACGACTTGGAACTTAACCTCGATCCCAATTCTTTACCATAGAGAAGGGGAAGTCCTTTGGGAAAGCTTTTCACCCGGATGAGCGGAAATTGCTCGTTGATTGATCCCCGGTATTCCTTGCCATTTCTCCTTTCGGGATGTTCCTTGGCCTCGCCTTCCTTCTTCGTTCTTGATGCCCGGACATCCAATGTATTTACGAAAGAATGTCTGAAATGACTGACCAATACATGTCGTGGAAGTCTTCCACTGCTGAATGAGTTGAATCATTAAATATTTCAATTTATTGATCCTCGTGCACAAAGCTGCTTTGCTGCACCAAATTACTGGAGAGACTTGCTCGTTCAGTCAGATACGCGACACCAACCATATCTATGAAATATGACACTCCTGCTGCCGAAAAAGCGCTTTCAAAGCCGTGTGAGACAAAGGGTCCGTCAACTCTCATCTTTCTGTTCACAAGATGTCCTTTTGAGCGAAACATTTGGTAGTGGGTCAAAGAACTCGGAAATTTGTTTATTTCTTCTTTGGGGACTTCTTAAAGGAAGGTGTCAACCTGGCCACATATAAGCTAAGGTACCTCGCTCATTAGTCAATCTATCTTCCCCTGCATGGTCAACCCTTGGTGGGTCAATGTCTGGAGATTAATCATACACAAATTTTTACACGTAGCGAGACCTATTTCTAGTGGTTTGTTCCTGCATCAATAGTTGCTTGAAGCTCTAGTTTCAAAGAAGTGACAACATCATCAAAGAAGGGAGGCACGCTATAATTACTAGACTACCAATATCGATATTGGTAGGAAAGATTTGAGACTTTCACATACGCCTTCTTCCTCTATGGATAGGGCGACGTGACACGCAATGGATCGGTTAGAAACGATGACAAATTGATCACATGTCCCCTTCTCAACAGCCTTTCCCGCATCAGTAGATAGAGTCGATTTCCTATCCTCCCTTGAGATTGCTTTTCTTTTGAATGTCGTCCAGAATGAGGATCCAGTCCTGCAGGAGGTGCTTGAAAAAGGAATTCTCCCGAGACATCATTCGAGTTAGCATCAAAGTATGCGTATGAGTTCGCGCAGTAAACGACAAGGGAATGTCTTTCCTACTTCCAGATTAGATTAATACTAAGCGGAGCAGGTGACTTGTCGGTGAATTCCCCGTAGGGTAGGTCCAAACATTGGTTTTGACAACAGAAAGATGCTCAAATTGCCAAAGTTTTATAGTCCGCTGCACCCTCTGCTTGTGATTTCGATAGAGAACTAAAGGTAGGAAGAAATGGCTATATATATTATATATTCCACTAAAGGAGTTTCCTCTCAATCGCCGAGGCCATTCCCACTGCAATTACGATCCCTTGCAGTGTGTGTTGGTATCGGCATTGGGTTTGTGTGACGCTTTGGCTTTTAGTCAACAAATGCAGGAATAACTGCTCTGACGAGTCCGTCCTTCAACAATTCCATTGCCTGGCCGGCCAGCCCCAGCCTATGATAGTTTTGTTTAGCTGCTCTTCGGCTTTCGAGAACAGGGCGTACTAGTTCTTGAGAGCGAAGACTAAGAAACCTACTAAAGATAGGGTCCCGGGGACTCATTATGACTGAAACAAGGCCAACTGCAACTCGATCGAAGGGAGAGGAGCTGGGCAGAAGGAAAAGAGGCTCCTAGCTAAAGGTA
>Ga0153989_1000138_pt1 | contig 18182 bp, 16 predicted proteins | sample TSNC073MetaG_FD_104701 | JGI IMG/M metagenome (GOLD analysis project Ga0153989, IMG submission 104701) | Attine ant fungus gardens microbial communities from North Carolina, USA - TSNC073 MetaG | ecosystem: Host-associated > Fungi > Mycelium > Unclassified | place: USA: North Carolina, Jones... | reverse complement strand
CTTCGCCAGCGCGACGGTGGCCGGCATCGCCCGCACCGCCGGGGTCTCGCAGGGCGCGCTGCACTTCCACTTCCCGACGAAGCTCGCGATGGCGCTCGCCGTCATCGACGAGCAGAACGTCCGGACCTTCGCGGTCGTGAGCCACACCGACAGCTCACCCACCGCGGCGCTCGTCGCCGCCTCGAAGGGGATCGCGGACCTGCTCCGCACTGATCCGATCGTCCGGGCGGGCATCCGGCTGTCGCTCGAGCGGGGCGAGTTCGCCGCAGCGACCGCGAGCTTCTACGAGCAGTGGATCGGCGGCATCGTCGACGTCTTCCGGTTGGCGATCGCGAGTGGCGAGCTGCGCACCGAGCTCACCGCCGAGGAGCTCGGTGCCACCGTCGTGCCGTACTTCACCGGCGTCCAGCTCGTGTCCGACGTCCGGACCGGGCGGGCCGACCTGTCCGCGGCGGTCGCGACGATGTGGCGGGTCGTGCTCTCCGGCATCGTCGACCCGCGCCACCGGACCCGCCTGCTGGGGGTCGTGGCGGAGACGTTCCGCACGCCAGACTGAGGTCATGACACTTCCTCGACGCGGATCGGTGCCGACGACCTCGACCGAGGGGCCGCACCGGCAGGTCGACCAGCTCGCACCGCCGGACCTGTGGGGGCGCCTTGTCGCGGCCGTGTTCGCGCTGCCGGACGTCGTCGAGGGACACAGCCAGGTGTCGCCGGCGAGCTCGCGGGCCGTGTTCCTCACCGACCGCGAGGCCGAGGTCTCGCCCGACCGCTCGCTCGCACCCGGACAGCGCCTCGAACCGGTGCACCTGCACGGCGTCGACGACACGAGCGTGCACCTCGTCCTGCCCGAGGACCGTGGCCGGGCGCTCGTGGACCTCGGGTGGGCGGAACCGCACGGCTACGCCGACTTCGGCACCGAGTTCATGGTCTACGGGCCCCGCGACGACGAGGAGCTCGCGACCGTGCTCGGCATCGTCCAGGAGAGCCTCGCGTTCGCACGGGGCTGACCGGTCGTCAGCGGTCGTGCAGCTCCCGGTCCCGGAACCACTTCAGCAGCCAGGCGGCGCTCGTGCGGTCGAACGACCGGGGGAAGTCGACCGTGTCGGTGAGGAACGGGCTGAAGCCCTCCTCGGCGTCGACGTCCGCGTCGTCGAGCGCACGGAAGGCCATCGACCACCCGTCGAAGCGGCGTCGCTCGATGTCCTCGCGGATGAGCGACTTGACCTCGCCGTGCCGGGAGTCCCGGGAGATCGCGGCGAAGCGGTCGTCGACGCTCCACGCCGGGCCCTCGAGGAGCTGCATGAACCGGCCGTCCTTCGCCAGGAGCAGCCCCGAGACGCCGAGCGCCTCGTTCCGGAGCCGGGCGTCGCGCAGGAGCTGGGCGAGGTCGGCGTCGTCGAAGGGCACGGTCGCCCGGCTCATGTAGACGATGGAGACGAGCACCGCTCCATACTGGTGCGGGTCCGGGCGCGGCGCGAAACCACTGTCCGCATCCCGTCATCGGAGAGTGACACCATCGAAGTCCGGGGCTCGACGTCTTGGAGTTTCACCGCCTAGCATGACGCGCATGTATGGCACACACATCACTCCACAGGAGCGCGACGCGAATCTGGATCGGGTCACGGCCCGCTTCCTCGACGGGAATCGGCTTCTGCGGGGATTCGACATCGTCGGCGGGCGCGGATTCGCAGCGATGATCGACAGCGAGTCGGCTGAGGACGGCGAGGTGTTCGTCTGGACAGGCCGCTGGCCCGAGCAGCCGGTCGGGCTGGAGTTGCCGCCGATCGAACTCGCTGTCGCGGGTTCTGGCGATGACTTGCGCAAGCGCAGGAAGTTCACAACCGGATCACTGGGGTCGGGTGGTGGCCGTCCGGTTCTGCGCGGCAAGGAAGGCGGACTCGTCCCGATGGGGCAGGTGACCGCTCCGGGATTTCGGCACGCCTGGGTGGGCGACGTGGATGGCGCTGTCGTCGGGCTGTTCTGTCGAACGGAGATCGACCCGGACGTCGTCGTCACGGAACTGGACGATGTTCGCCCGATGCTGGCTGGCTGGCGGGCCCTCGTTGACGCGGGTGCGCAGACCCGATAGCTTGGCGAAACTCACATTCCAGTGAGCAGAGTCCAGAATATTGGGGAACCATGTACAAGGCATTGAAGTCATCGCGCATCGGAGTCGCTGCGACGCTCATGACCGCAGGGGTGTTGGCCACGATCGCGATGCCGGGGGTCGCAAATGCTGAAGCGTTGAGTGATGCGGGAACAGCGACGCACTCGGAGATCACCGTCAAGATGATCCCGACCTGCGCTCCGGAGTACCCCGACTGCGATCTCAGTGAGTTCGTCTCAGGGGAACAGGCGTCCACGCGAGGCAGCGTTTCGGGAAGTTGCGGCACGTCGACGATCTACGTCGACAAGATCGGCACGCACAAGGGCCGCGTCAGCTGGGGCATGCACATCAACACCGGATTCATCGTCTTCCGCGAGATCGCAGTCGCATGGGGGCCCGCAGGTGGCAGCAGCTTCGCCGATGTCTCGCCGATGTACAGCACGAACTACTCGTCGAGCCGCACGGTTTCTGGCTCGGGCAACTTCTCCGCGACCATCGGCGGCGCTGTCCAGCTGGTGGGAAACAAGTACGTCCACTGCACCATCCCGTTCCACAGCACGAGCACGATCAGGATCTGAGGATCTCGCCGGTCGGAATCAGACGAGAGGACTCGCGCGGACGCGCGAGTCCTCTCGTCACGTGCTGGCGCGGGCGTGGATCGCTCGGCCGTCGAGGTCGGCAAAGCTGGGCCGGCGCGCGCTGACCAGGTCCGAATCGGCGTGTCCGCATGCGACCTTCGGCGGGCGACGATCGCCCCCAGGAACAGCGAGACCCCCTGATCTGCGGTACCGCAGGGGGTCTGCAGATCCAGCATTCCACGGGCGGGCTCGGTTGATCAACCCGATCCTCAGCTGGTGGGGGTTGGGGTTGCAGTGGGTCGGGTCGGGCCGAGTGCCCGGCTGCGTGCGGCAGGGGCCACGAGCAGGGCGATGACGAGCAGGGCGGCCGGGACGAGCATCGCCGTCTGCAACCCGAGGTGCTCGCCGAGGAACCCGAGCGCCGGCGGCCCGGCGAGGAACGCGACGTAGCCGGCGGTCGCCACGACCGACACCCGGCGGTCCCCGTCGGTGGGGTGGTCGCCCGCGGCGGAGATCGCGAGCGGGAACCCGAGGGCGATGCCGAGGCCCCACACCCCGGCGGCCACGGCGGTGAGCACGGGGCTCGGCGACACGACGACCAGCAGGACGCCGACGGCGCCGACGGCGGCACACACCCGGAGCACCGCGGCGCGTCCGAACCGGGCGACGAGCGGCGTGCCCGCCGAGCGGCCCACGAACATGGCGAGTGCGAACCCCGTGAACACGAGCGACCCGACCGCTTCGGGGGCGCCGTGGTCGGTCGTCATGAGGAGCGGGAGCCAGTCGCTCGCCGCCCCCTCGGCGAAGGCCATCGCGAGGCAGATCACAGCGATCAGCAGCACCTGTGCGCCGAGGACGGCTCGGAGTCGGGGCAGGGTCGGGGTCGTCGTCGCCACCGGGTCGGTGCCGGGGCCGCCGGACGCGGACCGCGGCACCGGCCGGAGGTTCACGGCGGCGAACACGGCCAACCCCGCCATCACGGCCGCTGCCGCGAGCAGGTGCACGAGCACGGGCGTCCGGGCAGCGGTGAGGGCGATGCCGGCCGCACCGCCGGCGACCGTGCCGAGGCTGAAGCAGGCGTGCAGGACGGGCACGACCGGGCGCGCGAGCTCGCGTTCGACCGCGGCGGCCTCGACGTTGAGGCCGATCTCCGCGACGCCGGCCCCGAAGCCGACCAGGAACAGTCCCGCCCAGACCCCGGCCGCGAGCTGAGATGGGGCGAGCAGGGCGACGAGGAGCATACCGACGACGGGCAGAGCGCCGCCGAGGAGGATGAGGGGCCGCGTCCCGAGCCGTCGGACGAGGGCGCCGGCGCCGAGGATCCCGACCATCGAGCCGATCGACAAGCCGAGCAGGACGATGCCCATCGCCTCGATCGACGCCCCGAGCTCGTCGCGGACCGCGGGCGTCCGCGTGATCCACGAGGCGATCCCGACGCCGGTCATCGTCGACGTGGCGAAGAGTGCCGCGCGGTGGCGCCCGATCATGGGTCCATCTGATCGGGGCGGCGACGCCGAGTCAAGCGATCGTCAGCGGAGCATGCCGAGCGAGCGCGCCTCGGACACCGCGGCGGTGCGCGAGGACACCCCGAGCTTCGAGAACACGTGCACGAGGTGCGACTTCACGGTGGCGTCGCTGATGTGCAGACGCGCCGCCACGTCGCCGTTCGACGCCCCCTCGGCGACGAGGCGCAGGACCTCGATCTCCCGTGCGGACAGCGCGACCTGCGGGGCGCGCATCCTCGCCATGAGCCGCCCGGCGATCGCGGGGGCGAGGGCGCTCTGGCCCGACGCGGCGGCGCGCACCGCCGCGACGAGCTCGTGCGGCGGCGCGTCCTTGAGCAGGTACCCGCTCGCACCGGCCTCGACCGCGCCGAGGATGTCCCCGTCGGAGTCGTAGTTCGTGAGCACGAGCACGTACGGTGCCGCGTCGAGCGACCGGATCCGGCGGGTGGCGTCCGCTCCGGTCGTCTCCTGGCCGAACTGCAGGTCCATCAGGACGAGCTCCGGTGCCAGCGTCTCGGCGAGGGCGACCGCGTCCGCCGGGGTCGCGGCCTCGCCGACGACCTCGAGGTCCTCCTCGGCGTCGAGCAGCGCGCGCAGACCGGCGCGGACGACGGGGTGGTCGTCGGCGATGAGGACGCGGATCACGGCACCTCCAGCACGGCGACGAGCGTGGTGCCGCGACCCGGCGCCGAGTCGATCTCCAGCCGCCCACCGAACTGGCCCACGCGGTCCTCCACCGCGCGCAGCCCGAACGAGTCGGTGGTGCCGGCGCGCGCCCTGGCGGTGACCGGGTCGAACCCGACGCCGTCGTCCGCGACCGTGAGCCGCGCCTCCCGGCCGTCCACCGTCAGCGACAGCCGGACGGTCGACGCCCCGGCGTGCTGCACCACGTTGGCGATCGCGCCCTGGGCGATGCGCAGCAGCGCCGTCTGCACGTCCATCGGCAACGCGACCTCGGGGACGTCGACCTGCACCCGCAACCCGTCGCGCGTCCACTGCTGGTCGGCCAGCCGCCGCAGTGCGGAGCCGAGCCCCTGGTCGAGCGTCGGCGGCGTCAGTTCGCGGATGAAGCGCCGGGTGTCCGCGAGACCGTCCGCCGCGGTCTCGCGGGCGAGCCGGATGTGCTCGAGGCCCGGCCGATCGCCGTCTGCACGCTCCGCGGCGTGCAGGAGCATCTGGATGCTCGACAGGCCCTGCGCGACCGTGTCGTGGATCTCCCGGGCGAGTCGTGCCCGCTCGGCGAGCACGCCCTGCTCCCGCTCGGTGGCGGCGAGTCGATCGCGGGTGGCCAGCAGCTCAGCGACGAGGGCTTCGCGTTCGAGGGCCTCGCGGGCGAGCGCCCGGTACCCGAGCCCGATGAGCAGCGCGACGCCGGCGCCGACGAGCGGACCGACGACCCCGCCGACCGTGAAGCCGCCGTGCAGGCCGAGCGCGACGACGGCGACCAGGGTCGCGACCACCACGGCGACCGGGCCGACCACGCGCGGCAGGACGTGCAGGTAGAGGAAGAAGAGCGGGAACACGAGGTACGCGGCCTCGGGCACGAGCACGAGGAGCGCGACCCAGACCACGGTGAGCGCGATGATCCAGAGCGCTCCGGCCGGACCCCGACGGGTCGGAGCGGTCCGGGCGACGAGCGCGCCGAGCAGGTAGACGACGGCGAACACCGCCGACAGGAGGAGCGGGACCCACGACCCCGGCGCCCCCACGACGACGATCCGGACGACGACGAGCACCAGGAGCGCAGCGAACAGCACGTGCAGGCCGGTCCGGAGACCGACGAAGACCGGGGTGAGGGTGCTGTGCGCCATGTCCTCCCCAGGGTACGGAGCGGCGCGTCACGACGGATCAACCGAAAGTTCGATCGGAGGACCAACACGGACGACGATGCCCGGAGCGCGCGCCGCCGCGACGCTGGAACGGTGGTCGCGGACGGTCCGTGATCAGGAAGGGACCATCGTGTTCGTCGCCTGGCGCGATCTCCGGTTCGCCCGCGGACGCTTCGTCCTCATCGGCGCCGTCGTCGCACTCATCACCCTCCTCGTGGGGTTCCTCGCCGGACTCACCGGCGGGCTCGCCACCCAGAACGTCTCGGCCGTGCTCGACCTGCCGGGGGACCGACTGGTCCTGCAGCAGCCAGCCAGTGGGCAACCGTCCTTCGGGGAGTCCTCGATCAGCCGGGAGGCGCGGGTCGGCTGGCAGACGGCCGCCGGCGTCGACGAGGTGGTCCCGGTGGGCATCGCGCAGGGACGGGCCACCGCCGGCGCGGCTTCCGGGTCGGGTTCGCCCGTCGGCGTCGCGCTGTTCGGGCTGCCGGCGTCGGGTGCCGGCGCGGTCGCGGCGCTCGCGCCACGGTCCGACGACGAGGTCGGCCTCTCCGCCGGCGCCGCGTCCGACCTCGGGGCCGGTGTCGGCGACCGCGTGACCGTCGCCGGGCACACCTACCGGGTGGCCCTCGTGGGCGGGGACGCCTGGTACAGCCACACACCGGTGCTCGCGATGACGCCGGACGCCTGGGCCGCCGCCGACCGCCGGCTCGGTGGGGACGGAGCACCGACCGTGCTCGCAGTGCGTGGCGCACCCGACTGGGACGCCGTGGCCGCTCGGACGCACACGTCGGCGGCGTCGCACCTCGGGTCGTTGACCGCGCTCGAGACCTTCAGGTCGGAGGTCGGCTCGCTCGCGCTGATGATCGCGATGCTGTTCGGGGTGTCCGCCCTGGTCGTCGGGGCGTTCTTCACCGTGTGGAGCATGCAACGGGCCGGTGACGTCGCCGTGCTCAAGGCCCTCGGGGCGAGCACCCGCTCGCTCGTCCGCGACGCCCTCGGTCAGGCGTCGGTCGTGCTCGTCGTCGGCATCGGCGTCGGGACGGCCGCCGTCGTCGGACTCGGGGCGCTCGCCGGTGGGGCGTTGCCGTTCCTGCTCAGCCCGCTCACCACCCTCGTCCCCGCGGTCGCCATGGCCGCGCTCGGACTCGCCGGAGCAGCCGTCGCCCTCCGGACCGTCACCGCCGCCGACCCCCTCACCGCACTCGGGAGCAACCGATGATCACCCTGGACGACGTCACCCTGACCTTCCCCGACGGCGATCGCCGTGTCACCGCGATCGACCACGTGTCGCTCACCGCTCGTGCCGGCGAGGTCACCGGGATCACGGGGCCGTCCGGCTCCGGGAAGTCCTCGTTGCTCGCAGTCGCCGCGACGCTCATCCGACCCGACTCCGGGCGGGTGCGGATCGGCGGTGGCTCCGGCAGCGGTGCCGGCTCCGTCGTCGACGTCGCTGCGCTGTCGCCCGGTGCGGCCGCGGCGCTCCGTCGGGAGCGGATCGGGATCGTCTTCCAGCAGTCGAACCTGCTGCCGTCGCTGACCGCCCGCGAGCAGGTCCTCGTGATGGCGCACCTGGGCGGCGGCGGGGCTGGTCGCCACCGGGCGGTGACCCGCGCTCGCGTCGACGAGCTGTTGGACGCGGTCGGGCTGTCCGGGCACGCGGACAAGCGGCCGGCGCAACTCTCCGGTGGACAGCGGCAGCGCGTCGCGATCGCGCGGGCGCTCGTGCACGGCCCGGACGTGCTGCTCGTGGACGAACCGACGAGCGCGCTCGACCAGGAGCGGGGCGCCGCGATCATGGCACTCATCGCCGATTTGACGCAGGAGCGGGGGACCGCGACGATGCTCGTGACGCACGACCTGGTGCACCGGGACACCCTCGACGAGCTCGTGACCGTGGTCGACGGCCGGGTGGTGGCCGGGGCGAACGCGGGAACGGCCGCGCGCGCGGCCTAGGATCGGGCACATGGCGACCGTCCTCCTCGTCCGGCACGGACGCACCACCGCGAACGCGACCGGACTCCTGGCCGGGCGGACGGCCGGGGTGGCGCTCGACGCGGTCGGACGCGAGCAGGCCGCGCGCACGGCGGAGCGGATCGCCGCGGTGCCGCTCGCGGCGGTCGTGTCCAGTCCCCTCGAACGCTGCCGGCAGACCTCCCGAGCCGTGCTCGAGCGGCAGACCGGCACGCCGGAGACCCGGATCGAGCGGGCGATCACCGAGTGCGACTACGGCGAGTGGCAGGGCCGGAAGCTCGCCGACCTCGCGAAGGAGCCACTCTGGCGGACCGTCCAGGCGAACCCGAGCGCGGTGGTCTTCCCCGGCGGCGAGTCGATGCAGGGCATGCAGTCCCGGGCGGTCGCGGCGATCAGGCGGATCGACGCCGAGGTCGAGGCGGCGCACGGGCCGAACGCAGCGTGGGTCGCGGTCAGCCACGGCGACGTCATCAAGTCGGTGCTCGCGGACGCGCTCGGCATGCACCTCGACCTGTTCCAGCGCATCGCGGTCGGGCCGGCGTCGGTGTCCATCGTGCGCTACGGCGAGCAGCGCCCCGAGGTCGTCGCGTCGAACACCGAGTCCGGCGACCTGGCCTGGCTCGCCGCCGCGCCCGCGCCGTCCGGCGACGCCGCGGTGGGTGGCGGAGCCGGGCACGACGACGCTGCTGCGCCGGGGACCGAGCCGGGTACCGCCAGGGCCTGAACGCGTGTCGCCCGCCGCTCCTACAATGCGGGTATGCCCACCATCGTGCACGGCTTCGACTGGCCGGACCGTCTCGTCGTCGGGACCGTCGGCCGTCCGGGCGAGCGGTCCTTCTACCTCCAGGCGCGCGACGGCCGCCGCGTCACGAGCGTCGCGCTCGAGAAGGAGCAGTCGGCCGTCCTCGCGGACAAGATCGACGAGCTCCTCGACGAGGTCGCGACCGTGGAGGACAACCGCTTCAGCGTCCCGCCCACCGCCCCGACCGAGCTCCGGGACGGCGCGCCGCTCGACCAGCCGGTCGAGGCCGAGTTCCGCGCCGGCGCGCTGAGCCTGGGATTCGACCCGGCCACCGCGCAGGTCGTCATCGAGGCGTACCCGATCGACGACGAGCTCGAGATCGTCGCGGAGACGTCGGAGGACGGCGAGGAGATCGAGGCCGTCGTCGAGATCCCCGAGCCGGCCGAGCTCTTCCAGGTGAAGATCCCGGTCGGGACCGCTCGCGCGTTCGTCGAACGCACGCGCGAGGTCGTGGCCGCCGGACGACCGCCCGGGGACGCATGAGCGACGGATCGCTGTCCATCCGGGCGCGCATCCGTGAGGCGTCGAACGCCACGTTCCTCGCCGACCTGGACGGCGAAGCGGTCGTCTACAAGCCGATCGAGGGCGAACGACCGCTCTGGGACTTCCCGGACGGCACCCTCGCGGACCGCGAGGTCGCGGCGTACCTGGTGTCCGAGGCGTTCGGCTGGGGCATCGTCCCGCCGACGTGGATGGGCGACGGGCCGTTCGGCCGCGGCATGGTCCAGCGCTGGCAGGACGTCGACCCCGAGCAGGACGCGGTGGACCTCGTCCCCACCGAGGACGCCGACGCCGAGGGCACGCCCTGGCTCCCGGTGCTCGAGGCGATCGACGAGCAGGACCGTCCGGTGACGCTGGTGCACGAGGACAGCACGGCGCTCCGGCGGATGGCGGTGTTCGACGTCGTCGTCAACAACGCGGACCGCAAGGGCGGCCACGTGCTGGCGATGCCGGACGGCCACCGGTTCGGGGTCGACCACGGACTGGCGTTCCACGTCGAGCACAAGCTCCGTACAGTGCTGTGGGGGTGGATCGGCGAGCCGCTGGACGCCGACGAGCTCGAGGGCATCGACCGCGTGACCGATGCGCTGCACGGCGACCTCGGTGCGGCGCTCGACGAACACCTCACCGTCGCCGAGGTGGACACGCTCCGCGCTCGGTGCGCCGCGCTCCGGGCCGTCGCGGTGTTCCCGCCGCCGCCCGGGCACGGACCCGCGGTGCCCTGGCCGTTGTTCTAGACCGACAGCACCGGACACCGACGCCGACGGAGATCGGGTCGGTGGACTCCGTCGGGTCCGGAGCCCACCGACCCGCACCGCGCCCCGCCTGCCGGGCCGCGGATGCCCGTGGCGTGCCTGACGGAGAGCGTCCTCGATCTCCGGGATCCCACGGGGGTCGGCCGGTCGAGGGCGGATCAGGTGCACTCGGTCGGCCGGTTCCACGGCACGCCGACGAGGTCGGAGCGCGGGAACGACGGTCGCGGCCGGGGTCTCGGGCTGCGGTGGCGTCAGCATACGACGCCGCGGTCGTCCGCGACAGGCCCGGTTCCACGATCCGCGGCTCAGGGCCCCCAGGGGTCGCGGCCGGTGCCGTCGAACAGGGAGGGTGCGCCGCGTCGGGACCCGAGGTACGACCCGACCACGGCGACGCCGAGGTCGTCGTTCTCCGGCGCGACCACGGTGCCGTCGACGCGCTTCGCCATGGCGTCGATGAACCGCGCCAACCCCGGGTCGTCACCGAGGCGGAAGAACGTCGTCTGCGCGCCGAGCCGCCCGGCGTTCTCGAGCTCCCGGACGGACAGTGCGATCGTGATCGGATCCGGCGGGTACCCGAACCACACCTGGCCGTTCGGTTCGAGGTGCGACGTCGGCTCGCCGTCGGTGACGATGAGCAGCACGGGTTGGGCGGTGGGGTGCTTCCGGAAGTGCCGGTTGGCGAGCAGCAGGGCGTGGTGCAGGTTCGTCCCCTTGTCCCACATGGCGTCGAGCCCGACGAGCTGCTCGATGTCCATCACCTCGGCTTCGCGGCCGAACGCGATGAGCTGCAGGTCGTCCCCGCGGAACCGCGTGGACACCAGGGTGTGCAGGGCGAGGGCGGTGCGCTTCATCGGCACCCAGCGGTCCTCCATCGCCATCGAGAACGAGGTGTCCACGAGCAGCGCGACGCAGGCCTGGGTCCGTGCCTCGGTCTCCTGCACCTCGACGTCGTCGATCTCCAGGCGGACGCCGGGTCCCATCCGTCCGGACGCGGCCGTGCGGGTGAGCGCGTTCGTGATCGACCGGGTGACGTCCCACGGCTCGGTGTCGCCGTACTGCCACTGCCGGGTGGAACCGGACGGTTCGCCGGCGGCACCGGACCGTCGCAGGTCGCGGGCGCCCTGTCGGCCGGACATCCGTTCGGCGACGTCCTTCAGCAGGCTCTTCCCGAGCTGCCGCATGGCCTTCGGGGTGAGGCGGAGCGCACCGTCCGCCCCACGGCGGAGTGCGCCGGAGTTCCGCAGCGCCTTCTCGAGCTGCTGCAGGGTCTTGGCGTCGACGGCGGCCTCGTTGCCGAGCTGCCGGGCGAGGGCGTCCAGGTCGAGGTCGTCGAGGTCCGACCCCGGTCCGGACTGCGCGATCTGGTCGGCGAGGGCATCCAGGTCCGCGATGTCCTGGAACACCCCGGTCCCGTCGCCGAGGCCGAGCCCCTGCTCGCCGTCCATGCGTTCGGAGCCGCCCCAGTCCTCGCCGGGCCGGAGCGAACGGAGGTTGCCGTCGAGCTGCGCGAGCTGCCCCATCAGGTCCGGTGACCCGAAGGCCTGCTGCGAGGGCGTCGAGCTCGTCCCGCTGTTCCTGGGTCATCGAGTTCCGCATCCGCTGGGCGGCCGCGGCCCGGGCGGCGAGGTCGTCGAGCAGCTCCTCGACGTTCCCCGGGTTCGAGGGGAAGTACTCGCCGTGCTTCGCCATGAACGCGTCGAACTGCTCCTGCGTGTCCGTGCCGGCCCGGTGCGCCTCGAGCAGGTCGTTGAGGTCGCGCATCATCTCGCCGACCGCGGCACGGTCCTCGTCCGACGCGTTCTCGAGCGCCTGCTTCATGCCCGCGAAGCGCTGGTCGAGCATCTCGCGGCCGAGCAGGTCCTTGATCTCCTCGTACTTCTGCCGGGCCGTCGGGCTCTTCCAGTCGTAGTCGTTGAGCTCCTGGACGGCCGACGCCGGCGACGGGGAGAGGCTGTCGAGCTGCATCTCGGCGAGGGCACGGTCGCCGTCGTCGAGGTCGGTGTCGCGCGCCAGCTGGCCCCGTTCGGCGAGCACGGCCTCGTCGAGCAGCTGCTTGACCTCCTGCAGGGTGCCGTCGAGGTTGTTCTTGCTCGTCAGCTCACGTCGACGCTCCGCGACCCGGCGCGCCAGGTCGTCGAGGCCGCGCTGGTCTCGCCCGCCGCGCCGCAGGAACTCCCGGATGGCGCGCTCGGGCGACGTGCCGCCCATGACGTCCTCGCCGATGGCGTCGAGCGCTTCGGCCAGATCGACCGGTGGCGCGAGCGGGTCCGGACCGTCCTCGTACTTCCCGTAGCGGGCGTCGCGGGTGAGTCGTCGGTTCTGCCTAGCCATAGACGGCTTCGCCCCCGCCGGACTCCTTGCTGATGCGTCGGGCGAGGTAGAGCCCCTCGAGGGCGAGCTCGATCGCTCCGGCGCGTTCGCCGTCGTCCGTGGCGCCGAGCCGCTCGCACACCTGGTCGTACAGGTCGGACTCGCCGATGCTCGGCAGGCCCTCGAGGAAGGCGCGGGCGCTCACCTGTTCGCCGGTCGTCACCATCGTGCCGCCGTCGAGCGCCTCGACCAGGACCCCGAAGTCGAGCCCGCGGAAGCGCGATCGGACCGTCTCGGCGGTGGCCGTCCGGAGCAGGTGCTCGAGCACCTCGTCCGCGCGGTCCTCCTCGCCGTTCTCGAACTCGATCTTGCCGCCGAGCACGTCCACCGCGGTCTCGAGGTCGATCGGCCGCGCGACGGCGTGCTCCTCGCCCTGCCGGGCGGCGCGGTGCACGGCCGCCGCGGAGATCGTCTCGGCGCCCGCGATCGCGAACCGGGCACTGACGCCGCTGCGCTGGTCCACCGCGCTCGACCCCCGGAGGGCACGGGTGAACCGCGCGAGGATCTCGACGAGCGCGTCCGGCACCTCGGCGGTGAGCTGGGCCTCCTGCCGGATGACGGCGATCTCGTCCTCGAGCTCGATCGGGTAGTGCGTGCGGATCTCGGCGCCGAAGCGGTCCTTGAGCGGCGTGATGATGCGTCCGCGGTTCGTGTAGTCCTCGGGGTTGGCGCTGGCCACGACGAGCACGTCGAGCGGGAGGCGCAGGACGTAGCCGCGGATCTGGACGTCGCGCTCCTCCATCACGTTCAGCATCGCGACCTGGATGCGTTCGGCGAGGTCGGGGAGCTCGTTGATCGCGACGATGCCCCGGTGGCCGCGGGGGACGAGGCCGAAGTGGATGGTCTCCGGGTCGCCGAGACTGCGGCCCTCCGCGACCTTCATCGGGTCGACGTCGCCGATCAGGTCCGCGACGGACGTGTCCGGGGTCGCGAGCTTCTCGACGTACCGGTCGTCGCGGTGGCGCCAGCTGATCGGCAGCGCGTCGCCGAGGTCCTCGGCACGACGGATGCTCGCGGTGGTGATCGGTTCGTACGGGTGCTCGCCGAGTTCGGAGCCGGTGATCACCGGCGTCCACTCGTCGAGCAGGCCCTGCAGGGTGCGGAGCAGGCGGGTCTTGCCCTGTCCGCGTTCGCCGAGCAGGACGACGTCGTGCCCGGCGATGAGGGCGCGTTCGAGTTGGGGGACGACCGTGGTGGCGAAGCCGTGCAGGCCGGGCCACGGGTCGCTGCCCTCGCGGAGGGCACGGAGGAGGTTGTCGCGGATCTCGGCGCGGACCGACTTCTGGACGTGACCAGAGGCGCGGAGCTCGCCGACCGTTCTGATGGTTGGTCGGGTCACGTCGTCGACGTTACGCCGATGCGGACGGGAGGCACGGGGCGGGCCGGCACCGCGCCTCCAGTCCGCTTGTGGGTTTTCATAGCAATTGCAATGATTGAGGCTCCGGCGTCGGAGCCGGATTCGATAGGGGGATCCGGCTCCGCCCCCGGATCCGCGTCGTTCCACCCCCGAACCATCACGGCGATCTCGGCGTACGTTCCCATCTCGTGAGCAGCGCGACGACGAACGGGGCGATCAAGAGCCTGGTCCCCGCCAGGATGGACAGACTGCCGTGGACACGGTTCCACTGGAGTGTCGTGGTGGGCCTGGGGGTCTCCTGGGTCCTCGACGGCCTGGAGATCCAGATCGTGTCGAACGCGGGGTTCCAGGCGGACCTGAACCTCTCCACGCAGCAGGTGACGTCGCTCGGGACCATCTACCTGATCGGGCAGGTGGTCGGTGCGCTCGTGTTCGGTCGCATGTCCGACCGACTCGGTCGGCGCAAGCTGTTCATCCTGACGCTGGCGATCTACCTGATCGGTTCGGGCATCGCGGGCTTCGCGCAGGACTTCTGGTTCCTCGCCGCGTTCCGGTTCGTCGCCGGCCTCGGCATCGGCGGTGAGTACGCCGCGATCAACTCGGCGATCGACGAGCTCATCCCGTCGAAGTACCGCGGGCACGTCGACATCGCGATCAACGGCACGTACTGGGGCGGTGCCGCCCTCGGCGCCTTCGCCAACATCTACCTGCTCGACACCGCGCACTTCGCCGAGAACATCGGCTGGCGCATCGGCTTCTTCCTCGGCCCGGTGCTCGGCATCGTGATCATCTTCCTCCGGCGGCACATCCCGGAGAGTCCCCGGTGGCTGATGACGCACGGGCGCGAGGAGGAGGCGGAGGCCACCGTCACGCAGATCGAGGAGTCCGTCGAGCGGTCGACCGGGCAGCGACTGCCCGAGGTGGACCAGTCGAAGGCGATGACGGTGACGCCGTTGGACAAGGTCGGGTTCCGGACGATCGCGAAGGTGCTGCTGCGGCAGTACCCGACCCGCACCCTCGTCGGCGCGACGATGATGATCACGCAGGCGTTCCTCTACAACGCGATCTTCTTCACCTACGCGCTCGTGCTCACGAACTTCTTCGGGCTGAAGACCGCACAGACGTCGATCTACTTCTTCCCGTTCGCGATCGGCAACCTGCTCGGGCCGCTCATCCTCGGACGCTTCTTCGACACCTGGGGTCGTCGGCAGATGATCTTCCTGACCTACCTGGTGTCGGGGCTCGTGCTCGCGACGTCGGCGTTCCTGTTCCGGGCGGACGCGATCAGCGCCACCGTGCAGGTCGTGTTCTGGTGCGTCTCGTTCTTCTTCGCCTCGGCCGGGGCGTCGAGCGCGTACCTCACCGTGAGCGAGATCTTCCCGCTCGAGCTGCGGTCCCAGGCGATCTCGTACTTCTTCGCGCTCGCCCAGATCTTCGGCGCGATCGCCCCGGCGATCTACGGTGCGTTCATCGGCGACGGATCCTCCCGCGAGCCGCTGTTCTGGGGGTACCTGCTCGGGTCGGCGGTGATGATCGGCGGCGGGGTCGTGGCGCTGATCTTCGGCGTGGACTCGGCACGGAAGGGGCTGGAGGACATCACCCAGCCGCTGTCGGTGCTGACGAAGGAGGCGGACGCGCCACGGAAGTAGTATTCCGGATACGGAGTGTTTAGCGAGCCGCGTCCGGACCTGCCACCGTGCTGGCATGGCACTCCTCCACAGCGCGCGAACACGCCGCACGGTCCACGATCCGACCGCTCCCGATCCGCACGGCGCCGGCCGTGCGTGATCCTGGCGACATGGAGCGAGCACCGAACTGCACGGGTCGCGGGAACGACGACCCGTACGGCATCCGGCGGAGCCTGCTGCGCGACGCGGTCTTCGCGCGGCTGCTCGACAACGTGCTGCGCGGGGTCTACCGGCGTGGGCAGCGCATCCGGCTCGAGACGATCGCGTCGGACATGCGGGTGTCCCGGACGCCCGTGCGCGAGGCGCTGGTCTCGCTCGAGGCCCTCTGCCTCGTCACCGTGCAGCGGTACGTCGGGGTCGTGATCGCGCACTGGACGGTCGACCACATGATCGAGCGCGTCCGGATCGCGCGGACGATGATCACCGATCCGTCCGTCGGTGCGGCACGCTGCCGCGACCGCTTCGACCCCGCATGGCTCCGTGAGTGCGCGACCGAGGGCGGGGCCTTCGTCGAGCTCGGGTCCTGGTGGCTCCGGCGGCACGGTGCGTGGGTCAGCGCGGACTGGTTGCTGTCCCAGCGCGCGGTCCTCGATGCCTTCTTCACGGACGAGGTCGCCCTCGCGAACGGCATCGACGCCGTCGTGGCACGGCGCGAGCGGGTCCAGATCGTCGAACGTGCGACGGCGGCGGCGCAGCGGGACGCCCTGGACGAGTGTGCTGCCGCCCTCGTCGAACTCGCGTCGGCGCTCATCGCGATGCCGGACCGGTTCCGCACGGCCGCGTGAGCGCGGGGCCACCGCGCCGGGCCGCCGGGCCGCCGTGCCGGGCCGAGACTCGGGCGCAGCGACAGTTCTCGCGCCGCGGAGCCCGAGACGTGTCGCTCGGACCGAGTCTCGCGCGAGCCCCCACGCCACCAGCCACCGAGAGCGGGGGCGCGGTGGTGGGCCGCGCCCCCTGGGCCGCTCCCCGGCCGAGCGCCGCGATCGGGCGCGTCGGGCTCGGCTCCAGGGAACGACGTCGGTGCTGTGTCGCGACTACGGAGGGGATCCCTCCGGAACGTGATCGCCGCGTCCCACCGATGCTATTGAGTGGGGTACGGCCGGACAACCCCCCGGTGTCCCCACTTCGGGGGACCGGGGTCGGGCGTGGTCCGTCCGACGAGGTCGAGAGTGTGCTCGTCCTCCTGTATGGTGGTGGGAGCGCTCGCGAGAGTGCTTGGAGACGTCGCATAGTCCGGCCGAGTGCACCACCCTGCTAAGGTGGAGTCCCCTTTGAGGGGACCGAGGGTTCAAATCCCTCCGTCTCCGCACCGAACGAAACCCCGGTCCCTCGCGGACCGGGGTTTCGTCGTTCCCGGACAGACCCCGCACGCCCCCGGGTGGGTCACGTCGAGTGAGCAGGAAACGTCGGGTACGGAGCCGCGACCCGACGATTGCTGCTCACTCGAGGCGCCGGGCGCGACCCGCGTGCGGACGGGAGGCGCGGCGCCGGCCGGCACCGCGCCTCCCGTCCGGTGTGGACGCACGCTCAGACCGTCGCGACGCTCCCCGTCGACACCGCACCGCGCGAGCGTCCGCGACGGGCGGCGCCTGCGGCGACGACCGTCAGGACCACCGCCGCGAGCGTGATGCCGGCACCCGCCCAGATCGGCGAGGTGTACCCGAGCCCCGCCGCGATGGTGAGCCCACCGATCCAGGCGCCGAGCGCGTTCCCGAGGTTGAACGCCGCGATGTTCGCCCCGCTCGCCAGGGTCGGGGCGTGGTCCGCGTACTGCATCACGCGGGTCTGCAGTGCGGGCACGGTCGCGAACCCGAACGCCCCCATCAGGACGAGCGCGATCACCGTCAGCACGGGCGACGTCGCGACGACGGCGAACAGTGCGAGCACGACCGTCAGCGCCACGAGCACGACGAGCAGGGTGCCGTCGATCGACCGCGAGGCGAGCTTGCCGCCGACGAAGTTGCCCACGAAGAGCCCGACTCCGAACACGATGAGCAGCCACGGCACGGCGCCGGACGCGAAGCCGGACACCGACGTCAGCGTGTACGCGATGTACGTGAAGGCACCGAACATCCCGCCGTACCCGAGCACCGTCATGCCGAGGGAGAGCCACACCTGGCCGGAGCGGAACGCACTGAGCTCTCGGGCGAGCGAGGGGGTCTCGGTGACCCGGACCGCGGGGACGAGCACCAGCACGCCGATCAGGGCGATCACGCCGATCACGGCGATGGTCCAGAACGTGGCACGCCAGCCGAGCGCCTGGCCGAGGAACGTACCGAACGGCACGCCGAGCACGTTCGACGCGGTGAGGCCGGTGAACATGAGGGCGACCGCCGAGGCCCGCTTCGACCGCTCGACCATGTTCGACGCGACGACGGAGCCGATGCCGAAGAAGGCGCCGTGGCACAGGGCGGCGATCACGCGGCCGAGCATCATGACGCCGTACACCGGTGCGAGCGCGGAGAGCGTGTTGCCGATGACGAACAGCACGAGCAGGCCGATGAGCACGGGCTTGCGGGGGAGTCGGGTGGTGGCGGCGGTGAGGCCGAGCGCGCCGACGATGACGGCGAGGGCGTACCCGGTGACGAGCCAGCCGGCGGTGGTCTCGGTCACGCCGTAGTCGGCGGCGACCTCGGGCAGGAGCCCGGTGATGACGAACTCGGTCAGGCCGATGCCGAATCCGCCGAGTGCGAGGGCGATGAGTCCCGCGGGCATG
>Ga0153989_1000132_pt1 | contig 18413 bp, 18 predicted proteins | sample TSNC073MetaG_FD_104701 | JGI IMG/M metagenome (GOLD analysis project Ga0153989, IMG submission 104701) | Attine ant fungus gardens microbial communities from North Carolina, USA - TSNC073 MetaG | ecosystem: Host-associated > Fungi > Mycelium > Unclassified | place: USA: North Carolina, Jones... | reverse complement strand
GACGGAGGAAGCGAAGGCGGAGCGGTACCCGAACCGCATCTTCGCGGACGACTCGTCGTTCTCGGACGCCGACCTGAGCTTCGTCGACTTCGACAGCTTCTCGTCGGACGACTTCACGCCGGGTACCTACAACTGAACCCAGTGACGTCGAAGGGCCCCGCATCCGCCAGGATGCGGGGCCCTTCCCGTTCCACCGCCCGGACGGGGGCGTCTACAGCGCGCGGCCCGCGCCGTTGCCGCGGCCGGATCCGCGGCCGGTCTCGTCGACGAGCGAGAAGAGGCTGAGGACGTTGCCGTCGGGGTCGCGGACGTCGAACCAGTCGACCGCGCCGTCGATGCACTCGACGGGGCCGACGTCGATCCCGAGGGCTCCGATGCGAGCGTGCTGGGCCGCGACGTCGTCGACGCCGAAGCGGACGCTCACCGGGTTCTCCTCGGCGTCCTCGTCCTCGTACAGCTGGATCCAGATCCCGCCGACCTCGTACTCCGCGACGCCCTCGTCGGGCTCGAGGTCGGGTTCGGCGCGTTCGAACACGGCGCCGTACCAGAGGCAGGACGCCTCGATGTCGGTGACGGGCAGCCCCACGGTCACACTCGTGATGTCCATGACTCATCATGTCCCGCGGCGCACCCGCACGTCGAGCGGTTTCTGCCTGGCAGGCTGGTGGGATGGCGACGCTGCGCGAACGGATCACTGCCCCGGCCCACCTCGAACCCCCGGTACCGGTCGGTGGGCTCTCGTTCCGGGCCGGTTCGGCGGACGACCTCACCGCGGTGCACGCCGTCGCGGTGGCCGCCGCCGCGGTGGACGACCCGCACGCTCGTCCCTCCACAGCCGACTTCGAACGAACGCTGTCCACCGAGGGGCTCGACGTCGCCCGTGACACCCTCGTCGGCGTCGATGCTGAGGGGCATGTGCAGGCCTACGGCATCGTCATCGACGTCCCCTCCCGGGTCACCGCGGCGCGTGCGGTGCTCGACGGAGCGGTCCACCCCGACCTGCGGGGACGGGGGATCGGTCGACGCGTCCTCGCGTGGCAGGTGGGCCGGGCGCGACAGCGGCTCGCGGCACTCGACGTGGACCTCCCCGCGTCGATCGAGGTCGGCGCACCACGCGGTTCGGGGACGCTCCGGCTCGCCGCGCGCTCCGGGTTCGAGCCCACGCGGAACTGGCTCGACATGCAGGTGGTGTTCGGCGACGGGGACGACACCGCGGTACCGGCCGTGCCCGACGGGTTCGTCGTCCGCGCGGCGACGGCGGACGACATCGAGCCGCTCCGGCACGCCAAGAACGACGCCTTCCGCGACCACTGGGGCTCCCAGCCGATGGTGGCGTCGGACTGGCGCGGGTTCCTCACCGCGAGCAAGAGCCGGCTCGACCTGTCCCGCGTCGTGCTCGACCCCGACGGCACGATCGTGGCGTTCACGGTCGTCGAGGTCGACCCGGAGGGGTTCGCGGCCCGCGGTCGCTCGTACGGGTACGTGCACTGGGTCGGTGTGGTTCGGTCCGCGCGGGGCCGGGGACTCGCGCCGATCGTCCTCGACGCCACGCTGCGGGCGATCCGGGCCGACGGACTGTCGGCGGCCGTGCTCCACGTCGACGCCGAGAACCCGAGCGGTGCCGGGCGCATCTACGAGCGCCTCGGCTTCGTCGCTGGCGAGGTGCACGTCACCGCGTCGACGGCCCTCTGACGCGGGCCGGTACCCGTCGGTACCCCTGCACTGGGGCCACGGAACACCCCCTCGCCCCCTCGTTGTGGGACTGCGGTGGCCGTTCTGCGCGGACGTAGCGTGGTCGGGCGCCGAACCCCTGCGGCGCGCGACCCCACGTCCAGCGTGCGACCCGAAGGAGGCTCGGAGGCACATGGCCACACTGTCCGAGATCCTCATCCTCAACGGAGCCCTGCCGATCGAGCACCTCGACTCGATGACCGGTGACGAGGAGATCGACGACCGCTCGATCCGCTCCCTCGTCGATCAGGGCGTGGTGAGCGAGGCGCAGTACATCACCGCCCGCGCCGCCTCGAACAACTCGAAGACCGTCCCGCTCACCGACTACCCGGTCGACGGCACCGCGGTCTCGATGCTGCCGGCGGCGCTCTGCCGGCGGCACGGCGTCCTCGGCGTCGGGTTCGAGGGGGAGACCCTCGTGCTGGCCATGGTGAACCCGACGAACGTGCTCGCGATCGACGACGCCCGCACCGCTTCGGGCCGGCCGGTCAAGCCGCTGCAGGTCGACGAACGCGACCTCGCCGCGGCCCTGGACCGGTACCTCCGGGCCGACGACGAGCTCAACGACCTGACGTCCTCGCTCGAGGAAGAAGCGTCCGCCCAGGCCCAGCAGCAGGTCGACCTCACCGACGGCGCACTCGACGACGTCCCGATCGTCCGGTTCGTGAACCTGCTCGTGTCGCAGGCGATCCAGGACCACGCGTCCGACATCCACATCGAGCCCGGCGAGCACGAGGTGCGGGTCCGCTACCGCATCGACGGCGTGCTGCACGAGATGGCACCGGCGCCGAAGAACATCCAGAACGGCGTCATCAGCCGTCTGAAGATCATGAGCGACATCGACATCGCCGAACGTCGGAAGCCGCAGGACGGCCGCATGTCGGTGCGCCACGGCGGCCGGCAGATCGACCTCCGCGTCGCGACGCTCCCCACGGTGTGGGGCGAGAAGGTCGTCATGCGGATCCTCGACAACACGAACACGTCGATGTCCCTGAAGGACCTCAACCTGCTGGAGCAGAACTTCCAGGCGTACCAGCGGTCCTACTCGAAGCCGTACGGGATGATCCTCGTCACCGGTCCGACGGGCTCCGGCAAGTCGACGACGCTGTACACGACCCTCAACGCCGTCGCCCGCCCGGAGATCAACGTCATCACCGTGGAGGACCCGGTCGAGTACCGGATGGCCGGCATCAACCAGGTGCAGGTGAACCCGAAGGCCGGCCTGACGTTCGCCTCAGCCCTCCGCTCGATCCTGCGCTCCGACCCGGACGTGGTGCTCCTCGGCGAGATCCGCGATCACGAGACGGCGCAGATCGCGATCGAGGCGTCGCTCACCGGCCACCTGGTCCTGTCGACCCTGCACACGAACGACGCCCCGTCGGCGGTCACCCGGCTGACCGAGATGGACATCGAGCCGTTCCTCGTCGGGTCGGCGCTCGACTCCGTGGTCGCCCAGCGCCTCGCCCGCCGGCTCTGCGACCGCTGCAAGGCCCCGGCGCAGTACACGCCGGCACAGCTCGTCGGTCTCGGGTTCATCCTCACCGAGGACACCGCCGTGCCGGAGTTCTTCGGCCCGGTCGGCTGCGCGGTCTGCTCCAACACGGGGTACCGCGGCCGCATCGCGCTGCACGAGGTGATGACCGTGACCGAGGAGATCGAACGCCTCGCGGTCGCACGTGCGTCCAGCGCCGAGATCAGCCGCGTCGCCCAGGCGCAGGGCATGCTCACCCTCCGGCAGGACGGGTGGGAGAAGGTGCAGCTCGGCATGACGAGCATCGACGAGATCCTGCGCGTGGTCGCGTAGACGTGGGAGTGGAACGATGACCGACTCCGTGTACGACATCTCCGTCCCGGGCGACGAGCCCGTGGCCGGCTGGCACCCGGGCCGTCCCGGCGCCGAGGTCGGTGGCCGTCGCGCCGCACGCCTCGCTGCCGCTGCCGCCGGTCAGCAGCCCGTCTCCCCCGCCCTGGAGGCACGGGTCGCCCCCGCCCCGCAGGTCCCGGTCCACGACCTGTCCGTCGACACGGCCGCGTGGCCGGCGCCCACCGGCGAGGTCGCGGGGTGGCCCGCCCCGACCGGTGAGCCCGTCGCCGTGCCGGTCGCGCAGCCGCAGGCGGCGCCGGCCACGCCACCCGCAGCCGTGCCGCCGTCGACCGCGTCCTACGGGTACGCCGATGCGGTGACCCAGCACCTGCCGGTGGTGCCCGCCGAACCGACCACGATCCTCCAGACCGTCGCCCCGATCGCCCACGTGCCCGCACCCAACGGCCAGGCGGAGATCAAGTTCACGCGTCATGCGCGCGAGGTCGCCGACCCCGACCTGATCACCGCGCTCGCCCAGGTGGTCTACCAGGGGGCGTCCGACCTGCACCTCACCGCCGACGCGGCCCCCACCGTGCGGGTCGACGGGTCGCTCCGACCGGCCGTCCCCGGCGGACCGTGGGCGCGCAACAAGGTCATCGCCGCGCTCAAGACCCTGCTGTCCGTCGAACAGGCCGGCCAGTTCGACCACGAGCAGGAACTCGACTTCGCGTACTCGCTGTCGCCGGAGTACCGCTTCCGCGTGAACTACTACCAGCAGCGGGGCAACTGGGGCGCGGCCTTCCGCATCATCCCCACCAAGATCAAGACCCTCAAGCAGCTCGGCATCCCCGAGCACGTCGGCGAGTTCGCCAAGCTCCCGCGCGGGCTCGTCCTCGTCACCGGGCCGACCGGTTCCGGCAAGTCGACCACGCTCGCCGCGCTCATCGACCTCGTCAACGAGACCCGCGCCGACCACATCGTCACGGTCGAGGACCCGATCGAGTTCATGCACGACCACAAGAAGGCGATCATCAACCAGCGCGAGGTCGGGGCGGACACGCACTCCTTCGCCGCTGCCCTCAAGCACGTCCTGCGTCAGGACCCCGACGTCATCCTGATCGGCGAGCTCCGCGACCTCGAGACCATCTCCGTGGCCCTCACCGCCGCCGAGACCGGACACCTCGTGTTCGCCACCCTGCACACCCAGAGCGCGCCCGGCACCATCGACCGCGTCATCGACGTGTTCCCGCCGCACCAGCAGGGACAGATCCGCACCCAGCTCGCCGCGACCCTCGAGGGCGTCGTCTGCCAGACGCTCGTGCCGAAGGCCAACGGTGCGGGCCGGGTGGTCGCGACCGAGATCATGCGGACCACCCCGGCCATCGGGAACCTCGTGCGCGAGGGCAAGACCTACCAGATCACCTCGGCGATGCAGGCCGGCCGGGACGCAGGGATGCACACGATGGACCAGGACCTCGCGGAGCTCGTCAACGTCGGGACGATCACGCGGAAGGCTGCACTCGAGAAGGTGCACGACCTGGAGGGCTTCGACCGGCTCGTGCAGCGCGTCGAATCGCCGTCCGACTCCTCGGCGGCGGCGATCGCGGCGTCCGAGATCGACTTCGGTGACAAGTACTCGGGAGGCCACTGATGTCGCTCGCCTACGACTACCGGGGGCGTGACGGGGCCGGGAAGCTCGTCAAGGGGAAGGTGGATGCCGCGTCCGAGGGCGCTGCGGTCGCTCGCCTGCGGACCATGGGGATCGCGCCGATCTCCCTCGCTGAGGCGACACCCGGGACCGGCCTCCAGAAGGAGATCCGCATTCCCGGGTTCGAGAAGGGCGTCAAGCTCAAGGACCTCGCCATCATGGCCCGGCAGGGATCGACCATGCTCAGCTCCGGGCTGTCGCTCCTCCGGACCCTGTCGATCCTCGCCGACCAAACGCAGGCCGCAAAACTGCGTGAGATCCTCGAGAAGGTCCGCGACGACGTCGAGCGCGGCGTCGCCTTCTCCGACGCGGTCGCGAAGTACCCCGTCGAGTTCCCGCCGATCATGATCAACATGATCCGGGCCGGCGAGACGGGTGGCTTCCTCGACCAGGCGATGAGTTCCATCGCGACGAACTTCGAGAAGGAGTACAAGCTCAGGACGACCATCAAGTCTGCGATGACCTACCCGATGGTGGTCCTCATCATGTCGCTGCTCAGCGTCGTCATCATGCTCGTCTTCATCGTCCCGATCTTCCAGAAGATGTTCGAGGGCCTCGGGGGCAAACTCCCGCTCCCGACCCAGATGCTCGTCTCGCTGTCGCACGCGATGATCTACGTCGGCCCGGTCCTGGCTGTTGCGATCGTCGTGTTCGTCTTCTGGTGGCGCGCGAAGCGGAACACCGAGTCGGTGCGGTCGTTCTTCGACCCGGTGAAGTTGCGGTTGCCGGTGTTCGGAGCACTGAACAAGAAAATCGTGATCGCTCGGTTCTCTCGCAATTTCTCAAACATGATCGGCGCGGGCGTTCCCATTCTTCAGGCGTTGAAGATCACCGGGGAGGTGTCCGGGAACATCGTCGTGCAAAGGGCGCTCGAACGGGTCGGTGAATCGGTGCGGAAAGGCAGTTCCATTGCCGAGCCGCTTGCCGAGGAAACCGTATTTCCGACCATGGTCTCCCAAATGGTCGCCGTCGGCGAAGATGCCGGATCCATGGAAGTGATGCTCGAGAAAATTGCCGAGTTCTACGACGAAGAGGTGACGGCGACCACCGAATCGTTGACCTCACTGATCGAGCCGCTGCTCATCGCGTTCCTCGGCGTCGTCGTCGGCGGCATGATCATCGCGCTGTACATGCCGATCTTCCAGATTTCCTCCGTCATCCAGCACTCCGGCTGACCTGACGCCGAACAATCCCCTCATCGGGGGTCGTGCGCTGCAATGTGCCCCCGTTACTGGGGGCAATTTGCTAAGCCGATCCCCCCCGTTCTCGGGATTATGCCGTGAATCTGCCCTCCATACAGTTGGGGTCGGCGGCAGAGCACAGCCCCGAACAAACTCCCAATCACATTCTCGAACGAATGGAACAACCATGTACTTCGCTCTCATGGGCAAGCTCGACGCTCGCCGCAAGGGGCTGCTGGAGCAGGACGAGAAGGGCTTCACCCTGATCGAACTCCTCGTGGTCGTCATCATCATCGGCATCCTCGCGGCGATCGCCATCCCGGTGTACCTCGGCATCCAGTCCAGCTCGAAGGACGCCGGCGCCAAGTCGGATCTGACGAACGCCAAGACGGCGGTGATCGCGTACGCGACCGACAACGGCAGCGGTCCGGTTGCAGCGGATCTCGGCCCCACGAAGCTCGGCAAGTACGGCTGGCCGACGACCAGCAACACCATCGCCTACAGCGGCACCCCTGCCAACGGGTCGTTCTGCCTGACGACGACGGCTCCCAGCGACGGCAACAAGGCGTTCTACGTCACCGACTCGGGTGCGGTCGTGGGACCTGTGGCTTCGACCGGCAAGCCGTCCGGCTGCTGACCCATCTGGATCGAGGGGCGAGTCGATGACGTATCGACTCGCCCCTCTCCGCACGAACCACCAGGAGGAGGAACGATGATCGCCATCCGCCGAGCGCTGCAGCGCGTCCGCCGGTCTGACGACGGCTTGACGCTCGTCGAGGTCATCATCGCGCTCCTCATCTTCACCGTGATCATCCTGGGAGCGATCGCATCGACGACACTCGTCCTCCGGATGACCGGCGACAACCGCGGACGGGTCGAAGCCGCGAACCTCGCGCAGCAGTACATCGACGTCGCGCGGGTCGACGGGCAGAACGACCTCAACGGCCTGTCGAACAAGACGTACCCGACGGTCACGGTCGACAGTGTTGCGTTCACGGTGACCCGCACCGTCTCGTGGATCAACACGAACGGCTCCGACACCGGGTGCACCGTGAGTGCGAGCTCGGGGAACGGCTCACTCCTGTTCCGCCGAGTGAACATCCGCGTGTCGTGGACCGGCCAGTCGTCCGCCACCCAGAACATCGCCGCGGACACGATCCTGTCGCCGACGAGCAAGATCAACGACCCTGCCCTGGGCACCGTGCTCGTTTCGGTGAAGTCCATCAACGGAGCGGGCACTGGCGGGGTGATCGTGACTCTCGCACCGGACAGCTCCGTGCCCGGGAACACCGCGCAGGCCCTCGATCCGACATCCCAGCCGGACACCACCAACGATGATGGCTGCACCGTGGCGAACAAGGTGTACCCCGGCACGTACACGGTCACGCTCAGCCCTCCTTCCGGCCAGTACCGGGACCAGGACCAGGCCGCGAACCCGGTGAAGTCCGTCACCGTCGCAGCCGGCGACTCCGGCGGCGCCGCGTTCACGTACGACCCGGCGTGGGACTTCCAGAACCGGTACTCGTCCGGAGTCGCGGCGGTTCTCCCGTCGAACCTCACGACGTCCTACGTCAGCACGCTGGGCGTCTACCAGACCGCCGCTCCGGTCAGCGACCAGTACCTCAGTCCGACCGCGTCGGGGTATGGCGTCTACGCCGGCAAGTTCGCGCCGGACGGCTCAGCCGGGGGATCGTGCCTCTCGACCGACCCGACGGCCTGGCCCAAGAGCGCAGACAACCGGACGGGTAAAGCACCTGCTCAGGTGGTGCCCTCCGCCGGAGGAACCATCGCGACCCCGACCGTCGCGATGGGTGCGGTCACGATCAACGTGAAGGCTGCGACGACGACCATCAGGGCGACGACGACGGCTGCTGCCAACGGCGATCCGGGCTGCAGCGCCGGCATGACGTACACGTTCTCCCGCGCCGCGACCACGAAGGATGGCTCGATGACCGTCGCACTCCCGTGGGGGACGTGGGCCATCACTCAGAGCTCGAACGCGATCAACTTCAACCCGATCTCCGTCGGGAACCTCGTCGGCAGCTTGATCGGCACGCTCCTGCCCGGCAAGGACAACGTCGTGACCCTGGACCCGAGGACCGCCGGATGACCGGCGCGGCGCGGCGCTTCTCCGCGCGGCTGCGGCGAGAAGAACGAGGGCTCAGCCTGGCGGAGCTGCTCGTGACGATCATGATCTTCGCCATCGTGCTGGCGGTCGTGTCCGGCACCTTCGTGACCATGACCCGGGCGACGTCCTTCGCGAACGCCACGGACACCAACGCGCGTTCGGCCTCGACCGCCATGAACGAGATGACGAGGCTCCTCCACTCGGCGATGAACAATCCGCAGCAGAACGCGTCAGACGCCCCCGCTTTCACCACCGCGAAGACCGAGTCGATGACGTTCACGACGGCGGTCGACCTCAGCGGCTCCGCCCCCATCGCGAACAACGGGCCCGATCCGCGTCCCGAGTTGGTGACCCTCGGTCTGGACTCGTCCCGTCGACTCGTCGAGACCATCGTGCCTGGCCAACCCGTCGTCGCCGGATCCTCCTACTACCGGTTCACGAGCACCGCGGCGGCCCGGACGCTTGCGCCGGCGGTGTCGGCGACGCCAGCCGGGCAGAGCGCGCTCTTCACGTACTACGACGCGTCGAACGCCGCGCTGATCCCTGACGCGACCGGCGCGTTGAGCGCCGCACAGATGAAGGGGATTGTGTCGGTCGGGGTCACCCTCCGTCTGTCCAACAACGGATCGACGGCTGACAACGGCGTGACGCTGAGCAACCGGGTCGGCCTGCCGAACCTGCTCTCCACGGGAACGGTGACGCCATGATCCCGCTCGGTCGTCGCCTCGGGCTCGCGCGCGCACGCGACGACGAGGGTCTCGCTATGGTGATCGCGCTCATCTTCGGAATGGTGATCGTTGCGCTCGTCGCCACGTCGTTGTCCATCGCGACCTCCGGGCGCGTGAAGGCGAACTCCGATCAGAACTTCAACGCCGCGCTCAGTGCCGCGTACGCGGGCATCGCCGACTACCAGGCACGCCTCTCGAACGACAACACCTACTTCCAGTACGGCAACCCCGCCTCGTCCTACAGTTCGGGGAGCACGGTTGCGCTGCCTCCGTCGATCAAGACCAACCCTGCCTTCGGGATCGGGAGCAGCGGGACATGGGCCAAGGTGCCCGTGACCGCACCGGACACTCCTGCGTCGTACTACCGGTACGAGGTCAACACCTCGCAGTACCCCTCTTCCGGGACCATCAAGATCCGGTCGACCGGCATGGTCGGCAATGCGGTCCGGTCCGTCGTCGCATCGATCCGGCAGCAGGGATTCATCGACTTCCTGTACTTCACGGACCTCGAGATCCAAGACCCGCAGATCTCCAACGACGACGCGACCACGTGCACGAAGTACGCGTACCAGGGGCGACCCACGACCGGGTGCGACGAGATCGCTTTCGGTGGCGGTGACGTCATCGACGGGCCGGCGCACTCGAACGACACCATGCGGATCTGCGATGCAACGTTCACTGAGACTCCGACGTCGTCGTACGCTCCCGCGGCCGGCAAGCTGCGGTACACCGCGAAGAACTCGCTGAACAGCTCGTGCACGGGACAGGTCTTCCCGGCCGGAGTGAACCAACCCGCGTTCGCTTCCTCGATCGGTATGCCGGCGACGAACTCGCAGCAGCTGCAGGAGACCCGGTCCGACCTACCCAGCATCGTTCCCCGTCCGGGTTGCCTCTACACCGGCCCGACGAACATCGTGTTCAACTCTGACGGCACGATGACCGTGCGGTCGCCGGCCACGAAGTACACCAACACGACAGGGGCGAACGCGACCGGGGGTTCGAACCCCGGTCAGTGCGGACAGCCGGGAAGTGCCTCCGGGCAGCTCGGCTCCACGGGCGGCGCGACGATTCCGGTCCCGCCGAACAACATCGTCTACGCGCAGAACGTCCCGTCGGACCCGTCCAACGTGAACGCCACGTCCAGCGCGTCGATCACCAACAGCTGCGACAACAACCGGATCGGGTACCCGCTCTCCGGAGAAGCCACCCCGAGCCTCGGTTCGGCACCGTGCGCGTACGGTGCCCGGAACGGAGACGCGTTCGTCAAGGGGAACTTCCACGGGCAGCTCACCATCGCGGCGCAGAACTACCTGTACGTCACAGGCGACGTGAAGTACGTGGACTCGAGCGCAGACATCCTCGGACTCACCGCGACGAACGCGGTCTGGGTCTACAACCCGTACAGCACGCGCTCCGGCGCGATGCTGGGTGACTCCGGTCGAGAGATCGACGCCGCCATCATCTCGGCAGCCCACACGTTCCAGGTGCAGAACTACAACCGGGGCGGATCGCGCGGCACCCTCACTGTGAAGGGTGCGATCGCACAGCGATTCCGCGGGATCGTCTCGTCCGGCAGCAACGGCTACGTGAAGAACTACCAGTACGACGCACGTTTGAAGTACACAGCACCGCCCAAGTTCCTCAGCCCCGTCACCACCACGTACGGTGTCACCACCGTCGGAGAGGTGAAGGCCGCCTTCACAACGTCCGGGAGTGCGAACTCGTGACCGACCTCCTCCCACTCATGACGCTCGCCGCGATCATTGGCGTGACAGGGCTGCTCATCGGCTCCTTCCTGAACGTCGTCATCCACCGCGTACCGGCCGGGATGTCAGTGGTCCGTCCGCGGAGCGCCTGCCCGCAGTGCCACGGCGCGATCCGCTCGTTCGACAACGTCCCGGTCGTCTCGTGGCTGGTCCTCGGCGGTCGGTGCCGGGACTGCAGAGCACCGATCTCCGCGCGGTACCCACTCGTCGAGCTCGGCACCGGGCTGCTCTTCGCGTTCGTCGCGCTGTGGGCCGTCGCCGTCTCGAGGGCGGATGGGCAGGCCGCGTCGATCCCGGTGGTCGTTGCGCTCCTCTACCTGATGGCGATCAGCGTTGCACTCACGATGATCGACCTGGACACACATCGACTCCCGAACGCCGTCGTCCTCCCTGCGTACCCCGTGCTGATCGTCCTGCTCGGAGCCGCGAGCGCGCTCAGCGGAGAATGGGACGCCCTGCTCCGCGGAGTGATCGGCATGTTCGCACTCACGGGCGCATACCTGCTACTCGCCGTGCTGGTCCCGGGGGGCATGGGCCTCGGCGACGTGAAGCTGGCTGGTGTCCTCGGGCTCGTCCTCGCGTACCTCGGTTGGGGACCCCTCGCAGTGGGTTCTTTCGGCGCCTTCCTGCTGGGAGGTACGTTCGCCATCGTCCTCATCGCCCAGCGACACGCTGACCGCCGGAGCGGCATACCGTTCGGGCCCTGGATGGTCAGCGGGGCGTGGCTCGGCATCTTCTTCGGCGCGGACGTCTGGAACGGCTACCTCACACTCATCGGTCTCTCCTGAGGCTCGGACGGAAACCAGGATCATGGGAAAGAACATCGTCGGTCTCGACATCTCGGCTCGGTCCATCCGCGCTGTCGAGGTCGCGGACGCGGACAAGGCGCGTCCGGTCATCGTCCGCTTCGCCGAGGTCCCGACGCCGGACGAGTCGGTCTCCAGGGGACAGGTCCTCGAGCCCAACACCGTGGCCGGAGCGATCAAGCGCCTGTGGTCGTTCGGCAAGTTCCGTTCACGCGACGTCGTCCTCGGGATGGGCAACCAGCGGGTGCTGTCCCGTGACCTCACCGTTCCCAGGGCTCCGCTCGCGCAGGTACGGGAGTCACTGCCGTTCCAGGTTCAGGAGATGCTCCCGGTCCCCGTCGGCGATGCGATCCTCGACTTCTACCCGACTGCGGAGGCCGTGCAAGACGGCGTGCCCGTGCTGCACGGTCTGCTGGTCGCCGCGGTCAAGGACGCGGTCCTGAACAACGTCCGTGCGGTCCAGCTCGCCGGCCTGAACCCGGCGGGGGTCGACCTGATCCCTTTCGCCCTCAGCCGTGTCCTCGCTACCAGGCGCTCCGTGACCGGCACGGTGACCGTCGTGGACCTCGGTGCCGAGACCACGTCCGTGGTCGTCCTCACAGACGGCGTTCCGCAGTTCGTCCGGATCATCCCGACAGGGGGAGCGGACGTGACGAAGGCACTCGCCGCGAGGCTCGAGATCTCCGTGGACGAGGCAGAGGCCGTGAAGCAGTACCTCGGGACGGGGGCACGAGCCCAGACGCCGGACGACTTTCGTGCAGCATCGGTGATCCGGGAGGCCGTCGGTGAGCTGTACGGCAGCCTGCGCAACACCGTCAACTACTTCGTCAACACCCACCCGGACCATCCCGTACGGGAGTTCGTCCTCGCCGGCGGCGCGGCGCACATGACGGGATTCGCGACCGGACTCGCCGAGTTCACCCGTCTGCCGGTCTCGGTCGTCTCCGCGTTCGACGGCGTCGCCCGCTCCAAGGCGATCCCGGCACCGGATCTCGCCGTGCGGGGCTCGTCCATCGCGGTGGCGTACGGCCTCGCCGTCGGGAGGAGAGCAGCATGACCAGCGTCGAGATCGAACCCGAGGCAGCGGTTCCGCAGCGAGGGCAGCTGGCGTCGCAGAAAAAGTCGACGAAGGCGCCGAAGTCGGTCAAGAGGGTCATTGAGAGCGTCGGGTACGAACCACGGGTCGACCTCCTGCCGGCGGAAGTGCACGTCGAGCGCAAGCAGCGGGCCGGAATCCGCCGAGCGTGGCTGGTCGTCGCGCTCGTGGCGGTGCTCGCGATCCTCGGCACCGGCGCGGCGTACAGCTCCTCCGTCACTGCGGCGACCGAGCTCGCGACGGAGCAGGGGCAGAGCGTGGCCTTGCTCAAGCAGGAGCAGAGCTACGCGGAGGTGAAGCAGGTCCAGGCGCGTTCCGCCCTCATCGAAGCCGGTCAGCAGGTCGGAGGTTCGACGGAGATCGACTGGGGAACCACCCTCGAGCGTATCCAAGCCTCGTTGCCAGCGGGCGTGACGATCACCGGAGTCCAAGTCGAGAGCGCCACGCCACTGCAAGCGTTCACGCAGTCGACGGCGCCGCTCCAGGGAGCGCGAGTGGCGACCGTGGGGATCACAGCGATGAGCGCCGAACTCCCGTCGATCCCCGTGTGGATCGCTTCGCTGGGGAAACTCCCCGGCTACGTCGACGCGAACGCCAACTCGGTCACACTCGGCACGGACGACGCCGGTGGGTACACGACGAACCTCACCATCCACCTCGACGCCGAGGCCTACGACGGCAAGTACGCGCCGAAGAAGGGAGACTGACGTGTCTCGGAACCGACTCATGCTGCTCATGGCGGTGCTGGCGAGTGTCGTCGTGGCGCTCGCCGGATTCCTCGTCGGAGTCCAGCCGCAGCTGGTGAGCGCGCAGTCGAGCGAGCAGCAGCACAAAGCTGCGGAGCGGACGAACGCAGCCTCGCAACAGCGCATCGTCAAGCTCGCAGAAGAGAACCGGACCCTGTCGCAGCAGAAAGCGGCTCTCGCCGTCCTCGAGGGGTCGATTCCGACCTCGTTGAACCAGTCCTCGTTCTACAGCGAGCTCTACGACCTGGCCAGCACGAACGGTGTGACCATCTCGTCGTTGACGACGTCGGACGCGCAGGCGTACTCGCCACCGCAGTCCGCTGACGGCTCAGGTCAGCAGACAGCGACGTCCGGGTCTGCCTCCACGGCGCCGACGGCGAGCGCGAGCCCGACCGCTCCGCGAGCGCCGGCTGCCACGACGAATCCGGCCATCACCAGCGCGAACTTCTCCGCAGTGCCCGTGTCGGTCGGCGTGAACGGCTCCTTCGCGCAGGCACTCGCGTACATCAAAGCGGTCCAACAGGGCAAACGACTGTTCCTGGTCAACTCGATCGTCTCGTCGTCCTCCTCGTCGTCCGGATCGGACGCGGGAACCACGAGCAGTCCGACCACCTGGACCCTCAGCGGCTTCATCTACGTCCTCCAGGATGCCTCGTCCACGCAGGTCGAACAGGCGACGTCGACCAAGGCCACCAAGGGCTGATCGCACACCCCCGACCCACCCCACCAAATGGGGCCCCACCCGCCACGCCGCACCCTCTTCCGCGACACCCGTCGCTGTGCCTACGATGCTCCTGACGCCGCACTCGCGGCTGCTCACCCCCCTCTCGAACGGTCGCTCGAAATGGCCGTTCCTCGTCGTGCCCGGAGTCGCGCGTGTTGGCTGGAATCGTGGAATTCCTCGGCTGGTTCGGAGCCGTAACCGTCCTTGCTGGTTACCTGTTGTTCTCGATGGGCAAGCTCCCGAACGGCCCGGTGTACCAACTCTTCAACCTCGTCGGGGGCCTGGCGGTCGCGATCAACGTCGCGGCCCACCACGCGATCCCCTCGACGATCGTGAACGGCATCTGGGCGATCGTCGCCGTGGTCGTTCTCGTGAAGATGGCGAAGACCCGGCGGGCCGCGAAGCGCGGTGCCCAGGTCGAGCCCGAGGCGCCCGTGCTGCACGCCGAACCGGCGGCGACGACCGCGGTCCTGCCCATCATCGGACCCGCGCTGCGCGACCACGAGCCGACCGCGACCGACGACGCGTCCAGCGCCGCGACCGACGACGCGTCCAGCGCCGCGACCGGCGACGCGACCGACGACGCGTCCAGCGCCGCGACCGGCGACGCGACCGACGAGGCGGGCGCAGCCACGGGCCTCCAGACGGAGGAGACGGCCCCGACCCCGACCGCAGCCGCCCCGATGACGGAGTCGATCCCCGTCATCACCGCGACCATCGCCCTGGCCCTCGTCGCCGCAGCACAGGAGCAGCACGACCAGCGCGACCAGCACGACCAGCGCGACCAGCAGGAGCAGCACGACCAGCACGAGCCGCAGCACGCGCCGTCGACCCCCTCCTGACACCGCCCAGCGATACGATCACCGCATGTCCCGGTGGTTGATCGCGACGATGACGTCGATCCTCTTCATCGCGCTCGTGATCGCGGTGACGGGCTTCGAGGCGCTGCTCGCCGACGTCGAGGTCATCTCCCAACCGGACGCCACCCCGTACCTCGGCCCCGCGATGGTCGTCGCCGGTGCGGTGGTCGTCTTCCTCGCGACGGCGGTGGGCGCGCGTGACGGCAACCCGGGCGTCACCGGCCTCGTGGCCGCGGCGACCGTGTACCTGGTGATGCTCGGCGTCGGAGCGGTCGGCTACGCGCTGGTGCGCGGCGAACTCTCCGAGCTCGTGGTGTTCCCGGCGGGCTACGCCCTCGGCCCCTTCGTGGTCGGATCGGTGGTCGTGGCACTGCTCAGCGTGGTCGGCGGGATCGCTGCGGCACGGCACCAGTCACGGGCGGGGCGGGTCCCCGACACCGGGGGCGATGACGGCGCCCGCCGGTAGGATCCCAGCAGCACCACAGGACGACGGGGGACCGATGACCGAGCAGCACGACGCCGACGGATGGGACTCGGTCCCGAAGGTCGACGAGATCCGCGGCGAGTGGGGCACGCCGGTGCCGGCGGGTGCGTCGGCAACCGCCAGGCCGCGCCGGAAGCTCGGCCGTGGTCCGATCGCGGCGATCGTCGCCGGCGGTGCGGCGATCGTCCTCCTGGCCGTCGCGGGGGTGGTCGGCTACTCGGTCGGGTCGTCGACGCACTCGGCGGACCGGCCAGTCCGCGCGTTCCTGGACGACTTGACGGCCGGTCGGGTCGACGACGCGCTGCGAGCGGCGGGCATCGACCACGACAAGGGCGATGGGCTCCTCACGGACGCCGCCTACGCCGAGGCCGAGGGGCGCGTCACCGGGTACCGGATCGCGGCCACCCGCGACGACGGCGACACCGCGACGGTGACCGCGTACCTCCGACAGGGTGGGCGAGACGTCTCGTCGACGTTCACGCTCGACAAGGCGGGCACCGACTGGGGCGTGTTCCCGGTCTGGGAGCTCGAGGCACCGGCGCTCGGGGCGGTCGACGTGAGCGTGCGCGGACCCGCCGGCACGAAGGTGCTCGTGGGCGGGCAGGCCGTGACGACGTCGAAGGACGGCACGGCCACGTTGCAGGCACTGCCGGGTACGTACGACGTCACGGTCGACGGCGGCAAGTGGTACACGGCGGACGCGACCACCTCGACGGTGTCGGGCTTCGGCGGGACGGCGTCCAGCCCCGTCTCGATGACCACGAAGCTGACGGCCGCCGGGGAGCAGTCGGCCAAGGCTGCGGTGGACGCCTGGGTCGACGGCTGCATCGCCTCGACCGACGCGGCTCCGAAGGGGTGCAGCTTCTACGCCTACGGCGAGGACTCGGCCTACACGTACACGAACCAGAAGTGGACGCTCGACACCCGTCCGACGGTGTCCGTCGGTTCGTGGCTGTCGGGCGGATGGGTGGTCACCACGACGACGTACGGCAGAGCGACGTTCACGGCGGACATCTCGGGCCCCGGTGGCGTCGGAACGGCGTCGGCCGGTCCGATGAACGTCAACGCGAGCGGGTACGTCACCGGGTTCACCGACGCGGGTGCGACGTTCCGGTCCGCGGTCGGCAACGGCTCGTCCGACACGGGGTCCTGATCCGACACGGGGTCCTGATCCGGCGCGCGTCCGACACCGTCCGGCATCCGGCCTGGAGGCGCGGCGCGCGTCCGCCCCGCGGCCGCCGTCCGCCGCGGTGCCGGGTGTTCGCCCAAGGCGGTCGGCACGGGCCTCCAGGCCGACGCGCCCGGATTGATTTCGCCGGGTGACGCGGGTAGTCTCTTCCGGGTGTGCGCCCTCGTGCGCGCCCGAAAAATCCGGTCCGACCCACGGTCGACCGGACTCCATCCCCCACTCGTCGGCCGCCGTCAGGCGGTGTCGGGCGTGGGATGAGGAAGCCGGCGGTCCGCGTCGGCCAGAGAACACGAGCAGGACCAGGAGAACAGTTGCCTACCATTCAGCAGCTCGTTCGCAAGGGTCGTTCGCCGAAGGTCACCAAGACCAAGGCGCCGGCACTGAAGGCGAACCCCCAGCAGCGTGGTGTGTGCACCCGCGTGTACACCACCACCCCGAAGAAGCCGAACTCGGCACTGCGCAAGGTCGCTCGTGTCAAGCTCTCGAACGGCACCGAGGTCACGGCCTACATCCCCGGTGAGGGCCACAACCTCCAGGAGCACTCGATGGTGCTCGTGCGTGGCGGTCGTGTGAAGGACCTCCCCGGTGTCCGCTACAAGATCATCCGCGGTGCGCTCGACACGCAGGCCGTGAAGAACCGTAAGCAGGCGCGTAGCCGCTACGGCGCGAAGAAGGGTTGAGCCAATGCCTCGTAAGGGTCCCGCCCCCAAGCGTCCCGTCGTCGCAGACCCGGTCTACGGCGCACCGATCGTCTCGCAGCTCGTGAACAAGATCCTGCTGGACGGCAAGAAGGGCCTCGCCGAGCGCATCGTCTACGACGCACTCGAAGGCGTTTCCGCCAAGAACCAGCAGGACGCCGTCGCGACGCTCAAGAAGGCGCTCGACAACGTCCGTCCGACCCTCGAGGTCCGCAGCCGCCGCGTCGGTGGCTCGACCTACCAGGTGCCGGTCGAGGTCAAGCCGCACCGCGCGAACACCCTCGCGCTCCGCTGGCTCACCTCGTACGCCAAGGCCCGTCGTGAGAAGACGATGACCGAGCGTCTCATGAACGAGATCCTCGACGCGTCGAACGGTCTCGGTGCCGCGGTCAAGCGCCGCGAGGACACGCACAAGATGGCCGAGTCGAACAAGGCCTTCGCCCACTACCGCTGGTAGTCCCGGCACCGTCCGGGGCGCCGGTGGTCAAGAACCGCCGGCGCCCCGGACGGACGCCAACCTCTCCTACAACTCTTCCGGAGGAACCCTGTGGCACAGGACGTGCTCACCGACCTGAACAAGGTCCGCAACATCGGCATCATGGCGCACATCGATGCCGGCAAGACCACGACGACCGAGCGCATCCTGTTCTACACGGGCATCACGCACAAGATCGGTGAGGTCCACGACGGCGCCGCGACCATGGACTGGATGGCGCAGGAGCAGGAGCGCGGCATCACGATCACGTCGGCCGCGACGACCTGCT
>Ga0153989_1000123_pt1 | contig 19265 bp, 12 predicted proteins | sample TSNC073MetaG_FD_104701 | JGI IMG/M metagenome (GOLD analysis project Ga0153989, IMG submission 104701) | Attine ant fungus gardens microbial communities from North Carolina, USA - TSNC073 MetaG | ecosystem: Host-associated > Fungi > Mycelium > Unclassified | place: USA: North Carolina, Jones... | reverse complement strand
CCGGGCGACCGCGATCACGTCGCGGCGGAACTCTTCCGGATACGCCTTCACCATGGCGCACATCCTTCCAGCAGGAGCCGATGGCCCTACCGCTCAGGAGTCAACCGAACCCGCAGCAGTCCCAGACGGCTACGGACTCGGTGACGCTCAGCTACCAGCCACTTGGGCCGGTCAACGAGCCGTCAACCGGGGAGTCTGGACTCGACGCCGACGATTGAACGTGCTTCCATCGTGAACATGTCATACGCGACCTCTGATGCTCAGCGCGCCTACACGGACACGTTCCTTTCAGAGTTGCAGCACCTCTTCGAAACCGACACTCACTGGAACCACGACATGGATTGGGTCGCCGGACGAGCGCTCAGCGACGACGTTGCGGTCGTGCTCTATCGCGATCGCGCAGACGGGCCGATCCTCGGACGTCGATACGTCATGTCCGAACAGCGAGCACTGTTCAGCGACAACAGCGCAGAAGCAGTAGCCGGAGAATCGTGGACCGGAGACCTGGTAGACCCTTCCGGCCCTGGTGAACTGCGCGCCGTGGACTGGGCCGATGGTCTCTGTGACGCTCCACGAGACGTTCGGTGGATCGGGGTCACAAGCTAGAGCACATGACGAGCAGGCGAGGGGCGGGGAAACACCTCCCGCCCCTCGCCTGCTTGCTGCATCTGGCACCTTCGCCGTGTACCCCGAACGCGGCCGTGGCCACGTCGACGTAAGCAGTCGACGACGTGGCCACGGGTGTCCGGTTGTCGATCGGCGGTTTCAAGGGGTCGTTGCAACGGGTGGATGTTTCGGGTCCGACAGTAGCTGTTCGAATGCTTCTGCCGGGGTGCGGTAGTCCAGAGTTTTGCGAGGTCGGCTGTTGAGTTCAGCAGCGACTTCGAGGAGCCGTTCTGGGCTGTGGACGGTGAGGTCGGTGGACTTCGGGAAGTACTGCCGGAGCAGCCCGTTGGTGTTCTCATTCGAACCGCGCTGCCACGGCTTGTGGGGGTCGCAGAAGTAGATCGCGAGGTCCGTGGCGAGGGTGATGTCTTTGTGTCGGGCAAGCTCCGTGCCCTGATCCCACGTCAACGACCGACGCAGATGCTCGGGCAGCGTTTGAATGGTGGGGATCATTGCGTCGCGGACCGCGTCGGCGCTGTGCCCGTTCGGTAGGTGCAGCAGCATCACGTAGCGGGTGGTGCGTTCGACGAGGGTGCCGATCGCGCTCCTTGCGTTGATCCCGACGATCAGGTCCCCTTCCCAGTGACCGGGGACGGCCCGATCGTCGGCCTCAGCGGGGCGTTCACTGATCAGGACCATGTCCCGGATCTTCGACCACGACGCCCGCCGAGGCTCACCCCGGTGTCGGCGGATCGCGCGTCCGGTGCGGAGGTGTTTGTGGAGGTCAGCGCGCAGGTGCCCGAGGCCCTGGATGAACAGGGACTGGTAGATCGTCTCGTGCGACACGTGCACCTCCGGCCGGTTCGGGAACGTCCTGGCCAGGTCATCACGGATCTGCTCCGGGGACCAGTTCCGCACCAACCGCAACTCGACCTGCAGGGCGAGCTCGACCCGGTCCAGCTTCCGCGGCTTGGGCCGGCGCGCTCGGACGCGGCACCGCTTCTCAGCCGCGTATGGCCGGTAATCGCCATTGCGGGAGCTGTTCCGGGCCAGCTCTCGACTGATCGTTGATGGCGCCCGCCCGAGTTCCGCTGCGATCTGGCGGATACCGACGTCAGCCAGGCGCAGGTCAGCGATCCGGAGCCGTTCCTCCTCGCTCAAGTACCGGCCCGAACGAGACGCGTGCTCGAACGGGTTTTTCCCGCAAGCGGCTTTGAACCATCGGTATCCCTGACGTGGATGCACCCCGACAGCATCGCAAGCAGCGGGCCTGCTCATGCCCCGTCCGAGTAGCTCCCAGAATCGCGCCTCTCGAGCGCGCTGCTCCGGCCTGGATCCCATCTGCAACACTCCAAATCACGGTGGTGTTGCAACGACCAGCTGAACCCAAGATCGCTAACCGGACGCCGCGAGTTGCTCGTGTGTCAACGCGGCCTGGTCACCGATCAGGTGGCCGGCACCGGTTCGGAGCTCGACGACGGCCGCCGGGAAGAGGTTTCGGATCCGGTCGGCAGCGGCTCGAGCATCGAGCATCCTGTCGAGCTCCCCATATGCAGCGCCAACCCGTGCGCGGATCCGCTGCAGGTCGGTGCCGTCGTGCTCGGGGAGTCGGTCAGTGCGGGGCCTGAAGTGCTCGAAGACCTGAAGCGAGAACGCATCAAGGTCTCGCTCGAGCGGCGTGCGCTCCGACGAGGCAGTGTGAGGCCCGGTGAGGTACGTGAGGGCAGACCGACGTCCCCGTTCGCCGAGCACGGTGAGCGCGCCGGCGAGGACGAGCGGAAGTACCCGACGAGGTCCGAACCCACTCGCCGATTGAAGCAGGAGATGAGCCACGACTTCAGGGTCTCGTGCCGCCAGCGCGGTCGCGATCCATCCGCCGATCGAGACTCCCACGACGGCAGCGGGACGATCGGCCACGGCGCGGACGACCTGGGCGGACCAGTCCGCCTGTTCTGCCGCCCGGAACGGAACACGGGTTGCTGTGCTCGGGCCAGGCTCCCCCGGGAGGTTCACGGCGTGAACGCGGTACTCGTCGGACAGGCGTCGGATCGTGGGCGCCCAGGAGAGTGCTGTTGCTCCGGAACCGTGCAGCAGAACGACGGGCTGGCCGCCACTCGGGCCGGCGCTGAGCACGGCGATGGGTCCAATCGTGGTCGCGATCATTCCCCGGGCGACTTCGGGCAGGTGCTCGTCGACGAGGGCGTCGTACATCCGCGTGAGTTCGGCGGCACCGTCAGCGCTGCGGAACCGGCGATCCTCAGTCACGGGTTGCCTCCATCGCGTTGCTGATGAACGTCAGGACGTCCAGCGCACCGGCGAGCTCTCCTGTCGCCACGACCTGGAGCGCACCGTCCTTCGGTATGCGTGCGACCTGCAACGCGACCCCCGAGGTCCCGCCCACGACGTTCAACAACGTGAACACCCGTTCCTCCTGCCGGCTGTCTGCGGCCTCGATCCGGACCACCACTGTCGCCGAGACCGCGGCTTCACCGACCGACGAGCCAGTCGATGGAGCAGCGACGGTCGGCCTTTGCGTGCCGATCAGTTGGAGGTCCTCGACCCGGATCCGGTACTGCTTACCGATCCGCGTCGCCTGCAACCGCCCCGTCCGGATGTAGTCACGGATGGTCCGCGGGCGGAGCTTCAGACGTTCCGCCACATCTTCGACACTCAGCATCTCACTCACGGCCCTATACTGACACAAACAACCATGAACGCGCATATTGATCCACGACAGCGCGGCCTCGACGCCGCATCGCCCTCGGTTCGGCTGCAAGCCGTGCTCGCTATCGGCACGGCAGCAGACCCGGTCGACCTCGACGCCCTCATCGTCCGGTGCGCGGTCGAGCCCGACTTCTTCGTCCGCGACATGCTCACGTGGGCGCTCACACGCCTCCCCGCACGCGCCGTACTGCCGCGCCTCCTCGATGAGGTCGAACGCGGCACCCCGCAGGCGCGGAGTCAGGCGTTGCACACGCTCTCGAAGATCGCCGACACGTCCACCCACCAGGTGGTGGTCGCATCCATCACCGACCCCGATGATGAGGTCGCGCGCGCCGCGTGGCGTGCCGCCGTCTCCACCGTGCCGGTCGGCGGAGCCCCAGCGTTGGGTGAGCTGCTCACCAGTCAGCTCGGGCGTGGAGACCGTGCCGTCCAGCTCAGTCTGAGCCAGGCGCTCGTCGCGCTCGGAGCGGACGTCATCACGCCCCTGCTCGAGTCACGCGCGGACGACCCACATGCCGCCGCGACCCTCAGGCTCCTCACGGATCCGGCTGCCGGCAGCCAGCTCGCGGTGGAGGCAGCGCGCCGCGAGGTCGCGAAGGGGAACACCCGGAACGCGAAGGGCTGAGGTGGCGTTACCGGACGGCCGCGCCGAAGGTCCCGGTAGCGTCCCTGCCGTGCTCGAGTTCCCCATCCTCACGGAACGATTCACGCTCAGCGTGCTCAGTCGGGCTGACCGGACGGCATTCACTGCGTACCGCCGCGACCCCAACGTGGCCCGGTTCCAGTCGTGGACACCGGGCTGGTCCGACGCCGACACCGACGCGCTCATCGCCGACCAGCCGACGAAGCTGCTCCCAGGCTCCGGCGACTGGCTCCAGATCGCAGTCCACCAACGAGATACCACGTCACTCGTCGGCGACGCCGCCGTACACGCCTTCGCGGATCAGCCAGACACGTACGAACTCGGCGTCACACTGGCACCCGAGTGGCAAGGCACCGGAGCGGGCCAGGAGTCACTCCGTCAGCTCATCGACTATCTGTTCCTCTTGCAGGGGGCTCACCGGATCATCGCGATGACGGATGCGCGCAACATCGCCGCGGCGCGGCTCTTCAGGCGGCTCGGCCTCCGGCACGAGGGCCGCGCTGTGGATGCGGATTGGTTCAAGGACGAATGGACGAGCATCGACACCTGGGCGATGCTGCGCGAGGAGCACAGCCGGCGGGCACTGCCTTCGACAAGGTAAACACCCGCAGGCGGAGATCCTCTACCCAAGACCGCCGTCGACGTCCTTGACCGAACGACCCCGGGTAGGACCACGCCAGCAGCCGCAGCTCCAGGCCAGCCGAACGCCAAGAGGAGCAGCGCCATCATCACCGCTCATCGGCCCCGTCGGTGCCAAAGCAGAACCCCGACGTGCAGCTTGACGAGGCGTGAGCAAAGATGCGGCCCTCACCGGCACTCCGGTGAGGGCCGCACTCCGCGGTGACATCTCGCCGTTTTCAGGCAGGCGGCGGATGATTCAGCTAGGTGCGCTCGAGTGAGCTCTTCGGTTGCGCGCGGCACTTGGCTGAGTTGGTCTCGACCACAGGGAGCCCTTCGAAGGTTCAGTGCGGGACGTCAGTTCAGAATTTTGCACAATTAAAGATTCTGCCCGGGAACCTTCTTGGCGATCGCCTTGGATGATCTCGCGAGGTATCAGTTCAGGCTTCGACTAATGGTTTCGACTTGTTTAAGCATCTCCGAAGTCAGCTCCTGCACCGCACCATTAGCAATCCTATAAGATGGATCATCCAGTGATGTCGCGTTCATAATCTCGAGATCCGCCCAGATACTCGAGAGGCGAGATTCGTCAGGGGAGAAATACATAGCATCAATCTCTTCAATGACGACTCCGGCCCGAAGACAGAATTGATTCAGGGTAATGTCTGACGCTTGGAAAGCCAAAATGAGTGCCCGAAGACGCATCAACTCATTCACCATCTACCCTTCTTTCCCTTGTAGGCAGTAACGACAGTCTGCGTTCGCCAATTGAGGACCGCAGAGACATTGTTCTTGTCATCGAAATAAAGCAAGGTGCTCTCCGTGTTTCCACCCTTCACCCGGCCGTAGCTGATAGCCTCCTCGACGATACTGGGAGTCAGTTTTCTGGCTTCCATCTGCTCAAGGGCGTGACCCCCGTATCGAATCCCCCGGATTGTCACGGCGTCGTACGGGGGGCCCTCCCACGACTCGCTCGCGCCAGCGGATTCTTCCTCCGCAGCCGCGGCGGACTCGAGTGCCTCTCCGCCTTCAGAGCCGTAGAACGCGCCAGCGCTGATCGCTGCCATCCCTTGAAGCATGCCCTCGTGGCTATGCTGCCAGGCTGCAGCGTTCTTGATCCATGGCCAAGCTTCACTCGTTGCCATCGCATGGTCCCAGAGGATCTTATTCACAAGGTCCTGTTGGCGTTGCCGCGCGGCTTCGGCCGGGTCGACCCGAGGAGCAGCCATTCTCGCGTATGCCTCCGTTGGGCAATACAGAGTCCCACCGTCGTATGAGCAGCCGCCGCCCGAGTGGGCTGGTGTGGCCCTCGGTTTCGCCGCCCAGCCTGCCGCTGGCGCGTGGTAGCTCCTGCTGTCACCTGAGGTGCCTGGCGCGGAGATGTTGCCGTGTGTCGCCTTGTGGCCCGGCCCTGTGGAGCAGTTCGTGTGGAAATCGATGGAATCGGACCCTGCTTGGTAGCAGGCACCTGACGGGTCCGAGTTGGTGATGGGGTTGTTCGCGCTGTAGCTGTACCCGTTGTCCTGCTGCGGGTTGTCGGGTGCGAAGACCGGGTCGACGGAGAGGAACCGACCGAGGGTTGCGTCGTAGGCGCGCGCGCCGAGCTGCGCAAGTCCGGTGAGGGCCGATTCGCTCTTGTTGAGGAAGCCGTGCGACGAGGACCAGGATGGAGCGGTTCCGCGTTGGTTCCCGAAGGGGTCAACCCATCGGCGGGTGATCGTCTGGTCGCTTGCGCCGACTTCGAGGTCGGCGGTTCCGTCGATGTCGGTGTCGAGGGAGAAGACCTTGTTACTGCCGCCTTCGGTGGTGCGTTCGTCAACGGGGGTACCGTCGAGTGTGTAGGTGCGAGTCGCGGTGACCGTGCCGTCGGCTGTCTTGTGGACTTCGGTGTTGCCGAGGAACAGGGTCGTTCCTGCGTCCGGGTCGTTCTGGACGAGGAGGGTGCCGTCGGCGTCGTAGACGTCGGATTGCGTCTTGCTGGCCTTCGTGATGGTCGCGATGCGACCGTCGGCGTCGTACGTCAGCGACTGGCCGGGCATTGCGGTTGTGTCACCGGCCGCGTCGTAGCCGTACGTGTCAGTTGCACCGGACCCGCCGTCGTTGTCGACGGATTCGACGCCGTGCGGGTTGGCCGACCCGGCGGCAGGGTACGAGTACGTGCTTGCGGTGTCGTTTGCAGCGCCGACGCCGTGTTGGGTCGCGGTGGTGCGGTTGCCGGTGGTTGTGTCGTACGTGTAGCTGTTCCAGTACGGTGCTGGTCCGCCGAGCGTGGTCTTGGAGGGCGCGGTCGCGCAGCTGCTGCTGTTCGGTGTCCACGCTTCGGTGAGCTCTTGTAGTTGGTCGTATGAGTAGCACTGGGTTTCCACGCCGGCGACGCCGGTGACGGCCGCTGAGGTGATCGTGCCTGCGTTGTTGCGGGTGTAGGTGCGGTCGGCCTGGACTGCCGTAGCGGATCCGGTGCCAGAGATGTCCTTGATCTCGGTGACGGCGCCGGTTGCTGCGTCGTAGCCGTAGGCGGAGGAGTTCGTGAGGTTGCCGCCGCGGTTGACCTGTGCGAGCTGTCCGAGGCTGGTGTAGATAGCTGAGGCGTAGGCGGCAGTGCCGGTCACGCTGGTCATGTTGCCGATGCCGTCGTAGGCGTAGCCGATGCGTTCTGCGGCGAGGCCGCCGATGGCCGGGTGAGATTCGTTGTTGAGCGACTCGTCTTGGTTGTACGTGTAGGTGACGTTGTAGCTGTACGCACCGAACCCCGGGGTGGAAGCCGGGAGGCCAGTGGTGATTCCCAACGGCTGGTTCCCCGCGTCGTAACCGGTCACGGTGTGCGTATAGGCGTTCCCGGGGGTGCCGGCGATGGAGCCGGTGTAGCTGCTGGAGGAGGTCAGCTGCCCCTTTTTGATGGTGTCCCAAGTCCAGCTGTCGAGCAGCGGCCCGGTGGTGGCTGCGTCGGCGTACTCGGCGGTCTTCCGGTCGAGCGCGTCGTACACGTACGCAATCGTTTGGCCGCGGGCGTCGGTAGTCGTCAACTGACGGCCAGCGAGGTCGAAGGTGGAGGTGGTGGTGCCGGTGTCCGGGTCGATCGACTTGACCTTGTTGCCGAGGAGGTCGTACGTCCAGGACCATGTGTTCCCGGCGGGGTCAACGGTCGAGGTGAGGTTTCCACGGTTGTCGTACCCGTAGGTTGTCGCCTGCTTCTCAGCGGTGCTGCTCGGGGTGGACGCGAGGTACTGCACGAGCTTGGTCTTCTGCCCGAGGGTGTTCGTCCAGGTGCTTGTCGGCGTGCCGCCGGACGGCGGAGTGATGTCGGTTTCGTCGACGCCGACGTACGCGGTCGTGGTGCGGAACCGTTCGTTGCCGAACGAGTTGGTGACGGTGGCGGTCTGCCGGCCCGCACCGTCGTAGACGTTCTGCGTGCTCGAGCCGATCTGCTGCTGGCTCTCGGGCACGAACAGCTTCCCCGAGGGGTTCACGGAAACGGTCCAGTAGGCGTTGTTCGTCAGCGAGACGTTCCCGGCCGGGTCGTACTGCGTGTCCGTGACGATCGTGCCCGTGGACGGTGAGGAGGCCTGCATTTGCACGGGGCGGCCGAGGCCGTCGTACAGCTGATAGGTCGTCGCGGTGGTGTGCGCCATCACTGTCGTCGTCGCAACGGACAGTGGAGCGGACTGCGTCTCCGAGTAGGCGTACGCGATCGACGGTGAGGTGGTGTTCGACGCCTGTGACCGTTGCGGCAGCCACACGTTCACGCGGCGTCCGAGCCCGTCGTAGGTGGCCGTGGTGACGCTGCCGTCAGATGCGGTCTCAGAGAGGACGGAGCCGCGGGTCGGGTCGATCGTGGTCGTCGATGTCCATTTGAACGGGGATGGATTCGTGGTGACGGTCTTCGTCAGCGGTCCGCTGGTCGCCGGCGTGTACGCGGTGGCCGTCGTCCGTCCGAGCGCGTCGGTGTTCCCGGTGACCCGACCGAGCGCGTCGTAGGTCGAGGTTGCATTGGTGACCCAGTGCGGGGTGGTGCCGGCGTACTTGTCGACTTCTTGCGTGCTGGTTGCGTCGCCCTTGGAGGGGGTGGCACCGAACGTGTTGCCGTCGTAGCTGGTGCGGACGTCGCTGACGGCGTCGCCGGGCAGCGACGGGTCGTCACCGCAGGCGACGGACACGGTGCGCTGCTCCTGCGGCAGACCGCGGATCCACGCGGCGGTGTTGTCGGGTGCGTAGTCGGTGCTCTGGCAGGTACTGCCGGCGTCGGAGGTGACAGTGCTGACGGTGGCGGGGTTGCCGTCGTCGTCGTGGGTGGTCGTTATCCGCTTCGTGCGGGTTCCGCCGCTGCTCGTCGGCTGCGTTTCCACACTGTCGCCGTCGCCGAGCATCCGAGCCGTGTTCGTGCCGTCACTCGCAGTCGCTGCGGACGCCCACGGCGTGTTCACGACATCGTCGATGACGGTCCCGCCGACGCCGTTGCGGGTCTTCGTCTCCCGGGTGGTTCCGGCGAACCAAGCGGAGTCGGTGACGGACTCGGTACCCGTGACGTTGACGGTCTTGCTACCGCCGCTGGTGGCGGCGCGGTCGCCGTCCATGCCCTGGTAGAAGACGTAGTCGGTGGTCTGCTCCGTCGCCGGCTTGCTGGCGTCGCCTTCGCGGACTTCGACGGTGTTGTAGCCGGCGTAGACGGACCAGGTGCGGTTCTTCTCGGGCGTGAACGGCGACGTGTTGTACCGCCAGGCCGGAGTGCCGGTGTAGACGTACGACGTGACCTGCGGACGGTCGGCGCCACCGCCGGTCTTCGGATCGGCCACAACGCTCGTGACGACGTACTTGTGGAACAGGTCCATCTTCGGCGTGACTGCCGGCGTGATCTGCGGCGTCCACCACTGTGGGAAGCAGCGGCGGGTATTCGTCGCTGCACCGGCTTCGATCGCGGCGACTTCGGAGGGCTGGCAGTCCTGGGCGGAGTAGTTCACCGAGGTGACCGATCCGGTGGTGTCCAGGATCGATGAGATCCGCCACTTGTCCAGCGGTGCGAGGCCGTCGACTGCCCAGACCCGGTTCTGCATGGTGGTGCCGCTGAACTTCGTCGGTGGTTCCGTGATCGCTGTCTGACCGGCGGATCCGGTGTGCTGCACCTGGGTCAACCAAAGTGCCGCGTCGGTGCCGTCGCCGGGAGCGGGGAAGGAGTGCGACAGCGTCCACGTGTCGACGGTCGTGTACGTGGTCGAGGCGGTGCGCGCGGCGGTCGTGACGGTGTCGAGCATCGCATCGGTCCAGAACGTCGGCACCGGGTTCGCGGTGCAACTCGACGCGCACAGCTGGTCGAACGGGACGTCCGGATACGCAGCGGGCGTGGTCGGCTTCGTTGCGGCGCCGCTGACGGTCTCCTTCGTGCACTTCGCGTGGGTGCTGTCGTTGCACCGTCCGTACGCGTCGTACCCGAACGTGACCCGGTCGGATGCGGCGTTTGCGACGTAGACGGTGGAGGAAGTCAGGCCGTAGTCGATGTGGTTCAGCTGCCCGCCTCGCACGTACGACGTGGCGCCGGTGCCGTCTTTGCCGTAGCTGTTGGTCTCAGCGTTGTAGTACAACGCTTCAGCGTTCTTGTGGACGTCGACGACGTAGTCGAGGTTCCACCGCCACGCCTGCTCGCAGGACGACGCGGCGAACGTCGACGCGTGGCAGGGCTCGCCTGCGTCGTTGCCGAACACAGGGACGGTCCACGCCGAGTTCGTGGTCGCATTGCCGGACGCCCATCCGGGCAGGTGGTTGAGGCCGAAGTAGTACTGGGTTCCGTCTCCGGTGGTGACTCGCCAGCAGTCGGTGTCGTACGTGCCGTTGGCCTGGCACCCCTGGGCGGTGCCGACGAGATGCTCGATGCGAGAGCCGTCGTCGGCGAGGAGCCTCCAGGTGCCGGTGGTCTTGTCGCGGACGATCGGTGAGCTGTGACCGCCCAGGGAGAGGGTGGCATTGTCGACTTTCCAGCACAGATCGCCGGACGTCGCGACAGCACCGGATGCGCCGTCGTCCTGGGAGCAGGAGACGTACTGCCGTTCGATGAAACCGCCACCGCTGAGCTCCCAACCATCACCGACAGCGGACGGCTGGTTGTTGGTCGAACCCGTCTCACCATCGACGGACTGCGAGTCGTAGTTCAGCGCGAGCGACGGGGCGGGACCTGCCGCTGCTGGTGGTGCGGCCAGCGGGTACTGCCAGGAGAAGTCGCCGGTCTGCGCGGAGACATCCCAACTACTGGAGGCCTTGAGCGGAGTGGCGGCGAAGCTGCCGGTCCCGCTCGAGGACGTCGCGCCCCCGGTCGCGGCGAGCAACATAGTGCGGTTCGTCACCTTCGGTGCGAGCACCGTGGACGACGCCGACGTCGTCATCGGCACTGCCGTGACGGTCTTCTTGCCCGCCGCGGGAATCGCCACGAAATGGGCGCGGCTCGCCAAATCAGCACCCCCGGCCTGCGCGAGGAGCTTCTTCGGAACATCTACCGTCACTGTCGCGGGTTGCGCACTCGCGTCGGCACGGCGGACGCTGATCACCAACCCACTTAAGTGCTGCTTCCGCAGTTCAGCCTCGCTGAGAACGCCGACGGTCACCTTCGACGGAGCACGCGTGCCTTCCTTCGGAACTGCTGCCGCGACCTTGATCCCAGACCCAGCGACGGTCACCCATCGCCCGCGCCCGACCGTCTCAGACTTCCCGGCAGCGGATCGCACGCGCACCGCGTCGACAGGAGCCGTCGGGGTGCTCAGCGTCTTCGCCCGCACCGCAGGAATTGTCTTGGGCGGGGTGCCGTCCGTGGTGGACGAGGGCGCTGCACGCAACGCATCCACCTTCGACGCAGTCTTACCCGGGACCGGCTTCCCGAGATCCGCAATCAAGGGAAACGCAGCCGCATCACTGGCGACCGGGGCCAGTAACGAACCGGTCAAAGCGACGATGGCAACAATCGGAATAGCGGCAGCGAAACGGCGGTTGACCGACCGGCTCGCACCGCGGTGACGACGAGTGTTTCCTGTTCCGCCCACGCGACGAGTTCGCACAGCTTCCCCATTTCAATCTGCGCGTAAGGATTCGAGTTCAGCGCGATCGAATGCTAACGACAGGCTCGTCATAGAAACCCCTCCCCCAAACGGGGGCGTTTCTGCCGGAAACCGCGGATTCCCGGCACCGGGCGCGTCCAGCCTTTGGGAACCCTCACATTCACCCGCCACCCGCCTACTCGCGAGCAATAGCGCGGAATTCGACCGAGGTTTGCGAATTCTGACCCTCGGACGTGGGTCAAAAGGTGATCAAGGGTGTCGGTACGGTTTCGACGTCCGCTTCGTGTTGAAGCGAATTCCTGTCAACAGGTTGGGGTCCTCTTGCTGCGTCGTTCGCTTCCTCTGGCGGTTCTCACGTCGCTTGCTGCGCTCGCTATCGTCGTGCAACCACTCGCCGCGCACGCTGACGATGACCCGACGGATCCAACAGAATCGACGCAGCCTGAAGTCTCCGCAGAAGCTTCGGCGTCTGCGGACGCCGTCGCATCCGGCGAGGAAGTCGTCGTGGATGGCAGCACGACGCCGACGTCGCAGGTCGTCGCGGAACCCGATGGCACCCTGCAACTGACGCAGACGACCGAACCGACACGGGTCCAGCAAGACGGTGAATGGGTCAAGATCGACGCGGACCTGCAGCATGACGGCGAGTGGTTCCGACCGGCAGCCGTGATCTCCCCGGTACAGTTCTCCGCCGGAGGCAGCGACGTCCTCGCACGTGTCCAGACGCCGACCGGTCAGTGGGTGTCGGAGTCCTGGCCCGAGGGAGGGACGCTTCCGACCCCGACGATCGACGGGCCCACGGCAACGTACGGTGACGTCCTCCCCGGCGTCGACCTCCGCCTGCGGGCATCCGCGACCGGGATGAACGAGGTCTTCATCGTCAACGACGCCGCAGCCGCCGCCAATCCCGACCTGCAGGCGTTGGAACTGTCCCTCCACGGCGCGGACGTTCACGAGTCCGCGACCTCAGCAACGGCCACCGCACCCGACGGTTCCGCGCTGACCTCAGCGAAGCCGACGTGGTGGGACGCCTCCCACGACGGTGATGAGGACGGCCCCGGTGGCGCAGCCGTCCCCCAACCGCTGCCGCACAGAGCTGCCGACGACACCATCACTCTTGACGTCGCCCACGTCCCAACGCAGGACGCCACCTACCCGCTGTACATCGACCCCGACTGGTCCGCGGGTCAGCAGCACTTCTGGTTCACCGACCGCGCCTACCCCACTCAGTCGTACCTCGACGGATCCCCCGCTGGCTACCAGAGCGTCGGGTATGCCCAGCAAGACGGCACCACGTACCTCTCCCGTGCGTTCTGGGAGTTCAACACATCCGCGCTCGCTGGGAAGCACATCATCACCGCGCAGTTCGGCGCCGTCGCGACCTACAGCTGCAGCGCAGTCGCCGTTGAAGCGTGGCGCTACGGCCCAGGAACCGCTGGCTTCACCTGGAACAGCGACCCGAACCTGTGGCGCGAGAAGCTCGACACGCAGAACTTCACCTCTACCGGCGGATGCGGCATCTCCCCCACGAGCGTCGGCTGGAACGTCGTCAACGGTGTCACCGACATCGCAGCGGCGAAGAGCGCGACGATGCAGATCGGGTTGCGCTCTACCAACGAGGGCAGCATCTCCCGGAAGCACTTCAACAACAACGCCCGCCTGACCGTGAAGTTCAACAACGCGCCGAAGACGCCCACCGCACTGCGGATGACCTCACCCGAGCGCACCTGCTCGTCGAGCGCGAACGCCCCCGTGTACGTGAACAACCACGCCCAGGACATCGACTTCCAGTGGACCGCATCTGATCCCGACAACGACCACCTTCTGTCAACCGTCGAGGTCGCTGCAGCCAACAATCTCGGAACTCGGCTCAAGGCCTTCCCCATGTCAGACTCGGCAGCGGTCGGAACCCAGTCCGTGACGATGCCGGCAAGAACATTCAACGCAGACACACCCGTCGCGCTTGCATGGCGGGTAGTCAGCAAGGATCAGTACGACTACAGCCCCTGGTCGTCCTGGTGCTATTTCACCGTGAAGAATAAAGGCCCCGCCCTGCCACACGTTACGAGCGCTTCGACTGCATCGTCGACCATCGGTAAGCCCGTCAGCGTCACGGTCTCTTACGCAGCAACCGACGAGATCAGGACGGTCGCGTACTGGTGGACCTCGACCGCCCTCACGACCCCGGCCCCGGTTCCGCCGGCCACGATCACGCCTGCATCCGACACCGACTGCGCTTTCACGGCCGGGCCCGTCACCGGTGTGTGTGTGGCCTCGAGCTCTTCCACCACGTTGACGGTCGCTCCCACCGACAGCACCTCGACACTCTGGGTGGCAACGTACGATAAAGCCGGGAACGTGTCGCTTGATGCCGCAGGACACTCAGCCTCGACAGGTCTCGAGTTTGACAACGCCTCTAACGACCCGGCCGTCGCTATCGGCCCCGGCCACTCCTGGACCATCGGAGCTGACGACGACGCCCCATCGACCGTTGGCGACGACAACACCGACACGTCCGCACCGCTGACCGTCGGTGGCAACACCGGAACCGACCTGCCGAGCGCCACCTTCAACGGTCCGCCCGCGACACGCGCGCTGGACTTCAACTCGTCCGTCCCGCTGATCAGCATCAACCGCTTCAACGGGGATTACCACTCGGCAGTCGTCAACGGCAGCGCGCCGGCAGGCTCCCATTACGAATCGAACCTCGGCGACCTCCTGTCGCCGGGCCAACCCGGCACCGGTCTCACCAAGCTCTACGCCTGCGCCGTCTCCGCTGGCGACATGACGTCCACGTCGAGTACCTGCGAAGGCGCCGGAGTCACCGGATCACTCCTCGGTTCCGCGTGGAAGACCGCAGACGCCGTACCGGCACCGCTCCAAGCTGTCGCCGTCTACCGATGCAAGACCAGCGCCGACTACTTCGACTCCCACTCGTCGACTTGCGAAGGACGCACAGTCGACAAGCTCCTCGGCTACTTCGCGAAGCAGACCGTGACCAAGACGTCGAGCGCCGTCATCGACACCACGAAGAGCTTCACCGCCGGCGCGTGGATCAACCCGGCCGAGGACAGCGCCGCCCACCACGCGTACACCGTGCTCTCCCAGAACGGTGACTCGACGTACGCGTTCCTTCTGAAGGTCGACGGCGCCAGACTGCAGGGCTGCCTCCACGCACAGAGCACCTCGTCCGCAGTCTGCGTCACCGCCCCCTTCGCACTCGCCGACAGCGATGACGCAAACTGGACTCACGTCGCCCTGCAATGGGACACGGTCAACCACCAGCTGCGGCTCTATGTGAACGGTGCACTCGCTACCGGTACCGGCTCCACTGGGGTCAGCATCTACAGCCTCCCTTCCGGAGACCCGGCGCCAACAGGGCCGTTCATGGTCGGCTCCGGCATGGTGAACGGTGAAACTGGCGACCTGTTCGCCGGCAAGGTCCTCGATCCGTTCATCGTCCAAGGCATCGCCTCGAGCACGCAGATGACGAACCTCCGCTCAAGCGGCAACCTCGACGGAGGATTCTGACCACGGGTGGCACGAGAAGAGCTGTCGGCAAAGCCTTGAGGGAGGCTAGTCGTGCTCCTAAGCTGCGTGGCTGCCCGCTGGACCGCTCGTCCGCGACCCGGTGGCACGCGGGGCGAAGACGGGACGCGGGCCGCGCCGGTGGTGCGGCTCGAGAGCTGAAGAGGCTCGCGTTACACGAGAAGCAGCCGCCGTGCGGGCCCGTCCGGGTAATCGCTGTGGTCGATGCGCCACGTGTCGCCGAGCCGCCGCTGGCCGGCACCGCAGCCGCGAAAGCAGCCCGACGAGTACCTCAAGCGCGCTCGCGACCGCAACAGCGAAACCCGCTACATGCGGAACCCGCCGCCCCGGAAACTGGTGCCCTGGGAACCGTTAGAGCTACCGCCAGTGCCCGCGTAGCGGGGTGACCCGCACCGGCGCCGCCGGCAGAACCAAACACAACCACCCGCACACCCGACGCTCCAACGCGCCCTAAAACAGCAGGAGAGCGTCCGGGGTGCTTCGTCGCGCCGCAAAACAAGCCACGGACGCCGCGAGGAGAGCGCCGAACGCCGCATACGCATCGACGAACACCAATATCGGGCGCCGAACAACCCACGAGAACCAGAGAAGCCCCCGGCCGAAGCCGGGGGCTCTCTCGTTGGGTCAGACCTGCAAATGCTGGAGACCAGACCTGCAATCAACCCGTTGGCGGTACCGGTGGGATTTGAACCCACGGTGGAGTTGCCCCCACACATGTTTTCGAGACATGATCCTTCGGCCGCTCGGACACGGTACCGGGAAAGAGTTTACACGATCCGGGAGGCGCGGCGCACCACCGGCACCCCGCCTCCCCTCCACAGGCGGCCCGCTCCGGACCCCCGTCCACCGCTCAGCAGGAACTCGTCGCGTCCCGAAGATCGCCGCGTAACGTCCCCCGCATGAGATCCCGCACCCTCATCGCACTGCTGACGTCGATCGGCGGCGGCCTCGCCGTCCTCGGCGGCGCCGCGTTCGGTGCGCGCGCCGGCGTCCGTGGCCAGCGCGCCGCCGCTCGCCGCGTCGTGGACATGCTCCCCGTGCACGCGGACTGGTGGCGCGAGCGGCTGCAGCACGAGGGACAGATCACGTACCTGGCGATCGGGGACTCCGCAGCCCAGGGCGTGGGCGCGAGCGAACCCCACCGCGGCTACGTGGGGCTGCTCGCACGACGGATCCGGCATCGTTCCCGGTCGTCGGTCCGGGTGGTGAACCTCAGCGTGTCGGGCTCGACCACGTGGGGCGCTCGGAAGGAGCAGCTCCCGAAGCTCCGCAACTACTCGCCGGACATCTGCACGGTCTCGATCGGCGCGAACGACATCGCCGACTTCCACCCGGACAAGTTCGAGCGGAACATCCGCGAGATCTACGGCGCGGTGCCGTCGCACGCGATCGTCGCCGAGCTTCCGTGCATGTTCGTGCCGGACCGGGAGCGCAAGGTCGCGGTGGCGAACGAGATCGTGCACCGCGTCGCCGACGAGTTCGGCCTGACCGTGGCGCCCCTCCACACGATCACGAAGCGGGTGGGCCTGCGCCGCACGTTCTTCAACAGCTACGGCGACCTGTTCCACCCGAACGACCGGGGGTACGAGATCTGGGCGAGCGCCTTCGAGCCCGCGGTGGACGCACGGGTCGACGTCGTGGCGGCGATCCGGCATTACCTGTCCGCGCGTGAGGCAGAGGACCTCGGTGCCGGTGCCGGTGCGGTGGCCACGGCGCGGGCCGAGCAGGACGTCGAGGGGGCAGAGGCGCTCGACCACACCGACCGGCCGGGGCGGATCGATCGACTACGGCAGCGCATGACCGGGGCCCTTCCGGTCCAGGCGTCCCGCGACGACCACCCGGACGAGCAGTCCGGTGATGTCGGCGGCACGGCCTAGCCTGACGGTCATGGCCCGCCCTCAGTCCCTCTACCGCTGCACCGAGTGCGGCTGGACCAGCATCAAGTGGGTCGGTCGGTGTGGCGAGTGCCAGGCCTGGGGCACGGTGGAGGACTCCTCCGCCGCCTCGGCCAGCACGCGCGGGACCGCCCCCGTGGCTGTCACGGGCACCCGCGTCGCACGACCGATCACCGAGTCCCGCGGGACGACGGTGCAGCGCTGGCAGACCGGCATCGGGGAGTTCGACCGTGTCCTCGGTGGCGGCGTCGTGCCGGGCGCCGCGGTCCTGCTGTCCGGCGAGCCCGGCGTCGGCAAGTCCACCCTGCTGCTCGAGGTCGCCTCGCGTGCCGCTGCGATGGGCAAGCGCGTCCTCTACGTCAGCGCCGAGGAGTCGGTCGACCAGGTCCGGCTCCGCGCGGAACGGACCGGGGCCATGCACGACGACCTCTACCTCGCGAGCGAGGTCGACCTCGGCGTCATCCTGGGGCAGATCGACCAGGTGCAGCCGGACCTCCTCATCGCGGACTCGGTGCAGACGATCTCGTCGAGCACGATCGACGGCATCGCGGGCGGGACGTCCCAGGTGCGCGAGGTCGCCTCGACCCTGATCCGCGTCGCGAAGGACCGGGCGCTCCCGGTCCTCATCGTGGGTCACGTGACGAAGGACGGCACCATCGCCGGTCCGCGCCTGCTCGAGCACCTCGTCGACGTGGTCTGCCACTTCGAGGGCGACCGACAGACCGCCCTCCGGTTCGTGCGGGCGCTCAAGAACCGCTTCGGCCCGACGGACGAGGTCGGCTGCTTCGACATGGCGGGCGACGGCATCCACGAGGTCCCCGACCCGAGCGGCCTCTTCATGTCGAAGAACGGCGCGCCGGTGTCCGGCACGTGTGTGACCGTCGCGCTCGAGGGGCGTCGTGCACTCCCGGTCGAGGTGCAGGCGCTCGTGGTGCCGAGCTCGGCGCCGCAGCCGCGACGGGTGGTGAACGGTGTCGATGCGTCGCGAATCGCGATGCTGCTCGCCGTGCTCGAGCGTCGAGCGGGGCTGAAGTTGTCCGATGCCGACGTCTACGTGTCCACCGTGGGCGGCATGAAGCTCACCGAACCCGGCGCTGACCTGGCGATCGCCCTGGCACTCGCGAGCGCGGCTCGTGACCGTCCGTACCCGCACACGTTGGCGGCGGTCGGCGAGATCAGCCTCGCCGGCGAGATCCGCCCGACGACCGGCACGAAGCAGCGGGCGAGCGAAGCGGCACGACTCGGGTTCACCACGGTCCTCGGGTCGGATGCGCAGCACCTGCGGGAAGCCCTGCGCGTCGCGTTCTCGCTGGCGAACAGCGAGCGGGAACGCGAGCTCGACCGCGCGTTCTGACGAGCTGCACCGATCCGGGACGATGGTGACACGCCGAAGCGAGCGAGAACGACCGAACCGGTCAGGCCCGCAGTGCGGCCAGCAGGTCCTCGGGCGTCGCCTGCATGGTGTGCGGACCGGCGATGTCGAAGAACACACCCTCGAGCGAGTCGAGGTGCGCCGCGAGGAACTCCTCGAGCCGCGCCCCGTCGTAGACCATGACCTGCCGGACCTTCTCGTCGGGCACCATCGCCGTGTAGGCGTCCGCGGACGAGAACAGCAGCAGGATGCGCTTGTCCGAGCCCTCACGACCGAACACGCGGACCTGCATGTCCTTCTTGCCGGTGACGAGCCGGGGGACGATCACGATGTCGTTCCGGAGGGCGAACGCCACCGCGGCGACGTCCTGCTTCGCGAGGGCTTCCTCGAGCTGTTCGCTCCGGAAGCGCTGTTCCTTGTCTGCCATCACCCCTAGTCCACCAGATTCATGGCGGTTGAGCGACTTCGGCTCTTCCCTTGTGGCCGCAAGAGGGTAGATTGATACCAACCGCTTCGGCGGGAGTCCATCGTTCTTCCGGTGCCATGCACCTCGAGCGCCATCGGTCACTGGCCTTCCCCGGCCGCCTGGCCCCGAACCCGTTCCGCCGGCCCCATGCCCGCGGGACGCATCGATCTGACGACATCCGTTGGCGGATCGGCGGTAGCGAATACCGCTTCGCAAGACAGTCGGCAGCAGATGCCGACTGGCAAGAAAGTAAGGAACGCCATCATGGCATCGACCGGCACCGTCAAGTGGTTCAACAACGAAAAGGGCTTCGGCTTCATCGCCCCGGACGACGGCTCCGCTGACGTCTTCGCTCACT
>Ga0153989_1000118_pt1 | contig 19622 bp, 17 predicted proteins | sample TSNC073MetaG_FD_104701 | JGI IMG/M metagenome (GOLD analysis project Ga0153989, IMG submission 104701) | Attine ant fungus gardens microbial communities from North Carolina, USA - TSNC073 MetaG | ecosystem: Host-associated > Fungi > Mycelium > Unclassified | place: USA: North Carolina, Jones... | reverse complement strand
GAACTCGGGGGTGAAGCGGATGTCGGGGTCGCGGGGCATCGGGAACGGCACGTCGAACCGGCCGACGATGCTGCCGGGGCGTCCGGACATCACGATCACCTCGGTGGACAGGTAGACGGCTTCGGAGACCGAGTGGGTGATGAAGAGCCCGGCGAACTGCTGCTCGACGAAGAGCCGGAGGAGCTCGTCGTTGAGTCGTTCGCGGGTGATCTCGTCGAGGGCGCCGAACGGCTCGTCGAACAGGAAGAGCTCCGGGTCGAGCGTGAGCGACCGGGCGAGTGACACACGCATCCGCATGCCGCCGGAGAGCTGCTTCGGCAGGTTCGTCTCGAAGCCGTTCAGGCCGACGAGGTCGATGGCGTGGGCGGCCTTGGCGGCGCGCTCGGCCTTCGGGATGTGCCCGAGCTCGGCGAGCAGCTCGACGTTGCCCTGCACGGTGCGCCAGGGCAGCAGCGTGGCGTCCTGGAAGACGTAGCCGATGCGGTCCGCGGCGACCCCGGCGGACCCGTCGGACGCGGTCTCGAGGCCGGAGGCGATCCGGAGCAGCGTGGACTTGCCGCAGCCGGAGGGGCCGACGACCGAGACGAACTGTCCGCGGTCCACGGTCAGGTCGACGCCCTGCAGGGCGATGGTGCCGTTCGGGAAGGTCATCTCGACGTTCCGGAAGTCGAGCAGCGTGTCCGTCGTGGTGACGGGCGGCGGGGCGGTGGTGGTCACGATCACCTCGGGTTCTCGGTGCGGGTGGACGGTGGGGTCAGGCGGGGACGGTGGCCGCCGGTGCGGCGGCACGGGCCGGTGCGGCGACGGTCCGTCGCACCTCGGTGCGGGCGACGAGTCGCCCGCGGGACAGCACGATGCGGTCGGCGGGGGCGTTAGCGACGGCGTCGGTGACGCTCGTCGCGGCGACGGCGAGCAGGTCGGCGCGTCGTCCGGGCACGGGACCGGCAGCCGGGAGGCCCATCACGCTCCGGGCGGTGTCGCTCACCATCGCGTACGCCTGGTCGGGCGTCACGTGGCCGGCGGAGACGAGCAGCGACGCGGTCTCGAAGGCGTCGCTCCGGCCGACCGGGTTGAAGGGGTCGCGGACGTTGTCCGCGCCGGCGGCGACACGCACGCCGGCGTCGAGCAGCGCCTGGATGGCGGTGAGGCCCCGAGGGGTCGCGACCGGGTGCTGCCACCCCTGCAGGTACAGGTTCGTGATCGGGAGCGTGATCACCCCGAGGTCGGCCGCGGCGACGTCGGCGACGACCTCGGCGAGCCGCTCCGGTCCGAGCGTGCCGAGCCGGACGCAGTGCCCGGCGGAGTACTGCCGGTCCCGCCGCAGGCCGAGCGACGCCCGGGCGTAGTGGTCGAGCGTGACCGGTCCGTCGAGGCTCTCGTCGGCGTGCAGGTCGACGCCGAGGCCGCGTCGCCCGGCGATCGCGAGCAGCCGGTCGACGTCCGCGAGGGGGTCCTCGGCGAGGTGCGGGGCGCCACCGACCAGGTCCACGCCGAGGTCGAGCACCGCCTCGACGTGCTCGTCGGGGGCGAGGGGCCCGGCGAGGGCGACGAGCTCGATGTCCATCAGGCCGGCGAGCTCCTCGCGGACCCGCACGAGGGCACGGGCGCCACGCAGGGCCTCGTCCGTGGTGGCGGGCCGGTCGGCGGCGCTGTGCCGGCCGCTCAGGACGTCGACGTGGCTCCGGACGGCGGTGGTGCCGGCGGCGAGGAGCGTCAGGGCGGCGGTCCGGGCCCGGGCGGCGATGTCGTCGACGGTCATGGTCGTCGCGTGCGCGCTCCACGAGGCGATCGCGGCGCCGAGGTCACCGAGCGGCGGCCGGATGGCCTCGGCGCTGAGGGCCTTGTCGAGGTGGGCGTGCGGTTCGGCCGGCGCCGTCAGGAGCAGCCGGCCGCCGAGGTCGAGCGTCGCGTGCTCCGGGGCCGCGAGGGTGCCGGCGGGTGCCACGGTCGTCACGGTCGCACCGTCGATGGCGACGTCCACGAGGCCGCCGTCCGGCAGCAGCGCGGAGCGCAGGAGGGCGATCGGGCGGGGCACTGACGAGTCCATCCGGAGCCTCTCGATCGTGTGTGAGAATGTTGATCGCATCAACATCTCCGATGCTAGGGCGGCAGTGTTTCCCTCTCGTTTCGAGGCGGTTGCCGTGTGTGACGCCCGGCCCGACGCGGTCGGGAGCGGGAACGAGCGTTCCGATCGACCGGTCGGGACGGCACCACCGAGGACGAGAGGAACGCGCGTGAGCACCGGCACCACCACCGAGACCGACCGCGTCGTCGACGACCAGACCCAGCGGATCGGGGAGCACATCCGGGCCCGCCGACGAGCGGCACGGCTGACGCTCGTGCAGGTCGCCGAGCTGACCGGCCTGTCGCACCCGTTCCTCAGCCAGGTCGAACGCGGCCACTCGCGCGCCAGCATGGTGTCCCTCGAGAAGATCGCCGCGGCGCTCGGCACCACCCAGGTCGAACTGCTCGCCGCCGGCGCTCCCGAGCGACCGGAGCACGATGTCCGCCTGCCCGAGGTGATCCGGGCCGGCGAGGGCGCTCGCGGACCGTTCTCCAGCGGTGAGGCCCGGTTGCTCGTGCACGCCGGGCCGCACGCGTTCGAGCCGCTCGAGTGGGTGGGCGACAACACCGACCTCGGCGAGTACTTCGAGCACCACGAGGACGAGTTCCTCACCGTGCTCGCCGGTCGGGTGCACCTCGACCTGCGGGGTCAGGCGCTCCTCGAGCTCGGACCCGGCGACTCGGCGTACTACCGCGGCGGCACCGGTCACCGGTGGTGCAGCGCGGACGGCACCCGCTTCCACATGATCGTGGTCAAGGAGACCCCGCGCGCCGGAGCGGTCGCGTGAGCGCCGTGCCGGAGCGTCGACGCCTGCGTGTCGCCGCCCGCCACCCGGTCGCCACCGACGTGGTCGCGATCGACCTCGCCCCCGTCGACGGTGCCGCGCTGCCGGACTGGGAGCCGGGTGCGCACGTCGACCTCGAGGTCGTCCCCGGGACCGAACGGCAGTACTCGCTCGTCAGCACGACGGCCGACGGACACTGGCGCATCGCCGTGCTCCGCGAGCCGGACGGTCGCGGCGGATCGGTCGCCGTGCACGAGGGTCTGGCGGTCGGCGACGAGGTCGTGGTCGCCGGCCCGCGGAACCACTTCGGCCACGACCCCGGTCGGCCCGCGGTGTTCGTCGCCGGCGGCATCGGGATCACCCCGATCCGGTCGATGATCGCCGCGGCCGAGCGTGCCGGGACCCCGTGGGAGCTGCACTACGCCGGGCGGTCCCGCGACCGGATGGCGTTCGTGGAGGAACTCGTCGCCGCGCACCCCGACCGGGTCGTCGTCGCCGCGGCCGACGAGGGCGTCCGGCTCGACGTCGCGACGCTCCTCGCCGAGCCGCGCGACGCCGTCGTGTACTGCTGCGGGCCGCGCGGGCTGATGGACGCGGTCGAGGCGGCGGCCGCGCACTGGCCGGCCGGCAGCGTCCGCGTCGAGCGCTTCGAGCCCGCCGCGGACGTCGACGCCCCCGGCGAGGCGTTCGAGGTCGAGCTGGCGGTCACCGGCGTCACGGTGACGGTCCCCGCGGACCGCACGCTGCTCGAGGTCGCCGAGGAGGCCGGCGCGTTCGTGCTCTCGTCCTGCCGCGAGGGCACCTGCGGCACGTGCGAGACCCCCGTCCTCGAGGGCGCGGTCGAGCACCGGGACACCGTGCTCAGCCCGGAGGAGCAGGCCGACGACCGCACCATGATGGTCTGCGTGTCCCGCGCCCGGCGCGGCTGCCCGCGCCTGGTCCTCGAACTCTGACGGAGTGAGCGGTGACGGACGGGAGGCGGTGCGCACGTCGCGCGCACCGCCTCCAGTCCGTCACGGGGTGCGTCCGCTACGGACGCTCGGTGTCGTCGAGCGCTCCGCCCGTGAGCGCCGACAGGCGCTCCAGACCCGCCTCGGTGACCAGCTGCCGCGCCAACGGGCGGGCACGGTCGACCGCCTCGCGCACGTCCACCCTGGTGACGTCCCCGCCCGCGACGCTCAGCTCGCCGTCGACCCAGACGTCGCGGACCTCGCGGCTGCCGGCCACGAAGACGACCGCCTGGTACGGGTCGTGCACGTTCGCCAGGGTGGGGGAGTCGCCGTCCAGGACGACCAGGTCCGCACGCTTGCCCGGCTCCAGCGAGCCGATCTCGGCGTCCATCCGCAGTGCGCGGGCGCCGCCGATCGTGCCCATCTCGAAGGCCTCGCGGGCGCTCATCGCGGTGGCCTGCAGGTCGCGGACCCGGGCGAGGAGCGCCGCGGTCTTCATCGCCTGCAGGAAGTCCTGCGAGTCGTTCGACGCCGGCCCGTCGACGCCGATGCCCACCGGGACACCGAGCGCGCGGAGCTCGGCGACCGGGGCGATGCCGCTCGCGAGGATGCCGTTCGCGACCGGGTTGTGGGCCACGCCGACCCCGTGCGTGGCGTACCGCTCCCGGTCCTCGCGGTCCACCCACACGCTGTGCGCCGCGATCACCGGGACCTGGAACATCCCCGTCGCCTCGGCGTGCCCGATGGCTGTGCGTCCGGTGCGCTGCCGGGCCGCCGTGACCTCCTCGCGCACCTCGTGGAAGTGCACGTGCACGCCGTGCCCGCCGGCGACCGCGTAGTCGACGTGCTCCTGCCAGGTGTGGTCCGTGTACCGCCCGATCGACGAGACACCGACCCGGAACGTGCTGTACCGGCTCGCGTCGGCGGCCTCGCGCAGCGCCTCGAACTCCTCGAGGATCGGCGTCGCCCCGAAGTCGCGGTCGACGTCCCCGGAGCCGAACGACACGACCCCGCGCAGCCCGAGGTCCTCCAGCGCCTGCACCACCCCGGGCGTCGCCGGCTCGTCGGGCACCGGATCGGCGCAGAACATGTCGTTCGCGGTGGTCACCCCGCTCCGGAGCAGCTGGATGCCCTGCAGCACCGTCCCGGCGTACGCCTTCTCGCGGGTCATCACCGGGTTGACCCGTCCGATCAACGCGGTGAGCCACTCCCACAGCGTGTACTGCGACCCGATCCCGGTGATGAGGCCCTCGCTGAAGTGCCCGTGGGTGTTCACGAAGCCGGGTGTCACGATGTCGTACGCACCGCCACGTACCGGCGCCTCCGGGTGGGCCGCGGCGAGGTCGGCGTACGTGCCGACCGCGGCGATGCGGTCGCCGTCGAGGAGCACGGCGCCGTCCCGGATCGCGGCGGGTGTGGCGGCGCCGTCGGGTGCGGCGGTGAGCACCCATCCGGCGCGGATCAGGGTCTGCGTCATGGGGCGAACCTACGGTCGGCATGTTCCCCGGGTGTTTCCGGGGCGTTACCCGGTGGTGCTGCGGGGCGGTGCCGGAACGGTGCGCGCCGCTCACCGGTCGAGGTGCTCGTCACTCATCGCCGACTTCCCGCACGAGCCTCGGCGATGGCGAGCGCATGGAAGAACTGGCCGTGTGGGCTGACGATGGCGACGGGTGCGCCGTTGACCGCCGAGACGGTTCCGTTCTCGGTCGCGTCGGCTGGCGCTTGCGCGATGACGGGGAGGTCCCGCCGATGGAATGGAGCATCGCTGCATGCCGACGGGGTGGAAGGACTCCTGCGTCCCGCTGAGCCGCCCAGATGTGGTTGACGTCGGACCAGCCGTCGGAGCGAAGTGAGCTCCGTCCACCGGGTCAGCGGGTCAGCGAGTCGGCGGCAGGGCGTGGGTGACGAGTCTGGACACCTCCTCAGCCGCGCGATTCGCCTCCTCGGGGTCGGCAGCGCCAGTGACAACGAGTGCGAGAACGACGGGGGCCGCGCCACCCGAGGTGCGGTACGGCACCTCGAGCGTGCTGACCTCGACGAGGCTGCCGTCGTGCCTCCTGTCGCTGATACCGGCTACTTCCCACGGTGCGTCGGCGCCGGCTGCGGTCGCGAGTGATTCCGCACTGTTGAGCAAGAAGTTCCGCAACGTCCCACGGCGCTCCGGGACGAGCGCCTCGCCGTACATGGCGTCGTCGAGCAGGGCCGCGAAGTTCTGCGCTGACGGCCCGGCAGCCTGTCGCCCGAGCAGCGCGTCGGCGCGACGACGGAACGCATCGTCGCCGCCGAGCCAGGTCACGAGCGTCTGCTCGGCATCCGGCGCGCTGGTCTGCAGCGTAGCGCTGACAGCATCCAGGAGCGTCGCGGATCCCGTCCCGCCCGTGGCTCCGGAGGTCGGCGCAGAGGCCACGAGGGGCACCGCGAGTTGCTCGTCGGAGGCGCTCACGAGCACGAGCACGCTCGCGGTCAACGCGCGCATGTCGATCGGTACGCCCTCGTCGGCGCGGAAACCCAGATGGCGGTCGTCACCGGTGTCGATGGCATCGACCCGGACACGGAGGCCGTGCTTCCGCTCGTAAGCGGCCAGACGCTCTGAGAACGTCGCGGCCGTGATCGCCTGCGGAGTCCGAGAAGCCGCCGGAGTCGCGTGCGGTACGGCCGGTTCCGGGGATGCAGAACAGCCCGTGATGGTCACGCTCGAGGCGGCCAGCACCGCCAAGAACGTGACCGATCGGATTGCAGGGCGGCGGCGGAGCGAGCGAAGCACGGAGCAACGATACGGTGACTCAAATGACTGTCTGCACGCGAAGGCCCTTGCACCGCGCGGCCAGCCGAGTGCTTGCCATCGCCGTGTCGGGTCTGATCCTGAGCGGCTGCGCCCGGGCATCGGGCACCGTCGCAGTTGCGCCGAGCACGATGCCGGAGCCGAGGGCGGCTGCGTCGAGTGACGAGGCACCGGTGCTCACAGCGCCGTCGTCCAGCGCCCGTCCGACGATGACCGTGGGGAGCGCGATGCTTGCGCTGGAGCAGACCGAGCACGCAGCCATCAGCTCCTGCGTGATGAGTGGCGCGACTGGTGCAGTCGCGACCTACCGGGGCGCGGCCGAGGTGCCCGCGGACGCGCTCCTCGCCGTAACCCTTCCCGTGATCGTTGCTCGGAACGAGCCGGGCGCGACAGCGCTGCCGGTCGCGCAGGATCGTGCTGATGTCGATGCACAGATCCACCGCCTCGGCGGCGACGACGAACTCGACTCCGGACTCGCGGCCCTGGACGACCATGTGACCACGACGCGCACGACGACCGCCCAGCAGGCCTGCAGCGACATCACTGCCACGCTCCTGGACGATGTCCTCGACGAGCCGGCGAAGAGCACGTACCGAGAAGCGCTCCGCACAGCAGCCGGCCGTGATGCAGCCGGGTCGTTCCGCGCGTCGGTGCCCGATGGATGGACCACCGCTGGAACGGTCCTCATGAACGGATCGAGCGCAGGAGCAGTGGCGGTGCTCAGCGGCGTCCATTGGTCAACGGTCATCGCGGTCTTCGTCACCGGCGCGGCGGACCCGCTCGACGTGATCGCCCGCGCAACCCGAGTGGCCCTCGCCGCCTGATTCGGCGTCTCCGAGCAGTCCTCGGGCGTCGGTGCGCGCGTGGTCGACGCCGCGTGGGCGGCTCCGGAGGACCGGAACCGCGCAACTTGCAAACCGGTGGGGGTCGATTCATCTTGCGAACCGTCGTCAACCACGTTCCATCACGCGTGGAACATCCCTCCGGCGGGTTGACGGACTTTTTCCTGACATGCAGGTTCCGAGTCACCGCTCGGGCTCGTGTGAATACCTTAGGATCGCGAGATCGATGCTTGAACAGCGGTTATGCGGAAGCCAGCCGGAAGAAGTTTTGTACAGCAGTGTACTCTTCGGGCAGAAATTGAAAGCATCACGAAGAAGGGGCCGCCGTAGAATCACGCGGCTGATAGCTTGGCGCAGTGCCGGGCCAAGAGTGCATGCGCCACTTGCCAGAACCGCGATACTCCAGGGCGAGGGAGCAACCGGCGTCTTGATTGTGAGCGACTTCCACTTCGATTCCGATGCTCGATGGCGTCGTGCTGTTGTTCCAACTGATCTTGGGCGAACCGCTGAGTGCAGGCTCGCAGTAAGACCATCCTTTCCGAGCGGCTTCAGTGTTCTCGACGCCGGAGAGGAACTGTTTTCGGTCATCGTGCCGCAGCCCGCCGACGACCGCCTTGACGGCGTCCTTGACCTGGGTTGAAGAGGGTTCCGGATCCGACGCGCTGCACCCCGTCAGAAGCAGAGATGTCGCGATAATGCTGCCGATGATCAGCGACGTGCTACGCATCGTTTTCGCTTCTACCCCGGCGAGTCCGAGGAACGGCAGCCCAAGAAACCAGGAGAGTCCTACCAGCCTCTTCACGCCTCGATGGTACGTACATGGACGGGGACAGGGCCGGCCCCTGGTTGGTGGAAGGATGTGATCTCTCTGGCCGATCGTCAAGCGGACGGGCCGGTCTGAGGGACGAGACCTCTCGGCGGTCGCGATGATCGCATGAGCATCTCGTTGCCGTCGCGCGGGTCGCGCGGGTCACCGACGTGGCATGAGCTGTCCGTCCGGAGCACGCAGAGCCTCCGCTGGTTGCAGGCAGGAGCTTCGAGTGGTGGACGAGATCCTCGAGGTGTCAGAAGTCATCGCCTTGCTGCGGCCGATGTTCCAGGTCATGCTCACGACCCTTGAATTCGCGACGCTCAAGCTGGAGACGCTGAGGCTGAATCACCCGCGCTGACTGCCGCAAACCTCCGTCTCCCAGAGATGGTCCGCAGCCCATCGCAGTGACGGTCCGTCATGCGAACGCCTCGCGCGCCTCGTGCGGTGCCGACGTTCCGGGAAGACCGTGGTGACCTGCGGCAAGCGCGGGCGACGTCGAGCTCCGCGCCGAAGGGACGAGTTGTGTGCGCGGTGAGAGAGCCGATGCGTCCTCCGTGCCCACCCCGTCACAGGCCGGAAACAGGGTCCTGCTAGAAACACCACCATGCTGACCGTCACCGGTGCCCTCCGCGTCCTCGTCGACCCCCGGACCGAACGGACGGGCGACGTCCTCGTCGACGACGGCAGCGATGTCGCCACCACGCTCGACGCGTCCGGCTGCGTCGTGACCGCTGGCCTCGTGAACGCGCACCACCACCTCCTGCAGACCGCGTTCCGCACCCTGCCGGGGACGCGCGGCGTGCCGATGGCGGACTGGCTCCCGAGGATGGCTGCAGCGTACGGCCGGGCGGGGCACGATGCCGAGCTCTACGCACTGGCGGCGTCCGCCGGAGCCGCGGAGGGCCTCCTGTCCGGTGTCACGACCATCGCCGACCACCACCTGAACTGGCCCGCGGACGCGACCACAGACGACACCGTCGCGCTCGCCGCGGCCACAGCCGGGGCCGTCCGCGGTCTCGGCGGACGACTCGTCTTCGTCCGCGGTTCTGCGCGGGACGACCCGGACCGCGCCGCGGCGTCGGCGGACGCGATCGCCGACCGACTGCTCCACGACGACGCCGTCGGCGGTGTCGACCCGGACGGCGGGCTGCAGGTCGCCGTCGGGCCGGCCGGCGTGCACTCCGACGGCGAGGCGACCTTCCGCGCGCTCGGCGAGGTGGCAGCGCGGCACGGGCTCCGCCGGCGCACCCAGGCGAACGAGCAGGTCGACACGGCGATCGCGCTCGAACGGTACGGGCGCCGTCCGCTCGACCTGCTCGAGGAGTGGGGCTGGCTCGCGCCGGACGTCACGATCGCGCACCTCTGCGACGTCACCGACGACGAGATCGCCCGGCTTGCCGCAGCCGGCGTCACAGCGACGCACGCCCCGGGGTGCGACGTGCCGATGGGGTGGGGCATCGCGCCCGTCGCCGAGCTCCTCGCGGCGGGGGTGCCGGTGGGCCTGGGGACGAGCGGCGGCGGCAGCAACGACGCCGGACACCTGCTCGCGGACGCCCGGCTCGCGATGCAGGTCTCGGCGCTCGTCGGTCCCCAGCTGCCGGCGCGGCAGGTGCTCGGCGCGGCGACGGAGGGCTCGGCGGCGGGACTCGGTCGGCCGGAGCTCGGGCACCTCGGCACGGGCAGCGCTGGCGACCTGTGCGTGTGGGACGTGTCCGGGGTGGCGGACGCCGGCGTGGCCGACCCCGTCGCGGGCCTGCTCTGGGCCTCGCCCGGGCGGCGACCGCGGCACGTCGTGGTGGGTGGCCGCGTGGTGGTGCGGGACGGTGTGCTCGTCGACGCGGACGAGCACGAGATCGCGGCACGGCTCGCGGAGCGGCTGGCGCGGACGCCCGCGGTCGTCTGACCGGAGCGGGCGGGCGGCGCCGGGCGGGGTCCGGCGCGCGTTCCTTCCCGGAACGGGTGCGGTGGTGGGCGGGAACGGGCGTCCCTGGTCGAACGATCCGACCAGGTACGCGCGGAACGACCAGGTACCGCCCGGCCCCGCCCGGCCCCGCTCAGCGCGTGCCCGTGGCGACCGCCGGGCGGTGGATCGGCCCGGTGCCGTCGACGAGCGCTCCGCCGCCGGCACCCGTCCGGACCGCGATCACCTCGGCCATGATCGCCACCGCCATCTCCGCCGGCGTCGTCGCCCCGATGTCGAGCCCGATCGGCGACCGCAGCCGTTCGGTGTCCGGCGTCCCGAGCGCCCGGAGCTCCTCCAGCCGACGCGCGTTCGTCGCACGGGAGCCCATCGCCCCCACGTACCCGGCCCCGCGACGGAGGGCGGAGTCGACCACGGCGGCGTCGAAGCGGTCGTCGTGCGAGAGCACCACGACGGCCGTCGTCGCGTCCACCGGCAGCGCCTCGACGACGCGCGTCGGCCACCCCACGATCCGTTCGTCGGCGGCCGGGAAGCGCTCGTCGGTCAGGAACACCGGCCTCGGGTCGACCACCGTCACGGCGTAGCCGAGCACCGAGGCAGCGTTCGTCAGGGCCACGGCGAACTCGACCGCACCGACGACGATGCACCGCGGCCGGACGTCCGCGCGTTCCACGAAGAGCCGGCCGTGGCAGCCGTCGGGCACGTGCACGACCGACCCGAGCGTCGGCGGGTCGAGCGAGAGCCCGAGCGACGTCGGGACGCCGGCGGCTGCGCGGCGGAGTGCGTCCACCAGGTCGGTGTCGTCGGGAGCGACGCGGCGGACCAGGACCTCGACGCGACCGCCGCAGCGGAGCGTCGGCGCCCACACCGCGTCGACGTCGTCCGGGTCGTCGTCGAACCCGAAGCGTTCGAGCACCGCCTCGCCGGTCTCGAGGACCTGTTCCGCGGTGTCGAACAGCGACCCCTCGACACAGCCGCCCGAGATGGTGCCGACGACCTGGCCGCCGGGCAGGACCGCCATCGACGTCCCCACGCCGGTCGGCGCGCTGCCGGTCATCGCGACGGCGGTCGCGACGACGACAGGGTCGCCCGCGTCCAGGGCGGCCAGGAGGCGCGGTGCCAGTTCGAACATCACGCACCTCCGGCGTCGGTCGCGTCCTGCAGCATCGCCCAGACCCGGTCCCGCGTCATCGGCAGCCGGTAGGGGCGGACGCCGATCGCGTCGCGGACCGCGTTCGCGACGGCCGGCGCGACCGGGTTGTACGGCGCCTCGCTCATCGACTTCGCGCCGAGCGGGCCGAGCGGGTCGTGGGTGTCGGCGAACCGGACCTCGGTGCGGGGCACGTCGGAGATCTTCGGCACGCGGTACGCCCGGAACGCGTCGGTCGTCACCCGACCCGTCGCGTCGAGCACGACCTCCTCGTACAGCGTCGAGCCGATCGCCTGCGCGGCGCCGCCCTCGACCTGCCCGCGGAGCTGTTCCGGGTTCAGCACCGTGCCGGCGTCGACGGCCTGCACGCTGTGGAGGACACGGACCTCGCCGGTCGGCCGGTGCACCGCCACCCGGGCGCCGTGCACGGTGAACGCGAGCGACCGCGGCGTGCCGTCGTGGCTGCCGTGGGCGACGAGCGGTCCGTCGGCCAGGAGCTCGGCGTGCCCGACGAGTTCGTCGCCGATCCGGACGCCCTCGGGTTCGACGGAGACGGCCGGACCGAGCGGGCCCGAGGCGGTCCGGGGTGTCCGGCGGGCGACGATCCCGAGGGCACGCCCGGTCATGTCGTCCCGAAGGGTCTGCGCCGCGGCGTACAGGGCCTTGCCGGCGACCACGACCCCGGCCGACCCGAACGCCCCGGTGTCGTGCCGCGCAGCATCGGTGTCGGACTGGTGCACGTCGACCCGGTCCGGGGTGGTGCTGAGGGCGGTGGCGACGAGCTGCGTGTGCACGGTCGTGGTGCCGTTGCCGAACTCGGCCGTGCCGACACCGATCCGGTAGCGGCCGTCGGCGGTTGCCTCGACGGACACGTGCGCGTGGTGGCCGCGCGGGGGCATCGTCGCGATCGCCGCCAGCGCCACACCCGTGCCGTACGCCCAGTCCCCGGAGTCGTCGAGCGGCGGACCGTCCATCCGGGGGATTTCGGGGACCGGTGCGCGCAGGGCGTCCTCGACCAGGTCGATGCACTGGTCGAGGCCGTAGCTGCCCTCCCAGCGCAGGTCGTCCTGCTCGTCCGGGTCGGTGACGACGAGCGGGTCACCGGGGACCACGACGTTCCGCCGCCGCAGCTCGAGGGGGTCGATGCCGAGACGCCGGGCGAGCTCGTCCATCGCCGACTCGATCGCGAACACGACCTGCCCGAGCCCGTACCCGCGGAACGCCCCGGAGGGCAGGTTGTTCGTGTACACCGACTCCGCGTCCACGCGCTTCGACGGGCACCGGTAGACGGCGACGGACTCGCTGACCGAGTGGAACATGACGCCGACGCCGTGGTTGCCGTACGCGCCGGTGTCCATCGTCTGGTCGACGTGCAGCGCCGTCAGGTGCCCCTCGGCGTCCGCGCCGAGTCGGACCCGGACGCGCATCGGGTGCCGGGTCGGCGCGATCGTGAACTCGTCGCGGCGGCTGAACTCGTACTGCACGGTGCGGCCGGTGCGCAGGACCGCGAGGGTGACGAGGTCCTCGGTCAGCAGTTCCTGCTTGCCGCCGAACCCACCGCCGACGCGCTTCGCCACGACGCGGACGCGGCTCGGGTCGAGCCCGAAGACGTGCGCGATCTCGTCCCGCACCAGGAACGGCACCTGCGTCGCGGTCCGGAGCACGAGCCGGCCGTCCCGGTCGAAGGAGCCGCGGGTGGCGTGGGTCTCGAGGGCGGCGTGCGAGACGCGACCCGTCGTCCAGGTGCCCTCGACGGTGGCCGCCGCGGACGCCAGGGCACCGTCGACGTCACCGGTCTCGCCGTGCAGGGCGGCGACCACGTTGCGGCCCGGCTCGGCGATCCGGTGCTCCTCCGTGGTCTTGTCGCCGTGCAGGAGCGGAGCGTCCGCGGCACGGGCGGCGTCCGGGTCGTGCACGCTCGGCAGCACCTCGTACTGCACCCGCACGAGCGCGCAGGCCTGTTCGGCGATCCGGACGCTGTCGGCGACGACGGCGGCGACGCGCTGCCCGCGGAAGCGGAGCACCGTGTCGAGCACCCGGGTGTCGTCGGGGTCGTCCAGGCGGGACTCGTGCCGGCCGGTGGAGAACAGCACGCCGGGGTCGTCGTGGTGGGTGAGGACGGCGTGCACCCCGGGGAGCGCCTCGGCTTCGGTGGTGTCGATCGACACGATGCGGGCGTGCGGGTGCGGGCTGCCGAGGACGGCGAGGTGCAGCAGACCCTCGGTCCGGCGGACGTCGAGGGTGTACTCTTCGCGTCCCGTCACGATCGCCATCGCGGCGGGCGCGGCGACCGACGTGCCGATCGCCTGCCCGGCCGACGCGCAGGCCGTGTTCGCGATCCCGTCCAGGGCGTCCTCGATCGCCCGGTACCCGGTGCAGCGGCAGAGGTTGCCCTTCAGCGCGCGGTGCCGGTCGGCCAGGGCGTCCTCGTCGAGCGTCGACGCGGTCACGACGTACCCGGCGGTGCAGAAGCCGCACTGGAAGCCCGGCGCCGCGGCGAACGCGCGCTGCACGGGGTGCGGGTCCTCCGGGGTGCCGAGCCCGGCCGCGGTGGTCACGGTCCGACCCGCCATCCGGTGCGCCGGCGTGATGCACGAGTGCACGGGTACGCCGTCGACGAGCACCGAGCACGCGCCGCAGTCGCCTGCGTCGCAGCCCTTCTTCACGGATGTCACCCCGTGCTCGCGGAGCAGGGTGCGGAGGACCTGACCGGGCTGCGGATCGGCGTCCACCGGCGTGCCGTCGACCTCGAACCTCATGCCGCACCGCCCGTCGTCCCGAGCGCCTCGGCGACGAGCTCCGCGGCGAACCGCCGGGACACCGCCCGGCGCCAGTCCGGCGAGCCGTGCGGGTCGTCGTACCAGTCGTCGTGGGCGGCCAGTCGTGCGTCGACCTCCTCGGCCGTGGGGATGGCGGGGGAGCGGAGCACGAGCGGACGCGGCGTCGCGCCGGTGACGACCAGGACGAAGTCCGTCGACGACCAGCGTGCCGTGACGAGCGCCCCCGTCCGGCCGTGCGGGCTGAGCGACACCCGGCGGAACCCGGTGGTCGATGCGAGGGCGGCCCGCGGCACGTCGAACGCCCGGATGACCTCGCCCGGTGCGAGGTCGGTCGTGCGGGGACCGGTGACCAGCTCCGCCACCGGGACCCGGCGCTCCCCGCCGTCCGGGGTCCAGACCTCCGCGGTCGCGTCGAGCGTGACGAGCAGCGCGGTGATCGCCCCCGCCGGCAGTGCGACCGCGACGTTGCCGCCGACGCTCGCCTGGTTCCACACCTTGAACGACGCGAGCAGGGCGTTCGCGCACCGGTCGACGAGCGGCCAGGCGGCCCAGTCGTCCTCCGGGACCACGCGTCGGAGTGCGGCGATCGTGCACGTCGCCGCGATCCGGAGGCCGTCCGGGGTCCGCTCGGTGTCGCGCCACCCGAGCGTGGTGAGGTCGACGAGGCCGGTCAGGCCGGGCTGTTCCTCCGAGAACAGCCAGGTGCCTCCGGCGAGCGGCTGCTCACCGGGAGCGAGGGCGAGGTCGTCGCGGTGCGACGGTGTCCGCACGGTGCGGACGGTGACGAGGTCCATTGCAGGGTCCGATCGGGATGGCGGGACGGGTGTCGGTGATGCCGTCGGACCGTCGTCCGTGCGCGATCATCCCGCGGTTCCACGCCGAGGACCGCCGGGGTGCTGACGTGTGCGCCACGGGGCCCTCCTCGATCGGGTGCGTTCGTGGCGGCAACGCTATGGAACGGGTGTTTCCGCGCGGTTACGGGCGTTCGACGGCTGCGTCACGACCGGGCGGTGGCCGCTGACGGAGCTCGTGACGTGTTCGACCCACCACCGAAACACGCGGGTGTCATCGTCGGCTCCATGGAGATCACCGACGTCCAGCCAGCCCCCACCACCACGACCGTCCACCTCGGTGCGAACCAGTACGGCAAGGCCGAGGTCCGGCTCGTCCGCGTCACGCGCGACACCGACCGGCACGAGATCGAGGACCTGACGATCACGACGCAGTTGCGTGGCGCGGCGCTCGCCGACTCCTACACGGAGGGCGACAACGCGAAGGTCGTCGCCACGGACACGCAGAAGAACACGGTCTACGCCTTCGCGCGGGAGCACGGGGTGGGCACGCCCGAGGAGTTCCTCCTCCGGCTCGGTCGGCACTTCAGCACCGCCTTCGACTGGTACGACGGCTCGACCCTGTCCGCCGAGCAGCACGCCTGGGAGCGCATCGCGGTCGACGGGCGTGCGCACGACCACTCGTTCGTCCGCGCCGGTCGCGGTACCCGCACGGCGGTGGTGCAGGTCGACGGCGACGACGTGCACGTGCTCGCCGGCGTGACGGACCTCACCGTGCTGAAGTCGACGGGCAGTGAGTTCCACGGCTTCCCGCGCGACGGGTACACGACCCTGGCGGAGACCGACGACCGGATCCTCGCGACCTCGGTGACGGCCCGCTGGCGCTACACGCCCGAGGCGGTCGCCGCGGGCATCGACTACGACGCGGTGTACGCGGGGGTCCTCGACCGGATGCTCGCGACCTTCGCCGACCTGCACTCCCTGGCGCTGCAGCAGACCCTGTTCGCGATGGGCCGCACGGCGATCGAGGCCTTCCCGGAGATCGCGGAGGTGCGGTTCTCGATGCCGAACAAGCACCACTTCCTGGTCGACCTCGCGCCGTTCGGTCTGGACAACCCCGGCGAGGTGTTCTTCGCCGCCGACCGCCCGTACGGCCTGATCTCCGGGACCGTCGTGCGGGACGGCGTCGCCGAGGCACCGGCAGCATGGGTGTCGGTGCCGGCGTTCGTGTGACCGAGGTGGTGGGCGTCCTGCTCGCCGCCGGCGCGGGGACGCGGATGGGACGGCCGAAGGCGCTCGTCGCCGAGCCGGACGGCACCCCGTGGCTGCACCTCGGTGTGGACGCCCTCCTCGACGGCGGCTGCGACCGGGTCGTCGTCGTCCTCGGCGCCGCGGCCGAGCGCGCCCGCACACTCGTGCCCACCGGCGACGGGGTGACCGTGGTCGTCGCCGAGGACTGGGCGACGGGCCCGGGAGCGTCGCTCGTCGCCGGGCTCACCGCCGTCACGGGACCGGCGACGGCCTGTGTCTCCCTCGTCGACCTGCCCGGCCTGCCCGCCGCCGCCGTCCGGCGGGTGATCGGCGACGGCGACCGGTCAGCAGCACTCCGCCGCGCCGTGCACGACGGCGTCCCCGGTCACCCGGTGCTCGTCGGTCCGGCCCACCGTGCTGCGCTCGTCGCCGCCCTGTCCCGGGACCCGGAGCGTGGAGCGGGGCCGTGGATGGTGTCGTCGGGCGCCGAGCCCGTCGAGTGCGGCGACCTGTGGGACGGTCACGACCGTGACCACCCCACCGCTGCGGCGCGCTGAGCCCCCGTGCTACGGTCGGCTCGAGCGCGAGGGGGGAGTGCCGTGAGCGAGCCGCAGCACGATCAGCCGTTCGGTGACGACGGGTTCGCGGACCCGAGGAAGCACGGCTGGTCCGTGACCGTCCTCATCGCGGTCTGGCGCGCGGTCGTCGGTGTGCTCGCCGGGTCCCAGGGGCGGGTGTGGCCGCGACAGTTGCCGCTCGACGACTCGAACGACCCGCGTGACTACCGCCCCTGAGCCCGACGTCCACTACGCGACGCGCTCGCGCACCTCGGCCAGGGTCGGGTAGTCGGTGTAGCCCTCGGCGGTGGCCCCGTAGAACAGCTCCGGACGCGGCTCGTTGAGCTCGGTGTCGTGCTCCCAGCGGTGTGCCAGGTCGGGGTTGGCGATCGCGGCACGACCGACCCCGACGGCGTCGGCGTGGCCGCCCTCGACGAGCGCGATCGCCTCGTCGCGGGTGGTCAGCGCGCTGAAGCCGGAGTTCGCGATGAACGGTGCGCCGACGGTCCGGCGGACGTGCTGGACGAGGTCGCCGGTCGGTTCGGCGTGCAGGACGTCCACGAAGGCCAGGCCGAGCGGTGCGAGCCCCTCGGCGATGGCGGTGTAGACGGCCCGGACGTCCGCCGGGTCGTCCTCGACGACGCCCTGGATGCCGTGCTCCGGGGAGAGCCGGATGCCGGTGCGGTCGGCGCCGATGGCCTCGGCGACGGCGGTGGTGACCTCGATCGCGAAGCGCGCACGGTTCTCCGGCGAGCCGCCGTACTGGTCCGTCCGGGTGTTCGAGGCGGACGAGGCGAACTCGTGCACGAGGTACCCGTTCGCGCCGTGCACCTCGACGCCGTCGAGCCCGGCGGCGATCGCGTTCCGCGCGGCCTGCACGAAGCCCTGGACGGCGTCCTGGACCTCGTCGGTGGTCAGCTCGTGCGGGACGGGCATGTCGGCCTTCGTCCCGTCGGCGAGGTGCGTCTGGCCGGGCGCGGCGATCGCGGACGGAGCGACGATGCGCGGCGTGCCGGAGATCGAGGTGTGCGAGACGCGACCGCCGTGCATGAGCTGCATGACGATGGTGCCGCCGGCGGCGTGCACGGCGTCGGCGACACGGCGCCAGCCAGCGATCTGCTCGTCGGTCTCGATGCCGGGCTGGCCCGGGTAGGAGCGACCCTCCTGCACGGGCCAGGTGCCCTCGGTGACGATGAGGCCGAGGCCGGCGCGCTGGGCGTAGTGCTCGACGAGCAGGTCGTTCGGGATGCCGTGCTCGCCGGCGCGGGTGCGCGTGAGCGGCGCCATGACGATGCGGTTCGACAGGTGGAGTGCGCCGAAGTCGGCGGGTTCGAAGAGCTTCACGGGACGGTGGAACGACGTGTTGCCCGGTGCAATTCCCTCGTGGAGGAGATCGTCAGCCGCGCGGGCACACCAGCGTCGACGAGCGCACCTGGCCCTCTGGACGGATCACCTGGTGCAGGGAGAGGGGCTTGCCGCACAGCGGGCAGCCGCGGTCGATCGTGCGGTCGTCGATGCCCTCCGGGTGTCCGGCGCCGATCTGCGAGGGGCCCATCTTGGCGATGAGCGTGCTGTTCCACCGTTCGTACCACTGCCCGAAGCGGCCCATGGTCCGTCCTTTCGTTCGTACACGAACCATTGTGCCACGAACGATCCCGGATCACACCTGGTCGACGACGTCGAGCAGGGCGGTGAGCTCGTCCTTGAGGGCCTCGAGTCGAGCGAGGGGCCAGCCGAGTCGGTCGGCGACCGCGAGGGGGACCGCACGGGCGCGCTCGCGCAGCGCACGTCCGGCGGTGGTGAGTGACACCTCGAGCTGCCGCTCGTCCGACGTGCTCCGGGAGCGGCGGACGTAGCCGGAGGCCTCGAGCCGCTTGAGGAGCGGGCTCAGGGTTGCCGAGTCGAGCCGGAGCTCCCGGGCGATCTCCCGGACCGACCGAGGGTCCCGCTCCCACAGCGCCAGCATCACGAGGTACTGCGGGTGCGTCAGCCCCATCGGGTCGAGCAGGTCGCGGTAGAGCCCGATGACGCTCCGGCTCGTCGCCGCGAGCGCGAAGCAGAGCTGTCGGTCGAGGGCGAGCGGGTCGACGTCGGTCTCGGTCATCCGCCCAGGGTACCGTCACCGCCCCTGACCGTTCGTGCGCGAAGTGTTCACCGTGGGGGACGCGACGCAACCGACTGGAGGCGCGGGTCGACCCATGTGGGTCGACCCGCGCCTCCAGGGTGGGTGCGCTGGTGCCTACGCGCGGTGCGCCGGCGGGTGCCCCGACTCGTGCGCGTGCGCGTCCGGCTCCACGGGCAGCGCGTGCGACCCGGTGTGGGTGCTCTCGTGCCCGGCGACCGGGTGCGACCGCTCGAGCTTCGCGCCCTCCACGTCGACGTCCGGCACGATCCGGTCGAGCCACTTCGGGAACCACCAGGCGCTCGTGCCGAGCAGGTGCATCGCGGCCGGGATGAGCAGCATCCGGACGACGAACGCGTCCACCAGGACACCGAACGCCAGCCCGAACCCGATCGGCTTGATGGTGGAGGAGTCCGAGAAGATGAAGCCCGCGAACACCGAGATCATGATGATCGCGGCCGCCGTGACCACGGCGCGACCGGCGTGCAGGCCGCGCTGGACCGCCACCTTGGCCGATGCGCCGTGGGCGTAGGCCTCACGCATGCCGGACACCAGGAACAGCTGGTAGTCCATCGCGAGTCCGAACAGGATGCCGATCTCGATGATGGGCAGGAAGCTCAGGATCGGTGCGGGGTCGTGCACCCCGAACACGCTGCCGAGCCAACCCCACTGGTAGATCGCGGTCAGGCCACCGAACGACGCCATCACCGACAGGATGAAGCCCGCCGTGGCGGTGATCGGCACGAGGAACGACCGGAACACGATGATGAGGATGATCAGCGACAGGCCGACGACCACCGCGAGGTAGAGCGGCAG
>Ga0153989_1000112_pt1 | contig 19923 bp, 16 predicted proteins | sample TSNC073MetaG_FD_104701 | JGI IMG/M metagenome (GOLD analysis project Ga0153989, IMG submission 104701) | Attine ant fungus gardens microbial communities from North Carolina, USA - TSNC073 MetaG | ecosystem: Host-associated > Fungi > Mycelium > Unclassified | place: USA: North Carolina, Jones... | reverse complement strand
TGTCGATCTCGACGTCGTTCGGGCCGAGGTCACGACGGGTGATGGTGGTCTTGACGAGCGGTTCCGTGGCGGACGGGGCCGCGTACGCGTTGACGGTGCGCAATGGTCTCCTCGTGGGGTTGCGTTCGGACCGGATCCGGTCCGCCGTCCAGTGTGGTGGAGCGCGCCACTCGGTGGGAGGTTCCGTTGGGGCTCCCCTGGTGCCCGGGGGTGTTCAGCCGGCGGTGCGGGCGAGCCGCTGGCCCGCGATCCGCGCGAACCGCAGCGGGTCGGCCAGGGCGTCGTCGGGCTCGCCGGTCGTCTGCGTCGCGATGACCGTCAGGGAGGCAGCCGCGTCGTGGTCGTCGAGTCGGGCGTCGATCGCCCCGGCGACGAGCATCGACCGGGCCCCGGGCGCGTGCACCGCCGTGAGCGTCCGCACGACCGACGGCACCTTGCCCGCGGCGCTCTGCCCGTCGTACCGACCCTCGCCGCTGACCACCACGTCGGCACCGTGCAGCAGCGCCGGCAGCCCGAGGACCTCGGCGACCGCCGACGCCCCGCCCGCGAGCGTCGCGCCCCAGGCGAGCAGACCGAACCCGACCCCACCGGCGGCGCCGGCGCCCGGGGTCGACGGGTCGACGTCCGGGTACCGTGCCGCGAACGCCGCCAGCCGGTCGTCGAACCACGCCACCCGGTCCGCCGTGATGCCCTTCTGCGGCCCGAACACGGCCGCGGCACCGGTCGGTCCGAGCAGCGGGGAGGTGACGTCGGTGAGCACGACCACCCCACCGGGCGGGAGCGGCCGGTCGCCGATGACGTCGAGGACCGAGGCACCGCCGTCGGTGGAGGCGCTCCCGCCGATGCCGAGCACGAGCCCGGTGGTGCCCGCGTCGAGTGCGCTGACGATCGCCTCGCCGAACCCGCGGCTCGTCGCCGTGTCCGGCAGCAGGTCGCCGCCGAGCAGCGGGAGCCCGCTCGTCGCCGCGAGCTCGACCACGGCGCGGCCGTCGGGCAGCCGGAGCCAGGACGCGTCGACCGGGGTGCCGGCCGGTCCGGTGACCGTCACCGGGACGCGGACGGCCCCGGGGAAGGCCGTCGCGAAGGCGTCGAGGGTGCCCTCGCCGCCGTCGGCCATCGGTACGAGCACGACGTCGTCGTCCGGTCGTTCCCCGAGCCAGCCGTCACGCAGCGCTCCCGCGACCTGCGCCGCCGTCGCGGTGCCCTTGAACGAGTCCGGAGCCATCACGATGCGCACCAGGAAACCGTAGCGGAGGCCGCGGCCGCCGCCTCGGTGGTTCAGCGTCCGGCGAGCGACGCCAGGAACGCGGCCTCGGCCAACGCCATGTGCTCGATCTCGGCCGGGTCGACGCTCTCGTCCGGCGCGTGCACGTTCGCCGCGGGCTCGGACACGCCCGCGAGGACCACCTCGACGCCCGGGATCGCCCGCTCGAGTGCTGCGCAGAGCGGGATCGAGCCACCGCCGCCGAGCGAGCCCACCGAGGACACCCCGTACGACGACGCCAGGGCTGCCCGGAAGGCCGCCGAGTACGGGCCCGCGGTCGCCGAGAACCCGGGGCCGCCGCCGACGACCCGCGCCGTGACCTCGACCCCGGCGGGGGCCCGACGCTCGAGGTGCGCCACGAGCAACGCGCCCGCGGCGACCGGGTCGACGTCCGGCGGCACCCGCAGGTTGAGCGCGGCCGCCGCGGTCGCCTGCACGGACGGGGACGAGCCCGCGACGGCCGGCGCGTCGATCCCCACGATCGTCACGGCCGGTCGTGCCCAGACCTGGGACGCGGGGTCCGCCGACCCGATCGGCGCGGCGCCGTCGAGCAGCCCCGCGTCGGACGCGAACCGGTCGGGGTCGTAGGGGAGCCCCTCCCAGGTCCCGGAGGCGTCGAGCCCGTCGATCGTGGTGTCGCAGGCGTCGTCCCGCACCGAGGCGAGGAGGGACACCAGCGTCGCGAGGGCGTCGGGTGCCGCGCCGCCGAACATCCCGGAGTGCACGGTGCCCCGCAGCGCCCGGACCCGCACCTCCACGCCCGCGGTCCCGCGCAGCGACGTCACCAGGGCGGGGACCCCGGCTGCGGCGTTCCCGGCGTCCATCACGACGGCGGCGTCGACCGCGGCGAACTCGGTCGCGTGCTCGGCGACCCAGGCCTCGAGCCCGTCGGTCGGTTGCTCCTCCGAGCCCTCGACGACGACCACGAGCCCGACCGGGAACGCGCCGTGCACGTCGAGCAGCGCCCGGAGTGCGACGAGGTGCGTCACGATCCCGCCCTTGCAGTCCGCCGCTCCCCGGCCGTACAGGCGGCCGTCGCGCGCGGTGAGGGTCCACGGGTCGCTCGTCCACGCGGTGCGGTCGCCCGCGGGCTGCACGTCGTGGTGCGCGTAGAGCAGCACCGTGGGTGCCCCGGCGGGCGCCGGGGTGGACGCGATGACCGCCTGCGAGCCGTCCGCGGTGGTGGCGAGCCGTGCCTCCATGCCGAGGTCCGCGAACGCGTCGCGCACCGCTGCGGCGACCCGGCGGCAGTCGTCGAGCGACTGCACCGCAGGGTCGTGCACGGACGGGATCGCCACGAGCGCCGCGAGGTCGTCGAGGCCTCCCGCCATCCGGTCGCGGACGGCGGCGCGCAGGGCGGCCTCGCTCACGATCGGCCGATCTCCCACAGGCGGAACTCGCCCGAGGCGTCGACGGACTTCGACAGCCCGGTGAGCGACTTCTGGCCGATCACGTTCTCCTGCCCGGCGAGCAGCGGGATGAGCGGGACCGACTCGGCGGTGTCCTGCTGGATCCGTTCGATCTCGGCCGTGCGCTTCGTGGTGTCCGGCTCGACGGCCTGCGACGCGACGAGTCCCTGCACCGTGCTGTCGTCGAAGCCGTTCGCGAGCAGGTTCACGTCCGCCGAACCGTAGGCCGGCGTCAGGTACGACGAGGCGTCGGGGTAGTCCTGGAAGAAGCCGAGCTGGAACACCGGGTACTCGCCCTTGCCGACGTTGCCGACGTAGGTGTCCCAGCTCGCCGACTGCAGGTCCACCCGGAACAGCCCGGTGTCCTCGAGCTGCTCCTTGATCAGCGCGTACTCGTCGTCCGACCCGGAGCCGTAGTGGTCGGTCGTGTACTCGATCGGCAGGGTGACCGGGGTGGTCACGCCGGCGGCCTGCAGGAGCGACTCCGCCGACGCCTCCGACGCGTGCTCGAACGCGTCCGTCGCCCCGGCGAACCCGGTCGGCACGATCGACCAGGCCGGTGCGTACGTGCCCTGGTAGACGTCCTTCGCGATCGCCGCCCGGTCGATCGACGCCGCGACGGCCTGCCGGATCGCCTTTTTCTGCGCGGCGTCCTTCCCGGGCATCGTGTCGAGGTTGAACGCGAGGAACCGGATCTCGCCGGAGTTGCCCTGGACGCGCTGCAGCCCGTCGTCCTCGGACAGCGAGGTCACCTCGGTCGGGGTCAGCTGGCGGTACGCGACGTCCGCGTCGCCCTTCTGCACGGCGAGCTTGAGGTCGGCGGACTTCGTGTACTGCTTGATGGTGACGTCCTTCGTCGCCGGGGCATCGCCGTCGAAGTGCTCGTTGGCGGTCAGCGCGATCGTCGCGCCGTCGTCCGCGGCCTGCTCGAGCGCGTACGGCCCGGAGCCGACCACACCGCCGTTCGCGTGCACCTTCGTCGCCGAGAACACCGTCGAGTCGACGATCGCGCCCGCCATGCTCGCGAGCACGTACGGGAACGTCTGGTCGTTCGCCTGCTGCAGGGTGAACGTCACGGTGCTCCCGGACGCCGACACCGACGCCATGTTCGCGAGCAGCGACCCCGGCCCGTTCGACGACCCGAGGGACACCTGCCGCTCGAACGAGAACACGACGTCCTTCGCGGTCAGGTCGTCGCCGTTCGAGAACCGCAGCCCGCTGCGGATCGTGCACACGTAGTGCGTCCCGTCCGTGAAGTCGCAGGCCTTCGCCACCTCCGGGCGCGGGGTGGTCGTCCCGGCCGGGTAGGTGAGGAGGTGCTGGTACAGCTGCGTCTGCACCGTGTAGCTGCCGCGGTCCCAGGCACCCGCCGGGTCGAGGGACGTGACGACGTCGGTGGTGCCGACCACGAGACCGTCCACGGCGGCGTCGGTCGACGTGCCCGTGGAGGCGCAGCCGGAGAGGAGGGCGGCGAGGGCCGCGGTGAGCGCGAGCGCGCTGGTTCGCTTCTTCATGGGGTTCCGATGGGGAGGGGTTCCGACAGGGCGAAGCGGGGATGGGGTGCCCCGCCGGTCGCGAGGTCGGCGATCATGTCGCCGAGCAGCGGTGCGAACTTGAAGCCGTGGCCGGAGAACCCGGTCGCGACGGTGAGGGGGCCCCGACGGTCGATGACGAAGTCCTCGTCGGGGGTGGTGTCGTACAGGCAGCTGATGAACGTCGGCTTCGACGCGTCCACCCCCGGCACGAAGCGTTCGACGTACGCCTGCAACCGCTCGGCCTCGGCGGGCACTGGTGCGGGGTCGCGGTGGTCCGGGTCGACGACCGGTCCGGTGCCGTGGAACCCGACCTTGACGCCCTCGCCCGGGGTGAGCAGGCCGTAGACGTCGTCGCCGTCGGCCCAGTGCACGAAGCTCGGCCAGGCCTCGTCCGGCAGGTGGCTGGGGAAGTGGGCGGGCTGCTCCTGGGTGACGCGGATGGCCGGGAGGCGCGCCCCGCGTTCCGCGAGCACGGCACTGACCAGCGTGGGGGCCCACGAGCCCGCGGCGGCCACCAGGGACGCGGTACGGATCGTCGCGGGCTGGCCGTCGGCGGTCGCCAGCGTGACGGTCACCGTGTCGCCGTGGTCCACCACGCCGGTGACCCGGGTGTCGAACCGGAGGTCGGCGAGGCCGGTGCGCTCGGCCAGGGTGAGGAACACCTCGATCGCCTCGGCCGACCGGATCCGCCCGGCGGAGGCGTGGGTGAGCACGTGCCCCTCGAACGCGATGCCGGGCCAGCGGGCGGCGGCCGCGTCCGGGGTGAGGGTCTCGTGCGGGATGCCGGCGTCCGCGAGCGCCGCGGCGATGGCGTCGACGGCCTCGGGGCGGCCGTGGTCCACGGCGCCGGTGCGGTCGATCAGCGTGGTGCCGCTCGCGGCCTCGAGCGCTTCCCACAGCGCGAGCGCGCGGGTCGTCAGCGCGACGTACTCGGCGTCGGCGTAGCCCTGCCGGAAGATCCGGCTCGCACCGTGCGAGGACCCGTGCAGGTGCCCGCGTTCGTGCTGCTCCACGAGCACGACGCGCTCGCCGCGGGCGGTCAGGGCGTACGCGGTCGCGGCGCCCACGACACCGCCGCCGATGACGACGTGGGCGGTCGTGCTCGCGGTCACGCGACTGCTCCCGCGCGTCGGGCGTCGGCCTCGCGGCGTGCCGGCATCAGGGCGACGACGTCCTGCTCGCTCGGCGCCTCGGCCGGGAACCGTGCCGGGTCGTACCGGCTCGCGTCGCCCAGCGTGGTCGTGCCCGTGACGCTGAGCTCGGCGGCGATCCGCCCGAGACCCGGACCGTGCGTGACGCCGGACTCGTTGTCGCCGCCGGCCACCACGAGCCCCGCGACCTCGGGGACGGCGCCGACGATGAAGTTCCGGTCCGCGGTCATCGAGACGACGCCCTGCGTGGCGGTCTCGTCCGTGCCGAGGGCGCTCGCCGCATCGGGGAGCAGCCGCGCGACGATCGGGTGCAGGGACGCGCGCATGGCGTCGAGGAGGTCGGGACGGACCGGTCGGCGTGCTGGCTCGGTCCGCCGGTCGGTGCCGCCGGTGAAGAGCGGTTCGTAGCCCGGTCCGGCGCCGTAGGTCAGGCCGCCGCGGTGTTCCCGGATCCACAGCCCGTGCAGCTCGGGGAGCATCAGCGTCGGCAGGGTGCCCGGCAGGCCGAACGGCCTCGTGACCAGGCGGCTCGCGACCACCCGCACCGTCGGCAGTTCGCGCCCGAAGGGCGCGAGGAGGGTGTTCGTCCAGCTGCCCGCGGCGAGCACGACCCGCGCGGCGTCGATGACCTCGCCGTCCGCGGTCCGGACGCCCGTGACGGTGCCGCCCCGCGCCTCGAGGCCGGTGACCGGGGTGTGCTCGCGGACCGTGACGCCCCGCGCGCGCAGTGCGCCGACGAGCGCCGCCGCTGCGTCCGGCACGCTGATCTGGATGCCGTCCGGGTGGAGGAACCCGGCCGTGACGGCGGACGGGTCGAGGCCGGGGACGAGCTCAGCGGCCTCGGCCGGGGTGAGGCTGCGTGCGCCGGCGGGGCGGAGGCGGTGCTCCTCGAACGGCGGGATGTGGTCGGCGCGGCCCGCGTCGGTGACCGTCAACCAGACGTTGCCGTTCTCGCGGAGGCCGATCGGACCGTGTCCGGACCCGGCGAGGCGACGGTAGAAGTCGATGCCGTACTGCTCGACGTCCCGCTCGGACTCGTTCCAGTACCAGGCGTACCCGGCTGCCCACAGGCCGACGAACCCGGCGCCGGCGGTCGTCGTGCCACCCGCTGCCGGGCCGCTGTCGACCACGACGACGCGCTGCCCGAGATCGGCGAGGTGCCAGGCGGTGGACAGGCCGATGACACCGGCACCGACGACGACCGTGGGAGAGGACATGGGGTGAGCGTAACCGCGGTGCGTTTCCGACACGTGTCGTCGATGACGCCGTGTGACGCGGAGCCGCCCGGTGGGGTCAGCCCGCGGCGCGGAAGGCCTGCAGGACGGTCCCGGCGGCCTTCGCGACCAGCGCGTCGTCGTACCGCGCCGCCGGGTCGTTGCGCGCGGTCAGGACCGAGATCACCACGGTGCGGCCGTCGGGCCGGGTCACCCGGGCGACGTCGTTCCGGATCCCGTCCGCACCGCCGGACTTGTCCGCCACCGTCCATCCCTCGGGCGCCCCGGCGCGGATGAGGGTGTCCCCGGTGGCGTTCCCGCTCATCCAGTCCACGAGGAGCGCGGTGTCGGCGGCGCCGAGCGTGCGACCGTCGAGGATCCGCGCCAGGTCGGCCGTGAACGCCGCCGGGGTCGTGGTGTCGTCCGTGCTGCCCGGCTCGACGGTGTTGAGGTCGGGCTCGGTGTGGACCACCTCGGTCGTCGTGTCGCCGAGCCGGGCGAGGGCATCGTCGAGCGCCCGCGGGCCGCCGATCCGGTCGAGCACGAGGTTCAGCGCGGTGTTGTCGCTCTGCCGGACGGCTGCCTCCGCCAGCTGTGCGTACCCCAGGCCGTCGTCGAGGTGCTGCGACGTCACGGGGGAGTACCCGGCCGCCGTCGTGTCCGCCGCCGTCCAGTGCGCTCGCGCATCCCGGTCCGCACCGTGCACCGTCCGCAGGAACTCGGCCGCGGCGAAGACCTTCAGCGTCGAGGCGTAGCCGAACCGTCGGCCGCCGTTGTACGCGATGCTCCGGCCGGTCGACGGCTCGGTGGCGACGACCCCGACGGTGGCGTCGTACTCCTGCTCGAGGGCGCGGAGGGACCGGTCGACGCCGGCTCGGTCGAGCGAGGGCGTCGGCGAGGCGCTCGCGGTGGTGGACGGGCCCGCGGATGACGGTCCGGACGACGCTCCCACGGCCGACGGTCCGCCGGCCGTGCAGCCCGCGAGGGTGAGGGTGGCCACGAGACCGGCGACGACGAGGAGCACGGCTCGAGGCATGCCCGTACCCTGCCCGGCGTTCCTGGAGACCTGCCCGGTGCCGGAACGACGACGGGCCGCCCGGTCGGGCGGCCCGTCGTGCACCGGAGCGAGTGACGGGAATCGAACCCGCGCTACCAGCTTGGGAAGCTGGAGTTCTACCATTGAACTACACTCGCGCACCCCGCTCAGCGGGACGTGGCAAGCCTAGCGGATTCTCCGCTGGACGCCAGCCGAGCGCGCACCGTGCGCCGCGATGCGGGCGTGAGCAGCGCCTCCCGGGCTGCACCCGTGTCTCCGCTGTGAGCCCGCCCGCCTGACGGACAGGTGTCGTCCGCGTGTGTACCGTCCAGGTGGATCCAGCGACCCGTGAACCGGAGGAGGACCCGGATGGTCAGGCATCCCCTCATCGACGACGTGGTCGGCCCCGCGATCGTGGTCGAGTCCTCCTCGCCGGTGGTGTGGCTGACCGACGCGCTCGCCTCGCTGCTCCGACGTGCGGCCGAATCCGGGCGCACCGTCGTGCTCCGGACCGGCCGGGAGGCAGCGGTCACCCCCGCCCTGCGGCACGCGTTGGGCGCGTACGGCGCCGCGTGGGCCGTGGTCGACGCCGACGGCTCGCTCCGGGACGGACGGACCGGCGTCGCGGCCTCCGGCATCGAGGACTTCGTCCACCTCGGCCCCGAACTCGTCGGGACGCCGTCGCCCGACCACCCCGACTCGACCGACTCCGTGCGGCAGATCAGCATCGACCTGACCCTCCGGCACCACTCCGAGCGGGCGGTCGACATCGGTTCCGCGATCGAGGCCCTGTGCGAGACCGTCGGGACCTGTCCGACGCGCTGGGGCACGGCGGAGCCGCTCACCGTGCCGTGGGACCGCTGGGTCGTCACGCAGTACGCCAAGCACGAGGCGCCGGCGATCTCGACCTCCTACGCCGTGGGCGAGGGTTTCTCCGCGACGATGACGGCGCACCTGCTCGACGGCGTCGTCGTCGAGACGATGTCCGCCGTGCTGACCATCCCCGAGGACGGCGCGGACCCCGCACTGGCGTCCAAGCTGCTCGACGCCGTGCACCGCGTCGCGGACGACGTCGAACCGGTGTTCGGGGTGGTCATGCAGCGCCGCGGCGACGCCGACCACCTCGTCCGCGCGGTGTCGCACGGCGAGCCCTCGCCGCTGGCGGTCGTCGTCGGGTCGGAGGCCACCGAGTTCCTCGACCGTGACGGGGCCTGGCCGCCGCCGCGCACCGCCACGTCGACGTTCGGCGGGGGCGGGCTCGTGGTGCGCTTCGACGACGGATGGTCCGCGCTCGAGGCGTTCCTCGACCGCATCGACGAGGACCGCTTCCTGCAGCTCGTCGGCGGCGCTCCGCTCGACCCCGCGCACGACGACGGCGCGCTCGACGGGCACGTCGGCGGGACCGGCTCGCACGTGTTCGGCGGTCACGGTGCCCCGTGACGTCACCCTGCTCTGCCGCGGACCCGTCGAGACACGCGACGTGGCGGAGGCCCTGCTCCTGCACGACGAGACCTGGGGTGTCCGAGCGCTCGACGACGGACCGATGATGCAGGTCTGCCGCGACGCGACGCACCCCGTGATCACGGTGCTCGGCGTGCGGCGGGTGGACTCCCTCGACGAGGTCGAGCGGATCCTGCCGGACGCCCCCGCCCTGTCCACGCCGCTGTGGTGGGTGGACACGGTGACCCCGGCGAGCGCCGACGGCGAGTCGGGGATCTCGGCGGCGCTCGAGGCCGCGCTCGACCTCGACGCGGTGTGCATCGTGCACGGCGACTGAGACGTCGCGGACCGGCCATCGCACCCCGCGCGTGTCCCCAGTTGTGGTGCGAACGCCGCTCCCGAGACCCGCGAGTACCCTGAACAGCCCTACGGTGTGAAGACCCGAGTCGACGAGCAGGGCGCGCACGCCCCTCGTCGGCACCGCTCTTCTCACTGAACAGGGCTCCAGTGCGTACACAACCCCAGCAGCGTGCCGTCGCGCGCGCCCGCAGCATCCTCGCCGGCCTCGTGGTCGCCGGTCTCGCCGGTCTCGCGCTCGTGGGGGCAGGTGCGACCAGCGCGTCGGCCGCCGCCCCGGCACAGACCACCTTCGTGCAGGAGGGCTTCACCGGCGCCACCGCCGGCAGCGGCTACATCCTGCCGACCACCACCTCGTCCGGCGGCAACGTCGCGTGCCTCACCGCGCCCCCGACCTCCGGCACGAACACGGGATCGATCCCGACGTGTGCGGGGACGACGGATGCGGTCGACTCCGGTGCGCTCCGCCTGACCTCGAACGTGAACAACCAGTCCGGTGGCGTCGGCGCGAAGCAGTCGGTCCCGATCACCAAGGGCATCGACGCGGTGTTCAACAGCTACCAGTACAACGGCACGTCGGCCGACGGCATCGTGTTCTACCTCGCGGCGACCGACCCGTACAACCCGGCCGTCCCCGCGAAGATCGGGTACCTCGGCGGCTCGCTCGGCTACAGCGCCAGCACCGCGAACAACGCGCAGGGGCTCTCGCACGCCTACCTCGGCATCGGCCTCGACCGGTTCGGCAACTTCGCGAACCGGCAGTTCGGCGGCACCGGCTGCAACGCTGACGCGGGGACGAACGGCACCCTCTTCGCCAACGCCGTGACGGTCCGTGGCCCGGGCGACGGGTCGACCGGGTACTGCGTGCAGTCGAGGACCGCGGTCAACGGGTCGCTCAACAAGACCGGCGTCACGGACCGCGCGCAGGCGAAGGTCCCGGTCGAGATCGTGATCAACCCGACGTCGTCGGCGCTCACCGCGCAGCAGAACACGTCCGTGTCGGTCCCGGCCGGTCAGTACGCGGTGGTCTTCACCTCCATCGGCGGCACCCAGCAGATCGTGACGGGTGTGCTGCCGAAGCTGGGTACCTCCTCGAACGCGGCGAACATCGACTCCTCCTGGATCGACCCGGCGACGGGCTACCCGTACAAGCTCACCTACGGCTGGGTCGCCGGCACCGGCGGGCAGAACGACATCCACGAGGTCAACTACCTCAAGACGACGACGGCCGCCGGTCCGGTGCCGGTCCTGACCGCCCAGCCGGGAGGCACGACCACCGTCGCGCACGCCGGCTCCGGCACGTACACGGTCACCCCGACGGTCTCCGCCGACGGCGGGTCGGAGACGCAGCTCGTGCGCACCACCACGACGTTCCCCGCCGGCATCACGCCCTCGGCCGCGGGAGCGACCGGCGACGGCTGGACCTGCTCCGCGTCCGGTCAGGTCGTCACGTGCGACCAGGCCGCGGCGGACCGCGACCCCGGCACCGTCCTGCCGCAGCTGACGATCCCGTACACGGTGTCCGGCGCCGCGCGCACCGCGACCGTCTCGACGGTGGTCGCGTCCACGGACGCCGAGGCGATCACGATCTCCCGCGCCGTCACCGTCCAGCCGCAGTCGAGCTCGGTCACCGTGACCGACACGACCGCGACCGTCGGCGACCAGGCGGTCCTGACCGCGACCGTCGCCTCGGGTTCCGAGCAGGGCGGCACCACGCCGACCGGCACCGTGACGTTCACCGACACCGCGTCCGGCGAGGTGCTGTGCTCCGGCCCGGTCAGTTCGGGCGTCGCATCGTGCGCCGTGCCCACGTCCACGGTCGGCACCCGCGGCATCACCGCGACCTACGCGGGCGACGCCGACCACACCGCCGCCAGCGGCACCGGCTCGCTCGTCGTGACGAAGGCCCCGACCGCGATCACGCTGAGGTCCGACCCCGAGTCCGCGGCGTACGGCGAGACCGTGACGGTCGGCGTCGACGGGCTCGGGGCGCAGGACGGCACGGTGCCGGCACCGACCGGCACCGTGACGTTCTCGGAGGGCGACACCGTGCTCTGCACGGCGACGCTGCCCGACACGAGTTGCGACGTCACCGGCCTGACCGCCGGGAAGCACGCGATCACCGCGGTCTACTCCGGCGACGACCGGTACGCGGGCTCGAGCGCGGTCGCCGTCGACCTGACCGTGCGCAAGGCGTCGACGACGCTGACGCCCACGCCGTCGAACCCGACGGACCCGACCGCGCCGACGGACACGACCGTGACGGTCACGCACGGCGAGACGACGAAGCTCCACACCCCGACGGTGCCGGACGACGCGACCGGCACCATCGACTTCGTCACCGACGACGGCACGGTCCTCTGCACCGCGACCCTGCCGGACACCACGTGCGCGGTCCCCTCGGACCTCGCGGGCGGGACCCACCGCGTGCACGCGGAGTACAGCGGCGACGACAACTACGAACCGGCCGAGGGTGAGCCCTTCGACCTGGTCGTGACCGCGCAGCCGACCCAGCTCGTGGCGTCGACCGGTGCGGCGCACACGACGGTCGGGTCGAAGGTCCGCCTGAACGCCTCCGGCCTGCCCTCGGGCGCGACCGGGACGGTGACGTTCACCGCGGCGGACGGCACGGTCCTGTGCACGGCCACGCTGCCGGAGACGAGCTGCGAGACCGACGCCCTGCCGGTCGGCACGAACACCGTCACCGTCGCCTACAGCGGGGACGCGTCGTACGCGGCATCGAGCACCACGCTCGAGGTCGTCGTCGACGCGGCACCGGTCGACGACCCGACCGCGACCCCGTCCGCACCCGCTCCGGTCGACGACCCGACCAGCGCCGTCACGCCGTCGGCGACCACCGCTCCGGTGGCGAGCGCGCCGCGGACCGGTGCACTCGCGTTCACCGGGTCGCCGCTCGCGATGGGGACGGGCATCGGCCTCGCCGCGGTCCTCCTCCTCGGCGGAGTCGTGCTGCTCCTGGCGCGACGCACCCGAGCGGCCCGGGACGCCCGGGGCTCGGCGGACTAGCCCGCCGCGGCGGCGCCACGCCAGACCAACCGCGCACCGTGCGACCCCGCACGGTGCGCGGTTCCGTGTCCGGCAGCGCTCAGTCGCGGTCGTTCATCGCGGCGAGCCGCTCGTTGTAGGCCCTGAGGTCGGCGTCCCCGTCACGGTCGGCCTTGCGGTCCAGGCGCTTGGCGTCGCGGGAGTCCGACTTCACCCAGTTCCGCACGACGAGCAGCGCGACGAACACCATCGGGAGCTCGGACGCACCCCACGCGATCCCACCGCCGGTGTGCTGGTCGTCGAGGAGCGCGGCGTCGTTCGTCTGCCCGAGCGCGTGGAACCAGTCGAGCGCGAACACGGACTGCGAGGTCATCACCGCGACGCCGAAGAACGCGTGGAAGGCCAGCGTCGCGAGCAGGGCGATGATCAGGATCGGGTACTGCGGACGGGCGGGCCCCGGGTCGACGCCGACGAACACCCAGAAGAACAGGTAGCCGCTGAACACGAAGTGCACGACCATCGCGACGTGCCACTCGTGCGACTGCATCGCGTACTGGAACGCCGGGGTGAAGTAGAACACCACGAGGGACCCGGCGAAGATCACGCCCGCGACGGCCGGCCGGGCCAGGAACTGCATGTAGCGCGAGTGCGTGAAGAGCATCAGCCACTCGCGGGCACCGCGCGAGCCGTCGTTGCGCACCGGCAGGGTGCGCAGCGCGAGCAGGACCGGACCGCCGAGCACGAGCGGCAGCGGCACGAACATCATCAGCAGCATGTGCTGGAGCATGTGCGACGAGAAGTGGATCATCCCGTAGACCGCCGGCCCCGCCGAGGTCGTCCAGATGAACAGCGCGCAGCCGATCAGCCACGCGATCGTGCGCCCGACCGGCCACTTGTCGCCGCGCTGTCGGAGCTTCCGGACGGCGAGCAGGTACCACCCGGCGCCCACGACGGCGAGGGCGAGCCACACCCAGTCGATGTGCCACTGCGTCAGGTACGTCTGCACGGTCTGGGCCGGCGGGTACGGGAAGCCGATCAGGCCGGAACGGGTGTCCTCGCCGGTCTCGGGGGTCTGCGGGATCGGCGGCTGCGACCGGGACACCGCGACCGAGACGCCGATCGCGATCGCCATGAAGACGACCTCGGCCAGGGCGAACCGGGTGAACGACCGGCGGTCGAGCGGGGACCGGAGGAGGGCGGGCACGAGCCGCCGGCGCTGCACGACCCCCGCGAGACCGAGCAGCACGAGGATCACGGCCTTCACCGTGACGAGCCACCCGTACGTCGTCGTGACGAGGTCGAGCGGTCCGGTCAGCCGGAGCGACGCGTTCACGATGCCGGAGAACGCGACGGCCGCGAACGCCCAGCCGGCCAGGGTCGAGTACCGCGAGACCACCCGGCCGGTGGCGCCCTTCGTCCGGGTGCGCAGCAGGAGGACCGCCACGAGGCCGCCGGCCCAGACGCACACCGCGACGAGGTGCACCGCGAGGGAGTTCACCGCGTTCGCGTGCTCGAGCGATCCGGCGGCGTGCCCGGACAGTGCGAGGGGCAGGAGCGCGAAGAGCCCGGCGACGGTGGCGACGGCGAGCGTGGTCACCCGGGTGGCGAACGCGGCGACGACCGTGGCGACGAGGATCGCCGCCGCGGACACGACGAGCGCCTGGCCGATCTCGACCTGGAACGCGAAGAGCATGAAGTTCCGGGCGAACACCGGGCTGGTCAGCGGGACGCCGAGGGTGTTCGCGCCGGTGAGGACGATGCTGACCACGGCCGCGAGGAACCACACCGCGCCGGTCGCCGCGGCCCACCGCGACGCCCGGTGCTGCACGCTCGACATCGCCCCGTGGTCCTTCTTCTGGGCCGGCAGTGCGAACGCGCCGACGACCAGGAGCCCGATGGTCAGCGCGGCCATCGTGTCGTGCACGACCCGCGCGACGGGCAGGCCGTACTCCACGAGGTCGCCGGCGGACAGGAGCTGCTGGCTCGCGCCGAACGCGCCGGTGATCGTCATCCCGAGGACCGAGCACGCGACCGCGAGCGGGATCGCGACGACGAGGACCGTCGCGACGGTGGACGTGCGCGCGGTGACGGGCGCGGATTCCGGCGCCGCGCCTCCAGGCTGGGTTTCGGGTGACGTGACGGTCATGACCGTCCAATGGTAGGCGTCTCGGACTGGAGGGACGGCGCGAGTCGCCGGATCCGGCTGCGGCCCGCCACAGGGTCGCGTCTCAGACGCGGCGTTCCCAGATCCCCTCGCTGCCGACGCCGACGAACCCGACCGCCTCGTTGACGTCGAGCATCGGTCGGTTCTCCTCGGCGTTGAACGTGATGATCGACGGCCGACCGGGGAGGTACCGCTCGACGCGCTCGATGCCGACCACCTTGAGGAGCCACCCGAGCCGGTGGCCGCGGTGTTCCCGGAGGACGAGGGTGTCGCCCTGCATCACGGGCAGAGTGGCGTCGTCCGGCACCGCCAGCTGCGTGAAACCGGCCAGGGTGGTGCTCGGGACGTGCTCGACGGCGACCGTGACCATGGTGCGCGGCGACCGCTCCAGGTGCGCCTCGTGCTCCTCCAGGCGTTCCCGCGTCCACACGTCCTCCGGCTCCTCCATGTCGCCCTCCGGCGCGTCCGTGCTCATCCGGGTCTCGAGCAGCGCGATGCCGTCGAGCCACCGCTCGGGCGTGCGGCCGGTCCAGGCGTGGACGCGGTAGTCCGGGCCGGCGGCCGTCGCCGCGCGGTCGTGGAGCTCCCGCACCACCGAGTGGTCGGCCGGCAGGGCGAGCCGGCTGATCCGGTTCACCTGGCCGAACCGCCAGCCGCGTCCGGTGAGGAACCGTGCACCCGCCTCGTCCGCGGGGACCGCACCGTACCCGGTGGGTGGCACGAGGTACCCGTCGCCGGCGGCCGGCCCGACCTGCCGGGACACCGCGTACGTCTTCCACTGCGTCCGACCGTCGGCGCGGGCGATGCCCTCGAGGTGGTCCGCGAGCAGGGTGCCGACCCCGCGTCGCCGGTGCGCCGGGTCGACGCCGATCGCGATCCAGCAGTTCGGCGTGCCGGGCTCCCGCTTCGTGTCGTACGACCCGGCGGCGACGACCGTGCCGCCCGCGTCCCGCACGACGAACAGCCGACTCGGCGCGTCGGGGTCGAGCAGGTACGGGAGCTGCTCCTCGGCGGTCCAGAGGATCTCGGGCAACCCGGTGACGGCGACCTCGGCCGCGTTCTGTGCCGCGACCCACTCCCGGAAGGCCTCCACCGCGGCGGGGTCGTCGTCCATCGACGCGGGGACCGTCAGTTCGTGCACGGTGTACGCGGTCATGTCGGATCCTCCCGGCGGTGTGACGCCACCCGGCGCCGGGCAGCCTCGCAGCATACCGGCGCGGGTGGAGGACCGCTAGGCTGCTGCGCGTGCTGCTCTCCGACCGCGACATCACCGCCCAGCTCGCCGAGGGCCGGATCGGGCTCGACCCCTACGACGCGTCCCTCGTCCAGCCCTCGAGCATCGACGTGCGGCTCGACAAGTTCTTCCGGTTGTTCGACAACCACAAGTACCCGCACATCGACCCGGCGGTGGACCAGCCCGACCTGACCCGTCTGGTGGAGACCGACCCCGACGAGGCCTTCGTGCTGCACCCGGGGGAGTTCGTCCTCGGGTCGACGTACGAGGTCGTGACGCTCCCCGACGACATCGCCGCGCGCCTCGAGGGCAAGAGCTCCCTCGGACGCCTCGGGCTCCTGACGCACTCGACCGCGGGCTTCATCGACCCGGGCTTCTCCGGGCACGTGACCCTCGAGCTGTCGAACGTGGCGACGCTGCCGATCAAGCTCTGGCCGGGCATGAAGATCGGCCAGCTCTGCTTCTTCCAGCTGTCGAGTCCGGCGGACAAGCCGTACGGCTCCGCCGAGTACCAGTCGCGCTACCAGGGGCAGCGCGGACCGACGCCGTCCCGTTCGGCGCAGAACTTCCTGCGCACGGACGTGTCCCGCCGCTCGTAGACCCAGCGCGCGCCGCGTGGGGCGGCCCGGAATGTCGCATTCTGTGTATCGTGACAGCATGTCCGCAGTCCTCCCCCGATCGGCGCCACCGGTGTCGGCCGCCGAGCTCATCCGGGACGCCCGCATCCGCGCGGAGTTGACGCAGGCGCAGCTCGCTCGTCGCGCCGGCGTCACCCAGAGCGTCATCAGCACGTACGAGAACGGCCGACGGGAACCCTCCCTGGCCGCGCTGCAGCGTCTGCTCCTGGCCGCCGGGTTCACGACCGTCATCGACCTCCACCCCGTGGAGGAGCCGCTGCCGCTCCGCGAACGGGTCGCGGCGCTCCGGGACGAGCTCATCGCCGTCGTGCACCGTCACGGCGGCCACGACCCCCGGCTGTTCGGGAGCGTCGCCCGTGGTGAGGACGGACCGAGCAGCGACGTCGACCTGATGGTGGACCTCGACCAGGGGCTCGGGATCTTCGCGCTGATGCGCATCCAGGACGCGGCGGAGCAGCTCCTCGGGGTGCGGGTGGACGTCGTCGACGCCGCGGGGATGGGCGCCGACGCGGTCCGGGACGCGGTGCCGTTGTGAGCCGCGACGTCGTGGACCGGCTCGACGACGTCATCAGGGCGTGCGGGGTCATCCGTCGGTACGTCGACGACGCCGCCCTGCCGGAGGACCTGGTCTACGACGCGGTCCGGATGCGGCTGGTCGAGATCGGTGAGGCGGTGCGGATGCTCCCGAGTGCGGTGACCTCCGCGGAGCCGAGCATCCCGTGGTCGCGGGTGTCCCTGCTGGGGGAGCGGCTGACCCGTCGCTACTTCGACACGACGCCCGCGGTGGTGTTCGGGACGGCGCGGGTGGACGTGCCGTCGCTGTGCGAGGCGGTCACGCGACTCCGCGCCGCGGTCGACTGACGCGGGACGGCCCCGTCTCGCCGAGGCGAGACGGGGCCGTCCGTGGGTGCCGGGGAGATCAGCCCTGCTTGGCGAGTGCCTCGAGGGTGTCGTTGCCCTTGTAGGCCTCGACCGCGTTCTCCTTGGTCACGAGGATCGGGGTGAGCTCGATCGCCGGGACCGTCTTGACGCCGTTGTAGTTGTTCGTCTTGTCGATCTTGGTGGCGGGCTTGTTGCCCTTCGAGAGGTCGGACACCAGGTTGATGGCGGCCTGCGCCTCCTCGGTGGTGTTCTTGTAGATCGTCGAGTACTGCGTGCCCTTCATGATGAGCGGGATCGACGCGGTCTCGGAGTCCTGCCCGGTGACGACGGGGTTCGGCTTGCCGGCCGCCTTCGTCGCGGTGAGGATGGCGCGGGCGAGCGTGTCGTTCGGGGACAGGACGCCGTCGAGCTTGGTGTCGCCCGAGTAGTACTGCGACAGGAGGTCCGTCATGCGCGACTGGGCGTTCTGCGCGAGCCAGCCCTTGGTCTGCACCTTCTGGAAGGTCTCCTGGCCGGACGTGACCTTGACCGTGCCGTCCTTGATCTTCGGCTCGAGGACGCTCATCGCACCGTTGAAGAACACGGTCGCGTTGGCGTCGTCAGCCGAACCGGCGAAGAGCTCGATGTTGTACGGGCCGCTGCCCTTCTCGGCCTTGAGACCGTCGAGGAGCGCGTTGGCCTGCAGCTGGCCGACCTTGTAGTTGTTGAACGCCACGTAGTAGTCGACGTCCTTGGTGTTCAGGATGTTGCGGTCCCAGGCGATGACGGTGACGCCCTTCGCCTTGGCGGCCTTCACCTGCGAGCCGAGCTGCGAACCGTCGGCGGCGCCGATGATGACGACCTTCGCGCCCTTGGTGATCATGCCGGAGATCTGCGACTGCTGGTCCGGGACGGGGTTGCCGGCGTTGGCGTACTGGATGTCGGACTTGAAGCCGGCGTCGCTGATGGACTTCTCGAAGGCGGCACCCGCGAGCACCCAGTTCTGGGAGGTCTTCGCCGGGAGCGCGACGCCGATGAGGTCGCCCTTCTTGATCTCCGTGCTGGAGTCCGAGCCGGAGGTGCCGCGAGCCGAGCAGCCGCTGAGGGCGAGGCCCGCGACGAGTGCCAGGCCGATTCCGGCGATGAGCTTCTTGCGCATGAGATTGCTTTCTCTTCGTTGAGGGGTGGTGCTGTGGTGGTGGGGTTCGTGCGTCCGGCGAGCGGTGCCCGCCGGACGCCACGTCTTTTACTGGGTGTTGACCTTCTCCGGCTGGTCCTGGATGGACTGCGGCTGCTGCGCGGCCACGGTGTTCTGTTCCGTGTCCTTGCGCTGGAACTGCCGCATCATCCCGCCGATGAGGGAGGGGCGACCCTGCGACTTCGAGTAGACGTCGAAGGCGACGGCGACGAGCAGGACGAGGCCACGGATGATCTGCACCTTGTTCGACTCGATGCCCATCAGCTGCAGGCCGTTGGACAGCAGCGCCATCACGAGACCACCGATGATCGACCCGGAGATCGTGCCGATGCCACCGGCGACCGCGGCGCCACCGACGAACACGGCGGCGATCGCGTCGAGCTCCCAGCCGGTGCCGTCGGCCGGACCCGAGGCGTTCGAGTAGCCGACGAAGACCATGCCGGCGACCGCGGCGAGGACCGACATGTTCGCCATGACGAAGAAGTTCACCTTGCGGGCGCTGACACCGGAGAGCACCGCGGCGCTCGCGTTGCCGCCGACCGCGTAGACCTGGCGGCCGAAGATCGTGTTCTTCGTGATGAAGCCGTAGATGATCGTGAGGACACCGAGGATGATCGCGACGATCGGGACCGAGGTGCCGACGGGGCCGGCGCCGAACAGGTACGTGGCGACGAGCGTGACCGCGACGAGGACACCGGTGCGGACGACGGAGACCCACAGCGGCGGGACCTCGGCCTGCATCTTCTTCCGGCGGTTGCGGCCGCGGACCTCGATGACGATGAGCGCGATGATCGTGGCGAGGCCGATGAGCAGCGTGCCGTTCGAGTACCCGAAGTCCGGGCCGAAGTCGGGGAGGTACCCGGCGCCGATGGTGTTGTACGAGTCCGGGGTCGGCACGGAGGTCGACTGACCGATGATCTGGTTCGCACCGCGGAAGATGAGCTGCCCGGCGAGCGTCACGATGAACGCGGGGACCCGGACGAACGCGACCCAGAAGCCCTGCCAGGCACCGACGAGCGCGCCGACGGCGAGGCCGAGGATGATCGCGGCCCAGGCCGGCCAGTGCCACACCGACATCGACTGCGCCACGATGATGCCGACGAACGCGGCGACCGAACCGACCGACAGGTCGATGTGGCCGGCGATGATCACCATCACCATCCCCAGCGCGAGGATGAGGATGTAGGAGTACTGCAGGAACAGGTTGATGACGTTCGTCGGCTCGAGGATCAGGCCGTTGGTCGTGATCGTGAAGAAGATCACGATCGCGATCAACGCGATGATCATGCCGTACTGGCCGATGCTGTTGCCCTTGCCGAACAGCAGTTTCAGGTTCTTCATGAGACGAGAGCGCCCTTCCGCGCGGAGGTCATGCTGCGCATGAGCGTTTCTGGATCGGCCTGGTCCGAGGGGATG
>Ga0153989_1000111_pt1:5000-20050 | contig 20050 bp, 14 predicted proteins | sample TSNC073MetaG_FD_104701 | JGI IMG/M metagenome (GOLD analysis project Ga0153989, IMG submission 104701) | Attine ant fungus gardens microbial communities from North Carolina, USA - TSNC073 MetaG | ecosystem: Host-associated > Fungi > Mycelium > Unclassified | place: USA: North... | reverse complement strand
ATTAATTGGTCGTGTATTAGCAGACGATATATATATAGGCCCCCGATGCATTGCCATTCGAAATCAAGATATTGGGATTGGACTCGTCAATCGATTCATAACCTTTCGAACACAAGCAATATCTATTCGAACCCCCTTTACTTGTAGGAGTACCTCTTGGATCTGTCGATTATGTTATGGTCGGAGTCCCACTCATGGTGACCTGGTTGAATTGGGAGAAGCTGTAGGTATTATTTCGGGTCAATCCATCGGGGAACCGGGGACTCAACTAACATTAAGAACTTTTCATACCGGCGGAGTATTTACAGGGGGCATCGCAGAACATGTGCGAGCCCCTTCTAATGGAAAAATAAAATTCAATGAGGATTTAGTCCATCCCACACGTACACGGCACGGGCATCCTGCTTTTCTATGTGATATAGATTTGTATGTAATTATTGAGAGTGAAGATATTATGCATAAGGTGACTATTCCACCAAAAAGCTTTCTTTTAGTTCAAAATGATCAATATGTAGAATCAGAACAAGTGATTGCTGAGATTCGGGCGGGAACATACACTTTGAATTTTAAGGAGAGGGTTCGAAAACATATTTATTCTGACTCAGAGGGAGAAATGCACTGGAGTACCGACGTGTACCATGCACCCGAATTTCAATATAGTAATGTCCGGCTCTTACCAAAAACAAGTCATTTATGGATATTATCAGGAGGTTCGTGCAGATCCGGTATAGTTTCTTTTTCACTCCACAAGGATCAAGATCAACTGAACATCCATTCTCATTCTGTCGAACGAAGATATATTTCTAGCCTCTCAGTGAATAATGATCAAGTGAGACACCAATTAGTTAGGTCAGATTTTTCTCATAAAAAAGAAGATGGTATTTTTGATTATTCGGGATTTAATCGAATCACAGGTATTGGTCATTGTAATCTCATACATCCTGCAATTCTCCACAAGAATTCTGATTTATTGGCAAAAAGGCGAAGAAATCAATTTCTCATTCCGTTCCAATCCATTCAAGAACAAGAGAAAGAACTAATGCCCCATTCAGGTATCTCGATTGAAATACCCATAAAGGGTATTTTCCGTAAAAATAGTATTCTTGCTTATTTTGATGATCCTCGATACAGAAGAAAGAATTCAGGAATTACTAAATATGGGACTATAGGGGCGCATTCAATCGTCAAAAAAGAGGACTTGATTGAGTATCGAGGAGTCAAAAAAATTAAGCCAAAATTTCAAATGAAAATTGATCGCTTTTTTTTCATTCCCGAGGAAGTGCATATTTTACCCGAATCTTCTTACGTAATGGTACGGAATAATAGTATCATTGGAGTAGATACCCGAATCGCTTTAAATAGAAGAAGCCAAGTGGGCGGATTGGTCCGAGTGGAGAAAAAAAAAGGGGGGATTGAACTAAAAATTTTTTCTGGGGATATCCATTTTCCTGGGGAAACGGATAAGATATCCCGACACAGTGGCATCTTGATACCGCCGGAAACGGGAAAAAAAGAACTTAAGGAATCCACCCGGGAATCAAAAAAATTGAAAAAATGGATCTATGTCCAACGGATCACACCTACCAAGAAAAAGCATTTTGTTTTGGTTCGACCCGTAGTCACATATGAAATAGCGAACGGTATCAATTTAGCAACACTCTTCCCCCAGGATCCGCTGCGGGAAAAGGATAATATGCACCTTCGAGTTGTCAATTATATCCTTTATGGAAAGGGCAAACCCTTTCGGGGTATTTCTGACACAAGTATTCAATTAGTTCGAACTTGTTTAGTCTTGAATTGGGACCAAGACAAAAAAAGTTCTTCCGTCGAAGAGGTCTGTGCTTCCTTTGTTGAAGTAAGTACAAATGGTATGATTCGAGATTTCCTAAGAATCGACTTAGTGCAATCCCATATTTCGTATATCAGAAAAAGGAATGCTCCGTCAAGTCCAGGATTGATCTCTGATAATGGTCCAGATCGCACCAATATAAATCCGTTTTACTCCATTTATTTCAAGGCAAGGGTTCAACAATCACTTAGCAAAAATCAAGGAACTATTCATACCTTGTTGAATAGAAATAAGGAATGCCAATCTTTGATAATTTTGTCATCATCTAATTGTTTTCGAATGGGTCCATTCAACGATATCAAATATCATAATGTGATAAAGCAATCAATTCACATTCAAAAAGATCCTCTAATTCCAATTAGGAATTCGTTGGGACCCTTAGGAACAGTCCTTCAAATTGCGAATTTTTATTCATTTTACTATTTAATAACTTATAATCCGATTTCGGTAACTAACTATTTGAAACTTGATAATTTAAAACAGACTTTTCAAGTACGTAAATTTTATTTAATGGATGAAAACGAGAGAATTTATAATCCTGATCCAGACAGTAAGATTGTTTTGAATCCATTTAATTTGAATTGGTATTTTATCCATCATAATTATTGTGAGGAAATGTCCACAATAATGAGTCTTGGGCAGTTTATTTGTGAAAATATATGTATAGCCACAAATGGACCACACCTCAAATCAGGTCAAGTTTTAATTGTTCAAGCTGGCTCTGTAGTAATAAGATCAGCTAAGCCTTATTTGGCTACTCCAGGAGCAACTGTTCATGGGCATTATGGAGAAATCCTTTATGAAGGAGATACATTAATTACATTTATATATGAAAAATCAAGATCTGGTGATATAACGCAGGGTCTTCCAAAAGTAGAACAAGTGTTAGAAGTGCGTTCGATTGATTCAATATCGATGAACCTAGAAAAAAGAGTTGAGGGTTGGAACGCGCGTATAACAAGAATTCTTGGGATTCCTTGGGGATTCTTAATTGGTGCTGAGCTAACTATAGTGCAAAGTCGTATCTCTTTGGTTAATAAGATCCAAAAGGTTTATCGATCCCAGGGGGTCCAAATCCATAATAGACATATCGAAATTATTGTACGTCAAATAACATCAAAAGTGTTGGTTTCAGAAGATGGAATGTCTAATATTTTTTTACCCGGCGAACTTATTGGATTGTTACGAGCGGAGCGAACGGGGCGTGCTTTGGAAGAAGCGATCTGTTATCGAGCCATATTATTGGGAATAACGAGAGCATCTCTGAATACTCAAAGTTTTATATCTGAAGCAAGTTTTCAAGAAACCGCTCGGGTTTTAGCAAAAGCAGCTCTCCGGGGTCGTATCGACTGGTTGAAAGGCCTGAAAGAGAACGTTGTTCTGGGGGGGATGATACCCGTTGGTACCGGATTCAAAGCATTAGTGCACTGTTCACGGCAGCATAACAATATTCTTTTGGAAACAAAAAAAAAGAATTTATTCGGGGGGGGATGATAGATATTTTCTTACACCACAGAGAATTATTAGACTTTTGCATTTCAAAGACTTTACATGATACATCAGAACAATCATTTAGAGGATTTAATGAGTCCTAAGGAGCGGATTCTCTTAACTATTTTTGATCCTTTGATTTCTTAATAGTAAGAAAAGAAAGATAATAACGAATAGAAAGTAATGAGTGGCCTGGATTGTGTATCAATGGCCAATCTCTGGTAAAAGAGAAGGTTCCATTGGAACAATTATTTATTTCAGGGCACCTCGTCTCTTTTTTTTTATCAAATCTTTTTTTGATAAAAAAAAAGAGGAAGTATGGGGAGAAATGGCAAGAAGATAGTGGAATATCAATTTTGAAGAGATGATGGAAGCAGGAATTCCTTTTGGTCATGCTACTAGGAAATGGAATCCTAGAATGTCACCTTATATCTCAGCAAAACATAAAGGTATTCATATTCCAAATCTGACAAGAACTGCTCGTTTTTTATCAGAAGCTTGTTATAAAGCAGCGGATTTAGTAGCACGAGCTGCAATAAGAACCCGGTGTCATTATATTATATTAATAAAAAAAGGCTCGGTGGTATGTTAACGAATTGGTCCACTACAGAAACGAGACTTCATAAGTTCAGGGATTTGAGAGCGGAACAAAAGGCGGGGAGACTCAACCGTCTTCTAAAAGCAGCTATCCTGAAGAGACAATTATCACGCTTGCAAACGTATCCGGGCGGGATTCAATATATGACGGGGGTACCGGATATTGTAATCGTCGTTGATCAGCAAGAAGAATATACGGCTCTTCGAGAATGTATCGCTTTGGGAATTCCAACAATTTGTTTAATCGATACAAATTGTGACCCCGATCTCGCAGATATTTCGATTCCAGCAAACGATAACGCTATAGCTTCAATCCGATTAATTCTTAATAAATTTGTATTTGCATTTTGTGAGGGTCGTTCTAGCTATATACGAAATCCTTGATTAATAATAAGATAAATAAATTTTTTTGGTAACTACATGGATTTTTGGAATCGGTTACTCTTCTTGAATCGCATAAAAGAAAAGAAATTCAAAAAAACCGTGGATATTATGTGATTAGCGGGTATTCAAAACGGATAATTCTAATTAAAGTATACAAGTCGAAAGGGAGAGGGTTGAATCAAAATAATTCTTTTTAAAGTTCTATTTCGGTTAGAGGGCAATATGAATGTTATATCGTGTTCCAGTAACACACTAAAAGGGTTATACGATATATCCGGTGTGGAAGTAGGCCAACATTTCTATTGGCAAATAGGAGGTTTACAAGTCCATGCCCAAGTACTTATTACTTCTTGGGTTGTAATTGCTATCTTATTAGGTTCAGCCCTTATAGCTGTTCGGAATCCACAAACTATTCCGACTGCCGGTCAAAATTTCTTCGAATATGTCCTTGAATTTATTCGAGACGTGAGCAAAACTCAGATTGGAGAAGAATATGGTCCATGGGTTCCCTTTATTGGAACTATGTTTCTATTTATTTTTGTTTCGAATTGGTCCGGTGCTCTTTTACCTTGGAAAATAATACAGTTACCCCATGGGGAGTTAGCTGCACCTACGAATGATATCAATACTACCGTTGCTTTAGCCTTGCTCACGTCAGTAGCATATTTCTATGCAGGTCTTTCTAAAAAGGGATTAGGTTATTTCAGTAAATACATTCAACCGACTCCAATTCTTTTACCCATTAACATTTTAGAAGATTTCACAAAACCTTTATCACTTAGCTTTCGACTTTTCGGGAATATATTAGCTGATGAATTAGTAGTTGTTGTTCTTGTTTCTTTAGTACCTTTAGTGGTTCCTATACCTGTGATGTTCCTTGGATTATTTACAAGCGGTATTCAAGCTCTTATTTTTGCAACTTTAGCGGCGGCTTATATAGGCGAATCTATGGAGGGCCATCATTGACTAGTTTTCGAAATAGTCTCTTTTTTTTTTTAGCTTAGAATAACGCGGTGTATGCGTAACTAAAGATAATCCACTTAGGAAACATCAATATACAAATAGAAATAGACAAATACGGGATATACGACCAAGAGTCATAGAAAAAAAATTCAGATATTGGGGAATTGTAAAAAAGGAAAGAGATCAAAAAGATCTTTTTCCTAAAATTCATGTTTGGCTTTATTATATCATACTCCTGCCAATGAATATTATCATTCTATTGTTTTGTTCATTCAATTCAAATATAAGGAGTCATTATTTGAATAAAAATTCTTAATATAAAAATGATTATAGTATCATAGTATCACAATTTACACGGTGTGTGATTAAAAAAAAAAAGAAAAAGAAAGATGCTTTCTAGAATGATTCCCATTTCAGTTGATTTTATTCAATTCAACGATTGACCAAAAGAAAATATTAATAAATAATTAAATAATTAAAGTGAATGACCTTACCGGAATAAAATACTTCTGTTTATTTCTATGCAACGATTCGCCAAACGAGATTCATAAAAAATGGGTTGATTGGGAAAGGGGAACAGAATTGGGTATATGGGATCTAATGACTCTAAGCCAACTCTTGTGTATGGTTCCAAGAATGATTCTAGAATACGATTGACTTTAAGATACGAATAGTTTGAATCTAAGATATGAAGATATGAATAGTTGGTTTACGTTATGGAAGAAAGACATGTATATATGATATTAGATATTGATAGTTATATATCAACTAAAGATATATCTAATCCGCCCTACTATTGTGAACTTAGATAGAGATTCCAATAGAAATTCTTCGGTTTCGTCTTTGCCTGTGAATTGAATGTGAATGAATAAAGCGATGAAATAAAGAAAACTAACGAACGAAGAATTAAAAAAGGGTTTGGAAAGAAGAAATGGAAGAACAAAAGTCGTATGGATTCACAAAAATCCTGTGGATCGGAACTAAAAAAGAGATATCGAAGTAGCTTTTATGGTTTAATACTAATATTATTATTACTTCAATTCCAAGTTCTTAGTTATTTCGACTGGATGAATCTTAGCGATGGAATAATTAAGTCATAATTCATTGGACGATTGTATCATTAACTATTTCTTTATTTTAGTGCGAGGAACTTATCATGAATCCACTGATTTCTGCCGCTTCTGTTATTGCCGCTGGGTTGGCCGTCGGGCTTGCTTCTATTGGACCTGGAGTAGGTCAAGGTACTGCTGCGGGTCAAGCTGTAGAAGGTATCGCGAGACAACCCGAGGCGGAGGGAAAAATACGAGGTACTTTATTGCTTAGTCTGGCTTTTATGGAAGCTTTAACAATTTATGGACTGGTTGTAGCATTAGCGCTTTTATTTGCGAATCCCTTTGTTTAATCCTATAAATATGCAAATTACGTATTTTTTTTTAGTCTATCTAAAAGAGGAGATAATATGAAAAATATAACCGATTCTTTCGTTTCCTTGGTTCGCTGGTCATTTGCCGGGAGTTTCGGGTTTAATACCGATATTTTAGCAACAAATCCAATAAATCTAAGTGTAGTCCTTGGTGTATTGATCTTTTTTGGAAAGGGAGTGCGTGCGAGTTGTTTATTTCAAGAATAGGCTGGATCCAACCAGCTGTACTTTTTTCATTATAACTAGATCGAAAAAGGTGCACGATTCCGCGAATTACTTCTGAATCAATTTCAAATCATATTTAAGAACCATAGCATTTCGTGATTCATTGGTAAATCCACGGTAAATCCACTTTGATTCTCTATCAACCAAACCAATAGTGTGGGGTCATTAACATGGTTAAAGCTAAACAAAACTGTTTGAAGTCCAGACACAGCATGGTACTCTTTCTACTACTATATTAATATAGAATAGAAATGTTTGCAAAATGAATAATTGAAATTTGTTTTTTTTCGATATAAAACACTCATGTCGATAAAATTATTTTAGCCTTTTCTTTTATTGGAATGAAAAATATTTGAAATATTTCAATCAACCGCTTTTTATGCTGAATCGGTGACCTGTGTATAATATAAAGTAAGAAGAATTCTTTGGATTTGACGAAAAAAAGAAACAACTTTGCTGACAATTCAATATTTTTGTTTTGTTCCGTCAGAAGAGTCCTCACAATACTCTGGTCTTGGATTAGTGATTAGTCGCGACATCTTGGAATATGAATAGAGAAGAGAGGTAGAGGATAGGCTCATTACATTAAAAAAAAAAGATATGGGAATTGCCCCCATACTTAAAAAGTTGAAGTAATTGAGTGTGAGAGCCAAATGAATCGAAAAATTCATGTTTGGTTCGGGAAGGGATCATGTAAGTTTTGAGATGAATGGAAAGATAATCTACTTTCATTAAGTGATTTATTAGATAATCGAAAACGGAAGATCCTGAATACTATTCGAAATTCAGAGGAACTGCAGGGGGGGGCCATTCAACGGCTGGAAAAAGCCCGGGCTCGCTTACGTAAAGTCGAAAGGGAAGCAGATCAATTTCGAGTGAATGGATACTCGGAGATAGAACAAGAAAAATTGAATTTGATTAAGTCAACTTATAAGACTTTGGAAGAATTAGAAAATTACAAAAATGAAATCATTCGTTTTGACCACCAAAGGGCGGTTCAGCAAGTCCGACAACAGGTTTTCCAACAAGTTTTAAAAGGAGCTCGAGGCACTCTGAATAGTTCTTTGAACAAGGAGTTACATTTACGTACCATTAGTGAGAATATTGACACATTTGAGGCGATGGCAGAAATAACTGATTAGTCCTTTTCCTGTAGGCATTGTTTTTTTTTCTTTAACTAAAAAAAAAATTATACTCATGGTAACAATTAGAGCCGACGAAATTAGTAATATTATCCGTGAACGTATTGAGCAATATAATAGAGCAGTCAAGATTGTAAATATCGGTACCGTACTTCAAGTAGGCGACGGCATCGCTCGTATTTATGGTCTTGATGAAGTAATGGCGGGTGAATTAGTAGAATTTGAAGAGGGTACAATAGGCATTGCTCTGAATTTGGAATCAAATAATGTTGGTGTTGTATTAATGGGTGACGGTTTAAGGATACAAGAGGGAAGTTCTGTAAAAGCAACAGGAAAAATTGCTCAGATACCAGTAAGCGAGGCTTATTTGGGTCGTGTTATAAATGCCCTGGCTAAACCTATTGACGGTCGAGGTGAAATTTCAGCTTCTGAATCTCGATTAATTGAATCTCCCGCTCCAGGTATTATTTCGAGACGTTCCGTATATGAGCCTCTTCAAACAGGACTTATTGCTATTGATTCAATGATACCTATAGGACGCGGTCAGCGAGAATTAATTATTGGCGACAGACAGACTGGTAAAACAGCAGTAGCCACGGATACGATTCTCAATCAACAAGGGAAAAATGTAATATGTGTTTATGTAGCTATTGGTCAAAAAGCATCTTCTGTGGCTCAGGTAGTGACTACTTTCCAGGAAAGGGGGGCGATGGAATACACTATTGTGGTAGCCGAAACGGCGGATTCCCCCGCTACATTACAATATCTCGCTCCTTATACAGGAGCTTCTCTGGCTGAATATTTTATGTACCGTGAACGACACACTTTAATCATTTATGATGATCTCTCCAAACAGGCGCAGGCTTATCGACAAATGTCTCTTCTATTACGAAGACCACCCGGTCGCGAAGCTTATCCAGGAGATGTTTTTTATTTGCATTCACGACTTTTGGAAAGAGCCGCTAAATTAAGTTCTCAGTTAGGTGAAGGAAGTATGACCGCTTTACCAATAGTTGAAACCCAATCAGGAGATGTTTCGGCGTATATTCCTACTAATGTAATTTCCATTACAGATGGACAAATATTCTTATCCGCGGATCTATTCAATGCTGGAATCAGACCTGCTATTAACGTGGGTATTTCTGTCTCCAGAGTAGGATCCGCAGCTCAAATTAAAGCTATGAAACAAGTCGCCGGCAAATTAAAATTGGAATTGGCCCAATTCGCAGAATTAGAAGCCTTTGCACAATTTGCTTCTGATCTCGATAAAGCTACTCAGAATCAATTGGCAAGGGGTCAACGATTACGTGAGTTGCTCAAACAATCCCAATCAGCCCCTCTCACGGTCGAAGAACAGATAATGACTATTTATACTGGAACGAATGGTTATCTTGATTCATTAGAAATCGGACAGGTAAGAAAATTTCTCGTTGAGTTACGTACTTATTTAAAAACGAATAAACCTCAGTTCCAAGAAATCATATCTTCTACTAAGACATTCACCGAGGAAGCGGAAGCCCTTTTGAAAGAAGCTATTCAGGAACAAATGGAACGCTTTCTACTTCAGGAACAATTATAAATAAAAAATCTATCATTCTTAATCTTTATAGTACTTTATTTAATCTTGATTATTATTTAATTAATAAAATAAATAAATAAGATATAAGTCAAATAAGATATAAGGCTAAATAAGATATAAATCTACGTAATTTTACTTTTTTAATGGAAATGCAAATAAATTGCTAAATTGCGTCCAATAGGATTTGAACCTATACCAAAGGTTTAGAAGACCTCTGTCCTATCCATTAGACAATGGACGCCTTTCATTCCTAATTTGTTTTTTTCGCATTTTTTTTTCCTATCTCTTGTTCGGAAAAAATACCATAAAGAATAAAGAATCAGTGAGAGAATTTCCGGAATTACGTATTCAATTCAGTGATGCATTAATTCAAATTGAATTAATGCATCGCTGAATTGATATAATGATTGATATCGTTATCATATGGAGCGGGTAGCGGGAATCGAACCCGCATCGTTAGCTTGGAAGGCTAGGGGTTATAGTCGACGTCGATTCACCATTTTGAACGCCTCTAATTCAAAACCGAACATGAAACTTTGGTTTCATTCGGCTCCTTTATGGAAGATGGAAAAATTCCCAAGATATAAGACGGGGATGAAATCAAAAAATTCGACCCATAACATCTATGTCAGCTTTTTTTGTCTGAATGCATTCAAAACAATTTGCTTTCTAGATGATCCCTCTAGAAGAGTGCCGTTATAACAATCCCAACTTTTCTAGTTACTTCGTTCTCGATTTCTATTTGAGAGAATCCTTAGGAAAAGTATTTTCTTTCTCCCGAGCTAAAAAAATAGGATATGAATATGGCGATGTCTCTAGTAAACCAAAGTTATCGTTTAATAGCTATTTTGCTTCAATCTACCCTATGCAAAATAAAAATTGAAGATTTAGTTACGATTGGAAATAGACTTTTCTATCTTTATCCATGGATCCCTTACTTATACTTATTCAATTGGAAAGATTGATCCAATTCCAAATTCACAAAAATTATGTTTCGTAATTTCATAATCCAAATTTGAAATTTCTAATTGACCCTTGGATACAAATCACGAGAATGGATATTCTTCCTCGAATCTTTCATTTAGAGGTAAAGGATTCAAATGAAATCCTTTTAAGAAATAAAGTTTTTGATCAGAATATGAATGAAACTGAAGAACCCCTTAACTATTAAGAGGATTAATAGAACGAATCGCACTTTTACCACTAAACTATACCCGCTACAATACGATTATTGTATAGAAATGGGACTTTTGTCGAACAAGGGAATCGGACGTAATCAATATAGGACAGAAATAAAAAAAAAATACATCGTTCTGTTTTTCCCTTTTTTCGAGTATCCAGTAAAAGTAAATGAAATAAAAAAAAAGAAGAAGAAACAAAAGAATAATAAAGAATAAGAAATGACACTTTGATTCCATCTAAATCTTTTTTCTATGATTTGGCGGTATGGTTCATTGGAACAAAAAAAGGCCCGGCTGGGTACTGACCAGACCAGGCTGTGAAAATAAAAAAAACGGCCTTTTGTAATTTTGTAAAGAGATATTCTTTATTTTTTTCTATTTTGATTCGAGATATCTCTTTCGAGGCCATTCTTTATTTTCATTTTCAATTTTATAGAAAGAAAAAATGGAATTGCTGATAAAAGTTGTATCCATCTGTATAATACAATACAAAATACAATAAAAAAATATATAAGCTATATAATAAAGTTAAAGTAAAGAAGGGCCTTTTTTCAATTAGGAGAGATGGCTGAGTGGATTAAAGCGTCGGATTGCTAATCCGTTGTACGAGCTATTCGTACCGAGGGTTCGAATCCCTCTCTTTCCGTTTCCGTCGCTGACTGGGTATCTTTCAAATTCGAATTTAGCGAACCCTTTTGCTTTTTTTTATTTGACTAGTTAAAGATGTAGAATAGATAAAATCAAATCCTAAAAACATTTCTAAGAATAAAGTAAAGAAAAATTTCTTATTTTTTAGTCTTCACGTCCAGGATTACGCCCTGGATCATTAGATAGGAACCCGAAGATGAAGAGAGAAACAAAGAATATAACTACGGTGTAAACAAAGAGTTTGAGAGTAAGCATTACACAATCTCCAATTTTTTTGGGGGGGGGAAAAAGAGAATAGATTCTCTATTTTTATACTACATATCCTATTTTGACACCAAGAAATGAAACGGTTTTTCAATTTTTCAAATTGATAGAAATACAAAAGGGTTTTTATTTTTCGAAATTAACACAATTCGACTTCGATATTGTGGCGGACTCTAATAGGGTCTTTCAGTGAAAAAAAGGGTCAGAATCGTGAAATGGGGAAATCTAAATTTATCGTGTCTGCCCAAGAATTTTACTGTTTTACTTGAGGGTTCATTCAAATTAGAAGACTCATCTGGTCTTATCAATTGTTAGAATTTTTTTTTTCTCGAGCTTGAATAAATCATGAATTTTTCTCGGACACTATTAAAGATCTTATCGAAAACTTACAGCAGCTTGCCAAACAAAGGCTAAGAGAAAAAAGAGAAGAGGTATTACTGGCATAACATCTACAATTGGATTCAAAAAAGCGTACGCCTCGGGTAATTTGCCGAATAAAAAACTACTCGAATAAAGGGCAGAATTAAGAAAGATATAGATCAAACTAAAGGTATTAAGCATAACAAACATTTTGTTCTTGGAGATAATTGTATTTTGATTGAGTTAAAAATATGTTATTGATATAAGCTAAAAATGACGAAAAGAAAGTAAGGTAGACAAAAAAAAGACTTCTTTGAACCGAACCAATCAAAACAAAAACCCTTCGATTCTCACAAGAGAATATAAGAAATCATACTTTCATACAATATCTTAATTGAATTCTATGTAATGATCAATAAATGGAGTTTAATTCTGCATCTACTTGTGTCAAAATCTTAAAAAAAAGAATCTAATTTATTCCATAGAGATTTGGCCGGGAATTGACGAACAACCAATATTAGTGTTTATTAGTATCGAATAGAAAAGAAATTCAAATGGGGCGTGGCCAAGCGGTAAGGCAACGGGTTTTGGTCCCGCTATTCGGAGGTTCGAATCCTTCCGTCCCAGAGCGACCTCTTATATATATCCGAATATCAGACTCCAAATTACTTTTTTGAGCAACCTCTCTTTCAGAGTATAATTTTTTTAAGAGTCTAATTTTTGATTTCATTTCTTGAAATCGAAACAAGAGGGTATTCGTGGTACTGTTTGAATTCAATCATTCAATCAATGGAATTAAGTTTCTAAGACCGGTTTAGGGTAAAAGAACAATTATAGTAAAGAATGACGTAATCTGGACCCTTTTGGCTTTTTATCTATACAAAAGAGTCTAGCATCCCGTATCAAATAGGATCCTATTTTTATTTATGATTAATCGTCCCCCAGAATGAATTGGGAGTGGGGTCCATACGAGTTAGTGAGCGATGTAAGATCTCATAATCAATCGAGTTTCATATGGATGAATTTTCTTTGGGCTGGAGGTATTTGATGTTTGGTTCTAATTAATAATTGGAAATGGATTTAATAATAATTAATAATTGAGACGGGGTCCATTCATATATCTTCATCCTCTTATTTACTTTATTACTTTATTTTCTTTTTATTTTTATTCGTGTTCTTTTTTGTTTTATTTAGAAATAAAAAGAAATATTGCATGAATGCAATAAAATTAAAATAGAGGGTGAAATTAAATTCTTACTGAGGCTTCTTCCTCATAAATTAACTAACTATTCCTTTCATATCGAAGGAAAAAGAAAAAGGACTGGGTATTGACCGAAGCAATGACTATTCATGATTCCATAATTGAATCAATTACATACCGGTTCCGGTTCAAAACTAGAAAAATGTTATGGTAAAACTTCGTTTGAAACGATGTGGTAGAAAGCAACGTGCGACTTGAAGGACACGATCCGCTGTGGATTTTTTTTTCATCCGCCATTTTAGATTGTAGATTATCTAGAAATGAATGGGCTCTTGGCTCGACATACTTTGTTCTGTTCTACTAGAATTCTCGTTTTTTGTTGGGGTGTAGTGTAAATAGGACATGATGGAGCTTGAGTAGAAAGTATTTGTTCATTTCGCAGGGGCAAGGATCTAGGGTTAATACCAATCAATAAGTTGTAACAAACTTCGTAAGTATATTTTCGATATATAAATTGAAAGAATCCGATTCGAGCAATTTTGAAATCCAAAACGACAATTTGTTGGAATTGGTAAAACTCTTTCGATGAAAAGTGTATCATGCAGGAATCAATTGTTCGTATGATTCTTTGATAGAAAGAAATCGCAAAAAGGGGTGTGTTGCCGCCATTTTTGAAAACGAAAGATCACCGAAGTAATGTCTAAACCCAATGATTCAAGACAAAGATAAAAAGGATCCTGGAACAAGGAAATACCGTTTTCAATTGTCTCAACAATTAGATCAGAATGGGAATTAAGAATCAAAAAATCGATTCGAAACGAGACAAACAAAAAAGGGGTTAGAGACCACTCAAAAAAAGAAATCCCTAAAGATTTTCTTTTGGGCTATTTAAAAGTTATCCAACTTGAGTTATGAGAGTACGAATGCTTTTTTTTTTTCGAAAAAGAAGGACTTAAATCACACAATTTCTAATCATTTTTTCTCGAGCCGTACGAGGAGAAAACTTCTTATACGTTTCTAGGGGGGGTATTGTTCATCTACATCTATCCCAATGAGCTGTTTATCGAATCGTTGCAATCGATGCTCGATCCCGAAGAGAGGGAAGAGATCTTCGGAAAGTGGGTTTTTATGATCCCATAAATAATCAAACCCATTTAAATCTTCCTGCGATTTTAGATTTCCTTGACAGGGGCGCTCAACCTACAGGAACGGTTCATGATATTTCAAAGAAGGCTGGGATTTTTAAGGAACTTCATCTTAATTAAACGAAATTTCATCGAGGATATAGAATAAAAAAAGAGGGTGTGGATGACTCCTATATAGTTTTGTATAACTTTTTCTTTACTACTCCCCCCTTTTTTGTTCTATTCATACCTATTTTTTATTCCTATTTAATATTGCTCCCATAAAGTATCATGTTCTGGAAGTATAAGGACAAAAAAAATAAGCAGAAGAACAAAAATCAATTTTATTGCTAGAATTTTATTGATATAAGATGCATATAAAAAAGATCAAATGAATACAACGAACTAATTGGGTCGAGAAATCGAAAATTTACATTACTCGCAATCGAAACCGGGCGTTTTATAGTTTGTCGTTGTAAATCTATTAACAAATCACAAAACAAGGGATTCAACTTGTTTATTTTACTTATATTGATTGATTGAATCAATGTCAACCCGAGATTTCTTTTTTTTTATTCTTTCAGCTATAGCTACGTATCCATTTGGATTTATGTATAGT
>Ga0153989_1000110_pt1 | contig 20071 bp, 16 predicted proteins | sample TSNC073MetaG_FD_104701 | JGI IMG/M metagenome (GOLD analysis project Ga0153989, IMG submission 104701) | Attine ant fungus gardens microbial communities from North Carolina, USA - TSNC073 MetaG | ecosystem: Host-associated > Fungi > Mycelium > Unclassified | place: USA: North Carolina, Jones... | reverse complement strand
CACCTCGTCGGGCTCGGGCACCGGCACATCGCGCACCTGACCGGCGCCGGTGGTTCGGCAGCAGCGCGGCGCGTGTCGACCGTCGCTCGGATGACGTCGTCCGGCGTCGAGCCCCTGGTCCTCGGGGACGGGCCGACGTCCGAGCAGACCGGGTTCGACGCCGCGCGGGCAGCACTGGCCCAGAACCCGCGCCTGACCGCGCTGTTCGCGGCGAACGACGTGATGGCGATGGGAGCGATCGCCGCTGCCCGACAGGCTGGGCTGCGCGTGCCGGAGGACCTGTCGGTCATCGGTCACGACGAGACCCCGCTCGCGGCGTCGCCCCTGCTGCAGCTCACGACGGTCGACCCGCACAACGACGAGGTCGGACGGCTCGCGGCCGCCCGGCTGATCACGCTCATCGGGGACTCGTCGCGCCCGGCACCGACTCGTGACCTCGTGACGCCCACCCTGGTCGTCCGCAGCACCACCGCTCCCCCGCGGATCTAGCACCCCAGCGATCGAGTGCGCAGAAACGGGGATCCTCGCCCGCCGGACATCCCCGTTTCCGCGCACTCGATCCCACCGACACCCACCGGCGCCGGCCCCCGCCCGGTCAGCGCGGCAAGGACATCGAGTTCAGGGACCACATCGCGACACCGTGCAGCCCGAGCTCCCGCGCGAGCGCCGTCCGCACGCGGTACGACCGGGCGTCCGACCAGTGCAGCTCCCGTCCGTCGTCGAGCACCGCCGACCACTCCCCGTCGCGGTCCGACCAAACTGCAGCGTCCCCCGCGAGACGCCGTGCTGCTCCCGGCCCCAGCGGCGCGTCACCCGCACCGGGACCCCAGGCGTACCCGTACGACGCGATGCCGAGGTCGATCCGGTCCGCGCGGAGCCCCTGCGCCTCGGCAGCGTGCACCACCCGGGTCGCCCAGGGCAGCGCCCCCACCGTGCCGGGCCCGCTCCACGGACCGTGCTGGTCGTACGTCATGAGCACGAACCGGTCCACGTGCTCCGAGAGTCCGCGCAGGTCGTACCCGGTCGCCCGGAACCCGGCCGCCGACGTCGATGCCATCACCGCCATCGAGACCCGTGCGTCGTCACCGAGCCGATCGTGCACGGCGTCCCGGACCGCGGCGGCGAACGCGACGAGCCCCGCTCGGTCCCGGGCCCGCAGCGACTCGAGGTCGATCTGCACGCCCCGCATCCCGGCGTCGTCGGCGGCGCGGGCGACCTGGCGGGCGACACGACCGCGGTTCTCCGCGGAGGACAGCAGCGCCGTGCCGGCCTGCGGCGAGAAGTCACCGATCGTCGACGAGTAGTTGCTCACGAGGAGCTCGGCCGAACCACCCGCGGCCGACGCCAGTCCGGCCAGTCCTGCTGGTGCCTCGTTCAGGCGGGAGCCGTCGTCCGCGACCGTGACACCGTCGATCCCGATCGTCGTCGCGAGCGGGACGGCATCGGTGACACGGTCCACCGCGGTCCCGCCGGGTTCGACGTACGCCTCGACCTCGAGCCCCGAACCGGACGCGCACCCGGCGAGCACCAGCCCCGACACGAGGACGGCCACCACGACACCCGCACGACGAACCACCCGGTCACGGTAGCGGGTCAGACGCGCTCGTACTCCAGGCGCTCGACCGCCGTCGCGAGCTCGTCGAGTTCCGGCACGCCGTGCGCCTCGGCCAGCGCTGCCTCGAGCGCGGCGGCGTGGATCGGCGCCGCACGATCGAAGAGCGCGGAGCCAGCATGGGTCAGCTCCGTGTAGAGCCCGCGACGGTCGTCCGCACAGAGCACCCGGGTCAGCAGCGCACGTTCCTCGAGCCGGTTCACGAGCCGCGTCGTCGCACTCGGGCTGAGCGCCGCGGCACGCGCGAGCTGCTGCATCCGCATGTGGAAGCCGTCCTGTCGCCGGAGTGCATCGAGCACCGTGAACTCCACGACGGACAGGTCGACCTCGCGCAGTGCCTGCTCGAGGTGCGACTCGATCAGGCTGTGCAGCGCGCCGAGGGTGCGCCAACCGTGTGCGCGGACCGCGATCGCCGTGTCGTCGATGCTCATGAGGACCTCCTGAAGTCATTGCGCACGCGGATAGTTGCTTGCGCACACACCTAGCGTGTGCAACTATTTATCCCGCGCTTGCAACTACCAGCGTACGCGGCATGCCCGCGGCGGACAACAGGAGAGGACCACGCATGCCTGCTGGACTCATCGCACTCGCGCTCGGCGGCTTCGGCATCGGACTGACCGAGTTCGTCATCACCGGACTGCTGCCGGAGGTCGCGGCGGACTTCGGCGTCTCCGAGACCACGGCCGGCTGGCTCGTCACGGGCTACGCGCTCGCGGTCATCGTCGGCGCGCTCGGCCTGACCGCCGCCACCACGAGACTCCCGCGGAAGCCCGTGCTCATCGGACTCCTCGTGCTGTTCGTCATCGGCAACACCCTGTCGGCGCTCGCACCGACGTACGGCGTGATGATGACCGGCCGTGTCGTCGCCGCGCTCTGCCACGGTGCGTTCTTCGGCATCGGCTCCGTCGTCGCGTCGAACATGGTCGCACGCGAGAAGCGGGCCTCCGCCGTCGCACTCATGTTCACCGGGCTCACCGCGTCGAACGTGCTCGGCGTCCCCTTCGGTACGTTCCTCGGTCAGGCGATGGGCTGGCGTGCCACCTTCTGGGCGATCGCCGCGATCGGCGTCGTCGCCCTCGTCGGAGTCGCCCTGCTCGTGCCCGCCACGAAGGAGGACGCGGCGCCGTCACTCGTCCGCGAACTCGGCGCGTTCCGCTCCGGCCAGGTGTGGCTGTCCCTCGGTGTCACCGTGCTCGGGTACGGCGGCATGTTCGGCGCCTTCACCTACATCGCGTACACGCTCACCGCCGTCTCGGGCTTCGCCTCGGCCGCGGTCCCGTGGCTGCTCGTCGTCTTCGGTCTGGGTCTGTTCGTCGGCAACTGGGCCGGCGGCCGCCTCGCCGCGAAGTCGATCGACCGGACACTCCTCGTCGTGCTCGCGAGCCTGACGGTCGTCCTCGCGCTCTTCGCCGTCGTTGCCACGAACCCCGTGCTCACCGTCGTGGCCCTCGTGCTCATGGGTGCGTTCGGCTTCGCCACCGTGCCGGCACTGCAGACCCGCGTGATGCACTACGCGGACCACGCCCCGACCCTGGCGAGCGGCGCGAACATCGCCGCCTTCAACCTCGGCAACGCGTTCGGTGCCTGGATCGGTGGACTGACGATCGCCGCCGGTCTCGGCTACACCTCGCCCATCTGGGCTGGCGCCGCCATCACCCTGGCCGGGCTCGCGCTCGTGGCCGTCGCCGCCGGCGCAGCGCGCCGCGGCGGAGCCGCACGCCCCGTGCGGACCGGGAGCATCCGCACCGTCGGCTGAACCGCGACCAGGTGACGGACTGGAGGCTCGGTGCACGCCCGCACCGAGCCTCCAGTCCGTCTGCCGTTCACGGGAACGACGCCCAGCCGACGCGACTACCGTCACCGACAGGTGACCCAGGACCCCGGCCGCCGGATCGATCCACAGCCGACCGGAAGCCATCATGCATCCACCGCTCACCACAACCGCCCTCCTCGACAGGGCGTCCCCGACGACGCGCGGGAACGGGCAGTGTCGATGACTGCGCGAGAAGGCATCCTCTGGACCGAGACGCACGCGGGCCACTGGGAGGGATGCTCCGGGTCGACGCTCATGGGTGTCGTCTCCTGGCACGACGGGTACGCGGTCCGGTCCGCCGGCGGCGAGGTCCACGGGCAGCACAGCACACTCGACAGCGCGAAGGCGCAGCTCGAGGGTTGGATGCGCTGGCTCGACTCCACCGACGCGGCCTGAACGCACCCGGACAGCGAAGAAGCCCCGCCGATCGGCGGGGCTTCTGTCCGTGTGCGGGTAGTTAACGCTTCTCCCGCGAGGCCCGTACTTGCGCGGATCGAGCCGGTGCCCGGGAACCCATATGGCACAGCAAGCACGTGACGTTTGGCACAGCTCCCGCCGTGTCGAGCGGGCGGTCCCGTCGAACACCGGCATCCGTATCCTTGGCTCGCGCGTGGAACCTCCAGCGACATGAAGTTACCCGCTTACGATCGACGAACGGGCGGTGCGCTTCCCCGACGCCTTCCTCCGGCTCGCCATCGCTCCAGCAGGCGCAGCTAGTACCTGCGCACGGATACGCCGGAGAAGTGGAGGGCAGTGGGTGATCTGTCGTCCTTTCTCTGATCGGGCGTCGCAATACCGATTCCTCCACGACATCAGACCGAGACCGTCGACCACCGTTAAGCGCAACACCGCCAGGCGAGGCTGAGGACGGCGACTCGCGCGGTCCAACTGAAGCAGAGGGCGTCGCGAACGATTGTCGGGTCGCTCCCACCAAATCCGGCGCTGAACTCACCCCAGAATCCACTGCAGAAGCTAGTGTTGTCGCGAACCACTCGAACGGCGGAAGGCAACCCTTGACCAGTGACCCCAGCGTCACCTCTGAACGCAGAAAAACGAGCCACCCGGCGCTGCACTTCCTGCGGGACATCGCTATAATCTTCTTAGCAGCACTGCTGGTGTCGTTTTTGGTGAAGACTTTCCTCATCAGGTCGTTCTACATCCCTTCCGGCTCAATGCAGAACACCTTGCAGATCAACGACCGCATCATTGTCAATGAACTTGTTCCGTCCGTAGTCCCGCTGAAGCACGGGGACGTGATCGTGTTCAAGGACCCGGGTGGGTGGCTCACGGCAGATGATGCTCACGTCCCCGAGCCAGTTACGCCTGCCGGAGCGGTCGTAAACTGGCTGAAGAACACAGTGGGTCTCGGTGGAACGGATGAGAACGACCACCTCGTCAAGCGCGTCATCGGACTGCCGGGCGATCATGTAACTTGCTGCAACGCTTTAGGACAGCTGAGCGTCAATGGGGTCCCCCTCGAGGAGCCCTACATATTCGTTGGCGATGGCGACAAGGTGGCATCGGAGCAGACTTTCGACGTCACAGTTCCAAAGAACGATGTCTGGGTCATGGGAGACCATCGCAACGAATCAGCCGACTCTCGATTCCATCTCGACTCGCCCACTAAGGGCTTCGTGCCGTACTCGGATGTCGTGGGACGTGCGGTCGTTATCTCGTGGCCCCTCTCGCGATGGTCGATCCTGTCGGACTACCCTGCCGTCTATGCTGGAACGGAGCGGAAATCATCCGGAAAGTAGCTCGTAGCGTGTTGGCTGCCGGCGCCGGCGTCGCCGTGCTCGCCTCCCTAGTCGCCTGTAGCTCCGGGGACGACGCAGCCCTTCACAGGCTCAGCAGCGCAGCCGACGCGCCAACGTCGTCCTACACCCCGTTCGACCGCGTAACAGGGGAAGCGCAGGTCGTGGACTGCTTGCAACGCGACGGAATCGATGCGAGCTTCGACGAAACTGGCGGAGTTCAGATGGCAGGCGCGAGTTCGCAAGACGCCGCTCAGAAGGCGCTAGGAGAATGCGAAGCCAAGGCCGGATTCCCAACGCTCCAAGACATCGATGATGACGAGCTTGCCTACCTGTATCGCGAGACAGTTAAGGAGCGAAACTGTCTCATACGGCACGGTCAAAAACTAACGTCGATGCCTTCCTGGTCGGAGTTCAAGGGTTCGTACCTGAACGATCCGTATGTCCCATACGCAGAGTTGCGCAATCTCGCGCCGAGCAAGCTGATGGCGCTCGAGAAGGTCTGCCCCCAGCCAGATCTGTGAAAACGATAGCGCCCTCTCTTAACAAAAGAGAGGGCGCTATCTGCTCAAATCGTTACGAGCAGAATGCCAGTCCGCTGCCGATCTTGTCAGCCATGTAGCCGGACGAACTCACATTCGTTGCGTTGAATACGTGCGTCTGGTACGAGAACGTGCTGTTGCTGAAGCCGTAGTAGATCCTCGACTTGCCGACCGGCGTGACGAAGAATTGCGCCTGATCGCCAGGAAGGGACGATACCTGCGCCTGGATCCCAACCTTGGACGAGCCGCAGTTGTGCGCGCCGAGTTGCTTCGTGGATTCAGCACTCGCGGACGATGCGACGGCGATGCTGCCGAAAATCGTAGCCGCTGCGACAGCCGCGATGGCGATTCGATTGATCTTCAATGAGTTCCCCTTTTCTACGGAAGATTCCTCGACAACGCTATCGGCTGCCGAGCACAAAAGTAACTGAAGAAGAGCACAGACTTCAGGCTGGAGTCGGTTGGGTTGGCGCGTACGTTTACGCGATGGTCGCGACCGCCAGGTCATTGTTCACTTCCTACCCGATGGCCGTCGACTTGCCGTGTATCCGCGAAGGACCCTCCTGAAACGGGTGCTCTCGATACGGTGGACGCGCGCAAAGCGTAGAACCCCCGGAGCGACCGCCGGCGGGGGTTCAGAACGGTGAGGTGCGCTGGAGCCGGTCCCGTCGATACCGCGAACCGGATTGAAGCGGACGTCGAGCTGCTGGCGGTTTGCCGATTCGCCAGCGTGGCGTCCACTTGCGGCGGCGCCGGTTCTCGAGTGTTGAATCGTTGAATCGAGGGCACCGCGGACGAGCCCTCACCGGCCTCACCACGTATCAGTCACTGCGCCCGGGGGCTGACGTCGACCCAATCCATGGAGCGATCAGACGTCCGAACGTCTCACGCACCGAGTCGGTGGCTGACGGCAGTATCGGCCCTGCTGATCACACGAAGAACGGAGCTGGTGTTCGATGTCTACCACCTGGAGCGAATGGTGGGTGCTCATACTCGCGGCGAACGGCGCGGTCGCATGGTTGCTGAGCCTTGCGCTCGTGTTCGTTGCAACAGCCGGCCCAGTCGACGATGTCGCCGAGCTGTCCGGTCTCGAGCGGTGTGTTCGGCGTTGGTCGCGGATTCGAGGGTCCGCGTTCGCCCCCGACAGGGCCCCGCTTCCCGCAGGCGCGATCACGATGCGCTTCGTTGTTGCGCATCGTCCGCTCGCGCACGACATGTGGCGAGCCAACCGCGGCGCGTTCCTTCCAGCCCGCGCGCTCAGTCTGATCGCCCTTACACTCGGCTGCGGGCAGCTTCTGCTGGTCTGCCTTGCGTGGACCCCAGGTCTTGACGGCGCTGGTGGGGCGTTCGTCGGACTTGCGATCCTCGGCCTCGACCTTCTTCTTGGCATCGCTGCGTTGATGTCCGAGAACCGTCGCTGGCGTCGGCGAGCCCCGTTCGAGACGCAGCTAGCCCTCGCGACGCTGGTCGCATTGACGCGTCCGAAGAAGTCCCTGTCCTGGTCGGAGGCTCGGTCGCGGCTCGCCCGGATCGAACGAGTGCTGGCAAATCGATTCTCTCGCACGGCAGATCGACCGGTGGCTCACGAAGCTCGAGACTCGCTCTGGTGGTCCCGTGTCTCAACATGGGGTGCGAGACTGGCTGCGCTGGATGTCGAGGTCCGAAACCCTGGCGGGGACTTCGGACCGCTCGTGGCCGACCAGGTCGAAGCGGCACACCGAGCTATCCTGCCGGCCCACCCCCTGCGAACACGACGGCCGCCGACCGCGATTCGCCGCGTCGCCCGCCTGGACCCGCAGGAGCGGGCAGGGTGGCTACTCATCGCGACCGTCGGTACCGCAGTACTGATCTTCGCCGCTCTAGCCGGGATCGACTTCATGAGAAGCGCGCACACGCCTCTTCCCTCGCTGACTGAAGTCAGATCCTGGGCACCCGCAGTGGGCGCGATGATGACGGCGCTGAGCGTCGTCATCGGCGCGATCGCCTGGGGCGTTCGACGGCTGACGGCCAACTGACAGCGAACGCCGATCGCCTAGTACCCGTGAACCTTCGACGGATCCAGCTTCGGAACCTCTCTTGCTATCGGGCGTCGAGTGCAGTTGCCACGCAGGCACTCCGGCGCCATCGAACGCCTGCTCCACTGGATTCCTGGTTCATGCGGCGTAGCCCTCCTAGTCCGCGGTGGCTCCGTCGTCCTCGGCGGTGGTCTGGAGGTCTGTCTGCTCACTCCAGAACATGTCGCCCTCGGTCACCGCTGCGAGGCCGAGATTGGCTCGAGCGGCCGAGGTGAAGGCGAATATCAGATCCCGCTTCATCGCGTAGTCCAAGTGCACCGGGCTGCTGCGGCGTGGACTGTTCGATGAAACTCTCTTGTCGTATTGCCGCGCAGTGCGCAGCACCTCCACGTCACCGAGCATCTGGATTGCGGAGATCGCCTCCCATGTCCGCGCTCGTCGCTCATCGATCACGTCACTCGCCTCGGCGATCCGACCGTCCAGGGCGCGCAGCCGTGCAAGTTCCTCTGACGAGTCCTTCTTGCCTACCGTCGCCCCACGCTCTCGCTTCAGTCTCGCGTAAGCCGCGTACGCATCCGAGCGTTCGCTCTCGCGCACCAGGAAGTCCCGAAAGACGCGTTTTCTGAACTCACGATCTCGGCTCATCTCGTGCTCTCGGCGGTCATGCTCAAAGCCTCGGTCGGCTCGAAGAAGGGTCGCCGCGTTGTTTCGCGTGGTCAGCCATAGACCGAGCACCCCAATCCCGCCGGCGATGAGCGCAGCGGTGACAGCAGGTGGGAAGGAGTCGACCTGCGACGCGTTCGCAGTGCCGACGGCCGTCGCCGCGGTCGGAACACCCTTGCGCATCGACGAGACGAACCAAGCTGAGGCGACCAGCACGACAACACAATTGAGCTTCGTCACCGCGAACCATCCAAGAGTTCGAGCGAACTCGGACTGCCTGGATTCGCCGTCCCCTGTCAGTTTGCCCCGCGATGCAAGGAAGCTCGCCCCCGAGGAGAGGACGAACTCGACGGCGGTGATGGCAGTGAAGGCGGTCGTGACCGCTAGGAGCCAGAAGTGAATATCTCGATCAACGCGCGCCGTTCCAGCCCACCAGGAGGCTCCCAGCACCAGGGCAGCCGTGAAGATGGTTAGGCACATCCCGACCAGCACGCCGGCGCGTCGCTGGCGCTTGGGTTGCAAGCCGCTGTTGGCGGTCATAGCGTGATACTCCCGGTGGTGAGTTCGGCGGACTGGTGGGGGTCTCGGTTCAATAGTCCGAGAGGCGTGCCGGCGAAGCCCTCCACGGGCCGAACCGACATCCGGTCAGGTGCGGGCGTAGATCTCTCGCTGGGCGTGTGGGTTGCCGTGGATCTCCCGAACCACGAACGTTAGGCGCTCAACGTCGAATCACCACGGGAGAACCTGAGATCACCCGATGGCGAGGATCTCGCTCGCCGCGCTCGGGATCACGAAGTGCGTTGTCTTCACACCCGATTCGTAATGCGAGCTGAGCAACGGCGGAAGCCCCTCGGGGAGCACGCCTTCAGCTTGCAGCTCCCGGGTGATCCTCCGAACCGGGCGCGTGAAACTCGTTAGGAGCCGATTACCCTCACGCCCATCGAGTTCGTACACGCGCTGCCTAGAGATTCGGCCGCCTGCTGCCGCGGCTTCGCGGATCACCGCCGCTTGCACCGCGCCCTCCTGATCGAGACGATCCAGGACAGCGAGGACATTGTCGCCGTCCCACGCCGCAATGGAGTCGCGAACGCGCTCGACGTCCTCCACCGAAGAGCGTCGAACCTGGACTTTCAGAACGGGGGCCCGGTCTAGGAAGTCGGCCGGCTCAAGGAAGTGCACGCGGCGGGAGGTCTCGGAGCGAAACTCGTCGAGCAGCTCGCGCCGAGGTCCGACGTTCACCTCTCGTGCTTTCTCCCACCAGTCCTCCTTCGTGTCCGAGGTCACCAAGATGAGGTCGAGGCCTGCTGCCGCTGACTGGTCCATGAGCTGGCGCCACACGAGGTAGTCGCCCGCGGCCTCCTCCTCGGAGTCACCACCGAGCTTGTCGTCGTCGCGGTAGCCGGGTGGTTCCTCGGCCACCACGCGGCGGTTGCCTTCGACGACGGCCTCATTCCACCGGTCCTCCGGCAGAGCAACGCCGACACGTCCCTCGAGGATCCGCTCCAAACGTTGCAGAACGGGATCGTTCGCAGTTGGCGTGCCCGCCTGCACCCGGAGCGCACCGTTGGACTGGGTCTGTGTGGCCAAGTCGGCGTAGAAGCTAGCGACACGTTCCAGCAGACCATCGCGAAATTCAGCGTCCAGTGCGAGGCTCTTCGCCCAACGCGTGACCGCGTCCCGGGACGACACCGCATTTTTCGCCAGTGCGGCACTCAGGTCGCGATTCGCCGCGAGCGGACTCCCCAGGACGGACTGTCGGTTCCGCCAGAACTCGCGAAGCACCTGATTCGGGACGAACAATCGATCGCCCAGCTGCTCGAGTAGGCGCAGTAAGTCATTGACAGTCGCCTCGTTATAGCGGTAGAGGCTAAGGAGCACATTGGTGTCCACTGCCACTATTCCGCCGATCAGCACTTCGTCGACCTCCTCGCGCGTGACAACTCGGTACGACTCGAAGCCGGTGTAAAGACCGTTCGACATGAACCTCCCCCTCCAATTCGCCCTATCGGCCGCGTACATCCGATCGTAAGGCGCAGGAGCGCGGGCTGATCCGTCGCGAATTCCGATCACGCGGTGGGCTCGAAGCTCGTACAGCTCCGCCCTCGTCTCGTCGAGCCTCCTGCGTTCCGACTGCAGGAGGTCGCCACCCGACACCCCTTCGAAGGCGGTCCGCGCCGAAGGCGCAGCGCCTCGTCGAAGTGCCCCGGCGCTCCGGCGGGATCGTCCGCGAAGCGCTCTCGGCTGGTGCTCGCAACACGCCTGAATCGGAGCGCGTCTACCTGGTTCGGATCGACCGCTAGTCGATATCCGGACGGCTCGGTCTGCACCACCGACCGCGCGGATCGAGATCCGGTCCCCCTCGCAGGCCGCCCGCGAGAGGCCGACTGGGGAAAGACCTCATGGGCAATGCCGCTCCGCTCGACTCGACGCATCGCGCCAGACGCGCAAAGCCGCTCCGCCACGCCGACGGACAGACGGGTCACAGCCGCCGGCTGGCCCAGGCAATCGGCGCAAACCTGCGGCGTGGACCAGACGTCGAACCGCCAGCTCGGGGGCTGTGTCCCGCGACCGATTGCCGAGCATCACCTTCCGGGTCACGGGACTTGTCGCCCAGGACTCAGCAGTCACTCGTCCGTCCTCATCGCCGGTGATCATCACACTCCTCAGCCGCAAGGTGGGCGGTGATCGCCCTCCGCGCAGATCATGCGCGGAGAGAGCATTGCCAGACAACGTGCCGCTGCGATCAGGGCCGTCTCGTCGCGCGGCGCCGCCCCCTCAGTCCGGTCGGCGGCGATCGAAGCGACCGCGAGAGTCGCAGTCCGTCCGCAGGTCTGCTTGCCCTTCGTGCGATCAGGGCAGATCGCAGCCAGCTCAGTGGGATCGCTTCGCGCGAAGGATCCACTCAACGAATCGTTCACGGGGACCGCCGGCTGTAAGCCCAGAGGGTTAGTGCGAGAACCAGCAGATCGCAGCCCAGGAGGAGTCCGGCCGGTGGGAGCGCCTCGGCCCAGGGAGGTGTTCGTCCAGCGCTCGACAGCGCCGCTAGCACGAGGAGGAACGGGGACTTGGGGACGGCGATCAACGCGATGGTGAGACCGGCTGCGATGGTCCACGAGAACCCAGGGCGTGGGATCAGCGGCCGGGCGCACACCTGGCCCAACGCGACTCCGGACAGCGCGCCGAGGCCATTGATGAGGAGCAGTCCGGTCAGAGACGTCACGAGTCCTCCCGAAGCTCCGTGTGCGGGGTCAGTCGCGATCGCGGCTCCCACGCTGAGAGCGGCGAGCACGCAGGAACATGCGAAGGACGTCAGCAGTGTGGCGACGCGGGTCCGAACGATGCTCCCGTGGCTGGTGCCGACGATGGCGATCTGGCTGATGTCGTCCACTTGAAGCGCGGAGATCGTCACCCAGGTCGTGGCGGGGAGCAGGAGCAGTGCCGTGATGGAGCCAGTTCCGAGCGCGTCACCTCCTGCGGAGTAGGAGACGCCGCTCGCAAGAGCGAACAGAACGATTGGAGGCACCCAGCGTTGCGATACCAAGCATCTGGCCAGGACGTACCGTGCGAGGGCCGTCACCGTCTTCCTCCAGGCGGCGAGTTTGGTCCGACGGCTCGCACCGACCAGCCTTCGTCGAGCGCCATTCGCAAGAAGTCGTCCACGCGCGCAGCCTCCACGGTGAACAGGACATCGCCCTGGCGCTCATCCCCCTCCCAACCTTGCGATCCGTTCGCCACGGACTTCGTCAGTCGATCCAGCGAAGTGCGATCAGACGGACGGAGGGCGATGAGGATCGCCTCCGCGGGACCTGAGGTGACTTCCAACAGGCGCGCGTCCTGCAGTCGGTAGCTCACGTCGGGTCGGACCGTTCTCGTCAGTTCGTGTTCGGTGAGGATGACCGCCGTGCCCGCTCCCAGGGCCCGCTCGATCATCGTGTTGAGGACCACCGTGGTGCCGTCGTCTAGACCGGTGTTTGGTTCGTCCAGGAAGCACACGGCCACCGGACACAGGAAGGCCTGCGCTATCGCCATCTTCTGAGCGTTGCCTTTCGACAGCTCGTTCAGCATGGACGAGCGCGGGTCCTCTACCCCAAGCTCGTCGAGGAGGGCGAGCGCGCGCGGCTCCGCGTGCGCTCGACGCAGCCCTCGCAGCCTGCCCATGTGGACGAGGTACCCCAAGGGCGTCATGTGGTCAGGGGGAACGAACCTCTCCGGGACGATCGCCTTCGGAGCGGTGGTTGCGCGGAGAACGCCAGTCGAGGCTCGAGAGGTTCCGCTCAGCACGCGCATCAGGGTGGACTTCCCGGAACCGTTGCCGCCAGAGATCGCAACCACCTGCCCCGGAAAAACCTCGAGGTCCAGCTCAGCGAACACATCGCGTCCACCGAGGCGCTTCCCGAGCTTGACCGCTTCGAGAACGGGTCCGTGGCTCACTGCGAACTCCCTCCGACTCGGCGAGCCCGGACCGTTCCAAACCCGGGGATGTCCGGCACGGATTCTGGATCCGCGGCACTGAGCAAACCGTAGCCGACCCCGGCGATGCCGGTCATCAGGTCGCTTGGGCTGAGCCCCGAGGGGGCGCCAAGGGCGTGTCCGTGCCGGGTCGCCGACCGTTGCACCTCCGCGAGGAGCCGCTCTCGCGCCGAACGCAGCGCAGAGTCCGGGGGCAGCTGGCGCAGGAGGTTGTCGAGGATCATCAGATTGCCGAGGGCTCCATGGCAGAGCGACAGGTCATCGAGCCGGTTGATGCCGTTCGCGCCCTCGATACGTGGGGCGATGATGGCACGTATTCCGCGTTGCGCGTCCAGGAAGGTCTGCGGCGTCCGGTACTCCTTTGGAACGCTCGCCCGAGCGAGGGCGATCCCTGGAGCGCCGTGGCACCAAGCCGTGAGGTTGCTCCCTCCCGCGGTACGGAGGTCGGGCCAATTGACGCTCGTCTCGTCGAAGAGGTTGCTTTCCCACCGCATGGCATCCATTGCGATCGGGTCGGTGCGAAGCGGGTCGAGCGCTGACGTCGCCCGCATCAGCGCGAGCGCGATGCCCGCGTTCCCATGGGAGAAGCCAGTCATCCCTTCGCGTGGGCCCGTGGCCGTGATCCAGGTTGTGCCACTGCTCATAGTGCGCGCAGTCCGGTGGAGCTTCGCTATTCCTTCGCGCAAGAGCGAGTCCACGGTCGTCCTCGTGCTTCCGTCGACCTGAATGGACGTCAAGACCATGAGGGTGCCGGCTGCACCTCCGATCACGTCGAAATTCTCGTCCGCAGCGAGGAGGGTGCCTAGGGATGAAGCGGCGCGCGCGACCTCTGCCTGCAGTGGCGAAGCGTCGCCCGTCAGCTCCGCCCAGCTGTGTGCGAGCGCGATCCTGGCTTCCCAAGCACCGGTGAGGCCGAGACCGTGGCCTTCGCTTTCCGGCTCGGTTGAGAGGATCGCCTCGGCGGGGCCACGGAAGCGACGGTCTCCCGAGGCCCTATCGAGTTGGAGCAGGAACAACGCGATCCCCGGTCGACCTGAATACAGGTCGTCGCCAGCGGGTTGAGGCATCCAGTAGGTGCCGCCGTGGAGCGCCCAGGTGAGCCATTGCGGTTGCCCGCGTGTCCACGTCATCGTGGACAGCAGCGTCTCTCCTATGCGCTGAGCCTCCGCAGCGGCCCAGGCTTCGGGCGCGAGGTCTGCGGTGTGGTTCTTCCCGCGCGGCAGAGGCGCCTCGATCCAACGGTCGCTGCCGTGCTCGATCGTCGATCTGATCGCGCCCGAGATGACGGTGCGCTGATACTCGCGGTCGGTCTCGGATAGGTCATCGAGGCGGTCGCAGGGCTTCTCGTGGGGCGCCCTCTCCACTACTCCCGGGATGGTTGAACCGTCGCCGCCACGGAGCGCTGTCGAGCCGAAAGACGACCAGAAGATGGGCACGTCCCCCGCGAGGAGCTGCCGGTATTCGCTGGCGGCAAGTGCCGCGCCGTTCGCGACGTCGTGGTGTCTGCTGAGAACCTTCTCGAGATATCGCGGCCGGGCGCCGTCGTCCACGAGGAAGTCCGGATGGAAGCTATTCCACAGCGCACGGCTGAACATCTCGGTCGCCCCAGTGATGTGCCGCGATTCGACCGCTCGCAGCAGGCCCCGCCATGAGTCGTCAAACGCGAGTTTCCCCCGGCCGGCGCTCAGCACCGAGTACATCCGATCGAAACCATCGAGGATGTCGCCCTCGAATGCACTGGGCGCTTGAGTCATGCCCGCGAATTTTGGGGCATGGTGCGACGCGCCGACCGAGACTCGCCTGCTTCCCACGCGCATCAGATCAGTGTCGGGGTGCAGAAAGAACGGTTCTTCCTGCGCGAAGAGGTCGGCACCGTCGCCGCTCATCCCACTGACGTCGCTTTGCGAGACCGTCCCATCCGTGACGAAGAGCTGCGGAGTCGGCACGATGCCCGTGGCGAGGACGCTATCCGAGGCGAGATCTCGGATGACTGCGGCGCGGTTCGCGGGGGCATGCGTCGCAGCCGCTAGCCGAGAGTGCTGCAGGGTTTCGAGATCCACAACGATGGGATGCGCTCCGGCGGCGATGAGATTGCCGCGGTGGAGGTCCGTGATCGAGAGGGCGTAGCCGAGCGCGATGAGGCCGCCGAGTCGCTGGTAGAACTGTCGAACCTCTTCGATGCTCGCGCACGAGCCGAACGCAGTGGCACGGACCCAGGAGTGACTCCTCTTGTCGCACACTCGCACAGCGCTGAGCGACGGCTCGAACCCGTTTGCGTTGGCCCAGTCGACAGCCGCCGCGAACGCACGCTCTGCCTGGCCCGCGCGGGGCTTGTAGACCAGCCGCTCGATGCCGTCGAGTTGGATGATCGCGACGGTCTTGCCATTCGCGTGGGCGTCTCCTGAGTCCAATTCGAGTTCGGTGGGGAGGAGGCAGACGCCGGCAGGAAACAACGACGCGATCTCGTCCTGGTCCCGACCGAACGCGATGCAGACGGCCGCCACGTGGTCGGCCCAGCGTTGCAAGGCCTTGACGGCCTCGCGCCTGACCTCGGGGTATTTGAACCAAAGGGCCTCTCGCGTCTCACGAACGAGAAGCGAATCGACGAACGAGTCGAAACGCTGTCCAGTCGAATCGCCGGGGAGGTCGCCAGCGGCTCTCGACGCGTGCAGTTCGAGGATGAGGGGCCGGTAGATGATCCTGACAAGCGCACGCAACGGTGGCCTAGCCAACGAAAGCTCTGCCAGTGCCAACGAAGAGCCGTTGGCGCCGGCCGATTCGACCGCGGCAGTGATGTTCCCGCGCGCCTCCTCGATCTCTGGGCCCACCCAGCGGAAGAAACGTGACGCCGGGACGTCCAATGCAAATGTTCTCTCGATGGGTCGGTCCAAGGGATTCGCCTTCCTCGTACGCGGAAGCCGGCGGCGGCGGCCGATACCGGCCGCGGCCGCCGGCGCTAGTTGAGCCGAGTCTCTTTCAGGAGTCGGGCTAGTACGCGCAGCAGGAGTCGGTCTTCTCCAGGCTGAAGAAGCACGGGACCCACGAGTTGAACGCGCCGAGGATCTCCGGGTCGGCGACCTCGAAGTCGCTGATCAGCTCCCCGGCTGGACTCGTGTGCGCCTGCGCGCCCAGTTCGGCGTCGACGTGCGCGCGCACGTCGAGGTCATTCGAGGAACGGGTGAGTTCGAGAGTGGGCATTGTGTTCTCGCTTTCGTTCGAATCGGATCGTTGAACGGCCCGGAGGAACGGAGAACTTGCTGTTTCACCCCCGGCGCCCCCCGCGCCAGGCAGCACTTTACGGTGCAGCACGCGTCCACGCTAGCCCTGGGGGGATTTGGGGACGTCGAACCAGTCCGCTTCGTCCAGGACACCTTGCCGACCTGATCGGCGGCGTTTGAGTCGTCGCTCCGGTCGCTCGCCGACGAGACAGGCCCCCACTGGATTGCTCACGAACGTCGCCCAACGGTGTGAACTGCGGACGGAGCGCCACGATTAGAGCGGCCTTTTCACCTACGCCGACTACAGGGCCTCCCCCGATCATCGCGATCACGTTCAATGCGCCCGCTGTGACGACCCCCAACGAGCATTGAATCGCGCGCTGATTGTGCGATAGTGACACTGAGCACATTCAACCAAGGAGTCCCCGTGGCGCAAAAAGTGACCGTCGTTCTGATCGACGATTTGAACGGCGAGACCATCGAACAGGGTTCGGGCGGGACCGTGCGGTTCGCGTTCGACGGCAACAGCTATGAGATCGATCTGACGGAGGCCAACCTCGACGCGATCCGCGGGCGGTTTGCCTACTACATCACGGCGGCGCGGAAAGTCAGCGGGCGCTCCGGTCGGAGCCCGATCTCACCCTCGATTCGAACTGACCCGACGGAACTCGCGAGCATCCGAAAGTGGGCGGCTGAGAACGGCTACGAGGTGTCCGGCCGAGGGCGCATCAGTCGCACCGTGCGAGAGGCCTACACAGCCGCGCACTGACGGGCATGCCTGCGCAGCGCCGTCGACGCGCCGACGGCGCTGACGCCTACAGCGATGACCAATCCGCCGGGGCCGAGATACGGTGGCGGCGTGCAGCTCACTGGGACGAACGAGATCTCCGGCAGGTCGTTGGCCGCTCCAGTGAACCGCCGCCCCCAGTTGACGCGAGGGTGTGACTCGAGCGACTCGACGTCGTTCCACGGGTAGGTGATCGCCCAGAGCGGCGCGGGGCGACCGGCTGACGCCTCCGCGTCCGCAGACGCGTCCGTCAGCGTGCACGTCGACTGCCGGTGACTGCCGACCCGGACGCGCGTTCCGGCGACAGGTTGGGGCGCTTGCGGGGTGACCGCACGCAGGAGAGGGTCTTCCGGACAACGAGACCTGCTCAACATTCAATTGTTTTGTGGCCCGAGCATCATCGGAGTAGGAGATACGCACAGGTTCAACCCGAGCATCATTGGGTAGCGCGACCAAAGTACGCACTTCCACCGCGGCCGTCTATCCAAGTCGGATTAACACCCGCGAATAAAGTACGCGCCACCTGGGACAGCACTCGGTTTTCACATGCTTGGCCATTCACTTCGCGGCACTCTTCGTTTATTGTGCGGTCATGCGTGACATTCGTTCTAGCCAGCCTCGCTTCTCGTCGATGGGGGCTGGCCGCCCGCGCGCGCGGGCTGGCGCGGGTCGGAACGTCGCGCGCGGCCAACGAGCAGCGGACCTGATTCGGCGAGACGCGATCAACCTCGCCGCCACTCAGGAGGGGCTCATGACCCTTGTGCAGCTCTCCCGCGCGCATGGTCGTTCAGCCGCCCAGCTCGGTGCACACGCGATGGTCCGCCGAGCCGAGCTGCTCCCAGTGATAGACACCGTGTGGGTACACGCAGCAACGGGTCGACTTCCCGGTTGGGACCAGCCGCTCGAAGCGCAAGCACGCTGGCTCGCTTTGGACCCGTCACTGCGGCTCCAGCAGGCACGAAGCACCTCCCTGCCGATCCCGGTGATCGACCATCAAGCAGCTACGTCACGATCCGCATCATTACGGGGAAGTGCCGAATCTAGTCGTGAAGTATCACGAGCTTGATTCGACAACTTTCCGTGTGCGGAGACGGAGGGATTTGAACCCTCGGTCCCCTCAAAGGGGACTCCACCTTAGCAGGGTGGTGCACTCGGCCGGACTATGCGACGTCTCCATGCGCCCTTGCGGACGCACACACCACCATACAGGAGGACCGGGGCGGTCTCGACCCGGTGTTTCCCGGCGGGCGCGTCGGGGTGTCCACTCATGGTCCCCCGAAGTGGGGACACCCGGGGGTTGTCTCCGTGTACCCCGGTCACTAGTCTCATCGGGACGCGGCGATCACGTTCCGGGGCTCGTCCCCGTTGTCGCGACACAGCACCCAGCGTCGCTCCCTGGCCTGGGCCCGGCTCGCCCGATGATCGGCGTCCGCCGAGGAGCGACTCCGCGGGGGCGTGACCACGGTCACGTCCCCGCTTTTTCGTGCCGCCTGGTCCAGCGAAAGCGACAGTCCCGCGGGCCAGCGCGGCTACACCCCCGCGAGAGCGACAGATTCGCACGGGCGTTGGGCGGACGACTGTCGCTTTCGCGGAGCGGGCGGGGCCGCACGGCAGGGGCAGGCCGGCTACGACCCGAAGGCCTTCGAGCAGGTCTGCTGATCGGCGGACTGGCCCTGCAACCCGTCGATCGTGTCGGACGTCGCGGGAGCGGACGGGGTCGCGGGCGAAGCGGAGTCCGAACCGGCGTCGGTCGCGGGCGTCGTGGGATCGGCGGTGGGAGCCGACGGGTCCGCCGCAGGGGTCGAGGGGGTCGCGGCGGCGCTCGGGTCCGCCTCGGAACCGATGCCCGTGCTGCCGGCACCGAGCGAGAACGACTGATCGGCCTTGATCTTCTCGAACAGCTGGTCGGCGAGGTACGTCGTCGGCTGCACCTTCCCCGCGTAGACGCCCGTACCTCCGGTCGTCCCCGGGTACTGCACGAAGTTCACCTGGTCGAGGGGCAGGTCCTGCAGCGCCCGCCCCATCTGCACCATCGTCCCGGCGTCGTTGAGACTCTGCGAGAGCTGCATGTTGGACGCCGCCGCCCGCGCGAGCTTGTACAGCGTCGCGGGCGAGGTCAGGGTCTGGTTCGACTTCACCGTGCGCAGCAGCGACGACAGGAACACCTGCTGCGAGCTGATGCGACCGAGGTCGGAGCCGTCGCCGACGCCGTGCCGTGTGCGGAGGAACTCGAGCGCTTGGGAGCCCTGCAGGGTGGTGGTCCCGGCGGGCAGGTCGAGCCCGGTGTAGCGGTCGTGGATCGGCGACGCCACACACACCGGCACGCCGCCGATGGCGTTGGACATCTCGATGACGCCGTTGAACGACACCGCTGCGGAGTACTGCACGTCGAGCCCGGTCAGGCCCTGCACCGTCTGCACGACGCAGTTCAGGCCACCTTCACCCCACGCGCTGTTGATCGGCTGCGCGGACATCGCCGGCGTCGAACCGGAGCCGTCGGGCTTCTGGCACGCCGGGATCGGCGTGATGAGGTCACGCGGGATGCTCACCGCCGTCGCGTTCGTGTGGTCCGCGGAGACGTGCAGCAGGATGTTGACGTCGTTGAGGGTCGCGTCCCGCTCGCCGTACTGGGTTCCCTGCTCCGGGTCGTTGTCGGTGCCGACCACCAGCATGTTGAAGCCGCCCTTGTAGGCGCTGAGCACGTCGCCGCCGCTCTTCGCCTCGGCAACGGGCTGCCCCTGGATCTGCACGCCCTCGCCGAAGTCGTCGGTGACCTGCTTCGCCGCGATGGCCGCGACCGACGCGGAACTGATGAGGGCGACCGCGACCACCCCGGAGAGGACCTTGGCGACCGTGCCGAACGGGGAACGGCGACGCAGACGTCCGTGACGGGCGATCCCGCTGGCTCGGTTGAGTCGGTGGGATCGATCACGAACGTCGTTCACGGGCACTCCTGTCGTCGGCGGACACGATGGCGGCGCCGTCCTGATCGACGCCACGGTGGCCCCGCACGGCGCCGGACCGAGTCCGGTCGGGGCCGCGGGGACGGCAACCGGTCAAGGCTGCCACAGGACCGCCTGACGTTTCAGTGTGCAACCAGCGCGAATCCTCGGTGAAGCCCGTCTTCGTGGGTCAGCCGCCGGCCGCGACCGCGCAGGTCTTCTGCTTGGCCGTCTGCCCGGTGACACCCGGCATGT
>Ga0153989_1000109_pt1 | contig 20111 bp, 11 predicted proteins | sample TSNC073MetaG_FD_104701 | JGI IMG/M metagenome (GOLD analysis project Ga0153989, IMG submission 104701) | Attine ant fungus gardens microbial communities from North Carolina, USA - TSNC073 MetaG | ecosystem: Host-associated > Fungi > Mycelium > Unclassified | place: USA: North Carolina, Jones... | reverse complement strand
TGGAGCATACAAAATTATGATCAATAAAGTTCCTGGTCACTCTGCAGTCCAGAAGTGTACTGACAGAGTGGAGCTTGCTGATGTCAATAGTACTGAGCTCTACTGCAAGAATTAGAGATATTCCATATGCATCAAGGGTGTTGGTAGAGAGCTCTTTGGGCAGTTGTTTTTCCCACTTTGGTCTCCAGATGAGAGAATGGATGACTGGATTGGAGGAGGGGGAGTATACATCTTTGGGTTCACTGTTATCTATATTAATATTTTCTATCTTGAGTACAGTGAACCTATTTACTGGGAGTGACTGGAGCGCATGTTTTGCCAGCCACTCTACACAAAATCCTTCTTAACCAGAGGTTCCAATTTCTCTGTGACAACTGTGTCCTTGAAAGCCATTAAATTCTCAATCAATTCTTTCCTCTATTCCACTGTAAACTATCATATATCAAAGCGATATGGGCAGTCCTTTATAAGGTAGCTGGTCTCTTTGCAACAATAGCAGCTGCATGGAGGGAGTAACCTGGCCTTTTGTGCCATGTTAACATCTATAGGGATTCCAAGGGATTGGGGAAGAGGTAGAGATTTGGGAAGAGCAGGTACAGGGAGAATCAGAGAGGTGTGAACCACAGTGAGCAGGGCCAGACAGGGGATAGGAGCTCTAGAAGAGAGAGGTAGTACAGAGCATTGTGAAGACTAGAAGGTCTCATTGGCCAGATGAGCTTGGTCAATCCTTTAAGCTATATAATATCAAATCTTTAGGTCTATGTTAGTAGGTCTTTTGTAGGGCATGGTGGCAATCTGGTTCTGGATATTCATCCTCAGTCTGTATCTAAATTTCACCACTAAGGTCCAGGGGTCTATGTATCTGGTATTAGAGACTAAGGTCTAAAAGCTATCTAGATAGTTATCTACTATTTAACTTTCTTAGTAGTAGGACGATCCTTCCAGAGAGTTGATTGCATCTGCTTTTGCATTGACTAGGAAGAATTGAGTCCAGAATTGTTGGTCAAAGTCACCTCAGGTTTGAAGGGGAAAAATGCCAGTGTTCATTTCCTATCTGAAAAGGTTTTCAGACCACTTGGCTGCCCAACCTCCCTTGAAGAATATAAGGGCCCAGAGTACCTTTTTCTCTTTACAGCTGAACTGCTCTGGGGCCAGACAAATGTAGAGGGTACAGAAGTTGAGAAAGGTTCAGCCAGCACTCTGGTCTCCATGAAAGTCTAGGAGAGACAAGAACTTAGGTCATGTATACAAATAAGAGGCTGCCAGAGAGAGAGTTGTTGGTGCTGGTAGTGGAGAGGAGGTCATCACCAGAGGGGAGAGTTAAGAGGTAGAAACTAGCTGTATAAGTTGCTACAGCTAGATGGTCAAAGTAGCAAGGATATTATTGATATTTGTTTCCAAGTTGTTCTGTCACTCAGTCACTTTGTGCACATGGTGCTGCAGATAGGCCAGAGCATCAACAATGGTCTGAGGGGTATCTACATGCAATATTTGCATAGAGTAGAGTGTTCCAGAGGGTTGGCTGAGAGCAGAGGAGGATGTCCAGAGGGAGGCTGTCTACTGTGTTCTTCCAAGGCTCTATTTAGGAAATTCTAATCTGCTATAAGGGTGACTAGAATGGGCTTCAGAAGAATCCTTAGTAATATTACAAGTCCTAAATATGTCACAACTCACCTCTAGGAGAATTCTTAGAGATTAGGATAAGGCTCCTGGGATGTACTTCTACAATATATATATTCCTACTGCTGAGATATCCCTGAGTCTATAGTCCTGTTAGTCAGGGTCAAGGGTCTTCAAGTTGAGCTAAGGGGAATTAAATATTACTATGTAATATTTAATTAAACACAGGATCACTTCAGGCTATGAGTCTGGTGTTTCAGAGGCAGTGTTGGTAGGGTCCCCTTATAGTATGACTACAACTTCTCATTATGTCTCCTTCTATACTAATCCACTCAGAATCAGGATGTATTAATAATATTTCAGAGAGAAGAAAGGTAGCAGTCCTGAGGTGAAGAGGAGCAAGCTTAGTGGATAACAAAGCTAAAGAGAAGCTTGCTAAACTAGCTACTTATATGTAAAGACTAGTCACAGAAAATAAGTCATACTAACTAATACTTGGTTATAATGTATAGCCAAGACTAAGTCCAAGGAAGAGAGTTGCTGAGATAAGTGTTCAGCAGGGTATATGGTGTCATAGGAGGTCACCAGAGTATTAGTGCAAGATCATGAAGACTTAAGGCTCAACCAAGGTAGTTGTTCAAAAAGAATTTGATAGAGTTTCTTATTGGATTCCACTAGATACTTATATAAATATTAGTTGGTCTGTGCACCTGTCTTCTACAATCACATGACCCTTACTAAGAACCATCTATGTCTTACATAATCCTTTCCATGCTATTTATATCTTTCTTACATTGTATTCTTGGATATTTTCCATTAAGTTGATGAATGCATAAGAAATAATCTTCTTAGGAGTTGTTTCATAACACAGAACATGACAGAACCACTCCTAGTCCAAGTTGACAAGAAGAATACAATAGAGTTTCCATTTGATTATTATACACTACTTACACATATTCTGTATTTACTTCTGTTTATAAAGTCCTATATATCTCTTCTAAGTTATTTCCTCTCACATGTTCACTGATTACATAATTAAAAGAAAAGAAAAGAAAAATAAATAATGACTTAGCTGTTTTGGCTATGTTATAATACCACCCTCCTCTCAACATTCCTTGTCCCAAGGATTTTTTTACAACTCATAGTAGAGATCACAAATATTCCCCATCTCATCATCATCATCTTCTGTTCATTCCTTAAGTCCCAAATGTTTCTGTCCAATTTCTTCTTCCTTCTCTTTTATTGTTTCTATTATTTACTTTTTCTCTTTTCCATTGTCTCCAATTCCTTTCTAACCTTGCCTAATATTCCTTATCATATCTTTTATCCAACCAACCAAATAGCTTTCTTGCTATAAATCTTCCTGATAGTTTTCCTCTCCTAAACATTCTTTTTTCCCTTTCCTGCCTTCTGATGTCTTTTATATCTTGCCAGTATTCCTTCTCAAACTTCTCAACTGCTTCTTTGCATTCTCCAGGTTCTCTATCCCTTTCCAGGTATCCAATTCTGCTGTAAATCCTTTCTACTATACTAAGTACTTGTCTTTTCCTCTAACCCACTTGTAAGGGGACTATACCAAAGTCCACTCTTAACATACTAGTAGTAGTGCACCAGAGTGACTCTGCAACTAATTAAATTCCAATTACCTCATATTTAATTAGTTGTTCACTCCTGCATTCCTGTCCCTAACTACTAAAACATTCCGTAACTAGGAGAGCTTGTATATATAGTATAGATTACCCTCTAGGAGCTTTATTCTATTCTCTGAGAAATCTCCTGGAGGTAAGTTGTAACATACTTTAGAGTGTATTTATAGACTGAGGTTTCTCCTGGAGTTACTCTGTTCTGGTTGCCCTTACACTGCTATTTATTTAGTATCCTCTTAACCTTCTATTTCTCTTCTTCTTCAATTATAACTAGAGCTGGTTGCTTCTTCTTTTGTCCTTCCACTTGCCCTATATATTTATATATTCTACTAGCATCTACTACTGGGTGTATTCTTACTGTATTAGGTAACTCCAATTCAACTGCATTTGCTGATACAATTTTTTTTACTTTATAAGAGCCTACAAATCTCTCCATCAACTTCTCTGTCCTCCTTCCAATTATCTGATGTTTCAGGTCCTTAGTGCTGAGCATTACTAAGTCTTTTACTTTATATTCATTGACTTCTCCTCTCTTCCTATCTGCATACTTTTTCATTTTCTCCTAAACCTTTCCCAGTACTGCTTTTGCTTCTTTCTGTACCTTCTTTATTTTAGTTATCATAAATGGTCACTTACTGATTTGTAAGTTGATGATTTGATAATCAAAAGGATCAAAAAAGTGAAGTTAGACAAGCAGCAAAAGATGTTATCAAGTCTAAGGTTTATTCTTAGACATACAGTTCTTAAATATATGATTGTAGTAGTCTGTACACCAGGATATACTACCATATGATCACTACCTATTGTTTTACATATAGGAGTGATATTGTTCTTGAAATAGAGATAATATAACCATATTAGGGCAGTCCTTTGTTCTATTCAAGGACAGATAATAATCTATAGGTAATAGATCAATGTTATGTGCAAACATTGAGAACCTTGTATTTCTATGGAATCTTATTGCCTTGGGGTCTATTTATAGCTGAAAGAAGTGTATTGAAGAGAGCTTCATGATGAACATTGAAGCAAACAATTATGTCAAGCAATTCTCAAAATATCAGTAATTTAGTGTTTGGTAACTTGGTGATTGCTGACTGATCTGCTGATAACTCAGTAAATACTAATTTCCTTGAGATATTTTTCATATTTTTTAAAAGGTCTTCTCAAGGGCTCTTAGTGGCCATTGAGATTGTCAAAATCAGTCAAGTATTCCTGGAGTTATAGTCCAAATGAAGTTTGTAACTAATATTACAAACTTCTCTACCCCCTTGTACTTCCTCTTCTTCCTTACTTCAAACCCCATCCTAGGATCTTGCCCATAATTTGCTTTAAAGGGTGATGTCTTTGTACTTGAGTATGCTTTGTTATTGTATGCAAACTCTGCCATTTCTAACCAGTCTGGCCACTGCTCTTGTCTGTAGTCAATAAACATTCTTAAGTACTATTATAACTCCTGATTAACCCTCTCTGTTTGTCCATCCATCTAAGGTTGGAACACCATTAATATCTTGCTTTTGATCCCTAATATCCTGTTTAGCTCCTTTATTAATCCTGCTGCAAACTGGGGTCTCCTATCTGAGATGATACTTTCAGGTAACCCATACAACTTCCACATGTTGTCTCTAAACAACCTAACTAGCCCTTCTGCCAATGTTCTCTCTATAGTAGGAATAAAATAGACTATTTTTGTTAATCTATCTACTACTACTAAGATTGACTTATATTCCTGTGTTAATGGTAATTTAGTAATGAAGTCTACCAATATATATGTCCATGGTTTTTCAGGTATTGAATTAGGCATTAACTTGCCTACTAGCTGTTCTATACAGTTTTTGTTCCTTTGGCAAGAATTGCATCCTTCTACATATTGTTTTACCTCTTTGGTTACTCCTGGCTACCAGAAGTTTTAAGTGACTATCTCTATTGTTTTCCACTGTCCTCTATGTCCCTTTACTGGTATATCATGATGTAATGTCATATACTAAACTTTTGGTTATATTTTATTATTATTCTTTTCTTTTCTTTATTATTTATCTTCTAAATAATTACTCCTAGCTATGTAGGAGTATTGTAGTATAGACTGGCTCTCTCCTATTCCAGCTATAGTATATATATTGGAGTAGATACATAATAGCAACCCAGTCTGTAGATTAACATCTACTTGTCACTTGTCTATATTTTGTAAGGGAACTGCACCAAAGTCCACTCCTGACACACCAGTGACAACAAGCTAGAATAACTCTGACAACTAATTAAATAACTGTTGTTACACTACAAGTGAATTTTGTACAGAAAGTAGCATTTGATACATCTTATAACAATGGATTCTTGGAGAAAATTTGCTCTAGACCCCATTATACATATATCCTCAGATAAGAATAGGGCTGATGACTAATCTAGAGTGACACCAAAGGTGAACAAAGCTCACTACTAAGACTTGAGAGGCAAGATTGATAAACTGGCATCAGATTATAAGGATATTTTTGATAAAACAGCAATCTAGAACCACTTATGGGTAACTATAGTTTAACATTGTTATAGGATCTCTGTTCTACCTTGACCAGTCAAAAAGGGTGGATTTAAAACCAGAGACAGCACTTACAAATAAGCATTGATCTCATCAGTACCACTCTATTTTCAGACAAAATATATTAGTTGCCACTCAAAAGGGTACAGTTTCTTAGCCAAAGTTACTAGATACTCAATAGGTAGTCAGAACACTGACTAAGTCTAGGGAGAAGAAAAATGGATAAACTAGAAAGAAGGAAGAAAGTTCCAGAGGAACTATATCTCAAGTATACATCATCTTTGATGGAAAGGTTCTAGGAGAAGAATACATCATCTTATTTTATCGAGTCTCCATAATTTGTAACATTTAATATATAGTTCCAAAAGCAGATAGAATGATAACAAGCAATCATCTTGGTATATGCCTCTATCTCCACTGTCTCTGGAATCATTTGAACATGGTATATCTTGAGTGACAACTTTTGGAACCAGTATAGTATCAGGATCAGAACACAGAATATACAAGACTCAATCTAGAACCAAATTGCAGATTTAACTCAGACAGGCTTGAGAGAGGACAGCAAGCTAGGAAAGCTCAGTTAGGTGCACACTTGGATTGTATTATATCTATAAGGTTTGGTGTTGGGGGTGCAAACAAAGAGCAACTGAATATAGAGGGTCCAGGAGAGATTAATTAACTGTATTTTCCAGAAGAGCTTTTGTTATAGTGTATAAAGGTTGACATCTTAGGGAGGATATGTAACATGGATCTAGAGTTATCTCACACTTGTTTGATACCAAATAATAATAAAACTTACATAAAGCTGTGTATAATTTCTGATACTCCTCTTTAATCCTCTATTTCCATTTCATCCCCTTAAACCGTTAGCATACAATTGGAAGCTGGTACTATGCCTTATTGTTTATCCTAGTAAGCAATTCTCTTTTGTACCCTTTTACTGTTATTTCAGGTTCAATTAGTTATCTCCTCCTAAGCTCCTATCTCTGATAGCTAAGATATCTATAACTAGGGAACTGGTATATAAAGTGTAGATTTTCCTCCAGGAGCTTTATCCTATTCTCTGAGGTTTCTTCTGGAGCACTCCATTCCAGTCATCCTTACAGAAGAATAGGATCTTACAATGGAGCCTCAAGCAGTTGCAATAGACAGCCCTCTATTGCCTATCTTGACCCTTCATGCACTTTGCTTCTGAAATATTGGTGCTATTGGAGAACCTCCAGGGTATAGTCGATACTCTGAGCTACCTCCAGCACTACCTACAGTAGCTCACAGAAATACAGAACAATGCCAAAAATAACATTAATACTACTCTTGCTGCCCTAACCACATAACTCTAGCAACTTACATAGCTTGTCAGAAACTTACCTCTGACTCCAGTAGCTGATGTTTCCCCCCAGCACCATCTTCTCCACCAATGTCCCCTCCCACAACCACCATTGCTTGATCTCAGGTTTGGCTCAAGCTCCCTTTACCTCCAGATTTTAGTGAAGACCAGAGTTTCAGTCAAACATTTCTCAATTCTTGCTCCTTCTATATACATCTGGTGCCAGAGCAGTTCAACTTGGACCTGGAGAGGATTCTCTGGATGCTTACTTTCTTCAAAAGCAGATAAACAGCCAAGTGGTCCAAAAACCTCTTCTATGTAGAAGTAGACACTGGCATTTTTCCTATCTTATCTTGGTCAGCCTTCAAACAGCAGTTCTGGGCTCAGTTCTTTCCAGTCAATATGGAGGCAGATACTACTAATATCTTAGAGAGGTCCTTCTACTATCAAAATAACCAGATGGTGGAGAACTATTTGGACTCCTTCTAGGCTCTAGTTTCTAATGCTAGCTACATAGACTCTTGCACCCTGGTTATCAAATTCTAGAAAGGACTGCAATCTAAAATCTAAAATCAGATTACTACTATGCTTGTAGGATGCCCCAGAGATACAGACCTGGAGGCTTAGTACAAGATAGCCCAAAGAATTAACCAAACTTGGCTAGCCAATAAAGCCTTCCAGTTGAACCAAAGGCAGCTACTCCTCTAGTCTATACCTACTTGTCCTCCACCTCTGTTGGTTATTCACTCTTCTCCCTCAGTTGTTTATCCCCTGTTCACACCTGCTCCTCTTCCACCTGCCAAGCCCTCTCCAGCCTCTTCAGCTCTATCAATGGCAATGGACATGGATATTACCCAAAAAACCCAGTAGCTGTCTCCAAAGGGCTGCTATCACTGTAAAGACACTAACTACTTGGTCAGAGACTGCCCTCACTACCTGGATATGAAGCAGTTAATGATAGAGCAATAGAAGGAACTAATAGAAGATCTACTAGCATTGAGGGATTCTGTTTCCAAGAAAGAAGAGCCTCTAGTAGAGGAGGATTTTGTGTAGAGTGGCTAGTAAAGAGTACACCCCAGTCACTCTCTCTAAATAGGTTTAGTGTACTTGTTGTAGAAGAAAGTAATACAAGTGTAGATAAACCTACAGATGTACCCCTATTGTGTGACTCAAGTCAAGTTGACTCAGCAGCTAAGTCTTTGAGGGTTACAAAGAGAACTTAATAGGGTTTTCAATCAATTGTACTACCTACTTATACAAGTATGCTATTTGCCCTTATTTACATTGATGGTATTCTACAACCAGCCAAGAGGCTGCCAGTTCAATTCTCTTGTCCATCATTCTATAAATAGATCTTCCTTGGTCATAGTCAAGGTGACTCATGACAACCCCTCTCTTTCTCCAATCCTAGTGCCAAAACTCCCATCTAGAGACCAAAATAAAAAAGGAAACTGCCCAAGCAACTCTTCACTAGTGTCTTGGACACTTGTAGAATGTCTCTTATCTTATCTGTTAAGCTCCTCATAACTAATACTAATGAAGTCCACTTCATCAAAGCTCTCCTAGACTGTGGAGCAACTGGTAGCTTCATTGACAAGGACTTTGTCTATTCCAAGAGAATCAACACTCAGAGTATTTCCTACCCTATCCCAGTATTTAATGTAGATAGGTTCCCCAACAAGACAGACTAGATCTTGGAAGTCATAGACATTGTCCTTTGGTACAATTCTCACTCAGAACAGATGCTTCTTGTAGTCTCCAGCTTAGGAAGACAGAATCACATACTTGGTTACTCCTGGCTCAAAGACTACAATCCAGAGGTTAACTGGCAGAAAGGAGAAATACTCATAACCCAGTACCTATGATATTGTCAAGGCAGCCTTTTTAGGCAAAATACATAACACTTGTTACAAGAACTATACTATAACACAACTTGAGAAGCAAATAGGACTTCCCAGATATAGCCACTAGATACCTAGCCTTGGACTCATATACACCACTTGAATAGCAGAATAGTGGCTATAACCACTACTATACCAATCTCATAGGGCCTGTCCAGCCATTCTATATTAGACACAACCTAGATCTTCCCTCTAGAAGTACTCTCAAGGGCAACTAGAATCTTAGAAAGACTAGTTTCCCCTAGTAGAATAATGTTATAACTTAGTAGCTATCTTACTTGATGGATTAGAGTTTAGAGTTACTATCAGATCTCAGTGATCACTTTTAATGGCCACTATAAATAGAAACACCAGAACAGTCCTCTTGAAGGCAATGCCATTTGGATATCTAGGAGGGAGGGGATGCCCAGAATTAAGGAGGAAGGTCAGGAGTATTGAAAAATTGGATAGAGAAATCAAGGAAGCTAGAATTGAGGAAATCAACAAAGACACTGGACTCAAGAGCAGGTCACTCACACTTACTTTGAGGTATCTTGAGCTATGCCAGAAGATTAGATTCAACAGGTAGACATAAGGGAAGGCTAGATAGGAGGATTAGAGGGATAGAAAGTATTGGTTATATGATTGGGAGGAGATCTTGCCTTATCATTCCACTCCCTGCCATAATGGGCCATTGGAATGTTTCTTTTGTTTTCTTATTTGTTGACTTAACAATTTGTAATCCTAATATATACTCTAGTAGTGCAGAGGGGCCTAACAACAAGTTACTCCCATTATTTCTCTTTCTCTGTTACTCTAGAGCTCTACCGCTATTTTTGAGCAACTGAGTTTTCTTCTTGCTTTTCTTTATAAAAAACCTATACAAAACATCTCTCAAGGGGATATCTCACTTTGAGGAGGACTTGGGCATGTGCTCAACTAGGAGTTTAACTGCTCACTATATGTTTTTTAAGTAGGTTTCCAACTGTATAGTCAATTGAAACAGAGTTTACATGAGGGTATGGGAGTTCTAGGTAGTACTGCTGTATTAATGGTAAGCCAGGCTGCTAAACTAAATTGAGAAGGGTAGTATTATAATGCAAGACAAATGCATACCTTTGAGATCCACAATCTACTTTATGACAGCAAAGAAGCTCAACTATCATCAAGCTTGCTGGTCTTCTTACCTTGCTCATTTTGACTTCACTCTCTACCATCACCCTGGACAATCTATGGGAAAGCCTGATGCCCTGTTCTGAAGGCCCAACCATAGAACTGGAGCTAGCAATAACAAAGACATCATACTCCTCTAACTGGAATTCTTTACCATCTGAGCACTTGAAGAAGTTGAACTCACTGGGGTTGAACAAAAGGTGCTTGTTATGAGCCATCTTGGCCATAATAACTTTTTATTTCTTTAATCCTTTATCTTTTACTTTTCTTTTCTTTTAATTAGATAACAGGGGAGTCACATGATCAGGATCACATAACCTGTCACATTTATCACAATCCGTCACATCATGTGACAAACCAGTCACAAGATCAGTCATGTCACACAGGTCACATATCAAGGAACATTCTAGTAGATTCCATTAGATCATCAGTAGGTTAGGGTTAGTAGTACAGACCATGTGTAAAAAGTATAAGTAATAGCCCAAATCTAAGGGGAACTCTGTTGAGTTCTCTTTGTTCATCCCAAATAAAAGACAACTCAGTCCTAGGGTTAGCTCAACCCAATGGTCACACTACAGTACTCTCCAATATCTGATATGGTAATAGAGACAGAGACTTGGAGGAGCTGGTCACAAAGGCTGCTCTGGAACTGTAGCAGTTTGCTAATAGATCACTATACTTGTTGGAATGGTCAAACATAAATAGCCTCCTATAAGGGGACTACACTAAGTTACACTCCTAACATACTAGTGGTAGTCTACTGGAGTGATCCTAAACTAATTAAATGATAATTACCTAACATTTAATTAGTTGCTTACTCCTGCATTCCTGACCCTGACCCTTAGGATGTTCCATAGCTAAGAGGACTTGTATATATAGTGTAGAGTACCCTTCTAGGAGCCTCATCCTATTCTCTGAGGATTCTCCTGGAAGATAAGTTGTAATATACTCCAGAGTATAATTATAGACTGAGGATTCTCCTGGAAGTTCCACTCTGGTTGCCCTCATAGCAGAATAGGATCTCTTGAATGGAGCCTTGGAAAAATACAGTAGATAGCCTCTACCTGGTCACCCTCTACTACCTATACCTAATCCTCCATGCCCCACTCTATGCAGATGTTGTATGTGGACACTCCCCAGAATATAGCTGATGCCCTGGCTTATCTGCAGTATCACCTGCATGAAGTCACCAAGAGACAGAATAACTTGGAAAACAACATTAACAATGCTCTCTCTGCTCTGACCACTTAGCTACAACAACTTATATAGCTAGTATCAAACTCCTCTCCCTAACCTCCAGCTCCAGTGGCAAACTCTCCACTGCCTCCTGTATGCTGTACACATACCTGGCCCTGGAACAATTTAGTTACAAAGAGAAAAAAGCTCTGTGGGCCCTTATCTTCTTCAAAAGCAGTTATGCAACAAAGTGGTCTGGAAATCTATTTTACCAAGAAGCAAATACCAGATTCTTTTCAATCTAAACCTGGGCTGACTTTGAAGCTCAGTTCAAGGTACAGTTCTTTCTGGTGAATGTGGAAGTAGATGTAGTCAACATCCTGGAAGGGACCTCCTACCACCAGAGAACTTAGACAGTAGATAATTACCTAGACAATTTCTAGTCTTTGGTCTCTGATGCAGACTATACTGACCCCTAGACCCTTATAGTCAAATTCTGCCAAGAACTGAGGATTGGTATCCAGAATTAGATCATAACTATGCCTTATAGATGCCCCTCAGATATAGACCCAAAAGCTTGGTATTGAGCTGTCTGGAGGATTGATCAAGCATACCTCACCAACAAGGCCTTTCAGTTGACTCAGCACAGCACCCTGTCACAAAAAAGTGATTACTAAATAGTGATATGGAGGTATAACAAAATACCTATTCAAAGAACTACATAAATAACTGGACCCTCATTAGCAAGTAGTCTTGCTAATGTCGCCCTTTTGGTATAGTAGTAAACCATATAGTATATGACTACTGGTCCATAGTACAACTGTGACAGTTACTATCACAAATGGCCACTTACTGATTTGTGATTGCTTGATTTGATAATCAAAGTGTTCAAAAAAGTGAAGTTAGACAAGCAGCAAAAGATGTTGTTAAGTCTGAGGTTTATCCTCAAACATAAAGTTCTTAAATACATGATTGTAGTGGTCTGTGTACCAGAACAGCCTACCACATGATCACTATCTATTGTTCTACATATAGAAGTGCTATTGTTCTTGAAATAGAGATAATCTAACTATCTTAGGGCAGTCCTTTGTTCTATTCAAGGACAGATGATAATCTATGGATAAAGATCAGTTGTCATATACAAACATTGAGGATCTTGTATCTCTATGGGATCTTATCGCCTTGGGATCTATTTATAACTGAAAGAGGTGCATTGAAGAGAGCTTCACAATAGTCATTGAAGCAAACAATTATGTTAAGCAGTTCCTGAGATATCAGTGATTTAGTGTCTGGTGACTTGGTGATCACTGACTGATCTGCTGATAACTCGGTGAATACTGATTACTTTGAAATGTTTTTTGTACCATTTGAAAGGTCTTCTTAAGGGCTTTTGGTGGACATTTAGATTGTTGAAATTGGTCAAGTATTCCTGGAGTTATGGTCCAAATAAAGTTTGTGACATACCCCCTCTGTCCTAGTTAGAGCTTCTCTGTCATGGCCCTCTCCCCTCTCAGTGGTCTGGACCCCCCAGTTGTTACTTCCCCTTCAATTCTAAAGCCAACACCCCTTTCTTCTTCCATAGATATCCTTATGGACATAGGTGCTGCCAGAAGACCAAAACCCTTACCTCTGTGAGAATGCTACTGGTATAGGGATATGAATCACCTAGTCAAGAACTACCCCCATTGCCTTGATATAAGACAGCTATCATCTGAACAACATAAGGAACTCATGGAGGACCTCTTGGCAATGCACAATATACAAGAAGTGAAGGCCCAAGAAGTCAGAAAAGACAAGGATTTTGTAGAATGCAACTGGTGACAAATGTACCCTGGCTGCTAGTAAATAGATTTACTGTACTCAAAATAGAGACTAATACAGATAACAGTGAACCTATAGATATACCTCCTTCCTCTATCCCTAAGTACAATCCTTCTCCTCAGAGACCAAAGTGGGAAAAAAGACTGTCTATCTAGCTTTTTGCTAGTGCATTGGATGCACATAGAACCTCCCTGCAACTCACTGTAGAACTGAGTACCATAGATACAGGTGAGCTCCACTCCATGGAGGCTCTCCTAGACAGCAGAGCTATAGAAAGTTTTATAGACCAAGGCTTTATCTGCTCCAAGGGACTTAACACCTGGACAATCTTGTACTCTATCCCTGTCTTCAATGTAGACGGCTCCCCAAATGAAGTGGATGAAATCTCTAAAGTGGTAGACATTCTCTTGTGGTATAGCAGCCACTCAGAGAGGGTACTACTTGCTATCTTGGGCCTTGGAAAGCAAGATCTAATCTTGGGGTACAACTAGCTGAAGGACCATAATCCAAAGATTAACTGGGAAACTGGTAAGGTTGAAATGACATGCTGCCCTCCATACTGTAAAGGTGGTCGTGCTCTATACAAGGAACAGAACTGGTAGAGGAAAGTAGAGCTCTGCATCTCCAATTTGTACAGAGGCAGACCTCCTCCCTTACTCCTAGAAGATGACATAGATAAGCTCTCTCCTTCTAGCACTGATAGTAGAAACTGGGAACCTAGAGACTGCTTGTTCATAATGTGAATACTTCCAGAACCTACAGCTGCTGACCTCTGAGCTACTACTACCAACTTCCAGCACCTGGTAGAAGAAGCCTGACATAGCACAGAGAGCCAAAACTCCACCACCAACCTACTGGAGTATATTCAAGGGTTTGAAACCATCTTCACCAAAGACAGCTTCAATGTCCTTCTGGAGCATCACCATTGGAACCACACTATTGAGTTAATTCCAGGGTCAGAACCCAAGTTGTCAAAGGTATATCCTTTGTCCCCAGTAGAGAAAACTAAGCTAGATGCATTCCTGGAAGAAAACCTGCATACTAGTTGTATCTGCCCTTCTAAGTTACCCATGGTCACTCCGGTTTTCTTTATCAAAAAAAAGGATGGTTCCCTCTGGTTGGTACAAGACTATTGCACTCTGAACTCTATAATGGTCAAAAATTGGTATTTACTTCCCCTCATCTCCAAGCTTGTCTCCCAGCTCTATGGAGCTAAGTATTTCACCAAGCTAGATGTCCACTAGGAATTCAACAATATGTGTATCAAACCTGGAGATAAATGGAAGGCTATTTTCTAGACAAACTGCAGACTCTTTGAGCCTCTAGTAATGTTCTTTGGGATGACTAACAGTCTAGCTACCTTTCAGACCATGATAAACAATATCTTCTGGGATTTAATTGTGGAAGGGATCATGGCCATGTACTTGGATAACATTCTCATCTTCACTAGAATAGTAGAGGAGCATACTTGGGCTGTCTGGAGAGTATTAGAGATTCTCACTGAGCATAAGCTGTTTCTCTGCCCAGAGAAGTACAAGTTCCAGAAGATGAGGATCAAGTATCTAGGCCTGATAATCTCAGAGAACAAAGTGTCTATAGATCCTGTCAAGGTATCTAGAGTCCAAGAGTGGCCCACTCTGGAAAATTAAACCAACATACTAGCCTTCTTGGGGTTCACCAACTTCTACCACTAGTTCATCTGTGATTTCTCTGTAATAGACTATCCTCTTTTCAACCTTACAAGGTCTGACATGCCCTGGTTCTGGAACAATAAAGAACATGGAGCCTTTGAGGCACTCAAAGCAGCAGTCACTAGTGATCCAGTTCTTGTATTACCCCCAAGATCTAGAGCCCTTCTGTATTGAGGCTGATAGATCAGATTTTGCCACTGGAGTGGTCCTCTCCCAACAACTCTCTAGAGACAAAAAATGGCATCCTGTTATGTTCTACAGCAAATCTCTATCCCTGGTGGAATGGAACTATGAGATCCATGATAAGAAGATGTTGGCTATCATTCATGTACTGGAGGAGTGGAGACACTTTCTAGAAGGAGCAAAGCACCTGGTGGAGATATAAACTGACTACAAGAACTTAGAGTACTTTATGATGGCCAAGAAACTTAACCATTGTCAAGCCCATTGGTCCCTCTACTTGACTCATTTTGACTTCACACTTATCTACTGCCCTTGTCATAACTTGGCAAAATGGCTAAGTCACTATTTATATTTCTTTTCTTTTCTTTTTCTTTTCTCTTTTCATTTGGACTTACTATAAGAAAAGAGTATGGGAAAGTGTTACATAACAAATGTCACAAGGGTCATGTCACATGATGATGTCACATAATGAATGTAGGAAAGTAGTACACAGACCATGTAGTAGTTGTATAAGTAGTATACAGAATCTAATGGAGACTCTATTGAGTTCTCCTTGTCAACTCAGACTTGGAGTGTGATTAAGTTATCTCAGGCTAAGTTGCTACAGCCCTGGCCATTCCATGGGGAAGCCAGATACACTCTTACAGAGACTGGACCATAGTACAGGGACTTCTGATAATAAAGATATCACTTTTCTCTATCCAGAGATGTTCACTGTTTGGGCCTTGGAAGGTATCCCTAGGCAAGTAGTCTCAGACAGAAGTCCACAGTTTGTTGTACTCTTCACTCAGGAACTCTACAGGCTTCTTGGAATAAGGTTGGCCTCCTCTACCACCTGGCATCCACAGATGAATAGATAAATGGAATATGTCAACCAGGAGCTGGACCAATACCTTTGTGTCTTCATAAACAAATGACAGGATGACTGGTATAACCTTCTCCCAATGGTAGAGTTCCAGCACAACAACCACATCCACTCCTCTACCCAACAGTCTCTATTCCTACTAGACATCAGAAGGATCCCCCATATGGGATTTGAACCATAACAGCACCCTTCTAGCCTGGAAACTGTTAACAAGTTCATAGAAAGAATGAGGACCACTGCTGAAGAAGCTAAATCTATAAGAGGACTATACTAAGTCATACTCCTGATGCACTAGTGGTAGCCCACCAAAGTGACCCTGCACTAATTAAATAATAATTACATAACATTTAATTAGTTGCCTACTCCTGCATTCCTGACCCTGACCCTTAGGATGTTCCATAGCTAGGGGGACTTGTATATATAGTATAGAATACCCTTCCAGGAGCTTTATTCTATTCTCTGAAGATTCTCTTGGAAGCTAAGTTGTAACATACTCTGGAGTATAATTATAGTATCACAAATGACCACTTACTGATTTGTGATTTGCTGATTTGGTAATCAAAAGGATTAAAAAAGTAAAGTTAGACAAGCAGCAAAAGATGTTGTTAAGTCTAAGGTTTATTCTCAAACATACAGTCCTTAAATACATAATTGTGGTGGTCTGTGTACCAGAACAGCCTACTATATGATCACTATCTATTGTTCTACATATAGAAGTAATATTGCTCTTGAAATAGAGATAATATAACCATATTAGAGCAGTCCTTTGTTCTATTCAAGAACAGATAATAATCTATAGATAATAGATCAGTGTCATGTATAAACATTGAAGACCTTGTATCTCCATGGAATATTATTGCCTTGGGGTCTATTTATGGCCAAAAGAAGTGCATTGAAGAGAGCTTCATGATGGTTGTTGAAGCAAACAATTTTGTCAAGTGGTTCCCAAGATATCAGCAATTTAGTCTTTGGTGACTTGGTGATCACCAGCTGATCTGCTGATAACTTGGTGAATACTGATTGCCTTGAGATGTTTTTGGTACCATTTGAAAGGTCTTCTTAAGGGCTTTCAGTGGCCATTTAGATTGTTGAAATTGGTCAAGTATTCCCAGAGTTATGGTCTAAATGAAGTTTGTGATATATAGACTGAGGATTCTCCTGGAAGCTCCACTCCAGTCACCCTCACACTTTGAGCCAAGGCAATAACCATCTGGACTAGAAACTATCAACAAGTTTATATAGCAGATAAGGGCAGCCATTGAACAAGCAAAGTCTATAATCTGAAAGGCACAAGAAGACATGGCCCACTACTACAACCAGAGGAGAACCCCTACCCCTGTGTTTAACTCCAGAGACAGAGTATTCCTAGACACATCACATATTAAGACCATATGCCCCTCTACCAAACTGTTACACTGGAGACTCAGACCTTTCATAGTAGAATAACAAGTAGGACCCCTGGCATATAGACTAAAGCTATCTTTTATGATGAAGAGACTCCACCCTGTGTTCAATGTAGTGAAACTCTCTACCACTCTGACTAACCCAATTTTAGGACAGAGACTGTACTTCACACTGATGGGAAAATATAATAACAAGGATAAATAGGTCAGGTCAGAGAGGTAAAATCTCCAAGCTATATCACAGTTGTATGCAATCAAGTAGGCACTGGAGAGGTAAATCAAATAATAAAGAGCTTATAAAGATCAATACAAGAGGAACCAATAGAAAACTAGAAGATAAAATGTTTTTAGTATCCTCTTAAGAGCACTCTTACCAATTTTGGATCTTAAAGGCATACACATATTCATCTTGTACTATAACACTACTCTTCTCAGTCTAGTCTAGTAGCCTAGCTTGCTGTTGATACAGCAATACTGCCTAGAACTCCTATGCCCTTGTGTAGGCTCTACTTCAACTGACCATACAGTTGGAAACCTATTCCAAAAACACATAGCGAGTGGTTAAACTCCTAGTCAAGTAAATGTCCAAGTCTTTCTCAAAGTCAAGTATCCCTCAAGGGAAGTTTTATAGAGTTTACAAAGAAAGAAAAGCAGAAATAAATCTCAAATCACTTTAAGTAGCCTTTTAGCTCTAGAGCAACAGAGGGTGAGATAGTAGGGGTAATTCATATTGTGCCACTCTATGCTACTAGAGTATTTTATTAGGATTACAAATCACAGATACAACAAAAGAAAAGAATAAAAGAAAACCTCTAAATTCCCAAAGATGGTAAGAGTAGAATAATAAGAAAAAGTCTTATCCAATCACATAGCCATCCCTTCCCATCTCCCTAGTCCTGTTCCTAGTATCTTTCTCTAGTTTGTATAACTACTATGAGCCTCTTGGTGGTCCATGAAGAGCAGAGTTAGATATGAGTCTGACTGCTCTCAAGCACAATGTCTTTATCTACCTCCTCTTCTACCTCTTCAATCAACTTCTCTTGTCCATACTTCTACTCTTCCTACTTCCATAATCATACTTCTTTTCTCCAAATCTTCTTTTAGTATATCTGCAATATCCTCTCAAGAGGTCATCCTTTCCAATTCTATTTATAGGTAGCCATCAAGAATGATGACCCTGATCTAATACTAACCTTACTCTTTCTAAGGGTTAATGGTTGCTGAGACATGACATCATTCTAATAGAAAGTAAGCACCTTAAGGTTCTGTTTGCTCTTGAGAGCACTTCTAGAGGAGAGTTCTGTTATAGATATATTATAAATTTCTCTAGGCTACTCCTATGAGGTTTAGATAGTGGTGGTCACAGCTATTACTCTGCTACTCAAGTGGTATACATAAGTCCATGACTGGATATCTAATAGTTATATTTGGGGAGTTAAACTCACTTTTTGAGCTGAATTATAGTATAGTTTTGTGACAAATATCATGAATATTGCCTAAAAAGACTGCCTAGTATGACACTACCTCCACCAGTTATAGTAAATGAAGAGGAAGAGTAGAAAGTAGAAAAGATACTCAACAGTCATTGATACTAGAGAAGGTTTCAATTCCTGGTCAAGTAGAAGAGATATAGCAGAGAGCACAACTTTTGGGAATCTGTTTCCAATGTTTCAGTATCCAACTTAGTAGTGAAGTTCCACCACAAGTATCTGACAGCCCTGAGATATATCTATAGAATAGATTTTGATGCTATCTTCCGATTTGGACCTATTGCTTTAAGACATAGCAATTCTGAAAGGGGGGTGAATGTTGTCAAGCCTAGATGTACCAGTGTTAATTAATTCCAGCTTTGATACTCTCAAGGCCAAGCTTTACTCCAAAAGAAGAACTGATGAATTTTAGAAGAGAGAATTCTGTTATGGAGATTATCTGGATACTAGATTGAGAACAAGCTAGGGAATTAATACTCATAATTCTACTTATAATTATAATCCATGGAATGATTATGTCAGCCATGACAGTATAAAGGTGGGTGGCTGTACTTGGTGTCAAAATCATGACAAATATAAGAGGACTGCACCAAAGTCCACTCCTAACATACCAGTAACAATAAGCTAGAGTAACTCTGACAGCTAATTAAACTATTACTCCAGGTTTAATTAGCTACCTCCTCCTGAACTCCTATCCCTGACAGCTGAGACATCTGTAACTAGGGAACTGATATATATAATATAGATTTTCCTCCAGGAGCCTCATTCTATTCTCTAAGGTTTCTTCTAGAGATGAGTTGTAACTCTAGACCCTACTTATAAACTGAGGTTTCTTCTGGATCACTCCATTCTGGTTGCCCTTCCATATTCTTTCTCTTTTTCCTATATACTTTTCAACTCAGACTTTGGATCTCTTGCTCAGTATCTGATGATGTCTCCTTACCTCCAAAATCAACAATCAATTGTGATAGGGGATCAGGGTGCAATACATATGTTGAAGCCAAGATTGTTCCAACACTGTAATCTCCAAACTCCTGCTCCTTGGTTAATATATCTCAGAGTATATATATACTTCATTCCTCTCATTAGCTAGTACTCCTACTCCTTTATCTATGCTATCTCGGAGCTACACTATTAGCTAACTCTACTTTGCTCCACATCCCTGACAATTACTACTACTGGACTGTTTATTCTACACAGAACAATTTTGCTGTCTCTAAGCTACTATCATAATTCAGTCAGACTTCTTTTCTATTCTCTGATTATCCACCAGTCAAATTGGGGGCCAGCACAGTGGAGGGCACAACTA
>Ga0153989_1000107_pt1 | contig 20508 bp, 21 predicted proteins | sample TSNC073MetaG_FD_104701 | JGI IMG/M metagenome (GOLD analysis project Ga0153989, IMG submission 104701) | Attine ant fungus gardens microbial communities from North Carolina, USA - TSNC073 MetaG | ecosystem: Host-associated > Fungi > Mycelium > Unclassified | place: USA: North Carolina, Jones... | reverse complement strand
AGGAGATATGTGGGACTTTGTAAATAAGGGTAAATACAAAAATGTGTATAAGTACTGTACAGAAAACAAACAGGAACTCTATCGAGTTCTTCTTGTTAACTCGGACTAGAAGTAGTTCTAAGGCATCTCGGCCTAAGTTCTTACAATTTGGCTACAATTACACATTTAATATTGTTTTTTTTAGATTTCAAAATTAGCTTACTAGAATATATAAACAAAAGCATTGTTGAATAAATGTTAAATTATAAATAGAATTTTCTAGGTATGTAATATACCTATTTACTATTATAATATAACTATTATTATAAAAATTAAAGTGAATAAGAATATTAGTAGCTTTTAGTTATTATATATTTTTAATTTTTTTTAAAAAAAAAAACCTTTAAACTATAGTTATTATCTAGTATATATATGAGAAGAATATGGAAAATGATAGAGCTGAATAAGTATGACAAAGCTTCACCTAATCATGACTAAGATTTATCTAATAGTTCTTTCTTCACTCATAAAATGCAATAAATTAATTAAAAATCAGAAAAAAATTCAGGAAAAATCAGAAAAAAGTACAGAAAATTAGACAAAGTATTGGAGAAAGGAAGTATAGTGAACTGGAAACTATTGGAAGAAAATAGTATAGTGGACTGAAGATAAAACTACTGGCAGTTATTAAAAGAAGGAAATATAGCAAACTGTAGACTGTTAAAGAAAAAGAGTGTAACAGACTGCATACAATACTACTTACTTTATACACTACAGACAATACTACTAGAAAAAGAGAGTATAGCATACTGTAGTATACATACAAGACTACTTACTGTTATGCTTACATAGACTGTTGGAAGAAAGGAATATAGCAATCTAACAGATAACATAGTATTAACTCTACTCAAAATTAGTAAAGAGTTCAAGTTGAGCTAGAGATCCAGATGAAAACCTTGTCTATTATGTATGTAAAAAAGATATGGGAATGATGCTTACTTAACCAATATTTAGCCAACATTTTACAAGCATTTGTTAGTTATTTTTTTCTTTTTCTTTAAAAAATTCTCTTTAAATTCATATAAATTCACTAAAAACTCAAAAAAATCAGAGAAAATTGAAACAAACAATGAGCAATAGTTTGCTAATAAATATAATACAACAAAGTATCCTAAAGGCTACTATACCTTCTTTTTTTTCTATTTAACCCAAATTGGATATGTGGAAGTAAAACAAATATGTACAAATAGACAGTGATAGTACCAGCTTATCAAGTTTTCTATTTTCAATCACTATTCTCTGTTCTTCTTTACTGTTTCCTCTTTACTCTCTGACTTTTCTACTTTTTATATCTTAACTGGATACTGAACCCTAGGTGTAAAGGAGGCAGTACTCTGTATCTGTAGTATAGAACATAGTTGGTTTGACTAAGCTTAGGTTTGCTCTTCTAAACAAACTATTTTCTTAAGCAATATTACAGTAGTATACCTATATACTTTTCTATTAGTAACCTAGTGCTTGAAATCTATTATAATCCTTATATACAAGGGAATAACAACTGCTTTTTAAGAGAGTTGTTTAGAGTAGGAATCTTCTTCTTAGGAGTGATAGTATACCTTTATTCTTAGGATAGTTATAAGTGAGATAGTTAGACAATTGTGAAAGATAGATTCTATTGAAAAAGAATGTTGAGCTAGAAAAGCTGAAGATAGAGCTAGATATCATATAAATAATCCTAATCATTATTATCATTATTATTATCTTTATCCTTTACTTTAGAATGTTTCTCCTGCTCTTGTTTAGAATAGAAAAAGAGGAAAAAGACATTATTTACCTCCTCTATAAATTGATCCTAACAATCTTTCTTATTATTTTTTGCTTCAAAACATCTCTCCTGCTTCTGTTTGGAATAGAAAAAGAGGAGAAAGATGTTATACCACTCCTTTATACCTAAATTAAGCAATAGCTGATTTACATCAATGACAACAAGTAAATTAAGTGCAAATAAAACCAATGGCTCAGATTAATGAAATGATGATTGAATGGAGAAATGAAGGATATGATAGTCTAGATTATGATAAATAGCAAGCAAATGAAGATAGTAATAGAAATATAGACCAAGTCAAAGGAAAACCTTGGTAGAGTTTAGATTGTTGTAAGTAATAGATTTTGAATTTATTAACAACAAATTCTTACTGGGTATACAAAATAATAATGGTATAAATAATAAATTGAATCAAATCAATGATGATAAAAATATAGTATATTAATTGTTGTATTATAAAATTTAGTATACTTATAAGTTATCAGGATTAAGAAGCCATTGTTACCAATGATATCCTATTTTCTATTCTTTATCTTACATCTTATCCATCTACTAAACTTGGAGACTGATATACAGTATAGCAACTTGGGCATACTAACTGTTGTTTGCCCTCACTGTTATGCTTTTCACTTTGACTATGAGAAACTTAAATCCTCATAGGTTAATTATCCCAAATTTGGCATGTGCTGTCTACAAGAACAGATTCAACTACCTCCTCTTCAACCACTTACTAGAATCCTCCATAATTACTTGACTGGAGATGATTATTCCTCAAGAGAATTTTGCAATAATATATAATAGTATAATGTAATATTTGCTATGACTTCAGTATGAGTCAAAATTAACAACTCAGTTACCAGGCAGTCCAGTCCCTACTATTTCAAAATCCAGGGAGAACTTCATTATCTCACTGGTATTTTCCTTCTTCATACAGATCAGACTCCAATATATGCATAAATCTATATTCTTGATACAGTAGAGCAGCTCAATATTAGAAAAGCCAACAACAATAATCTGGATTCTATAGTAATGGACAATATTCAGACAATACTTCTGGATAGTCATTCATATATTGGCTGGTATCATCATGCATATAAGCTTATCAAGGACAAACCAGCAGATGAGCAGCAGGAGATTAGGATTAGATTGTATATAAATCTATAAAATAATCAGCAAACTCACAATTTGCCTACTGCTGAAGAGATTGCAGTTATTGTTTCTGAGGAAAGAGTCCATCATATAATAGATAATAGAGATATGGTATTATAGACAAGAGAAGGACAACTTGAGTAAATAAACCAGAACAGTCTTTCATATACTGCTTTTCATTATATTCTGTTGTTTCTAAAGAGGGAGAATAGGTAGTATCTAAGAATTCTAATCTATGGTGCTCAACTGAGAGAACAAGAGGAGAATAGAAGACAAAGAGATGAAGAAGAACAGACTTGCTTATAGGTAATCTCTGATATATACTACTATATTTATTATCTTCATGTTAGAGATGGTTTTCAGCCACTCCTCTTCTATGATAAAAAGCTATTTCAGCAGTTTATTGTTGATGCATAGGTAAACTGTGAATAGAAGAAACTCAACTGGACTAGGATACATCAACATACCTTTAGATCTAAGCTCTACTAGGGACTACAGGATGCTGCTGTATATAATAGACATGATGGAGAAGATGTTAGGCCTTTGGAATACAAACTTATTCTTCTTTCTTCTTATATAGGGAGTTCTAGGTATATGACTCAGTTGTTCTAAGATACTATAGCCATTTGCAGATATTTTCACAAACCAGATCTATTTCTTACTATATCTACTAATCCCAAGTGGCCAGAAATTGTTCAAAATCTTTTCTCTAGATAGACAACCACTGATTATCCTAATATTGTATCATGGGTCTTTGAGCAGAAGAAGAAGGCACTTCTCAAGCTCATTGATAATGTGTAAGAACTTAGACTGTGATGTCTTAGAGCTACTCCTAGTCCGAGTTAACAAAGAGAACTTGATAGAGTTCTTATTCAATTGCTATATACTACTTATATACATTTTGTATTTACTTCTATTTATAAAGTCCCATGTATCTCCTTTAAGTCAATCTCTCTTATATGTTTATTAGCTGTTTTGGCTATATTATAACACTACTTCCCTCTTAAGGTTCTTTATTCCAAGGATTTTTACAACTCATAGTAGAGATTGCAAATATTTTCTATTTTATTATCATTTGCCTCTGTTTACTCTCTGAGTTCCAATTTTTCTGGCTCAGTTCCTTCTTTCTTTTTTTTTTATCATTTTCATTGTTCTTCATTCTTTTGTTCTTTTTTCTTTTTATTGTCTCTAATTTCTTTCTAGCCTTGTCTAGTATTCCTTATTGTATTTTTTGTTTGACCAACCAAATAGCTTTCTTGCCATAAATCATCCTGGTAGTTCCTTTCTTCTAAATATTCCTTCTTTTCTTTTTTATTTTCTGACATCTTTTATATCTTGCTGGTATTTTTTTTCAAATTCTTTAACTGCTTCCTTTATATTCTCCAAATTTTCCTTTTCTTTCCAAGTATTGGATTCAGCTATGAATCCTTTCTACTATACCAAGTATTTATTCTTCTTTCTTATTTGTTGCTTGTTTAGAATTCTCTCAACCTTCTATTCTTTTTCTCTTACAATTATGACTTAAGCTAGTTGCTCTTTTCTCTGCCCCTTTACTTGCCCTACATATTTTTGTACTCTACTGACATTAACTACCAGATGTATTTTTACTATACTAGGTAGTTTTAATTCTACTGTACTTAATGATATAACTTTCTTTATCTTGTAAGGCTTTACAAATTTCATTATCAACTTCTCCATCCTTCTACCAACCATTTGGTATTTCAAATCCTTGGTGCTGAATATCACCAAGTTTCCTATTCTGTACTCATCAGCTTCTGCTCTCTTTTTATCTGTATACCTTTTCATTTCTTTTTGTGCCTTTTCTAGTACTGCTTTTGTCTTCTCTTGAATCTTTTTTTATTTTTGCCACAAATTTCTCTGCCTCTTTCTATTTACTTCAAACTCCATTCTAGGATCTTGTCCATAGTTTGCTTTACTTTGAAGGACAATGTCTTTGTACTTGAGTATGCTTTGTTATTATATGCAAACTCTACTGTTCCTAACTAGTCTGGCCATTGTTCTTGTCTATGGTCAATAAACATCCTTAAATACTATTTCAACTCCTGGTTAACCCTTTCTATTTGTCTATCTGTCTGAGGATGGAATGCCATTGACATCTTACTTTTGATTCCCAATATTCTATTCAACTTCCTCATTAATCCTACTGTAAACTGTAGTTTTCTATCTGAAATAATATTCTCAGATAGCCTATACAATCTCTATACATTGTCCTTGAATAGCCTAACCAGTTCCTCTACCAATATTTTCTCTATAGTAGAAATAAAGTGGACTATTTTTGTTAACCTATTTACTACTACTAAGATTGAGTCGTATTCCTGGACTAATAGCAACTTAGTGATAAAGTCTGCTGAAATATGTGTCCAAGGTCTTTTTGGGATTGAATTGGATATTAATTTGTCTACTGGCTATTTTGTATAGTTCTTATTCCTTTGGCAGAAATCATATTCTTCTATATATTGCTTCATTTCCTTGGTTACTCCTAGCCACCAAAAATTTCTGGTAACTAGTTCTATTGTTTTCTACTGTCCTCCATATCCTTCTACTAGTGTGTTATGATATAACCTAATTATTTCTGCTCTCAACTTATCATCTTTAGGTACATATATCTTTTCTTCTTTATACATGACATCATTTACTTCTCTTTACTCTTTATTTTACAGCATCTTTACTCCAGCTCATTTTATTTCTTCTACTACTCTAACTACTTTGTTATCTTTTACTTTTGACTGTCTTACTTTTTCTAGTAAGTCTATTCCTTCTACTATTACTTCTATCTTCTTTGTTTTTCTCACTTCCAACCATTCTGGCTTTACCAACATCTCATTCTCATTGTTCCTTTCTACTCCTATTTCCTAGTCTAGCCTCTTACTCAAGCTATCTGCCTTCTCTATTTTACTTCCTGGAACATGCTTCAATGTAAAATTAAATCTTGATAGATACAATGTCTATCTTACTTGTCTTTTATTTAATTTTTGTGGTCTGTCTAGATCTTAAATTTTATTGTTATCCCTTCCAGAAAATACCTCCATGCCTCTAAACATCTAACTACTGCTGATATTTCTTTGTTGTGAATTTTGTAATTTCTCTCTGTATTGCTTAGAGATTTAAAAATGAAAGCAACTGGTCTCCATAACTTATCAGAACACTTCATTGATAGTACTCTTCTAGTAGCATAGTTTAAAGCATTTGCTTCTATCCTAAATTCTTTGTCTAAATCTGGGACTGCTAATACTAGTCTAGTTGTAAAGATTCTTTTAAGCTTATTAAATACTTTTTGCTGCTCTTTTCTCTACTACCACTTCATGTCTTTCCTTGTCAACATATTCATTGGCCTTGCTACTTGAGCAAAGTCTTTGATAAATCTCCTATAATAGTTAACAAGGCCTAAAAACTTTCTAATATCTTTTACATTTTTTGGTTCTGGCTAACTTAATACTCTATCTACCTTTTTCTTTTCTATTTCAATTCTATTGGGTCCTATGATGACTTCTAGAAATCTAATTTTCTGTACCTTCCACATATACTTCTCTAGCTTGACATACAAGTTGTTTTTCTCTAGCTTTCTCAGTATTTCTTTTGCAATCTTGTTATGTCCTTCTTCTATTTCTATTTTTATTAGTATATCATTTACAAAAGCTAAAACTTTTCTTTCATTAATCATGTCTCTCAGAATCTCATTTATCATTGTCTGGAATATAGCTAGTGAATTTGTCATTCCAAAGAACATAACTGTTGGCTTGAAGAACTTTATATAAGTTGTGAATACCTCCTTTCACTTGTCTTCTTCCTTAATTCTTACATTGTTGAAACACTACCAAAGATCTATTTTAGTAAATATCCACTTGCTCTTTATGTTGTCTATTAAGTCTGTAATTAATGGAAGTGGGTAGTTATTCTTTATTATCTGGTCATTCAGATTACAGTAGTCCATTACTATCCTCTTTCTTCTATCTTTCTTGCTTATGAAGAAAACTGGTGATATCTGGGGGGACTTTAATGGTCTAATATACCCCTTTCTTAACTAATCCTTTACAAAATTCTGAACTTCTTCCCTTTCATTTTTGGACAAAAGGTAAATTCTTCCTTTCCTAGATTTGAGTACCTCCTTGAGATCTATGGTGTAATCCCAGATTTTCCTTGTTAACATCTTTTCTGACTCTATCTTCCCAAATATCTTTCTCCACTTTAAAAATTTCTGTGGCACTATTTTCTTAATCTTTTTATAGTCTGTTTCAACTTCTTTTTCTCTTCTCTAATTTTCTTTATTGTCTACTGCCCATCTTACAATTCTTTCCTCTTCTAGAGTCACTATTCTTTTCCTTTTCTGTTACAAACTTTATTTGGACCATAACTCTAGAAATACTTGACCAATTTCAACAATTTAAATGGCCACTGAAAGCCCCTAAAAAAACCTTTTAAATGGTACCAAAAATATCTCAAGGCAATCAGTATTCACTGAGTTATTAGCAGATCAGTTAGTGATCACCAAGTTACCAGATACTAAATTACTGATATCTCAGGAACTGCTTGACATAATTGTTTGCTTCAATATCCATTATAAAGCTCTCTTCAATGTGCTTCTTTTGGCTATAAATAGATCCTAAGGTGATAAGATCCTATGGAAATACAAGGTTCTTCATATTTGCATATAACACTGATCTATTACCTATAGGTTATTATTTGTTCTTGAATAGAACAAAGAACTGCTCTAGATAGTTAGGTTATTTCTATTTTAAGAACAATAGGCACTTCTATATATAAAACAATAAATAGTGATTATGTGGTAGGCCATTCTGGTACATAGACCATTACAACTATGTATTTAAGAACTATATATCTAAAGATAAATTTTAAACTTAACAATATTTTTTGCTGCTTGTTTAACTTTGCTTTTTTGAGCTATTTGATTATCCAATCAATTAATTACAAATCAGTAAGTAGCTATTTGTAATAGAACACTCTTACTTGTAGTATTTAACTCCTCTACATCTAAAACATTTTCTTTCTTCTATTGTTTTTTGTCTCTTTATTATGACCTCTTTTTTAATACCACATTTTATTACTCTACTCACCAACACCTCAAACTTATTTTTGGAAATCAGTTTCTTCTTTATCTCCTTTTTCTTATTTTTATAGTTATAGGCTAGATACTTGAACTTTTTATATTTCTAATACACTTTTTTCTTCCTTTGCATCCTACTCATGAAAAACTTATATTGATCTAGAGACATAGTGCTATATTGCCAGAGAAGTCAAATAAACAATGATCGTACTAATACTATGTCTACTGGAGCATAAGATCTTTATCTAACTAGATACTTACTATCTTATTTACTACTACCCTAATAATATAGTTATACTATTAAGTTCTTTTAAGCCTAGAGCCTGGTTATATTGTAGTGGTTCTAAGTTATATTATCTAGATAACAAGGAAAATAAGAGAATAAGTTGGCAAGGCTCTGTGATGAGTAGTGCCAATGAAAGAATTGAGTTTTAGTATAAGGTTCTAGCTGTGATGACTTAAATCTACTTTTAGTCTGAGTTGACAAAAAGAACTTGATAAAGTTTCTATTTGATTATTGTATACTATTTATACACATTTCATATTTACTTCTGTTTACAAAGTCCTATATATTTCTTCTAGATCATTTTCTCTTACATGTTCACTAATTACCTAATTAAAAGAAAAGAAAAAGAAAAAGAAAAAGAAATAATAACTTAGCTATTTTGACCATGTTATGACAAGCTACTACTTATGTTATGGAATTACATTAAGACTATGATTATTATCAGCCCTGGACTTATAATGAGTGAATAGTAGAAGAGATAATGGCGATAAAAAATGAGAAAGACAAAGATAATGCAATAAATAATATATTAGCATATTAAGATTAGGCTGGACTTCAGACTTGACTGGACTAATTATAGATATTGGACTGCAGGAAAAATGTTGGATAAACCTTGGGGTAATTATGGACAAATCTTATAATAGTTATAAACTTTAGGATAAATGGGAAAACCTTGGACTAATCTATTTATAGACATTGACTCAACTAGTCACTCACTGTTACTTACTAGTACTTAGGATAGTAGTTTCTGTGATATTACTAGTTAGGATAAATACAATCCAGAAAGAAAAGAGAACGGCAAGTTCTTTCTTTCTGTGGTTTATCTGAAAACCTACTTCTCTTGGAACCCTATATTCCTTCCAGTCTTTGGACTAACTTGTGGAGTGTGACTGAAAGCCTCAATAATTATTCTTCTGATATAACTCTTCTGAAAACCTTAATCAGACCCTTTGTAGAGGGGTGAAGAGATATCAGGTGTTGATATAGGCTTGAGGTTGAAGCATATATTTACCCTTGTAGTCTAGAGTCTTAACAACTTATACAAATGTTACATGGTCTGTGTGTCAATCTCCTATAATCACATGATCTTCTAGAATGTTCTATCCTATTTATATCTTTTCCAAGCTATTTATAGATTGATTCCATTATATCCTTTGATGTTATTGACCAAGTTGATAAATGTGCAGAAGAGAGTTTTCTTCTTTGGAGCTGTCTTATAACACAATGACATAGTAGGAATGGTCAGTACAAACGAGGCATAATTACTAGACCACTTCAACAGTGATCGCCCAACCAGTTTTTTGAGGTGAAGAGAGGTTGGCATCAAGCCTGCTATGGCTTCAATACCATAGGATAGGGATGTGCAGCCATTGCTCTCTTTAAAGCCATCAGAGACATTTTGATAAAGAAGCAATTTTGGACAAACACATGATGTTGAATTGCAGTCAGGAAAATTGTTATACAGCGCTTTCATTCCGATTCCATTTGCACAATTCATCCTCAGTGTTGTGTTCCACAAGTTCCCACACAAACATACTCCAAATAGGGGAGGGGCGCTCAGAAATAAGTCTGGCCATCATTGACCATCATATCAAGTCATGAGATGTCTCAACAATGGAAATTCAAGACTAAGAACTATTGAGTTTGATCACCAACTGTTCATCCGTCAAATGTTCAAACATGATGCCGTTGACAAAAGACATGTTGTTTGATACGCGGCAAGTTGACTGGTCGGTGCAAGGCACGAGTTTGAGTTTTCCAGGGATCCCAAGAAAAAGTAGAGCCCAAAAATAAATGGGCGGCTTGTAGTCATACATTACTTGTTCGAGGTTTCAGGCTAATGCCCCGGAACATATATGATGCAGAATTGAATGATATCACTGGCGGGTACGCGTGGCAGTGCCATACATAAAGGAGAGTGTGCAGCACCCGTGTTTCTCGCTTCCTGCCTCCACATCATTACAAGTCTCATGGGTGCCCAACAAAGCCGCTCAAGTTCCTCGTCAGCCACAGAGACTCATACTCACAGATTTACGCGCCATCTAAGGCGACACTCAGGCCTTGACAAGTTGTTCAAATCATCAAAAAACACCGAGACGAACGAGTCCGAGGGCAGCGGCAGCAGCAGCAGCAGCGAGGGCGCATCAACGCCAGCAGTGACACCTGCGAATGGAGGTCTTTCTCAGGGCACACTGGGCGGAGGAGCAGTTTCAACAGCAACGCCGGTAAGTGTAGTAGTGTTGCCCAAACACTATCCAAATTAATCACATTCTCCCACCCTAGGTTCTTACTCCTGCTGTCCAGCAAAGTGTGTCACCCATGTCTCCAGTAACAGTCCCATGCTCTGTGCGCATATCCACCATTGATTCATTCACTATACAAACCACTTACAAATAGTATCGAACCGGACGGACGCTCGGCAGCGGAACCTATGCTATTGTCAAGGAGGCTATCCACATCGATACGGGCAAATACTATGCCTGTAAAGTTATCAACAAAAAACTTATGGAAGGTCGGGAATACATGGTACTCATGTCTCTGTGTGTCTCTCGACTTGGCAGACTTCAAATTTTTATCTCTAGGTCCGCAATGAGATCGCTGTCCTGAAGAAAATCTCGAGTGGCCATTCCAACATCGTAACTCTACGCGACTACTTTGAAGTATGCGATCACTTTCCAAATTCCACTTTTCCTAACTCATAGAGCGTACTTAGACCTCCCACAACCTCTATCTGTGCTTTGATCTTTGTACCGGAGGTGAACTGTTCGACCGGATATGTGCCAAAGGCAACTACTACGAAGCGTCAGTTTGTCTGTTATGAATTCCTGTCCTGAGGCTTTTCTCACTTTCCCTAGTGACGCTGCGGACCTTGTGCGAACCATATTCAAAGCTGTGAAATACATCCATGACTCTGGTGTCGTTCATCGCGGTTCGCACTACCTTCCATCTGTTTATCGTCATTTCAATCATCAACATTTGATTTTCTAGACCTCAAGCCTGAAAACTTGCTTTTCCGAACACCAGCCGAAGAGGCTGACATCATGATTGCTGATTTCGGCCTGAGCAGAGTTATGGATGATCATAAGCTTACCCAGCTGACTGAGATCTGCGGTACTCCAGGTGTACGTTCTGTCCCCCTATTTCACAGCACCATCAAACTCAGAGTATCCTTAACTTAGTACATGGCTCCAGAGATCTTCAAACGGAGTACGGTTTGGCATTTCGATCACTAGTGCACGCAGCTCAACGATTTTGAACAGCCGGTCACGGAAAGCCTGTTGATGTATGGGCGATGGGAGTCATCACCTACTTCCTCCTCGCAGGTTACACTCCTTTCGACCGCGACACTCAACAACAAGAAATGGAGGCTATTATTGAAGGCGACTATAAATTCGAACCTGCAGAATACTGGGCAAACGTTTCACAAACCGCCAAAGATTTTGTCAAATTCTGCCTCACTGTCAACCCCGCTGATCGTCCCACAACTGTTCAGGCTTTGGATCACAAGGTTCCTCTCTTTCTTTGCTTTTCCAGTGCATTTGAAATAACTGGATCATAGTGGCTGGCCGATGAGAAACCTCACTTTGTCACTCGCGATGGACAACCTGCCGATCTCCTGCCTCACGTCAAGAAAGCATTCAATGCCAAACAAGCTTGGCGCAAAGCTGCTTTCAGTATCACTGCTGTCAGACGTATGACGACTCTTGCACAACAATCCAACGGGACCAATCATGCGCGAATTCGTGCCGAACTTGACCAATACAAAGAGGAATCCGAGAAGGTACGTAGATGTTGCGTCATTCTGAGCAATTGTTGATGCTCTACGGACTTTATAGGAGGCACTGGAAGATGCTTCAATTACGCACCAACATCAGGAAGAAGGGGAATCGATAACTCATGACGAACTGGTCAAGCGTTTTGAACAGACCAAAGTCAAAGAGTAGCTTTGAAAATTGAATCGGACTTGTGTATCTATTCTCATTTTTGATTTCATCATGGCGTATTTTTACTATGTACATCTGACAACCTGCTGATAACCCAAGATGATCGATTCGGCCGAAATATAATTAGTTTGTGATCATCCGGACATACAGGTCTAAATCTTGTACTTCTGTACCACAATCTGATTTTATCCTTATTACCATGCTCCGTCTCGCCTGTCATTCTCTCAGGTCTACTGCCAGTCGAACACTAGCTACTGCTGTTCCCAACAATGTTGTCAACATTGTTGAAGTCGGGCCAAGGGACGGACTCCAGAACGAGAAAGGCAGTGTCATCCCTGTGCAAGTGAAAGCCGAACTCGTGGACCGACTGGTTCGAGCCGGCGTCACGAATGTCGAAGCAGGCAGCTTCGTCAGTCCCAAGTGGGTTCCCCAGGTAAGCCACTCTGAATCTCACTAGATACACTCTGATTATCCATTCATTAGATGGCTGGAATCGCCGACGTTTTGAAGCAAAAAACCACTATTCCCGGAGTTCATTACGCCGTTCTCGTTCCAAACCAACGAGGTTTGGATGATCTCGTCTCCCTCCTCTCTTCTCAACCCTCCTCCCCACCTCTCACAGACGAGATCTCCATTTTCACAGCTGCAACAGACGCTTTTGCCCGTGCCAATCTCAATTGTACCATTTCTGAGTCTCTCACTCGTCTTACACCCGTCGCCCAAACTGCTCTCAACAGTAACCTTCGTGTCCGAGGATACGTCAGTGTTGCAATTGCTTGTCCTTATACTGGTAAAGTCGACTACAAAAGGGTAAGAGAGATATCAAAGCAGCTGATAGAGATGGGTTGCTATGAGGTTAGTCTTGGTGATACTGTAGGTCAGGGTACACCTTTCGAGGTGCAGGAGATGATCGAGGAAGTCACGAAAGATGTCCCCGTTTCGAAACTCGCAGTAAGTGTTTACGATCTTCACCTGTAATATAAGGTCTGAATCCTTCCTAGGGACATGTGAGCTCAAATATCCAGCTTTATATTCCGAATCTCATTCGTTGATAGTTCCACGACACGTTTGGTACAGCAGTAAGCAACGTAGTTGCTTCGCTCGACTCTGGTATCCGCACCATCGACGCCTCAGTTGGTGGACTTGGCGGATGCCCATACTCTCCAGGCGCAACAGGAAACGTCGCAACAGAAGACGTCCTCTACGCCCTCCGAAATTCACCATACTCAGTCGCAGGAACAGTCAATGGTACAATCGACTTGGATCAGATGGTCGACATTGGATGGTGGATCAGCGAGAAGCTTGGACGAGAAAGTGTGAGCCGAGTGAGCAGAGCAATTCGTGCACGCAAGACAAGAGAAGAGCAGGAAAAAGCGAAAAGCAAGTTGTAGTCTTATACACATTAATTATTCCAGTATATTCATCCTCATAGTATTGATACTAGTTCAATGACGATTAACGAGATCTAATCTAAATGTGAAATACTTGGCGTTAAAGATCAATCAAAATATAATCAATCGCCACCAGTCTCCAACAACCTAACGATACCAAAAGCACTACCTGCAGCTATGCCACCCACCATGAGAGTGCCAAATGCACCCCAGATATAACCTTTAGCACCGACACCCGCTCCGGTCACTCGTGCCTTGATCGCTCCAAAAATAAGCAACACAATACCAGTGACCAGACACGAATAGATGAGTGCGATATGGGCTTTCGGGATGAAGAAGTACGGCATCAGGGGAATAAGACCACCGATAAGGTATCCCATCCCAATCGTAAACGCCGATACATAAAGACGAAGAGTTGGGACTTCCTCTGAACACCGTTGGTCAAAATTACAAACATCAACGATGACATCAAAGACATACCCAAACCTTGTCCAAATCTCAGTAAAAAAGCAGTCAAACCGACTTCTTTACTCCATTTAAGCCCTTGATGTTCAGTATCGTGGCTACTCGTCGCAGTCGTTGTAAACTCTTCCCCATTATCGTTTACCTCAACTTCACGTAAACATTGCGCCACCGCATGACATGCTTTATCATCAACACCGACAGGCCCTAGGATCTCGGCAACTTCACGCTCCATTTCTCCGGCACAGCTACGTTTGACGCGCAATGCAGTTTGGGACTGAAGGTACCGGTAATGATCACGTTCAGCCTGAGAAGCAAGGAAACCACCAATACCCATGGAAATGGCACCAGCAATGAGCTCGGCAATGCCGCCGAGAACTACAAGTTTTGAATTGCCTAGAGAAGAAAGGCCAGCAGTAAGAGCAAACGGTACTGTCAGTCCATCTGAAAGACCTATAATGCTATACCCAGATCAGAAGATGTGTTATGAAAACACCAATACTGAAATGTAACTCACACATCTCTGACAACATCAGGGTCTATAAGGGTGCGCTCTTCTTTCCTGAGCTCTTTGCAACAGATTCCGTCTGCGCGGGAATGTCGAGAGCACTTGGCAAGTAAAGGCGTCACTACACCCGACTCTGCACAGTCTATCGGCCATACTGGGGCCCTCGAGCTGGGAGAAGTACCCTGCCTATGAGGCAAAGGAACGACAGTAGCGACTGAAGAAATTGAATTATCCGATACAGACATGGTGGAGATAGAGATGTTCTCTACTCAATATGGCGATGATCAATGTTGAGTCACGTGCGTTTTTTTGGCCCGGCAATTTTATTTTCCGCAGGCTATGCTGCGAACAGTGTAAGTACGCTGTCCGAGCCAAAGCCGATTGTCTGAACATCGTCTAGGAAACCACGAAATGCACGTTCAAAGCGGGCTATGGAGGCCCGTCTGCCGAAAGAGGTTGAGGATCCTCGCACATGTGTTTTCGTCAAGGGAACTCATACTGGTGAAATAGTAAACTATGCCATGAAGGAGCTCGTGCGTTATTCTCATGTCTCGTTGATTTATCTGAATGCTTCCTACTAGATGATCTTGAAACGTCCAAATGCAGTTGCATTTAATAAGAAAAATGAGATCTACCCATTTGACTCCTCATCGGACTCCCAATCGTCTCTCGAGTTCTGGTCCAATAAAAACGATGCATCCCTCTTCCTCATTGGACAATCTACCAAGAAGCGACCAAATGGTCTCACTTTTGTCCGCATGTTCGACAGTCGTGTCCTCGACATGATCGAAGTCGGTGTCGACAACTTTGTTAGCATGGCCAACTTCAAGGTACATATCTCCATCCCTCCTATGCCTTCTCATCATATTTCTGTTCAGACTCCAAAATCAACACCGGGAAATAAACCCCTTCTTCACTTTGCTTCAGACCTCTTCGAAACCCATCCCCGCTTCTCCCAACTCAAATCCATGCTTATATCCTTTTTCAACGGCGAGACAATTGAATCTGTCTGCTTACCGGGCATTGAACATGTCATCAGTATCTCACTTGGACCTACCCCCCAAACTCTCACCACCGCTTCTACCGACCTCCCTAATACAACTCCCGAAAACCCCTCATCACTCCCCAAAGTCCACATCCGTTCCTACACCATCAAACTAAAAGCTTCAGGCACCCGCATACCCGCAGTTGAACTCAATCCCATGGGACCTTTCCTTGATCTCTCCCTCCGACGATTCGCACCACCTGATCCAGAACTTCTCAAGCAAGCGCTCAAGAGACCGAAACTCAAGAAGCAAGATGTCGAGAAGGGACTCGGGAAGAAGAAGAAGAATATGGAGGTTGATGAGATGGGCGATTTGAGGGGTCGTGTTCACGTTGCTAAACAAGATTTGTCAAGGTTGCAGACGAGAAAAATGGAAGGTTTGAAGTCGAAGTTTGAAGAGGAAGATATTGAGGAGCCAGAGGCACCAAAGCAGAAGAGGCAGCGGTCTTTGTGATTTTCCTAGTGGTCTGTACGGTTTTTTATTGCTGATTAATGGTATATCGTTCACTACACACTACAAGCTATGATACCAGAAGCCAAAGATAGAAGTATCCAATCCTCCATAGATAGCTTTCTATCAAAAAAAAAAGAAGAAAAGAAAAGACAGACAGAGACAGATAGATGATGATAGACAAAGGCAGAAACAGAGAGCTAAAGACGGAGCGACAGAAAGATGCAGAAACAGAAACAGAAAGAAAGAGAAGAAGAAGAAGAAATCGAAAACCCAAACAACTGCAATGTGTCAATACCTCCTACAGTTACGCTTCGGAACTTATCAAGTATCGTCAGTACGCCCTTCACATATCAACATGAGATTCACCTTGCAAATAGTCCTCTGGTGCAACTGCTATCCGATCCCTAATGGCGGACGGCATTGAATGTTCTTTAAGTGGCGTTCCAGCTCTCAGAGTTGGATCCACTGGTAGTGGATTGCCCTCTAATAACGATCTGTGCACGTTAACACTCCGTTCTTCATCCTTCCGAGGTCTTGTCAATAACATCCTTCTTGCCTCATCTCTCGCCCTTGTTGCTAGCCACTCTGAAGCCTTCTCAAAAAATACCAATCCTTCCTCAATCGAAATACCAAAATTATCGATGATGTCGAATATCGCATCGAACTCATCTTCATGGCCTTCTGCCAAGGCATCACGGTTTCCATTGTCGTCGTTCTTCACGCTAAGGAAAACATTTGTCTCCTGTGGAAAGTTGACGCCGAGGTCGTTAGCATGGCAATTCAAAATGAACTGTGAACCGTCGCGATTGTCTCCTCCGCCTCCGTATTCCTCACGACCATGCACCACTGTCAATTCGAGCTAGATGTAAGAAACTCACCATTCGCTGGAGGTATGAAGATAACCACTGACCTGTCTTCGGGCGTAACTTATTCCGCTCCGTATCAACCCCTTGGACAATATCTGGACCATAACCCTGCATAGGATCTGTAGGCATATCGTAAACCGCCTCAGGACATAACACTCAGGCTCACCAAGAGAGCAATCACAATCTCCTTCATAACCTTCATCATCCTCAACGAACCACACTGGAAACTCTGAATCACATTCGTCCATGAATTCCAAAACCTTAGTCCAATCACCCTCCCGACCACGACGAGGCCGAACAGGACATGGAGGAAATACCTCAGATGAAGGACTCTGAACAACTATAATGAAGTGGCCATGATGAATAACTCCCGCGCACAACAGATAATCACCTTTAACTGACCTATTCTAGGGGTGAATGCATCCCCTTCAAGACATAGGCTCATAATGTCATTAGAAACATTCGCTTCGACCAGGATCAGCAAACATTGGTGTTTTCAACATACTATACCCACCAAATTCCCTCAAGAAGTCATCATCTGGATGAACGAAATCACATCTTTGCATGAAGTCGAACAACTCAGACAGGTCCTCCTCTGACCCTCGAATAGGACGAAACGGCCAAGGAACGTCAATGGAACTCGACTTCGTTTCATCATTAGGAAATGAACACGAAAGTTTGGATGATTCCTCGTCCTCGGGAGCATTTGGCCTGTCAAGGATGGGAATCTGTTGAACTTCGAGCAGCTCAGCACCCTCTTGTCCTTGACAATTCTTGATTTCCTGCCCCAAGCTGTCATCTACACGACGAACCTCTTCAACAACTCCGTCTTCTGGGTCAACCTCTTCAGGTCGCACTTCGGCAATATCTTCCCTGGAGAAGTAATACTCAAGCACTGAAAAAGAATGTTTTAGATCAACACTTCTTCACCAACTTGGAACCTACTCCCAAACAATACATCCTCGTCATCTGACTCATTCAAGATCTCCATCACGACTCCGACCTCTTCGCACTCTTTCTCCATTTTCTGAACCCCGTTCTCACTCTCAACATCGTCAACAGACGTGACTGACGATGACATGGATTCTCTTTCACTGAAACATTCGCTCTCTTCCGTTATTGTAGTCTCCGCTGAAAGAATCGACTGCCTGTCCAAATCATAATCAGAATTTGGATTATCACCATAATGGACCGTCGCCTCGATGAGCTTGGAAGGCATAAAAGCCACTTCTTCTCCTTCCGTGTACCCTAGCAAAAAGTCAATAATAATGAAGCCGGATTTACTGAAAAGGAATATCGTACAAGGGCCACGATTGATTTCCGGGCCTGGAAAACAGGAAGACAAGTTGGCGACGTTGTCCGACCCTCCAACGTTCCTGAGGACAAGTTGGGCTATGAGGCCACGACTTCAATGGATCGTGAGCGATTAGAGAAATTTCTTTTACAATACCTTCGATATCCTTAACAGCCGCAATTCCGCTGTTAGTACTGACAATGTAAGGCTCGGTAGTAAAATCCACTGTTTCCTCGTGCATCCAGAAGGAATACAGCACGTCCCAGAAGAATGCGTATATAGTAGAAAGATAAGATGTGAGAATAAAAGACATCGGGTTCAGATATGAAATAAAATGTCTTACCCTTATAATTGAAGAAGCAGTGGCTGACTTTCTGTAGTTCAGGTCCCAATGGAATACAAGTCTTCCAAAGGAAACACGTCTAAGAAGATCCAAATTATTATTTTACTTCATGTTCGTACTTCACAGAGAAGACAAAATAATCTACTTTGGTTGCTAACAAAAGAAAACTCTCTGTCGGGGAATCGAACCCCGCTTTCGCGCGTGACAGGCGCGTGTACTGACCGATATACTAACAGAGAACATGTTATGCGCTGTTGCTTGAAGGAATATATAATCATTTCAGGTTGTGATCACGCCCGACCAGTGTTGATTTTTAGAAGTGCCTTACAAACTTGCACCTTGAAGCCAACGCTTGCCGCTAGCGTGCAGCGCCTGTCATTGAGCAACTGATTTTGCGCTCGTCACTTAGGCGAAGCGGAGAGGACAGTGTATATACGCCATGTTTTGGTCAGTGACCTCAATAATGCCATAATATCCAAGTTAGTCAAGTTCAAGGGGTCGGAATAGCCAATCTAAGGGCCAATGACATCAATGTACCAATCCATCAAATAGTCAATCAACGATCGATGGTTATGATAGTTGCCTCTGTCTTGACCGATAGCTGTTCAAACTGAAAATAGAACTAATCTGATAGCTCACGGCTATGAAAAAGTTAGTGAGCAGTGATTTTGACTAGAAAATCTGTCGTAACTAATATTCTGGAGAGTTGATAAAGCTTAGTCCGAGAATTCTAAAAGAGCTAACCTTTGATTGCTAGATCAAGATATTTACTATTTCCTAATACTGTCTCCTTGCCAGTTTTGAAAGGCCCAGGATACTACAACAGAAACAATTAAGAGGAACCTAAAAACCTACTTGCTAGAAAGGACGAGATAGGGCAAACCTACTAACTTATCACATGTAAATAGGGGTCTGGATGATGAGAGATCACCACTAATTCAACAACCTGAGAGGCACGGAAGGCTCAGGAGGAGGATTGTTGATGGTTGTTGAGATGAATTTCTGTTAAACAACCGAACACTCATGCTTCTACCAGTCTGAAAAATGCTATCAAATCTGAATTTTAGTTGAAGTAGACTATTTGACAATTATATAATATATGGTGTACTCTTGAAGCTGATGATTCTAGGCCATGACTGAGGCATATCAATTAAGAGGGTCGTTGGCCATGGTTTGAGAGACAAGACAAAGGTGATAGAATGTTAGGCTGTTATCAGTCGTACACTGCGTTAAGCAGCTGTGAGATCTTACTAGGAAGTCAAACTCGCGTGAACAGGATTTGGTCACAGCGTATGCGCAGGAACGTCTTCAGATGCTAGAAATGCTGGACTGAGATCCAGACAGAAAGACTCAGATAAATTATCATAACTAGTAAAACAGTAAGCACACATACCTGAGATCCAGACAGAAAGACTGGGTCTCAGGTTTACATCCAAGTGGTTTAAGTACTGTAGACAATGTGTCTGTATTTACTGAATAATGAGAGAGAAACTCAGGGTAACAAGATAGTCGCTAAGTAACAATAATGAATAATAAAAAAAGAACAGAATATAAGCGGAGTAGGGGGTATTAGCGAAAAGATAACGAAGCGAAGAATTCACTCTGTGCAGTCACTTCGGCATTTGGGCGCAGTGATAATCATTCGTGATTTGGGACGGAGGTTGCGACCAGAGCTACAATGTATGCAGTATGGCCATAACCATTTAGTGTACATTTGGGTACCAGAGCAGCATTGCAGGGGGCAGCTGCAGATAGAATGCAGGACACACAGTCAGGGACTTAGAATTACACAAACAAACAATAGTGAGGGATACGACGTCACGCTGATGCATCGTGATACGTTTGTGCATCACACGGCATTCTGTGACACATGGAATGT
>Ga0153989_1000105_pt1 | contig 20668 bp, 18 predicted proteins | sample TSNC073MetaG_FD_104701 | JGI IMG/M metagenome (GOLD analysis project Ga0153989, IMG submission 104701) | Attine ant fungus gardens microbial communities from North Carolina, USA - TSNC073 MetaG | ecosystem: Host-associated > Fungi > Mycelium > Unclassified | place: USA: North Carolina, Jones... | reverse complement strand
TGCTGTGTGCGCGCCGAACGCACCCGTGGTGCGGGTGGAGAACCAGCGATGTGCGGCTGGTGAGCGCCCCGGGAGTTCCCCGGCTGTTGCAACTGATTCGACACCCCCACCAGAACGGATTGGACGAATTTCTGGGACCGCCCGTGCTGCCCCTCCGTAGCGTGGGGTCATGGCCCCCACGCACACCTCGAGCACCGACCGGATCCGCGCGATCGACGCCTGGTGGCGCGCCGCGAACTACCTCACCGTCGGTCAGATCTACCTGCTCGACAACCCGCTGCTCGACCGCCCGATCTCGCCGGACGACGTCAAGCCGCGGCTGCTGGGCCACTGGGGCACGTCGCCGGCGCTCAACCTCGTGTACGCGCACTGCAACGCCCTCATCGCCGAGACCGACCGGCAGCTCCTCTACATCTGCGGACCGGGCCACGGCGGGCCGGCGATGAACGCGAACGCCCTGCTCGACGGCACCTGGGGCGAGCTCTACCCGGACATCACCCCGGACCCCGCCGGCCTCCGCACCTTCTTCCGGCAGTTCTCCTTCCCCGGCGGCATCCCGTCGCACGCGGCCCCGGAGACACCGGGCTCCATCAACGAGGGCGGCGAGCTCGGCTACTCGCTCGCCCACGCGTACGGTGCGGCGCTCGACAACCCGGACCTGGTCGTCGCGTGCGTCGTCGGCGACGGCGAGGCCGAGACGGGTCCGCTCAGCGGGTCGTGGCAGGCCCACACCTTCCTCGACCCGGTGTCCGACGGCGCCGTGCTGCCGATCCTCAACCTCAACGGGTGGAAGATCGCCAACCCGACGGTCCTCGCCCGCATCCCGTCCGAGGACCTCGACGCCTACTTCCGCGGGCTCGGGTACGCGCCCATCGTGGTCGACTCCGGCCGCGTGGACGACGACCCGTTCGCGGTGCACGCCCTGTTCGACGGTGCGCTCCGGCGGGCCCTCGCCACCATCGACGACATCCAGGCCGCAGCACGCGCGCAGGCACAGCGGGCCGCGGAGGGGCAGCCCGCCGGTGCCGCCGACCTCCGGCCGCGCTGGCCGATGATCATCCTCCGGACACCGAAGGGCTGGACCGGGCCGAAGGAGGTCGACGGCGAGCGCGTCGAGGGGACCTTCCGCGCGCACCAGGTGCCACTGCCGGCGGTCCGGGACAACGACGAGCACCGCCGGCAGCTGGAGGAGTGGATGCGCTCCTACCGGCCGGAGGAGCTCTTCGACGACGCCGGGCAGCCGATCGGCATCCTCACGAGCATCCGACCAGACGGCGACCTCCGGATGAGCGCCACCCCGCACGCCAACGGCGGACGGCTCCGGACCGCGCTGGACCGCCCCGGGCTCGAGGAGTTCGGGGTCCCCGTCGGCGAACCGGCGAGCGCCACCGGCACACTCGGCCCGTGGCTCGCCGCCCTCATCGAGCGGAACCCCTCGAGCTTCCGGCTGTTCGGCCCGGACGAGACGGTGTCGAACAAGCTCGACGCCGTGTTCGACGTCACCTCCCGGGTGTGGCGGGCGCAGCGCGGACCTGGGGACGAGCACCTCGGCGCACGCGGACGGGTGACCGAGGTGCTGTCCGAGCACCTCCTCGAGGGCATGCTCGAGGGCTACGTGCTGAGCGGCCGCCACGGCCTCCTGAACACCTACGAGGCGTTCGCGCACATCATCGACTCGATGGTCGGCCAGTACGCCAAGTGGCTGGAGTCGTCGACCGACATCGACTGGCGCGTCCCCGTGTCGAACCTGTCGATCCTGCTGTCGTCGCACGTCTGGCGGCAGGACCACAACGGCTTCTCGCACCAGGACCCCGGGTTCCTGGACGTCGTCGCGTCGAAGCAGCAGGACCTCGTGCGCATCAAGCTCCCCGCCGACGCGAACACGCTGCTCGCCGTCGCCGCGCACGCGATGGAGACGACCGACCGCATCGAGGTCATCGTCGCAGGCAAGCACCCCGAGCCCGTCTTCCTGTCGCTGCCGGACGCGGTGGCCCACGCGGACGCGGGCCTCGGTGTCTGGGACTGGGCCGGCACCGAGGAGTCCGTCGGCCACGTCGACGTCGTGCTCGCCTGCGCCGGCGACGTCCCGACCGTCGAGGCCGTCGCCGCGGCGGACCTCATCCGGCAGCACGCCCCGGAGGTCGGCGTCCGCGTCGTGAACGTCGTGGACCTGCTGTCCATCGGCGACCCGCGGAAGCACGAGCACCCGGTCCCGGACGACCGGTACGACGAGCTCTTCCTGCCGGGCACCCCCACGGTCTTCGCCTTCCACGGCTACCCCTCACTCGTGCACCAGCTGACCTACCGCCGCAACGGGCACGACGACCTGCACGTGCACGGGTTCCTCGAGCAGGGCACGACCACGACCCCGTTCGACATGCTCATGCGGAACGAGATGGACCGGTTCGCGCTCGCCCACGACGCCCTGACCCGGGTGGACGCCGCGGCGCACGAGGCGCTGCTCGCCAGGTTGTCCGAGGCGCGGACGGCGGCGCGGACGTACGCCTACACCCGGGGCGAGGACCACCCGTCGGTCGACGGCTGGGCGTTCTCGGGCTGGCCGCAGGACGAACCCGCGTCGAGCGGGACCGGCGGCGACGCCGGTACGGGCGAGACGGAGGCGGCCGCGCCCGGCAACTGACGTGGCTGCTCCTCCACAGCCGGGAGGCGCGGATCACCCTCCACAGGACCGGTCACGCGGCGCGCGTGGCCGGTCCTCGTGCGTCACGGTGGGCGCATGGACGTCGGGTGGACGAGCGCGGTGGTGTCGCTCCTCAGCGCGCTGGTGGCGGTGGCGAGCGTCGTCGTCACGATGGTCGAGGGGCGGCGGGCCCGGCGGAATACCGAATTCTTGGGGCATCGCGACCACTGGTGGCAGCGTTGGTCGTGGGTGGTCGAGCGGGCGCTGTCTGACGACGAACGGCGGCGGGATGCAGCGGCTCTGATGACCCACGCGCTCATGACGCGGGCGTGGGTCACGAGCGACGACGCGTGGGTGCACGACGCCCTCGATGAACGCGAGACACGCACAGCGCGAAAGCGTGGCGATGGAGAGGAACAGACGGACGATGATCTCCGACGAACCTGACGACACCTTCAAGGCACGACTCGACCGGATGGAACGTCGAGCACCGATCCTGCTCGCAGATCCGCACTACGGTCCGCTCTACCGGGCCAAGGGCGGCCCGGAGCTGATCGAAGAGATGCGGATCGAGTGGCGGGAACGCGAGGAACGCGCACGCGCCCGGAAACTCCGGTGGGAGGCCTCGATCACCGAGGGCTGAGCGGCCTGCGTGCCCGGGTGCCACGCTGGACCGGTGAGCGAGCTCGTCATCCCGGCCCCGGCCCTCCCGACCGTCCCCACCTCGACCGGAGGGCGGTTCCCGGTCCGGCGCGTGTTCTGCGTCGGGCGGAACTACGCCGCCCACGCGCGGGAGATGGGCCACGACCCCGATCGTGAGCCGCCGTTCTTCTTCACCAAGCCCGCCGACGCGGTCGTCGTCGACGGGGCGGACACCCCGTACCCGAGCGTGACGGAGCGCCTGGAGCACGAGGTCGAACTCGTGGTCGCGATCGGGACCGGCGGCTCGGACATCACCGTCGACGACGCCCTGGCGCACGTGTGGGGGTACGCCGTGGGGATCGACCTCACGCGCCGCGACCTCCAGGCCGAGGCGAAGCGGCTCGGGCGGCCGTGGGACACCGCGAAGGGGTTCGACGCGTCGGCCCCGATCGGCGTCCTCGTACCCGCGGGAGACGTCGACCCGACCGCGGGGGCGATCGTGCTCCGGGTGAACGGGGAGCTCCGACAGTCCGGGGACCTGGCGGACCAGATCTGGTCGGTGGCCGAGACGATCGCCGAGCTCGCACGGTTCGTCGCACTCGAACCGGGCGACCTCCTGATGACGGGCACGCCCGAGGGCGTCGGGCGACTGGTCCGCGGCGACGTGCTCGAGGGCAGCATCGACGGCGTCGGCACGCTCAGCACCCGGATCGTCTGACCCGGGTCGTTTCGCGCGTGTGTCGGCGGCCTGGGAGCGCTCGCAGCACGGCCGAGTAGCAATGTGTCGACGCTGCAGTGGGGTGCGCGGCGTCTCCACACACGGGACACGTCGTTCGGGACGGGCGATCGGACGTGTCCGGAGAACGGAGGTGACGCCGTGCAGGAACACGACCTGCTCGCGACGTCCTGGACATGGGCGGGCTCGGAGCCGATCGGGGAGCGCATCGGCGCCGTCGGGACGGCCGGGTTCGCGGGACTCTCGCTCACACTCGGTGACCTGCACGAGGTGCGGGCCACCATCGGCTTCGCCGAACTCCGTCGGATGCTCGACGGGGCCGGCATCGTGTGGGTCCAGCTCGGCCCGCTCGAGCACTGGTGGTCCTGCTCGGGACGCACCGCCGAACAGGACGCCGATCGCGGTGTGGTGCTCGAGGCCGCCGCGACGCTGAGCGCCTGGCAGGTCGTCGTCCACGCCGACACCACGCTCCCGGGCATCTCACCCGTGGCGATGGTGGACGACTGGACAGAGCTGGCCGGGCAGGCCGCGAAGGTCGGCGCCCAGCTCGTCCTCGAGCCGGAGCCGTGGTCGAACCTGCCCACGGTCGAGCGGGCGTCACGGTTCGTCGCCGGCGCCCAGCACCCGAACGGCGGGCTGCTCGTCGACGTGATGCACGCGCTCCGCGGCGGCTCGACGCTCGCGTCCATCCGACAGGGTGTCGCACCGGGGACCCTCGCCGCCGTGGAACTCAGCGACGGGCTGCTGCACACCCCCTCGGGCATGACGCTCGCCGAGGAGTCCCGCGAGGCCCGCCACCTCCCCGGAGCCGGCGCCTGGGACATCCCCGGCTTCATCAGGACCGTGCGCGACCTCGGCTACGACGAGCCGTGGGGCGTCGAGGTCCGGACGGCGGCGCACCGGGCGATGCCCGTGGGCGACGCCCTCCGCACCGCTGCCGCCGCTGCCCGGGCCGTGCTCGACGCCGCGGACGCGTACGGCGCGCCCGCAGCGCCGGCGATGCCGACCACTCCGGCACCGACCTCCGCGGTGGACTTCGAGCCGCCGAGCGCCGCGCCGCAGCACGGGCACCACCGGGACGCCGACACAGGCACGCCCGCGTAGCCTCTGCCGCATGACCGACCACGCAGCACACGACGACGACCTCCTCCGCCGCTCGCAGGAGTCCATCGACGAGGCGAAGGCGGCAGCCGCCGAGGTGGGCGAGCCGGACGAGGACGACCTCATCGACGACGACCTGCCGGTCGCCGACGACTCCGAACCGACGGACGGCCCCGCGCCCGCGCCGTGAGGCCCGCTCCGTGCGCGGTCAGTCGATCTCGACGACCCGCACGGTGACGTCGGTCGGTCGCCGACCGAGCACCGCGGCGGTGCCCTCGACGACCGCGTCCCGCACCGCGCGCACCACGACCAGGGTCGGCACGCGTTGGTCCGTCGTCACGACGACCCGGACGCGCGCGCCGTCCGGACGCTCCTGCACGAGCACCGCACCGCCGTCGCGTGGGAGGTCGAGCACCGACCGGACGTCCCGCACCAGGCTGGCGAGCCGTGGTCCGGGCGGGACCACCGATCGCACGCCCGGCACACCGAGGACGACCCCGGTCAGCGCTCGCGAGACACTCCGGACATCGGTCACGGTCGTCCTCCGTCGATCAGGTCCGCGACGCGCACCGTGAGGGACCGCACCACGAACGGGGCGTGCGCGGCGAGCGCCGTCGTCACGAGGTCCCGGAGCACCTCGGCTCGGTCGTGCACGGGACCGTCGGCGGTCACGGCGATCGCCACCTCCACGTCGACGTGCCCGCCGGCGACCTGGACCTCCCCGGTGAACCGGGTCCGCCGGACCGTCACGCCGGGGACCCGGTCCCCGAGCGAGCGCACGAGCGCACGCAGCGCCCCCTCGGTCACCACGAGCGTCGAGCCCGGGTCGTCGTCCGGCACGGGGATGTCCCGACCCGCGTGCGCCGTCGTGCGGATGGCGGTGAGCACGCTCGTGATCCAGTCGTCGTCGGCGCCGACCGCGTCGGTGTCGAGCAGGTCCCGCGACGCCGCCCGGAGCGCCTCGAGCCGCTCGAGCGCAGCGACCGCCGCCGGGTCCGCTTCGATGTCCGGACGTCGCGGCGAGCGGTGCGCGTCGAGGTAGTCGGACAGTTCCTCCACGGTGAAGGCGCCGAACCGTTCGTCGTCGGTCATCGCCACCCCTCCATCTGCTCGAGGACACGTCGTCGTGCCCGGGCGAGCACCCCGCGGACCGTGGCGGGCGGCATCCCCGTCGCCTCGGCGATCTCGGCGTAGGACGCCCCGCCGATCTCCCGCATCACCCAGACCGCACGAGCAGCGTCCGGGAGAGCCTGTACGGTACGCGCGAGTTCCTGGACCTGCAGTCGTGCGTGCACCACCTCGTCGACGGCCTGGTCGTCGGCGGGCTCCGGCACCGTCTCGAGGTCAAGGTGCGGGTGGCGTCGCCGCAGTCGGTCGAGTGCCTTGTTCGCGGCGATCCGGAACAGCCAGTTGCGCACCCGGTCGGGATCGTCCACCCGGTCGATGCGCTGCCAGGCCTGCAGCGCGGCCTCCTGCACGGCGTCCTCGGCCTCGCCGTCGCCGTGCCCGAGGATCCGTGCCGCGTAGGCGCGCATGTGCGGTCCGTACCGGCGGATGAGCACGCCGAACGCGACGGTGTCCCCGTCCGCGCTGCGCTCGACGAGGGAGGCGTCCGACAGGGACGCCAGTGTCTCCGGGTCGCTCAGGATCGACTCCTCGCAGGTTCTTCGGGACGGCGCGTGACGATCGGCGGCTTCGTCACGTCATACATACGTACCCGCCTGGTGCGCTCCGCGTGCCCGGTGCCCAGCGCGTCGTGACCGGCCATCCCTGAACGGCCGGTCACGGCGCTTCGACGGCGGCCCGTGCGTTCCCTGATCCGGCGCACGGGTCGCCTTCCCCCGCACGGTGGCCGTCCGGGTCCGGTGCCCCGGTTACTCGTCGACCTCGTCGCCGAGGAAGTCCGCGTAGGTCACCTCGGACTCCGGCGACGCCCCCGGGTCGACGGGCGTCGTCGTCGACCGGTCCCCTGGCATGCTGACCCGTTCCTCCGCGCTGAACGGCGACAGGTACTTGCTCGCGCTCATGCTCGCGCCCTTTCGTCCCGGCGAACGTAACAGCCGGTCCCGCGATCGCCGAGGGACGCTGCCGAAACGTCCCCCGACCGGAGGCCGTGCGGGGGACGGAAGTTCGCCGCGGGCGGACCCCATGCGGATGCATGCTCAGCGTTCCCGCACGACGTCGGACGGCTCCTTGTCCTCCCGCCAGCCACGCCAGGACGGCTGACGGAGTCGTCCGTCCGTGGTCCACTCGGCGAACTCGACCTCCCCCACGCGCTTCGGCGTGACCCAGCGGGCGTCCCGCGCGTCGGGTCGCGGCACGTCCACGAACGGCGAGGTCTTCCGGTCGAGCGCTCCGAGCACGGCACCGATCTCGTCGAGGTCCCGGTCACGGAAGCCGGTCCCGACCTTCCCGACGTACTCGAGTCCGTCGGGCCCCGGGATGCCGAGCAGCAGCGAGCCGACCCCGCCGGCCCGACGTCCGTTGCCCGGCTTCCACCCGCCGACCACGACCTCCTGCGTCGCGTGGTGCTTCAGCTTGAGCCAGGCCTCGGATCGTCGCCCTTCGGCGTACTTCGACGTGCGCTTCTTCGCCACGACCCCCTCGAGCCCCCGTCCCGCCGAGTCGGCCATCGCGCTCGCGAGGTCGCCCTGGTGGGCGGGCGGCACGTCGATCGCGCCGCCCGGTTCGACGACGGTCCCCAGAGCCTGGCGGCGTGCGTCGTAGGCGAGCCGGGTCAGTTCGTGGCCGTCCGCCTCGAGCACGTCGAACAGGAACAGCCGGACGGGCGTGGACTCGCGGGCCGTGTCGACCTCGCGTCGCCGGGTCAGCCCCATCCGGTTCTGGAGCAGCTGGAACGACGGTCTCCCGCGGTCGTCGAGGGCCACGATCTCCCCGTCGAACACCCCGTCGACACCGGCCCGGTCACCGAGCTCCTGGAGTTCGGGGTACTGCCCGGTCAGGTCGTTGTCGTTCCGGCTGCGGAGCGTCACCGTGCCGTCCCGCACGGTCGCGAGGGCGCGGATGCCGTCCCACTTCATCTCGAACGCCCAGTCCGCCGGGTCCAGGGTGGGCGCGCCCGTCGCCGGGCTCGCCTGCATCGTGCGCCGATCGGACGGCACCGTGTCGGACGCTGCGGTGCGCTCGATCCGTTGAGGAGCCGTGCGCTCCGGACGGGCGCGCGCCGCGTCCTCGGCGAGCCGGTCGGGCTGGTCCTTGGTGCGGTGGATGAGCCAGTTCTTCTCGTCGCCCTCGCGCCCCCGCCCGCGTCCGCGGGTGTGCAGGAGCGCGAGCCGGCGAGCGCCGCCGGTCCGGCCGTGCAGCGTGACGATGACCTCTTCGCCCTCACGCCACTTCTCGAGCTCGTACGTCCCGTCGTCCCAGATCGTGACCGTCCCGCCGCCGTACTCGTCCTTCGGGATCGTCCCCTCGAACGCGCCGTACTCGAGCGGGTGGTCCTCGGTCTGCACGGCGAGGTGGTTCTTCCCGGGGTCGGTCGGCTCGCCCTTGGGGAGCGCCCAGCTCACCAGGACGCCGTCGTGCTCCAACCGGAAGTCGTAGTGGTCGCGGGTGGCGTGGTGCTCCTGGATCACGAACGTCGGGGTGCCGTCCTTCCGGACCGTCGGTGCGTCCGCGGGCACGGGCTCCGGCGTCCTGGACGCGTCCCGCTTCGCGCGGTAGGCGGCCAGTCGGTCGCGCCCCGGCTGTTCCGCGTCGTTCGCCTGCCGGGTCCGGTCGCTGTCCCAGTGGCCGTGGTCGTCGCGCCCGACCGCCAGCGAGGCGGAGGCGACCGGGTGCAGGAGGTCCCCACGTGCCTCCAGGCGTTCGAGGACCTCGTCCAGCGTGAGCTGGGCCAACCCGCGTTCCTCGAGCTCCTTCCAGGTGCGGGGCGCCGCGACCGTCGGCCGGTCACGGCCGCGCAGCGAGTACGGGGCGATGGTCGTCTTGTTGCCGTTGTTCTGGGACCAGTCGACGAACACCTTGCCCGCCCGTTCGGCGCGGCTCATCGAGGACAGCACGAGGTCCGGCAGGTCCTGCTCGAGCGACTTCGCGAGCTCGTGCGCCACCTCGGAGACCTGGGCGGTCGTCGCCCGGCCGTCGAGGGCCGCGTACAGGTGGATGCCCTTCGACCCCGAGGTCACCGGGTACGGGTCGAGTCCCATGCCGTGCAGGACCTCCCGCGCAGCGACGGCCACCTCGACGCACTCGGGCAGCCCGACGCCGTCGCCCGGGTCCAGGTCGAGCACCAGGCGGTCGGGGTTCTGCTGGCCGCCGCGGGGTCCGAACCGCCACTGCGGCACGTGCAGTTCCAGGGCGGCCTGCTGCGCCATCCACACCAGGGTCGGGAGGTCGTCGACGATCGGGTACTCGTTGTCGTGCTCGGAGTGGTGGATGGTGTGGTGCCGGACCCAGTCGGGGGCGGAGTCGGGCAGGTTCTTCTCGAAGAAGACCTTGCCGTCCACACCGTTCGCCCAGCGCTTCCGGGTGACGGGCCGGTCCTTCACGTGCGGGATCATCCACGGCGCGACCCGCTCGTAGTACTCGATCACGCGGCCCTTGGTCGTGCCGGTCTCGGGATAGAGCACCTTGTCGGTGTTCGTCAGCGCGAGGCGGCGGTCCCCGACCTGGACCACGGTCTTGCGGGCCGTCGGACTCACAGAGCCACTCCCGTCGCCCCCGCCACGGTGAGGGTGGTGCCCGAGGTGTAGGAGGACTCCGGACCGGCCAGGTACACGTAGGCGCCCCCGAGCTCGACGGGTTGCGCGGGCCGGCCGAAGGGGGTGTCCTGCCCGTACGCCGCGATCTCGTCACCGGGGTAGCTGATCGGCTGCAGCGGCGTCCAGACCGGGCCCGGGACGACGGTGTTCGCCCGGATCCCCTTCGCGGCGAGCTGGCGCGCCAGCCCGTTCGTGTAGGTGATGATGGCCGCCTTGGTCGCCGCGTAGTCGATCATGCGGTCCTGCGGCTGGTACGCCGACACCGAGCTGGTCGTGACGATCGCGCTCCCGGGCGCCATGTGCGGCACGGCCGCGCGGACGAGCCAGAACATCGAGTAGAGGTTGACCTTCATCGTCCGGTCGAAGTCCGCCGTGGACTGCTCGGTGACGTCCTCGTGCACCTGCTGGTGTCCCGCGACGAGCACGAGGGCATCGAGGCCGCCGAGCTCGCTGACGGCGTCGCGCACCAGGGTGTCGCAGAACGCCTCGTCGGTGAGGTCGCCGGGGAGCAGCACGGCCTTCCGCCCGAGGTCGCCGACGACGTCCCGCACGGCTTCGAGGTCGTCGCGCTCCTCGGGCAGGGCGTTCAGGGCGACGTCTGCGCCCTCCTTCGCCATCGCGATCGCCGCCGCGCGCCCGATGCCGGAGTCGGCACCCGTGACGAGCACACGGTAGCCGGGCATGCGCCCCGTACCGAGGTAGGACGTCTCGCCGTGGTCGGGCTCGGGGTCCATCGCGCTCGCGAGCCCCGATCCCTGCTGCGTCTGCGCCGGGAACGGCGGCCGGGGGAACTGCGAGCGCGGGTCCTGCTTGTCGAGCTGGCTCATGCGCCCATCGTGCTCGCGCCGCGCCCGGCGCGGTTCAGCGAAGCAGGATCTGTGGAGAACCCGTCCGCTGCGGGCGCTCCGGTGCGGACGCGGGCATCATGAGCCCATGAGGTCGATCTGGAAGGGCTCCATCGCGTTCGGGCTCGTCAACGTGCCCATCAAGGTCTACGCCGCCACCGAGACCCACGACGTCTCGCTCCACCAGGTGCACGACGAGGACAAGGGGCGCATCCGCTACAAGCGCGTCTGCGAGTTCGGGCACGAGGTCGAGTACGCGGACATCCAGCGCGCCTACGACGACGGCGAGAAGACCGTGGTGCTCACCGCGGACGACTTCAAGAAGCTGCCGGAGGAGCAGTCGCACGAGATCGAGGTCCTCGAGTTCGTGCCCGTCGAGCAGGTCGACCCGATGATGTTCGAGAAGTCGTACTACCTCGAGCCGGACTCCCGGTCCCCGAAGGCGTACGTGTTGCTCCGCGAGACCCTCGCGAAGACCGACCGGCTGGCGATCGTGCAGTTCACGCTCCGGCAGAAGACCCGGCTCGGCGTCCTCCGGGTGAACGACGAGGTCATCCTGCTGCAGGGCCTGCTGTGGGGCGACGAGGTGCGCGCCGCGGACTTCACGGCCCTCGACACCTCCGTGAAGGTCAGCGCGAACGAGCTGAAGATGTCGTCGTCGCTCGTCGACAGCATGTCCACGGACTTCGACCCCGACCGCTACACGGACGAGTACCAGGCCGAGCTGCAGCAGCTCATCGACGCGAAGCTCGAGGCCGGTGACGACATCGACACCGAGCAGACCTTCGGCGAGCAGTCGGACGACGACGACGAGGGCGAGGGCGGTGACGTCATCGACCTGATGGCCGCCCTGCGGGCGTCGGTGGACAAGAAGCGGTCTGGAGGCGCGGGGTCGCGTTCCCGGGGCGGGTCCGGCTCGACGGCGAAGGAGTCCACGGCGGACGAGGCGCCGAAGAAGACGCCCGCCAAGACGGCACCGGCGAAGAAGGCGCCCGCCAAGCAGCCGGCCGCCGAGAAGGCTCCGGCGAAGAAGGCTCCGGTGAAGAAAGCGCCGGCGAAGAAGCCCGCCGCGAAGAAGCAGGCCAGCTGACTCCCGACGGACGGCGCACGGCAGGGCGGCTGACCGGTCTGGTCAGCCGCCCTGCCGTGCGGGTGGGGCGGACCGTTACGCCTCGAGCGTGTCCTCGCCGCGCTTGCGTCCTCTGATCAGCCAGAGGGCGAGACCCGCAGCGAGCAGGCCGAGGCCGCCGACCCCGATCGTCCAGAGCCCGCTCGTACCGGTGAAGGCGAGCTGTGCGCTACCCGGCGGGACGAGACGGTCGGTGTCGGTCGAGGTGCACTGGTTCGCGTCGGAGCAGCCATGGTCGGTGGTCACCGAAGCGGTGTTCACGACCTTGTCGCCGGCTTTCGCAGTCGCAGCGACCTGAACCGTCACCTGGACGGTGCGGGTGCTGTTCCCGGGAAGAGTGCCCAGCTTCCACGTCACCGTGCGAGTCGCGGCGTCGTAGGTGCCGTCGTTGGTCGCGGAGACGAACGTGGTGTTCTTCGGGAGCGTGTCCGTGACGACGGTGCCGGTGCTGTCCCACTTGGCCTTGTTGGTGACACTGAGGTCATACGTGGTCTTGCCGTCGACAGCGAGCACGCTGCGGTGGTCGTCCTTGTGGATCGACACGTCCGGCGTGTGGTCGATGTCGGTGGTCTCGCAGTCCTCCTTCACGATGCAGCCCTGGTCGGTGTCGACCGTGGCCCCGTTGGTGATCGTCGATCCCGACGGGGTCGCCTTCGCGACCGTCGCCGTCACGTGCACGACCTTGGTGGTGTCCTTCGCCAGGGTGCCCAGCTGCCAGGTCACGGTGTGGGTGTCCTGGTCGTACGTGCCACCATCCGACGCGGACCCGAACGTCAGCTCCTTCGGGAGCGTGTCAGTGACCACGACACCCGTCGCGTCCGCGAGGGTCGACTTGTTCGCCACCGTCAGGTCGTAGGTGAGTTCCTCACCGGGCTTGACGATCTGCTTGTGGTCGTCCTTCACGATCGTCACCCGCGGCGGCGTGCGGTCGATGTCCGTGCCCTCGCAGTCGGTCGTGCAGACCGATCCTGGCACCGTGGCGACGTTCCGGATCTCGGTGTCCGGGGCAAGGGAGTCCTTGACCTGCACCGTCACCGTTACGTCAGCAGTGGCGCCGGCGGGGATCGACGGGATCGTCCACGACACCTTCCCGGACCCCTTGTCGTACGATCCGCCATCCGAGGCGGACACGAAGTCGACCTCTCCGGGCAGTGTGTCCGTGACGGGCACGTCGACCGCTTCCGCGGTGGCGGAGTTGTTCCGAACGGCGATGGTGTAGGTGGTGCCGTCGCCCGGCTTGACCATGCTCTTGCCGTCGTCCTTGCTCACGGACACGTCCGCGAGGACGAGGCCGGCGTCGAGGTTCAGGTTGACGTTTGCGCCGTCCCCGTCGGTCACGGGGTCGGTGAGCGTCACCGGGTGCGTGGCCTGACCGACACCCGGCGCATCGGAGTCGATCGCGTCATCGCTGCCGACGCTGACCTTTGTCAGCTCGTACTTCGCAGGGAGGTTCGTGAACGACACCCGGTAGGTGCCCAGCGGAACCGCGAACGAGTACTTGCCGTCGGCGTCGGTCGTGGTGGTGATCGGGTCGCCGTTGCCGTCGACGACCGGGTTGCCCGCGTCGTCGAGCAGGGTGACCGTGACCCCGTCGACCCCGGGCTCGCCTGCATCCTGGAGCCCGTTCCGGTTCTCGTCGAACCACACGCGGTCGCCGACCACACCCGCGGCGCGGCGGACGGACACCAAGGGAGCCTCGGCTGCGGGCAACGACTGGGCCGTCCCGGTGGAACTCGTGCGGAACACGTGCCACGCGACGTTGTTGTTCGCGACCTCGGTCGGGTCGGTGATCGCGTGGTCCTGCAGACCGGTCAGCTTCGGCGCCTGCATCCGGAACTGGATCGCGCCGACGTCGGCGCCGGGGTCGAGCTCCGGCACCGTGACACGGATCGCGGTCACGTCGGACGGCTCGCTCGGGACAGTGGCTGACCAGTCGTCGTCGCAGCCCGCTGGCTTGTCCTGACCAGCGGTGCCCTCGTACAGCTCGGGGCGGCACGGGTTGTCCGATGTGGAGTAGTCGACCCTGCCGCCGGTGGGCAGCGTCGTGATGGAGTCGAACGTGGGAGTCCACTGACTGCCGCGGTCCTGGTCGTCCACCTGGTCGGAGATCCCGGTGTCGCCCTGGTGCGGGAACACGTCGTACACGACCAGGTCGGTCAGCTTCGTCGTGTTGGGATTCGAGATGTCGAACCGGTAGTCGATCTGGGAATCCGACCCGTCCAGCGTCGCGTTCGTCAGGCCGTTCGTCGTCCAGTCTGCGTCGCGCGCACCCTTCACGAACTTCTCGATCGTCGCGCCGGCGGACACCGGAACGGTCCACGAGACGGTCGAGCCGGCGTAGTTCTCGCCTGTGTCGCCGTCCCCGTCCAGGTCCCACTGGTCGACCGGAGCCGGGTTGCCGGACGCGGTCCACGGGCCGTTCTGGTCGAACAGGGCCGCCAGCTGACCGTTCTCGCCCGAGTTCGTCCCGTCGGTGGCACCCAGGGTCACGAGCGTCTCGAAGTCGACGGTGGGCGTCGGGCCGCCGTCGCTCGTGGACTCGAGCTTCGTGCCCGCCGGCCAGGTCCAGGTCACCTTCTGATGGCTCACGCCGTCGATGTCCACGGTGCCGATGGTCTGCTTCGGCTCGGGCAGGGAGCCGAGGTTCGACCAGCGCACCGAGTTCGGCTGGAACTCCATGCCGGTCGGGATGACGTCGACGAGTTCGGGGTTCATCGGCTCGTTCGCGCCCGGGCCGTTGGAGAGCTGCACCTGCCAGGAAGCGGTGTCACCAGGCTGCAGCTTCGAGACGTCCGAGGTCGCCTTCTTCGACACCTGGGGGTCGATGGTCGACGGATCGAAGTTCTTGATGGCAGACCAGCTGCTGCCCGAGCCGCCACCGGTCGTCGGCAGCGGGTCGCCCGGGGCGTACTCGCTGCTGGCGAGCGTCCAGTGGTAGCTGTTCTGCATGGACAGGTCGCCGGTCGCGACGAACGCCTTCGTGCTCACGCCGTTCTGGTAGAACCAGCCGCCGCCGCCGGAGATCGACGGCAGGTCACGGCCCGTCCAGCGGACGTCGGTGATGACCTCGTCGTCCGGGATGTCGAGCGAGTGGTCGGTCCCCGCGACGTACCCGGTCTGGGCGGTGTTCTTGTAGACCCAACCGGTGAAGGAACGCATGTCGGCCGAGTAGATGTGCGCTGCGGAACCGTCCCAGGTGATCACCTGCAGGCCGTCGACGTTCCCGCGGACGTTCCCGTTGGGGTAGAGCACCTGGGTGTCGAACGCCGGCTTCGTGCACTGGTCGGACGGCACCGGGAACGAGCCGTAGACCGAGCCGTTCGCCAGGTTCGGGTCGTCCCCGATCACTGGCGACGCCGGGTTGCCCGACCCCGTGATGCACGGCGTGCGGTCGACGACCGTGAAGGTCCGGAGGCGGTTGCTGTTCTTGCTGTCACGGGTGTCGTACCAGTTGGCGACGTAGGACCAGCCGTACCGGGTGGAGGTGTCCGGCTGCTTGATCGCCGGGCCGGTCGCGTTCTTCGTGACGATCCGCAGGATCTGCGACCCACCGGTGATCGGCGGCCCCTGGAAGGCGTGGGTCTGCGACGCGGTGGCGGTCAGCGGGGTGCCGTCGAGTGCCGTGGCGGCCACGTCGAGGGTGTTCGTGAACTGGTTGGTGGCCTGCGGGTCGGCCGCCGGCGGCACGAAGGTCGCCGATGGGTACCGCACCGTGATCTCGAACGACTGGTCTGCCGGCGGGGTCCCGCAGCCCGCGGGTGCCGGCTTCTCGACCGTCCACGTGACCGTCTCGGCCGCTGCGTCGTACGCGCCGCCACCAGTCGCGGACACGAACTGTGCCCCCTTCGGCAGGGTGTCGACGAGCGACAGGTTGGTGTAGTTGAGGGATCCCTGACCGTTGTACTTCGGGTTGCACGCGTAGAGCCGGTAGGTGACGTCGGTGTCCGGCGTGACCGCGGCCGCGTACGCCGGGGAGACCATCTGCTTGAACCCGGAGATCTGGGGACTCGCGGTCGATTGGACCGGCTTCGGCGTCGACGCCGCGGGAACGGTGACCGGCGGGTTGCCGATGCCGGGTGTGAAGGTGGTGCCGACGGTCCCCGGGAAGGTGGTCCCGGGCAGGGTGGTGTTCGTCGGGATCGTCCACCCGACCTGGAACTCACCCGTCGTGCCGGGCGTGAGGTTCCTGAGCGTCACGACGAAGTCGTCGGACCCGGACGTCGAGGCGACGTCCGCGTTGCCGCTGAAGGTCGGCGCACCGGTGGTCGGGACCGATGAGCCGTCCGGGGCGGTTCCGACCGGACGCGGGATGGTGAACGTCGGCGCGACGCAGTCGTCGGCCGTGACGTTCGAGCAGGAGTACGTGATGCGGTACAGCGCTGCCGCGCCGGAGGTGACGGAGTCGGTGACGGCGCTGATCGCCGTGACCATCTTCGGCTGCGCCGCGGCGGCCGGCGTCAGCCCGAGGAGCGCAACCGCTCCGACCGTCAACGCGGCGATGGCCGCCGTCGCCGAGGGCCGGACGCGGCCGGACAGGGATCTCGTGGACATGGAGTGAGGGGGTCCTCTCGGGAAAAGGCATGCAGTCGATGTCGCTGATCGCAGACATTCATGTCATATTCTGCCTATCGGCTCACAAGATTGTCAATGCAAGTCAATAATTTCCCCGCTCATATTCTAGTATTTGTATTGCAGGCGGGGAACCAGCGACACGTCCCGGAAACAGGCATCGGAGAGACTGACGGAATGACTCCAGAAGAGCCTGGGGCCGTGTCGTCGCCACCCGCGACCGATGGGCCGCCCGTCACCGTTTCCATCACCCGCCTCGTCGAACCGGCACGGATCCCCGAGGTCACCCGCTGGGTGCAAGCCGGCGTGAACCTGGCGAATCGCTACCCGGGCTTCCTCGGCTCGGGGTGGGTCCGCTCGCACGCATCGAGTCGCGAGTGGCACATGCTGTACCGGTTCGCCGACCACGACTCACTCGCGACGTGGGAGAACTCCGACGATCGCCTGCGGTGGTTGGACCTCGGCCGTGACCTCGTCGTCGAGTCCCGAGTGGAGCGACGAACCGGCATCGAGGGCTGGTTCGACGCCCCCGTCGACACTCCGGCGTCGAGCGCTCCGCCGCGCTGGAAGCAGGCGGTGAGCATCTGGCTCGGGTTCTTCCCGGTGAACCTCGCCTTCACCTTCCTGGTCGGGTGGCTCGTGCCGGTGTTCGGTTCGCTTCCCGTCCTTCCGCGGGTGCTCGTCACCACACTCGTTCTCACGCCGATCATGACGTTCTGGGTCCTGCCCTTCGTGACCCGGATGATCCGCCCCTGGCTCCTCGCCCCACCCAGGCACCCTGACCGCACGACCAGACGGAGCTGAAGACAGGCTCAGGAGACGATGTCGGACGCATATCAAATTCTGGGATGTCACGCGCACAATGGTGGAGCCGATTTGCGACAGGAAGCCCACCATGCCGATCCCCCACACCGCCGCCTCCGAGAACACCGCTCCTCGTCGTCTGCTCCGTGACGTCGTCTACGACCAGATGTTCCGAGCTGCACTGGACGGCACGTTCGTTCCGGGTGAGCGTCTCTCCGACGACGCGCTCTCCGCCTGGCTGGGCACCTCTCGGACGCCGATCCGGGAGGCCATCGCGCAACTCGCCGCCGTCGGCATCGTCGAGGTCGCGTCGAACCGGTGGACCCGGGTCGCAGCGCCCGATCCGGACGACTACCGCAGCGCACGACGGATGATGTTCGGGTTGTCCGAGCTTGCCGCGCGCTGGGCCGTTCCGGCGCTCGGCACCCACGAGGCCCACGAACTCGGCGTGATCGTCACCGAGGTGGAGCGCCGCGCCGCGGTCGGCCAGGACTCCGCCCGGCACGAACTCCTCCGGATGGGCGACTTCCTCGCCGCGCACGCAGAGAACTCCTCGCTCAGCGCGATGCGCGCCGCCCTCACTCCGCGTGCTCGATTCCTGGCACTGGCGGAACGGCGGATCGACGTCACACCGCTGGTGGGGCACTGCCCGCCACTCCGCGCTGCGGTCGCACGACGTGACGGTGACGCCGCGGCGAGTGCCATCCGCGACATGGCGGAGGCATTGGACGCGGCCGGTCCGCTCAGCCGAGCACGCTGAGCTGGTCGAGCCGCTCCAGGATCACGCCCTCGCGGAGCGCCCACGGGCAGATCTCGAGCTCGGGCAGGTCGAAGATGTCGAGGCACGCCTCGGCGACGAGCGCCCCGGGAACGACCTGGTGGGCACGGCTGGCGGACACCCCGGGCAGCGTCGCGAGCTCGGCGACCGACATGGTGAGCAACGAGGGCAGCTTCGCCCGCAGGACGGCACCGTCCAGCGCGCGAGGCACGAGGGGGCCCGCGCCGGACGGGGCCGCACCGCAGATCCTGGCGATCGAGCGGAACGTCTTCGACGTGGCCACGGCACGGTCCGGCCGGCCGGCGCGGAGCAGCAGCCCGGCGTCCCGTGCGATCTCGACCCGGATCTCGTGCCGGATGCGTCGGACGTCGTCCTCGGTGGGCGTGCCCGCGGCGAAGTAGGAGCGTGCGAGCCTCGCGGCGCCGATCGGCATCGACCACGCCACGTCCGGCGCCTCGTCGGCCCCGCCGGCGATCTCGAGCGAGCCGCCGCCGATGTCGAACACCGCGAGTCGTCCGGCCGACCAGCCGAACCACCGGCGGACGGCGAGGAACGTCAACCGTGCCTCGTCGCCGCCGGACAGGACGGCGAGTTCGACGCCGGTGGCCGACTCGACGTGCGCCAGGACGGCCTCGGCGTTCACGGCGTCGCGGACCGCGGAGGTGGCGAACGCGAGCATGTCCTCGCAGCCGCGTTCCTCGGCGACCCGGACGGCGTCGGCGACGAAGGCGGTCAACGCGTCGACCCCGGCCGCCGTCACCGCGCCCGCGTCGTCGAGGTGCTCGGCCAGCCGCAGCGGCTGCTTGAACGAGGACGCCGGCAACGGGGCTGCCCCACCGTGGGCGTCCACCACGAGCAGGTGGCCGGTGTTGGACCCGATGTCGAGGACTCCCACGCGCATGGCACCAACGCTAGTGGCGCGGAAGCCGGCCGGGAGGCGCGCCTCAGCCCCGCAGGAACGTCTCCAGTTCCGCGGCGGTCGGGTACGACGCCTGTGCGCCCGCCTTCGTCGCGGCGTACGCCCCGACGCCGACGGCGAACCGCGCGGCGTCGACGAGGGCGTCCCCCGCGGCGAGCCGCAGCGCCACCGCACCCATGAACGCGTCGCCGCACCCGGTGGTGTCCACGGGGTCGACCCGCACGGCGTCGATCGCCACGGGCGCCTCGTCGCCGTCGTGCACGGTGCAGCCCGCGCCGCCCCGGGTCACGATCGACCGCCGGACGCCGTGCTCGCCGAGCGACGCGGCCTCGTGCTCGTTCACGAGCAGGACGTCCGTGAGCTCGAGCAGCTCGGACGGCACGGCGCCGAACGGGGACAGGTTCGTGAGCACCGTGACGCCCGCGGCACGAGCGGCCCGGGCGGCGGCGAGGACGACGTCGATCGAGACCTCGAGGCAGAGGCCGAGCACGCCGGCGCCGTCGAACGCGTCGGCGGGGACGTCGTCCGGCGTCAGCGTGCCGTTCGCGCCGGCGGAGATCACGATGGTGTTCTCCCCCGCGCCGTCGACCGTGATGACGGCGGTGCCGGTGGCCGTTCCCTGCCGGACGGCGACGTGCGTCGTGTCGACCCCGGCAGCCGCGACGGAGTCGCGGAGCAGTGCGCCGTTCCCGTCGTCGCCGACCGCACCGATCATGCGCACCGTGCCCCCGAGCCTCCCGGCTGCCACCGCCTGGTTGGCGGATTTGCCCCCCGGCAGGACGGCGAGGTCGGACCCCTGGAGGGTCTCACCGGGCTTCGGGAAGCGCTCCGTGCGGACCACGAGGTCGGCGTTGAGGCTCCCCACGACGACGATGCCGGTCATGCGGCGGCTCCTGTCTCGGCCGAGGCCGGGCGCGGGATGAGGAAGGACGTGGCGAGTGCCGCGCAGGTGATCACGGCACCGAGCAGCATGCCACCGGAGTACCCGGCGGTGCCCGCGGACCCGCCGGTCCCGAGCGCGATCTGCAGGGCCGGCAGGACGGCGAAGCTGATGCCGGCACCGAGGTTGAACGCACCGGCGTTGAGGCCGGGCAGGAAGCCGGGGTTCGACTCCGGGGAGAGCACGATGCCGAGGCCGTTCAGGATGATGTTCGCGATGCCGGCGTAGGTGATGCCGATCAGGACCGTCGCCGCGATGAGCACCGGCAGCGAGTGCACGCCGACGAGCGCCATCACCACGGTGGCGACGATGCTGCCGACGAGCCCGACGCGCAGCACGGCGCGGTACCCGAGCGTCGGCGCGAGTCGGCCGGCGAACGGTCCGACGATCCAGCCGACCAGCGCGTACGGGGTGAGGAAGGCGAGCGAGGCGAGGTCGGCCTCCATGCCGAAGCCCGCGTCCCGGTTCTGCGCGAGGCTCGTGACGAGGCCGTTCACGACGGCGAACACACCCGTCATGGTGAGCAGGGTCGTGACGAGGAGCGCCCAGGTCGCACGGCGCTTGAGGAACCGCGTCTCGACGAGGGGCTCGCGCACCCGCGACTCGACCGCCCAGAAGACGCCGAAGGCCACGAGCGCGAGGACGATCCCGCCGACCACGATCCCCCAGTTCGCCGCCGCGAGCTTGCCCGCCTCGTTGAACGCGGTGAGCAGTGCGCCGACGCTGACGACGAGCGGCAGGACACCCCACCAGTCCATGCGGGTGCCGGCCGACGGCTTCGACTCGACGCCCCACGCAGCGACCATCAGCGCCGCGACGACGGTGACGATCGCGATGACCCAGAAG
>Ga0153989_1000104_pt1 | contig 20769 bp, 35 predicted proteins | sample TSNC073MetaG_FD_104701 | JGI IMG/M metagenome (GOLD analysis project Ga0153989, IMG submission 104701) | Attine ant fungus gardens microbial communities from North Carolina, USA - TSNC073 MetaG | ecosystem: Host-associated > Fungi > Mycelium > Unclassified | place: USA: North Carolina, Jones... | reverse complement strand
TTGAATAGAACAAAGGACTGCCCTAAGATAGTTAGGTTATCTCTATTTCAAGAACAATAGCACTCCTATATGTAGAACAATAGGTAGTGATCATGTGGTAGGCTGTTCTTGTGCACAGACTACCACAATCATATATTTAAGAACTGTATGTCTGAGGATAAACCTCAGACTTAATAACATCTTTTGCTGCTTGTCTAACTTCACTTTTTTGAACACTTTGATTATCAAATCAAGCAATCACAAATCAGTAAGTGGCCATTTGTAATACTATCAACTTTTCTGTTCTTTTTCCAACCATCTAATATTTCAGATTCTTAGTACTTAGTATCACTAAGTCTTTTACTTTATACTCATTAACTTCTGCTCTCTTTCTATTTGTATACTTCTTTATTTCTTCTTGTACTTTTCCTAGTACCACTTTTGTCTCTTCTTGAATCTCCTTCATTTTTGTTACAAATTTCTTTACTCTCTTATATTTCCCCTTCCTTCTTGTCTCAAACCCCATTCTAGGATCTTGTCCATAATTTTTCTTAAAAGATGATATTTTGATACTTGAGTGTACTTTATTGTTATAGGCAAACTCTGCTGTTTCTAACCAATCTTGCCACTGTTCCTGTCTATAGTTGATAAATATTCTTAAGTACTGCTTGTTTATTCATCTATTTGTGGGTGGAACGCCATCAACAATTTACTTTCAATCTCCAACATTCTATTTAACTTCCATATTATTCCTGCTGTGAACTGAGGTCCCCTGTCTGAAGTAATACTCTCAGATAACCTATGTAACTTCCATACATTGTCTCTAAACAATCTAGCTAGTTTTTCTACTGACATTTCTTCTGTAGTAAGAATAAAATATACCATTTTTGTGAATCTATCAACTACTACTAAAATTGAGTTGCATTCTTGTACTAGCAGTAGCTTAGTAATAAAATCTGCTGAAATATGTACCTAAGGTTTTTCTGGAATTGAATTTGGTATTAATTTTCCTGCTGGTTGTTCTGTGCAGTTTTATTCTACTGGCAAGTATCGTACTTCTCTATATATTGCTTTATTTCTTTTGTAACTCCTGGTCACTAAAAGTTCCTAATGACCAATTCTACTATTTTTTATTGTCCCCCATGTTCTTTCACTAGCATATCATAATGTAACTGAATAATCTCTGCTCTCAGTTTCTCATCTCTTAGTACATATACCTTCTTTTCCTTATATATAATGCCATCAACTTCTCTCCATTCCTTATCTCTTAACATCTTTACTCCTGCTCATTTTATCTTTTCCACTGCCTTGATTACCTCATTATCTTTTATCTTTGACTGTTTTACTTTTTCTAGTAAATCTACTCTCTTTACTATTACTTCCACTTTCTTCATTTTTCTGATTTCTAGCCATTCTAGCTTTACTAATGTTTCATTCTCATTATCCTTTTCTACTTTTACCTTCTAATCTGGTCTTCTGCTCAAGCTATCTGCCTTCTCTATTGTACTTTCTAGAACATATTTTAGTGTTAAGTCAAATCTTGATAGATATAAGGTCTATCTAGCTTGTCTTCTATTCAACTTCTATACTTTCATAAAATATTTGAGATTCTTGTGATCTGTCCAAATCTCAAACTTTGTTATAGTCTCTTCTAGGAAATGTTTCTATACCTCCAAGTACCTAACTACAGCTAACATCTCTTTGTCATATATCTTATAGTTCCTTTCAAAATTGTTTAGAGATTTTGAGATAAAAGCCACTGGTCTTCACAAGTCATCTAAGTACTTCATTGAGAGTATTCCTCCAGTTGTATAATTTGAGGTATCTGCTTCTACCCTAAATTCTTTATCTAAATCTAGGACTACTAATACTGGTCTTGTTGTAAAGATCCTTTTGAGCTCATTAAATACTTATTGTTGTTTACTTCTCTATTTCCACTTTACATTCTTTCTTGTTAGCCCATTTATTGGTTTTGCTACTCAAGCAAAGTTCTTAATAAACCTCCTGTAGTAATTTGCAAGACCTAAAAACTTTCTGATATCTTTCACATTCTTTGGTTCTGATTAACTCAGTACTCTATCTACTTTTCTCTTTTCTATCTCTATTTTATTGGGTCCTATGATGACTCCCAGAAATCTAATCTTTCTTACTTTCCATACATACTTTTCTGGCTTTACATATAGATTGTTCTCTTTCAGTCTTCTTAGTACTTCTTTTATAATTTCATTATATCCCTCCTTAGTTTCAGTCCCTACTAATACATTGTCTACAAATGCAGTTACCTTGCTCTTGTTTACCAAATCCCTTGGGATTTCATTCATTATTGTCTGAAATATAGCTAGCAAATTTGCCATTCCAAAAAACATTACAGTTGGTTCAAACAATCCTATATATATTGTAAACACTCCTTTTTACTTATCTCCTTCCTTAATTCTTATATTGTTAAAGCCCTACTACAGATCCATCTTTGTAAATACTTTCTTACTCTTCATATTATCAATTAAGTCTGTTATCAATAGTAGTGGATAGTTATTCTTTACAGTTTGTTTATTTAGACTATGGTAGTCTATAACTATTCTCTTACTTCTATTCTTTTTGCTCACAAAGAACACTAGTGATGTTTGAGGGGATTTTGATAGTCTGATATACTCCTTTCTTAATTGATTGTTCATAAAATTCTAGACTTCCTCTCTTACATTTTTGGACAAAGGATAAATTTTTTCTTTTTGTGATTTAAATATCTCCTTGAGATCTATAGCATAATTCCAGACCTTTCTTGTTGGTATTCTCTCTGATTCTACCTTTTCAAATACCTTTTTTCACTTTAGGAATTTCTGTGGAACTATCTCTTTAATTTTCCTATAATCTATTTCAACTTCTTCCTCTTTTTTCCAATTTTCCTTATCGTTTACTATTCATCTTATAATTTTCTCTTCCTCTAGAGTAGCTATTCTCTTTTCTTTCCTTGTTTCTTTCTTCTCTTTTAGCTTTGTATTTCTTCTGCATAATGGTAGATATCTTATTATTTTAATCTCTTTTATTTTCTAGTTGATTTCTAGGTTATGGACCTGTAGCCATGGCATGCCCAATATAACATCTGTTTTTCCTAAGTTGCACATATCTATTCACATTCTTTTTATGTGATTTTTGTAGTACATATTTACTTCCACTTGATGTATTATTATTCCTACATTGTTATTTATGCCATCTACATTTTTTACTACTATTGGTCTTTCCAATTTCTGCAGCCTGAATCTATATTTAGCTGCCATCTTTCTATCCATAAACATTCCTGTTATGCCACTATCCAAGAGCACCTTTATAGTTATGCCTTTATGTGTATCTATCTTTTCTACTCCAATGTTCAGCTATATCTCTCTTAACATTTTAAACATCCTTCTCAAGTCTCTCTGTCTACCCCCTTCTCTTGCTGCACCTTTTAGAACCTCTGTCCATATACCACTTTGTTGTGCTTTTCCCTTTGTAGAGCATACTGCTTCTCTTCAGTTCTACCATTCTCTTTTTCTTTCTATCCTATATTCTGGGCATAAGATTCTTTTCCTTTTCTGTTCTAATACCTTTCTTACAATTGTATTCTTCCTTTCACATCCTATACATTATACCCTTGTTATTTCTCCTTTTCTTGCTTTTCCTTTTCTCTAGTTCCATGCTTCTTGGCATAAGCCACACCATATATTTTTTACTTGTTTTTCAAAGAGGAATTCTTGTCCTTGATTTTTATGAGTTTGTACTCTCTTGCCTTCATATTCTCCACAATCTACATATACCACTATAGTCTTTTCTGTGATCTACCCTCTTTTAAGTAGGAGTGCATCTTTTGGAGGTATACTCCACTTGTCATAATACTCCTATGCCTTTTTTTATATAGGACATACTAACTTCCTCTCTTGTTGTACCTTTTGTAGTCTGGCCACATATGCTACCTCTTTCTCTCTTTTTCTTCTCCTTTCAACTTTAATATTTGGATACTCCCACTTGTAGTATTCTATTCTCTAGTATCTAAAACATCTTACTTCCTCTACTGTCTCTTGTTTTCTCACTTTTACTTCCTCCCTTACCTTACTCACTATCACCTTAAATTGATTTTGGAGAATTAGTTTTTTCTTTATCTTTACCTTCTTATTCCTGCAATTATAGACCAGATGCCTGAATCTCTTACAACATTGACATATCCTCTCTCTTCTTCTTTCTAGTTCTGCCCTTAGTTTAGCAAGAGTATGCTTTTGGTTAAGCAGGTTGTTCATAAGGGAATCATATTGGAACTGAGATATTATATTGACACCTCAATAGTATAGAGTGAATAATTGATCTTACTAACTATACTATATCTTCTAAAGCATAAGATCTTTATCCAGCCAAAGTCCTACTGCCCTACTAATTACTACCTTAATACTAGGGTTAAACTATCACCCAATAAATGAAAATCCTAATCTAGACAGCCTTCTAAAGAGTAATTGTCAATCCTCTACATGTACAAGTCACAATGGACTCTAGTACAAGGTTTATACTAAGAATAGTACAAGTATCTACTAAATACCACTTGATTATAAGATTAGGTCTCAGTACCAATACCCAAGCTTAGTACTATACTTCTAGTATCAATCCCTAACTGATTGACAAGTTCTCTTAAGCCAAGAGCCTAGCTATATATGGAGGTAACTAATAATTGTAATGACTACAGGTCAAGAGTCAAAAAGATTATAAGAGTTAAGATGAGCAAGATCCAAGGTAGAAAGTACTCTAGATATGAAATCAAGTTCTGGTATAGTGACTTAGTCTGAGATGACTTAATCACACTCCAAGTCCAAGTTGACAAGAAGAACTTAATAAAGTCTATTATGACTTGGCAAAATAACTAAGTTATTATTTATATTTATATTATTTTATTTTCTTATCTGGACTTATTATACAAGAAAGAAGTGTGGGAAAGTGACATATGACAAATGTCATATATCACAAGTCATAATATCATATTATATGATGAGTATGGGAGAGTAGTACACAGACCATATAGTAGTTGTATAAGTAGTATATAAAATTTAATGGAAACTCTATTGAGTTCTTTTTGTTAACTTGAACTTGGAGTATAATTAAGTCATCTTAGGCTAAGTTACTACAGAGTCCCCATTAGATTGTGTACACTACTTATACAACTATTACATAGTCTGTGTACTACTTTCCTATACTTATCATGTGATGTGACACTTTTCCACACTTCTTCTTTATAGTAAGTCCAAATAAGAAAAGAAAAGAAAAAGAAAAGAAAAGAAATATAAATAATGACTTAGCTATTTTGGCCATATTATAACAAATAACACCAATATACACCAATATATTGAACCAACAACTTCTTCAATATTAAACCACATACCCAATACAACAACTAAGCTTACTATTCTTAACTATGGCATTGCACCAAAACTGTTATCAAGCACCGAACTGTATAGAGAAACTGTTGTTTTACATCCAACATCTAATATTCAAAACAACAATGACTATATCCAGACCAAACAAGCAAACAAACTACTATTAGCAGTCAGATGAATATGTAAAGAACCAAAGTCCTCAGCTTATTTGAAAGACTCCCTTGAATACTTCAGCAGACCAAATGCAAATGTTGTTGATACAGATACTTGAATACCAAAATTATACAATGATACAATGAAGCAACTTGTAGTGTAACTGTTAAGTTGAGCTAACTCTAGGACTGAGTTGTCTTTTATTTGGGGTGAACAAAAAGAACTCAACAAAATTCCTCTTAGATTTGGGCTACTATTTATACCTTTTACACATGGTCTATGCTACTGTCACAGTTGTACTATAGACCAGTAGTCATATACTGTATAGTTTACCACTACACCAAAAGGACAACATTAGCAAGGCTACTTGCTAATGAGGGTCCAGCTATTTATGTAGTTCTTTGAATAGGTATTTTGTTATACCTCTATGTCACTATTTAGTAATCACTTTTTTGTGACAGCTACTAACCCTAATCTACTAATAATCTAATAAAATCTACTAGAATATTTCTTGATATGTGGTTTGTGTGACATAACTGATCATGTGATACATTGTGACAAATGTGACATATTATGTGATTCTGATCATGTGACTTCCTATTATCTAATTAAAAGAAAACAAAAGTAAAAGATAAAGGATTAAAGAAATAAAAAGTTATTATGGCCAAGACAGCTCATAACACAACTAGACCTTTGGTAGGAACCAATAGTGAAGAAGTTGGAGATGCTCAGAGAACATAAGGTATTTGACATTGTACTCAGGCCAAAAAGGAAGAATGTAGTAGAATCAAAATGGGTATATGCAATAAAATAAAAAGAGGATAGTAGTTTAGAAAGGTAAAAAGCTCAAATGATAGCAAAGGGATATATGCAAGTTATTGGGAAAGATTACAAGAAGACATATGCATCAGTGGCAAGACTAGAATCAGTATGCTTGGTATATGCTATTACTACTTCAAGGAGACTTTAACTTTGGCAGATCAACTTTGTATTAGCATTTTTGAACAGTAATAGTACTTTTAAGGTATTTATGGAGCAACCAAGAGAATTTGAGAAAAAGAAAGATGAGTATGTGTGGAAATTGAACAAGACACTATATGGAATAATGCAAGGGGCCTATGACTGGACTCAAAACTTAAACAGGAGATTTGAAGGGTATAGATACTATAAATCAAAGGCCAATCCTCAAATCTGCTCACATGTCTTTGGAAATAAATTTATGTTAATATCTACCTGGACTGACAACATACTGGGGGTTTCATCTACATTAGAGGGCAAAACTCTAGCTAAAAATCAACTTGGAACCAGCTACAAAATAAAGAATCTTGGGAAAGTGAAACTTATACTAGAAATATATGTAGATAGGGATCTAACTACTAGTAACATCATACTATCTCAAAAGGCATATTGTGAATAGATACTCAATAGGTTTAACATGTCTAAATGCACACCAGTTTTAACTCTATTACTACCAGGACTTACTGTTATGAGAGCCCCAAAAGGAGAAAAATTTTCTAAGCATTTGAACACTTAATCCAAAACCTCAAGATGTACAATAGGGTTGAAGATATAAATAGTATGGGAACTAAGGTCATATGACAAGGTCAGGTGATTACAGAACATTCTGGAAGGACATATGACTATAAACTAAGAGTACAGCCACTGTAAAAGTAGTATAAGTAGAAGTTCAATCCAACGAAGAACTCTATCGAGTTCTTCTTGAATATCCATCTAAAGTGATCACTAAGGGCATTCACTGCCTATCAATAACATAAAAACTCAATATTCATTGTTAACCCTGTACTTCATAGCCTCAATATTCTTATTTTCACTTATTCTCTTATTATCCTTGCTAACAAGCACAGCACTCAAAAGCATCTTGGATAGCGGGCCCTAGCTGTAAAGAAGACTTCACTGTCAGTTAGGGATAGTGGGTAGATAGCCTGGACAAAGCTTGTGTCCCTGCCCAAGACCTGACCTGACCTTTATATTGAGTGGGTTTGTAACTAGTTCTTTACTATCAGCTTCATGCTACCAATCCATTGTGACCGGTCTATGCAGGAGAATGACAGTAACCTCTTAAAGGCCTATCTAGCTTAGAGATTCCCTTCTTAGGAATAATATTGTTTTACTCTTCTTAGTCAGTAGTCAGTCATAAGTACAGAAAGGAATAGCAGAGACATAGAAGGATAACTTGCTGGATGAGCTGGCTAAGGGAGAGTCAGAAGTGGAATCAGTGGAGCAGCTGTTCACAAAGATAAAAAATGACTTTAGGAAAACATCGGAGAAGGAAAGAAAAATAGAACAGCTGAGAACAATTGAGCAAGGAGAGAGAACCTATGACAAGTATATGCAGGAATTCAAAAAGGTTGCCAGAGAGAGCGGCTATGAGAGAAGACCCTTTATCAAAGAATTCAAGAGAGGGTTAAATGGAAGTATTAGGAAGAAGCTGGCAGAAGCAGAAGAACTACTGACCACCATTGAAGAGTAGCAAGAAAGAGTAGTGAGGCTGGATAAAAATCAGAGGCAAAGCAGAATGGAAGAGAGGATGTTGGGGAGGAATGCAGTGTACCCAGGGAGAAATATGCAGCCTAGAGAGGGAGGATCATATAGGGAAAAAGGGGGGCAAATAACATGGGGAATGGAAGGAGGGTACAGAGAAGAAAAAGAAGAAAATAAGTTCAATAGAGAGGGAACTCAAATAGGTCCAAGGAGAGACCCAAATGCAATGGATATAAATAGAGGAGGAAGAGGAGACAGGATATGCTATGTATGTGGAAAGTGGGACCATATGGCCAAAAATTGTTGGGAAAGGCATAAAGAAAGAGTAGTAGAAACATCGCAGGAGTCAGCAAAAGAAAATGGAGGATAGTGAGCTCTTGGCTGACCTCCAATAATCTGTACAGTATATTGCACCTAGAAAAGCTAGGAAATAAATTCAATTGCACCAATACAACTGAGAGAGTAAGAGATATATGGCGCACTCTACAGCCACTAAGAGAAGTCTAGATAAAGGTAGGGCTTGAGAAGCTAGAAAACCATGAAGGGGTAGCAGTAAGGGCACTGCTAGATAGCAGAGCAACAGGCCTATTTATGAATATAACCTTTGCCCAAGAAAAAAGGTTTAAAATAGAGAAGCTAAAGAAACTTCTGTTAGTTAGAAATATAGATGGGACAGTAAATGCAGGAGGAGCCATAACATACCAGGTAGAGTGCAACATGTTCTTCAAAGAACATATGGAGAGGGCAAGGATAGATGTATATAATTTAGGAAAAACAGAAGTGATACTGAGAATGCCATGGCTAGTAGCTCATAACCCAGAGATAGATTGGGAAAAAGGGAAAGTAAAAATGATACGTTGCCTGCCTATATGTGGAAGGAGAAAGCAAGAAGAGAAGGAGAAGGAAGTAAAAAAGGTAGAAAAGAACGAGAATAAAGAAATGTTGAAAAAATTGGTACCCAAAAGGTTTTGGAAGTAGAAAAGGGTATTTGGAAAAAAGGAGTCAAAGAGAATGCCAGTGCAAAAGACCTGGGACCATGCCATAGAATTGAAAGAGGGGTTTGTACCAAAAAAGAAAAAGGTATACTCCTTGTTGAGGGAGGAAAGGGAGAAAGTACAAACATTTGTGGGTAATCAGTTGAGAAAAGGATACATCTGATCTTTCAAGTCACCCCAAATGTCACCAGTACACTTTGTGGCAAAAAAGGATAGCACATGGAGAATGGTACAAGACTATCAACACATAAACCAGTGGACAATAAAGAATGAATATTCTTTACCCCTCATTACAGATATACTGGATAGAGTAGGAAAGAAGAAGGTGTTCATGAAGCTAGATCTGAGATGGAGATACAATAATGTCAGAATCAAGAAAGGGAATGAATAGAAGGTAGTGTTCACAATGTATATTGGAGCTTATGAACCCATAGTCATGTATTTTGGGTTAACAAACTCCTCTGCTATTTTCCAAACAATGATGAACGACCTGTTCAAAGACCTCATAAACCAAGGAGATATGGTGATATTTATTGATAACATCTTAGTAGCCACAGATATAGAAGAGAGACATAATGAGCTAGTAGAGGAGGTACTAAAGAGACTAGAGGAAAACAATCTATTTGTGAAGCCGGAGAAGTGTAAATGAAAAGTGAGAGAAGTGGAATTCCTGGGAGTAGTAATCAGTCCCAAGAGAGTAGAGATGCAAAGAGAGAAGGTAGAAGGAGTCCTGAACTGGCCAGCATCTAGAAATATCAAAGAAGTACAAAAATTTCTAGGCCTTACCAATTACTACAGGAGGTTCATAAAAGACTTTGCCAAAATAGCAGCACCGCTACATATACTGGTTAGGAAGGAGCAGAAATGGAAGTGGAAAAAGGAGCAGAAGAAGGTGTTTGAGAAACTCAAGGCGGTGTTTACCACAGAACCCATCTTGGCTATTCTAGATATTGATAGGGAGATGAGAGTGGAAGTAGATACCTCAGACTATGCAATAGGGGGAGTGTTGTCAACGAAGTGTGAGGATGGTAAATAGAGACCGGTGGTCTTTATCTCTAAATTGCTGAATACAATGGAACAAAATTACAAAATTCACAACAAGGAAATACTAGCAGTTATAAGATGCCTAGAAGTATGGAGGCACTACTTGAAGGGAGCAAAACTCGAATTTGAAATCTGGACAGACCATAAGAACCTCCAGTATTTTATAACAAGCCAAAAATCAAACCATAGACAAGCAAGATAGGCTTTATACCTATTGCGATTTAATTTTGCATTAAAGCACATTCCAGGAAAGAGCATGAAAAAGGTAGACAGATTAAGCAGGAGACTAGACTGGCAGGAGAGAATGGAAAAGGACAACGAGAACCAGAAGTTAATAAAACCAGAATAGATTAGGGGAGTAGAAATAATAATAGAGGAAGAAAACCTGAAAAAAAGGATCAGAAGAGCATAGAAAGGGGACAAAAAGGTAGTAAAGATAGTAGAAAAGCTAAAGAGAGCAGGAATAAAGATGTTAAAAGATAAAGAATGGAAAATAGAAGATGGGTTAGTAATAAAAAAGGGAAGAATATATGTGCTAGAGGGAGAACTCAAGAGGGAGGTCATACGATTGTACTATGACACTCCAGTAGAAGGGTGTGGAAGGAGATGGAAGACAACAGAGTTGGTTGCTAGAAATTACTGGTGGCCAGAAGTAACAAAAGAGGTAGGAAAATATATAGATGGATACGATACTTGTCAAAGATACAAGAATCGAAGTGAAGCACCAGCAGGAAAGCTGATGCCTAATGCAATCCCAGAAAAACCATAGAGCCATATCTCAGCAGACTTTATCACCAAACTGCCATTAGCCCAGGGATATGATGCTATCTTAGTAGTATGCGACCATTTTAGCAAAATAGTATACTTCATAGCAACAACAGAGAAAATATCAGCAGAAGGACTTACAAAGCTATTTTGAGATCATGTATAGAAGTTACACGGACTTCCAGAAAGCATCATATCAGATAAAGAAGTACAGTTTGCAGTGAAAATGATGAAGGAGTTAAATAACTTATTAGGAATCTAGACAAAGCTCTCAATAGCCTATCACTCTCAAACAGATGGGCAGATGGAAAGGATAAACTAGGAGTTAGAACAGTATCTAAGGGTCTTCATTGACCACAAACAAAAGTAGTGGTTGGATTGGTTAGGAATGGTGGAATTTATGTACAATAACAAAATCCACATGGTAACAAAAATATTGCCATTCAAAGCAAACTACGGTCAAGACCCAAGAATGGGATTTGAGGGAAGAAGAAGAGGGAAATACAAAGTAGCAGAAAAATTTGTAGAAAGGATGAAAAGAATCCAGGAGAAAGCAAAAGTGATACTAGAAAAAGCACAGAAAGAGATGAAGAAGTTTGCAAACAGAAAGAGAAGGGAGGAAGAGGAATACAGAGTAGGGGACCTAGTACTACTAAGTACAAAGAACTTGAAATGGCAGATAAAAGAAAGAAGATCAGAGAAATTGACAGAGCATTTTGTGGGCCCCTACAAAATCAAGGGAATTGTCTCTAGCAATGCAATAGAATTAGAACTACCTAAGTCTATTAAAATATACTCTGTAGTTAACATAAGTAGAGTACAACTCTATAAACCACAGGTAGAGGGATAGAAGAAGATACCACCAAAACCAGTTATTATTGAAGGAAAGGAGAAATTCAAGGTGGAAAAAATCTTAAACAAAAGAACAGTTAGGGGAAAGAAAAAGTTTCTAGTAAGGTGAAAGGAATACATAGCAGAAGAAAATACTTGGGAAAATAGAGAAAACTTGGGGAATGTAAAGGAATTGGTAGAAGAGTTTGAGAGAGAGTATGAAGAAAAGGTTGAGAAACTAAGGCAATAGAAGCTAGAAGAAGAAAAGAGAGAATTTAGCCAGAAATTACCAAGGGAGTTCATGGCAAAATTGATATATGGATGGGAAAAAAGGAGGTACAAAAGAGAAAGAGAAAAGAGGTGGGACGAGAACTGGAATCAATGGAAAAATTCCTCAGAACAAGAAAACTTGAAGGGAGGGCTATGTTATGAGAGCCCCAAAAGAAAAAAAGTTTCCCAAGCATTCAAACACTTAATCTAAAACCTCAAAATGTACAATAGGGTTAAAGATATAAATAGTATAGGAACTAAGGTCACGTGACAAGGCCAGGTGATCACAGAATATTCCGGAAGAATATATGACCATGGACTAAAAATACAGCCACTGTAAAAGTAGTATAAGTAGAAGTCCAATCTAATAAAGAACTTTATCGAGTTCTTCTTGAATATCTATCTAGGATAATCACTAAGGGTATTCACTGCCTATTGATAACACTTACACTATTATCTGATAACTGCTCTACTATAACTCAAGAAGCTGAGAAGATAAAGAATACTTCTTATTGTAAAGCTTTGGGATCACTAATGTGGCTACAGGTAGCTACTCAGCTAGATCTCTTCTATACTGTCAACATTCTTTCTCATCTCACTCACAACACAGGGAAATAGTACTTGTTGGCGCTCAAATATACTCTTGTTTATATTAAAGGAATAACATACTATAGTTTGGTATATTAAGGTGGAGGAGACTTAAATTCTGTTATATTATGACTTGGCCAAACAACTAAGTCAATATTCATTTTCATTTTCTTTTCTTTTATTTTAAATTAGGAAACCAATGGACGTACAAGAGGGAATGACTTAAAGGAGACAGGTGGGACTTTATAAATAAGAGTAAATACAGAAATGTGTATAAGTAGTGTACAGCAAACAAATAGGAACTTTATCAAGTTCTTCTTATCAACTTGAACCAGAAGGAGATCTAAGATATTGCTGTCTACGTTCTTACATGTTAGATATGTTGACTCAGACTATGCTGGTTGCAAGGATATGTGCCAATCAATAGAAGGAAATATTTTTATAGTAGCTGGAGGTCTTGTCTTATGGGAGAGCAAATGACAAAAGATTGTAACACTATCAATTGTTGAGATAGAGTATATGGCATTCACTAGAGCAATGGCCCAAGTGCTATATTTAACAAAGTTCTTCAATAAAATTGGCTTACCTATCAAATTGTCATGACACAGCCAAAAATGGCTAAGTCATTATTTATTTTCTTTTTCTTTTTTTTTCTTTTAATTAGGAAATTGGTGGACATGTGGGATGAAATGACTAAGAAGAGATATACAGAAGTTTATAAATAAAAGTAAACACAAGAAGTGTATAAGTAGTATACCACAATCAATGAAAACTCCATCGAGTTCTCCTTGTCAACTCAGACTAGAAGTAGTTCTAAGACGTCTCAGTTTAAGTCCTTACACTAGAACTCGATTCCACATCTAGAGCACCATCTGCCTTGGACCTTGCTTATTCTTACTCTCACAACCATCTCAACCCTCGACCAGTGGTCACCAAAATCACTAGTCACCTCCATACATAGCTGGGCCCTTAGCTTAAGGGAACTTGTCAATCAGTTAGGGATTGATGGTGGAAGCACAGTACCAAGCTCAGGTATTGTGTCTAAGATCTGATCTTGCAATTGAGCGGTGCTTAGTAGTTTACTTGTATTCCTTTCACTTTATAAACCTTGTACTGAAGTCCCATTATAGGCTGTACATACAGAGGAGTAACACTGTATCTTTAGAAAGGTATTTAGGTTAGAGATCCTTTTCTTGGGGTGATAGTATAACCATAGTATTAGGGTAGTAGTAAGTAGGGCAGTAGATGTCTAGCTGAATAAAGATCTTGTACTCCAGTAGACATAACATTAGTAAGATCACTCCTATTTTGACTTCTCTGGAGATATAGTACCATATCTCTGGAACAATATAACTCTCTCATGAGTGGGATGCTCAACCAACAATGTGCCCTTGCTAAGCTAAGGGCAGAGATAGAAGGAAGGGAAGGAAGGGTATATTGGAGGTATAGAAGGTTTGGGCACCTGGCCCATAACTATAGGAATATGAAAGAAGTAAAAGGGAAACTGGTCCCCCAGAATAGATTTGAGGTGATACCGAGTAGAGTGATACAATGTGGAGTAAGAGAGGAAGCAAAAGTAAAGAGGCAGAAGACAGTTAAGGAAGGGGTATGATATTTTAGATATCAGAGGATAGAACACTGCAAGTAGGAGTGTCCAAATATTAAAATGGAGAAGAAAAGGAGAAGTGAGAAAGTGGTATGTATGGCCAGGCCACAAAAGGCATAGCAGGGAGAGAGATCAGCATGTCCCAAGTGGAAAAAGGCACAGAAACACTGTGGAGTGGAGAATGTGCTAGAAGATGCACAGCTGTTGGAGTTAGGATGGATAACAGAAGAAGTCATAACAATCTACATAGAATGTAAGTGGTGTAGAAGGAAAGGAATGCATAGGGAAAACAACAGAGGACAAGGAGTCCTCAAAGGAAGGAAATTAGAGGAAGCCAAGTGGTATGGATGCCCAAAGCAAAGGAGAAAGGAAAAAGAAGTAGCGTACTACACAAAGGGAAAAGCATAGCAAGACAAGGCACAGGCAGAAGGTATAGCAAGAGAAGTGAGGAGAATATTCAAAATACTGAGAGAAGTATAGATGAACATAGGAATAGAAAAGGTAGATATGCACAAAGGCATAACAGTAAAAGCACTTCTAGACAGCGGCGCAATAGGGATGTTTATGGATTGGAAGATAGCAGCAAAATATAAATTTAGGCTATAGAAATTGGAGAGACTGGTAATAGTTAGGAATGTCAATAGGACCAACAATAGTGCAGGAGCTATTACCTATCAGGTAAAAGCAAACATGTACTACAAAGGCTATATAAAGAGGATAAGAATAGATGTGTGTAATCTAGGAAAAATAGATGTTATATTGGAGATGCCATGGTTGCAAGTACACAACCCAGAGATAAATTGGGAGACTGGAGAAGTCAAGATGACGAGGTGCCCACCATTGTGTGGAAGAAATACAAGGCTAAAGAAGAAAAAGATGAGAAAAAGAGTAAAAAGAGTAGTAACATTAGAAGAAGAGAAGATCATGAGATAGGCAGTAGATAATAAGGAAGACTGGAAAAGGGAAAAAGAAGTCAAGGCAGACCATAGAAAAATTGAGGAAATAGTACCGCAGAAATTCCTTAGGTGGAGAAAGGTGTTTGGGAAAACGGAGTCAGAGAGGATGTCAACAAGAAAAATCTGGGATCATGCTATAGATCTCAAGAAGATACTTAAACCATAAAAAGGAAAGATCTACCCTCTTTCCAAAGATGAGAGCAAAGATGAAAGGGAGGAGGTTCAGAAATTTGTGGATAACCAGTTAAGAAAGGAGTATATCAGACCATTAAAGTCCCCTCAGACATCACCAGTTTTCTTCATGGGTAAGAAAGATAAAAAGAAGAGGATGGTTATAGACTATCATAGTCTAAATAAACAAACTGTAAAGAATAATTACCCCCTGCCACTAATTACAGATCTAATCGACAACATGGGGAGTAAAAAAGTATTCACCAAAATAGACTTACAATAGGGCTTTAACAATATGAGGATAAAAAAGAGAGATGAGTGAAAGAGAGCATTCACTACACATATTGAATCCTTTGAGCCAACTATTATGCTTTTTGGGATGACAAATTCACCAGCTATGTTCCAAGCGATGATGAACGAAATCCTGAGAGATATGATTAACAAAGGAAAAGTAGCAGCATTTGTGGACAATATGCTAGTTGGGACAGAAATGGAGGAGGGACATAATGAGATAGTAGAGGAGGTCCTGAGAAGATTAGAAGAGAACAACTTGTATGTTAAGCCAGAGAAGTGTACATAGAAAGTAAGAAAGATTGGATTCCTGGGTATAGTCATAGGACCCAGTGGAATAGAGATAGAGAAAGAGAAGGTAAACAGGGTGCTGAGTTGGCCAGAGTCAAGAAATATGAAAGATGTCAGGAAATTTTTAGGTCTTGCAAATTATTATAGGAGGTTTATTAAGAACTTTGCTTGAGTAGCTAGGCCAATAAATGTACTGACGAGGAAGAACATGAAGTAGAGGTGGGGAGGAGAAGAACAGGCTGCATTTGACAAGCTCAAGAAGGCCTTTACAATAAGACCAGTACTAACAGCCCTGGACTTAAACAAAGAGTTCAGGGTAGAGGCAGATACCTCAAACTATACAACTAGAGGAGTGCTTTCAATGAAGTGCTCTAATGGCTTATAGAGACCAGTAGCTTTCATTTCAAAATCTCTAAGTGATATAGAAAGAAATTACGAGATACATAACAAGGAAATGTTAGCAATAGTCAAATGTCTAGAGAAGTGGAGGCATTTCCTAGAAGGAACAGTAGTAAAATTCAAGATTTGGATGGATCATAAAAATCTTGAATACTTTATAAAAGTGCAAAAGTTGAATAGACAACAAGCTAGATGGGCACTATACCTATCAAGATTTGACTTTGTGCTAAAACATGTTTCTGGAACAAAGATGAGAAAGGCAGACAGCCTGAGCAGGAGACTAGACTGGAAGGTTGGAGTAGAAAAAGATAACAAGGATGAAACGTTGGTAAAGAAGGAATAGTTAGAGAATAGAAGGACAGAGAAGGTAGAAGTAATAGTGGAGGGAGTGGATCTATTGGAGAAGATAAAGTAGTCAAGAGTAAGAAATGACAAAGTAGTTAAAGCAGTAGAAGAGATAAAATGAGCAGGAGTAAAAGTTCTAAGGGACAAAGAGTAGAGGGACATAGATGGTGTAATATATAAAGAAGGAAAGGTATATGTACCTAAGGATGAGGTGCTTAGAGCAGAAATAATCAGGCTACATCATGATATGCCTGTAGGAGGACATGGAGGACAGTAGAAGACAGTGGAGCTAGTCACAAGAAATTTCTGGTGGCCAGGAGTAATAAAGGAAGTAAAGCAATATATGGAAGGTTGTGACTCTTGCCAGAGAAATAAAAACTGCATAGAACAGCCAGCAGGCAAGCTGATGCCAAACTCGATGGTTCAATTTATACCAACTACAGAGAAAATAACAGCAGAAGGACTAGCTAAGCTATTTAGGGACAATATGTAGAAGTTATATGGTCTGCCTGAAAGCATCATATCAGATAGAGGACTACAGTTTGTGGCAGGAATAATAAGGGAGTTGAATAGAATGTCGGGGATTGAGAGTAAATTGTCGATAGCATTCCACCCTTAAACCGATGGACAGACAGAGAGGGTTAACCAAGAACTAGAACAGTACTTAAGTATCACAAACTTCATTTGGACCATAACTCCAGAAATACTTGACCAATTTCAACAATCTAAATGGCCACCAAAAGCCCTTAAGAAGACCTTTCAAACGATACCAAAAATGTTTCAAAGTGATCAGTATTTACTGAGTTATCAGCAGATCAGTCAGTGATCACCAAGTTACCAGACACTAAATTGCCAATATCTTGGGAACCACTTAACATAATTGTTTGCTTCAATAACTATTGTGAAGCTCTCTTCAATGTACTTCTTTTGGTCATAAATAGATCCTGAGACAATAAGATCCCATGGAGATACAAGGTCCTTAATGTTTGTACATGACACTGATCTTTACTTATAGATTATCATCTGTCCTTGAATAGAACAAAGGACTGCCCTAAGATAGTTAGGTTATCTCTATTTCAAAAACAATAGCATTCCTATATGTAGAACAATAGGTAGTGATCATATGGTAGGCTGTTCTAGTGTACAGACCACCACAATCATGTATTTAAGAACTGTATGTCTGAGGATAAACCTCAGACTTAACAACATCTTTTGCTGCTTGTTTAACTTCACTTTTTTGAACACTTTGATTATCAAATTAAGCAATCACAAATCAGTAAGTGGCCATTTGTGATATTAAGGATGTTTATCAACCACAGGTAGAAGCAGTGGCCTGACTAGTTAGGAACAGCAGAGTTCGCCTACAATAACAAAGCACACTCAAGTACTAAAGTATTGCCTTTCAAGGCAAATTATGGACAAGATCCTAGAATGGGGTTCGAGATGAGGAGAAAGGGGAAATACAAAAGAGTGGAGAAATTCATGACAAAAATGAAAGAGATCTAGAAAGAAGCAAAAGCAGTACTAGGAAAAGTACAAGAGGAGATGAAGAAATACACAAATAAAAAAAGAGGAGAAGTCAACAAGTATAAAGTAGGAGACTTGGTAATGCTAAGCACTAAGGATCTGAAATATTAGATGGCTGGTAGAAGAACAGAAAAGTTGACAGAAAGGTTTGTTGGCCCTTATAAAGTAAAGAAGATTGTATCAGCAAATGCAGTTGAATTGGAACTACCTAGTACAATCAGGATACATCCAGTAGTAAATGTTAGTAGGATATGTAGATACATAGGGCAAGTCAAGGGGCAGAAGAAGAAGCAACTGGCCCCGGTCATAATTGAGGGAGAAGAGAAATGGGAAGTCAAGAAGATATTAAATAAGCAATAGATTAGAGGGAAAGATAAGTACCTGGTGTAGTGGAAGGGATTTATGGCAGAATCAGATACCTGGGAAGAAAAGGAGAACTTGGAGAATGCAAAGGAAGCAATAGAGGAGTATGAAAAGGAATACAGAAGAGATATGGAAGACATAAAATGACAAGAGAGAGAAAAAGGAACATTTAGAAGGGAAGAACTGCCAGGGCAATTCATAGCAAAAAAGCTATTTGGGTAGTCAGACAAACAATATGATGAGGAATATTAGGGAAAACTGGAAAGAAATTGGAAACAATGGAAAGAAGGACAAATGAGAGGGCAAAGAACTATAGAAACAATAAAAGAGAAAGAAGAAGAAATCGAGCAGGAAAGTTCAGGGCCCAAGGAGTGGACAGAAGAAGATAACAATGAAATGGGGAACATTTACAACCCATACTACAAACTATAAAAATCCTTGGGACAAGAAATCTTGAGAAGGGGTGGTATCATGACATAGCCAAAAATGGCTAAGTCATTATTTATTTTCTTTTTCTTTTTCTTTTCTTTTAATTAGGAAATTAGTGGACATGCAAGATAAAACAACTAGGAAGAGATGCACGGGAGTTTATAAATAAAAGTAGACACAAGAAGTGTATAAGTAGTATACTACAATCAATGAGAACTCTATCGAGTTCTCCTTGTCAACTCAGACTAGGAGTAGTTCTAAGATGTCTCAGTCTAAGTCCTTACACAAATCTCCAATCAAAATTAGAGCAAATAATGATAGATTGATCTCAAACAGTATTAACAATAAAAATTACAGGTGTACCAAGCACATCAATATAAAGTACTACTTTGTCAAAGAATATACTGCTCAAGAAGAAGTTTTTTTCAAGTACATTCCATCATCAGATAATCTTGTAGATATATTCACAAAGTCATTATCTCATGACATTATTTGGAAGTTGACTATGTATCTTACACACAAGAATCCACCAACTATGATAGTCTAGGGAGAGTGTTGAAGTGAACTGACAAGTCGATGACATATTTATTTCTTCTTACATCATAATCTGTCATAAGTCACCTTGACTATGACCAAAGATATATATTTATAGAATAATAGACAAGGGAATTGAACTAGCAGCCTCTTGGCTGGTTGTAGGATACCATTAATGTAAATGGGAACAAATAGCATATGTTATGAGAGCCCAAAACAGGAAAAGATTTCCCACGCATTTGAACACTGAATCCAAAACCCTACAAGCATACAATGGAGTAAGGATATAAATAGGGTGGAGACAGTAAGTCAAATCATGTAACAGGGTCAGGTGATCATAGAACATTCTGGAAAGAGCATGTGATTGTGGGGCTTTAGGGTACAGCTACTGTAGTAGTAGTATAAGTAGGGCTGCAATCCAATGAAGAACTCCATTGAGTTCTTCTTGAACATCCACCTAGGGTGATCACTAAGGGCATTCACTGCCTATTGATAACACAAGAACTTGATACCACATCCGAGCACTGTTCACCTCAAACTCTGCTCAAAATCACTTAAAGGTGCAGTTGGCTTTATACCAGCCCCACGAGTGATTTCCCCCATCATACTTACTCTATACCCTTCCTCACTAGGGAGCACAGCACTCTCAAGCCTCTTGGATAGTAGGCCCTAGCTGTAAAGGGGACTTCACTGTTAGTTAGGGACAGTGGGTAGACAGCCTGGACAAAGCTCGTGTTCCTGCCTGAGACTTGACCTCTATATCGAGTAGGCTTGTAATTAGCTCTTCACTAGCAGCTCCATGCTACCAATCCATTGTGATTGGTCTATGCAGGGGAATGACGGAAAACCTCTTAAAGGCCCGTCTAGCTTAGGGATTCCCTTCTTAGGGATAGTATTGTTTCACCCTTTTTAGTCAGTAGTCAGCCATAAGTACAGACGAAGAAGATTGCTTATTCTCCTATGAGGAAACATCAATATCACCATCACCATCACCAATGTCTCACCAACAACAACAACAACAGGGAGAACACCCTTCAGCACCTGCCCTCCAAACCAGAGAGAAGCAACTCCTTACCATGATCACAACCCTGCAACAGCAGGTCAATACCATGCTCCTCCAACAGCAAAGGAGTAGAGTAGAGGTTGCAAGACCTCAAGTTTTCAGTGGAAGGATGGAAGAGGTGAGCGTGTTCGTCAATGTGGCTCGCCTATACATTAGAATGAAGATGACGGAGGAAGCAGCAGCAACCCAGGTGGCCTGGGTATTGTCATACGTGCAGGGGGGAATAGCAGAGGCATGGAAGGATAATCTATTGGACGAGTTGGCCAAGGGGGAGTCAGAG
>Ga0153989_1000102_pt1 | contig 21328 bp, 19 predicted proteins | sample TSNC073MetaG_FD_104701 | JGI IMG/M metagenome (GOLD analysis project Ga0153989, IMG submission 104701) | Attine ant fungus gardens microbial communities from North Carolina, USA - TSNC073 MetaG | ecosystem: Host-associated > Fungi > Mycelium > Unclassified | place: USA: North Carolina, Jones... | reverse complement strand
GGTGTTCGTGCCGGCGAGGACGATCATCACGCCGATGACGCCCCAGTAGAACCGGCTGCCGTCGAGCATGAGCGCGAGCGGTTCGACGATCGCGACGGCGATGGCGGCGTGCACGGCGGTCCGGAGCGACGCGCTGAGGTGCCACCGGCGCCAGGGGCCGTCCGCGAGCGCGTCCGCGAGGACCGGCACGGCCCCGGCCGGTCGCCCGCCGGCCAGGATCACCGGCGTCGCGAACGGGACGCCGGCCCCACGCCGGGGCAGCTCGTCGCGGAGCTCGCGCCACCGCAGTCCGGCGGAGCGGAGGTCGGCGAACTCGGCGGCCATGCGGCGGACGATCGCGGTGGTCCGGGACCCCTCGTCGGCCGCCGAGGCCGTGATCCCGTAGCGGGCGAGCAGGGTGTGCGCCGCGTCCTCGCCGTGGCTGCCGCCGTGGCGGAGGACGACCGTGAACGCCCGGAGCGCGGCGTGCCGGACGTCCGACGGTGCGCCGTGCTCGACCAGCGCCCCGGCCCCGCGTCCGAGTTCGTCGATCGCGAAGTGCGTGTCGAACACCAGGCGGTGCAGCTCCTCGGCGGCGGTGTCGGCGTCGACACCACTCGCGGCGAGCATGCCGTCGACCGTCAACGCGATCTCGTGGTACCGGTCCCGGGTCCGGCCGAGGCGGCGGAGAGCGCGGCGCCGTGCCCGTGGGTCGTCGGCGGCGGCACCCGTGGCCAGGACCGCCGCGGCGGCCTCGAGCACCTCCGATCCCCGTGCGACGAAGCCCCGGCGGGTCCGGAGCAACGCCCGGTGCGGGTCCGGCCGGAGCACCAGCCGGACGACGATCGTCACGGCGAGGGACCCGGCGACGACGAGGCCGAGGGGCACGACACTCGTCTCGGGCAGTGGGAGCAGGAGCCCGCAGAGGTACCCGGCGAACCCGACGATGGCCGCGTCGGCCGCCCACACGCCCCACGACGCCGCGGCGAACTGCAGGAAGAGCAGGACGACGATGAGCAGGAGCTCGACGATCCGGAACGGGTGCAGGGCGATGCTCCCCGCGAGCGCGACGACGAACGGGACGAGGACCGCCCCCGTGCGGGCCGCGGTCCGCCCGGTGCTCGGGTCGACGATCACCAGGCAGGTGATGAACGCCGGCATCGCGCCGATCATCACGCCGAGGATCGCCGGCAGGCCGAACGCGGTCGCGACGGCGTACCCCACGGCCATGCCGGCCGGGACGGCGACGAGCGTGCGGAGCGCACCGTCGGTCTTCACGAGCCCGGGGTCGAGCGCGAGGGCACGGTCGGTCAGCCGCTGCGTGCGGGTCCGTCGCCGCGGGGCGGTCCGGTTCGTGGTCTCGGTCCTCGGCACGCTCCGGCCGCCTCCTGTCCCCTCGGGAGGTCAATCGTACCGCAAGCGAACTAGTTTGCGGGGTGGCGGGGCCGACGCCGAACGACGACGCCGGTGTCGCACGACGTCGAACGACGACGCCGATGTCGTACGACGTCGACGGTGTCGTTCCGACCGGCGCGAGGCACCCGTCAGCCGACCGCCGCACGCGCCCCGCGTCAGGCGAGCGGCCCGAGCACCGACGTCGCGATCGTCCGTGCCGCCGAGTCCCGCGACGACGGGTGGTACTGCCCTGCCCGGACGTCCCGCGCCAGCCGCGCCAGCTCGCCGGACGCCCGGTACGCACCGCCCCCGACCACACGCATCGCCTCGTCCACGACGTGCTGCGCCGCGTCGACCGCCCGGGCCTTGGTGCCGACGAGCAGCGGGAACCAGCGCGGTCCGAGGTCGTCGAGCTCGTCGACCGACCGCGCGAGCGAAGCGACCTGCAGCTCGACGGCGTCGACCGTCCCGCGCATGTCCGCGATCGCCCGGCGCACGTCCGGGTCCTGCGACCGCGGTGTGCCGTCGAGCGCCGTGCGCGCCTGGACCGCCGCCACCGCCAGTGTCACCGCACGCGTGGCGATCCCGACGTACACCGACGCGATGAGCAGCTCGAACGCCGAGAAGATCCCGAACACGAGCGGGTCCTGGTTCGGCCCGACGGGCAGCGTCCGCACGATCCGCGCCGCCGGCACGTGCACGCCGTGCAGTCTCGTGGTGCGGCTCTGGGTCGCCCGCATGCCGAGGGTGTCCCAGTCGTCGAGGTGCTCGACGTCGCCGTCGGACCGCAGCACGAAGCCGTGCACGAGCCGCGGTTCCGGCCCGCTCTCGTCCTTGCCGAACACGCTCAGCACGTCCCACGCCGGCGCGAGTGACGTGGACACCTTCGTGCCGGTGAACCGGTAGCCGCCGTCGCCGTCCGGCTCCGCCGTCGTCAGCGAGTCGAACAGCACGGCGTCGTTGCCCGGCTCGCTCACACCGAACGCGAGCAGGTGGTCGTCCGCCGCGTGGTCGGTGACGGCCTGGAGGAACGACTCGCCTCGCGCAGTGACGGCGCGCGCCGCCTGCACCCAGACCTGGTGCATCCCGAGCCCGAGCGCCGTCGCCGGCGCGGCCTCCGCGAGCCGCCGCTGCACCGCGCTCGTCGCGGCGAGCCCGAGTCCGGCGCCGCCGCGCTCGACCGGCACCCCGAGCCGCAGGTACCCCGCCGCCCGGAGCTCGTCGAGGTCCTCGGCGCAGAACGCGTTCGCGGCGTCGTAGCCGGGCGCACGTGCGGCGATGCGCTCGAGCAGCTCGCCGTCGAGCACCGCGGTGGGGTTGGCCTTCGTCATGGCACGAGACTATGGTCCGAGACGTGTCAGATCGTCATCCCTGGTCCAGGTACGTCGCGATCGGTGACTCGTTCACCGAGGGGATCGGTGACCCCGACCCCACGGTCCCCGGCGGCAACCGCGGCTGGGCCGACCGGGTCGCGGAGGTCCTGGCGCACCAGTCCGACGACTTCGCCTACGCCAACCTCGCGATCCGCGGCCGCCTCCTGCAGCAGATCATCGACGAACAGGTCGAACCGGCACTCACCCTCCGCCCCGACCTCGTCACGGTGTCCGCCGGCGGCAACGACATCATCCGGCCGGGCTCCGACCCGGACGAGCTCGCTGAGCGCGTCGACGCGATGGTGTCCCGGCTGCGGAGCGACGGCGCGACCGTGGTGCTCTTCACCGGCCCGGACGTCGGGATGACCCCGGTGCTCGGGATGGTCCGCGGCAAGACGGCGATCTACAACGAGAACCTGCACGCGATCGCGCTCAAGCACGGCGCGATCGTGGCGAACATGTGGGCGCTCCGGGTCCTCCGCGACCCGAGGATGTGGGCGCCGGACCGCCTCCACCACTCCCCGATGGGCCACGCGACCGTCGCGGCCGCGGTGCTCGACGCGCTCGGCGTCGCACACGGGCTCGAGCCGTTCAACCCGGAGCCGCTCGAGGCCCGGCCGTGGCGGGAGGCCCGAGCCGAGGACCTCGGCTGGGCACGGGAGTACCTCGTGCCGTGGGTGGTGCGGCGGATCAAGCACACGTCCTCCGGCGACGGCGTGACGCCGAAGCGGCCCGAGCTGCAGGACGTCGTCGAGCACAAGTCCGACACCCCCTGACACTGGACCACCACTGGGAGCCGTGTGATTGTGTCGAGTTGACGAAGTGAAGTATCACCGGCAGAGTTCTTCCGGGCTGGCAGGGGCCAGCCTTGGAGGGATTCAAATGAACATCAACAAGTTCCAAGCTGCGCGCACGACAGCAGTAGCGTCCACGATGGCGCTCACGCTCATCGGAACGCTGCTCGGCGTGACCCCGGCGGTCGCGGTCGGATCTGGCACGGCAGCGGGTTCGGACGGCCACGTGGCCTCGGTGAACGACACGGATCGCCTTGCTCTCATCGGCGAAAAGTACGACGTCGGCGACCGGCTCTCGCCGAGCGACGCTGCGTTTGTCAAGGCCCACGCGATGCCGGCCGAGGGAGCGATCGCGACTCGTGGAACATCGGCGAACTGCTTCCGGAAGTCGGGCGCGAGTGGCGCCGGAGTCGTCGACGGTTGCCACGGTTCTGTCGTCGGTTCGAGCCTGACCATCCGTTGGCAGACGGGGTACACGGCGACCGGGAATTCCAGCGTCACGAAGATCAAGGCCGCGGAGCGCATCCGTGCCTACGGGTTGGTCGGTTCAGGCGGCGTGGGGCTCGTCTACTCCGCGAACCCGTCCGCCACGGTCAACGGGCGTACCAACAAGTTCTCGCGCTCGGGCTCGTTCACCGCGCTCGCCGCATACGTCACGGTGCAGTACGACGCCACCTTCTACACGAGGACAGGCAGTTTCAACGTCTCGGGCGGCTGATCGAATACGGCACACTTGCCCTGGCTTGTGATCGATGAAAGGACGAGATCACCTTCATGACTGAGGACTTCACACCGATGTACTTGTCGCTCGTCTGGATCACCGTCGCGATACTCGCGGGAGGCTTCGCACGAACCCGGAACCGGTCGGCGTGGGTGTGGTTCCTGCTCACGCTCATCCTCGGGCCGATCGCGGCACTTCTCCTGGTCACGTGGCCTGTGGCCGACACGACCGAGGACTGACGGGTGGGACGGCCTCGACGCCTCGCGCTGAGGCCGTCCCACGTCGTCGAGCACGAGTCCGACACCCCGTAGTCGGGGGAACGCGGGGCGGCCTGGTCGTCCGGCAGGATCGAGTCGTCATGGACCCGACCACCACGCCAAATCCCCGCCACCGTGCGGCCGACGGCGGCGAGCCGCCGCCGCGGTGCGGACGTTCGCCGCTCCTGCGGTCGTGCTCTGGTCCGGACGAGCACTCCTGGTCGTCACCGCCGTGGACATCGTCACCGCGATCGCGACGCGGCCAGCGTGGAACCGGCTCGGCGTCGACGCCGACGGGTTCCCAGCCGCTTCGGCCCCCGACGTGTCGGTCGTGCCTGTACTGATCACGGGGATCTTCGGGCCGTGGCTCGTCGGCATCGCCGCTCCCCCCGACGCGTGCTGGCGGGAGGGCGACGTCATCGTCGCGCCGACCGTGCTCGGGCAGCGTCGCGTGCGTGTGTCGCGCGCGCTGGTCCTGCCGTTCCGCGGTTTCACGGAGCAGGGCACGGTCCACGGCGCCGTCGTCCTGACCAGGGGCGGTTCGGTCCTCGTCCTGCTCGGGCCGATCGAGACGGGTGGGCGGTCGCAGGTGGACGCACTGATCGGTCGGCCGAGCCCGACACGGTTCCGCCGGGTCCTCGGCGAATGAGCGCTCGGCGCGCTCGTGCTACTCCTGTGGCTCGCCGGGGTGTTCCTGCTGGTCGGTGCCGCGCTCGCGGTGATCGCGCCGGACGCGTTCGTCTGAGCGGTCAGTCGACGGGCCGACGGAGGGTCAGCGGGCCGTCGTGCAGCGGCTGCGTCGCCCACGAGGCCGTCGCGGTACCGGCGGCCGTGTCGATCCGCAGGTGCAGCAGGTGCGGGGTCTCGACGAACCGCACGTCGACGAGCACCGTGCCGTCCGGCGCGACCGCACCGCTCGCCGCGAGCGGGCCGTCGACAGCCCACTCCCCCTCGCCGACCGGGACGGACAGCGTGCCGCCGTCGACGTCGAGCGTCGCGCGCCAGCGGTCGCCGTCGCGGGAGAACGCCAGGCCGTCGAGTTCCTCGCCCCGGAACGGCCCGGCCGCGGCGAGGTCCGGGAGCCGACCACCGGTGACCGCGGGCAGTCCCAGCGACGCGAGCCGCGCCTCCAGACCGGTGTCTCCGTCCGTGTCGGCACCCGCAGCGTCGATGGCGGGCAGGAGGTGCTGCCAGGCGGCGTCGAGGACCGCCTGCACGTCGAGGCTCTGCCCCGTGAGCGCGAGGACGACGTCGTGCTCGGGCAGCACGACGCAGAACTGGCCGTAGGCGCCGTCGCCGCGGAAGCCGTGGCGGGCCATCCAGAACTGGAACCCGTAGCCCTGCCGCCAGTCCGGGTTCGGCTCCTGCGGGTTCTCGACCTGGACGCGCGTCGCCTGGTCCACCCAGTCCTCGTCGAGGATGCGCTGGCCGTTCCACACACCGCGCTGCAGGTACAGCTGGCCGAGGGCCGCGATCGCCGAGGTGGGCGCGTAGCAGCCGCTGAAGCCGAGCTCGGCGCCGGTGTCGTCGAGGCGCCAGGCCAGGTCGTCGATGCCGAGCGGGTCGAGGAGCCGCGGGCGGAGGTACGCGACGAGCGACCCGCCGCTGACCCGCCGGACGATCGCCGCGAGGGTGTACGTGCAGGGCTGGTTGTACGCGAAGACGGTGCCGGGTTCCTCGTCGGGCGGGGTGCGCAGGAAGCCGCGGACGAGGTCCTGCGGGTCGGCGGCGCGGGCACGGTCGAGGGTCTCGTCGCGGTGCCCGCTCGCCATCGCGAGGAGGTGCCGGACGCGGATGCGGCGGCTGCGGTCGTCGGTGACGTCCGCGTCGAGCTCCGGGAAGTACGACAGCGCGGTGGCGTCGAGGTCGACGAGTCCCTCGCGGACGGCGATCCCGACGGCGGCGGCGGTGAAGCTCTTGCTGAGCGAGTAGAGCAGGTGCACGCGGTCGGGGGCGTAGGGGGCCCACCAGCCCTCGGCGGCGAGCCGGCCGTGCCGGAGCAGCAGGATGCTGTGCGGCTCGACGTCGGGCGTCGACTCGAGGGCGTCGAGGAACCGAGCGATGCCCCCGGCGTCGATGCCGAGGGCGGACGGGGTGGAGCGGGGGAACGTCGTCGTCACCCGTCCGACCCTACGGACCGACGGTGAGCGGTGTCACGCGGCAGCGTCCGCGGCGTGGATCCGCAGTCCGGGGAGGTCCGGGGTCGGATCCGTGGCGAGGCGCGCGTGCGTCTCGACGTCGAACCGCTCGTCGCCGTAGCGGAGCTTGTCCCGCTCGACGCCCTCGGCGCGGAAGCCCGCCCGGGTGGCCACGGCGCACGACGCCGGGTTGTTCGTGCGGTGCCCGAGTTCGAGGCGGTGCAGGCCGAGCGTGAAGGCGTCGTCGGCCGCCGCGACGAGCGCACGGGTGGCGAGCCCACGCCCCCGGGCGCGTTCGGTGAGCCAGTAGGAGACCCACGCGGTGCCGTGGACGGGCTCGATGGCGGTGACCCCGAGGTTCCCGAGGACGACGCCGTCCTCCACGATCGCCCAGTTGCGGGCGTGCTCGTCGAACCGGTAGGTCGTCACGATGAACACCGCGGCCGCCGTCTCGTCGTCGAACGCCCGGCCGCCGAACTGCCGCGCGAGCTCCGGGTCGGCCGAGGCGGCGACGAGCACGGACGCGTCCGACGTCTGCCAGGGGCGGAGGAACGGCTCGGGCGGGCGCCGGGACGGCACGGGCGTCACGCGCCCTGGAACGGGTTCGTCCACCGCCACCAGATGCCCGGGTCCTCGATCGGGCGCTCCAGGACGAGCGGCACCGTCACCGGGTCGTGGTCCGAGATGGTGAAACGGACACGACCGACACGCTCCCCCTTCGTGCCGAGCGTGATCCGGTCCAGCTCGGTCGACGCCGAGACGGTCGTCCTCCCCCAGACCAGGACCTCGGACGCCGACCTCGACACCGCGTCCGCTTCGTCCTGCCACGGGGTGGAGAACGTGCCGAACGTCTGCCCGGCGTGGGCGAGGGTCACGACCTGGAAGTTGTCGGCGACCGATCGGAGCAGCCGCTGCACGTCGACGTCGAGCGAGTCGTGGTCCGTGCCGCCGAGCATCGCGCCGACGACGGTCACCGTCCGGCCGCCCCGCTCGTAGGTCGCGGCGAACAGCAGGCAGGCCCCCGCTTCGTCGAGCGTGCCGGTCTTGATCCCCTCGACGCCGTCCAGCCCGAGCAGCTTGTTCGAGTTCTCGATCTTCCCCACGACCGGGATCGTCACCTGCTTGGTGCCGACGACCTCCTTCACCACCGGGTTCGCGAGCGCGAGCTGGCCGAGCTCCACGAGGTCGGTCGCGGTGGACCGGTTGTCGGCGTCGAGGCCGGTCGGTTCCTCGATGGTGGTGTGGTCGAGACCGTGCTCGTCGAGCCACGCCGTCGCGGCCTTCTGGTACGCCTCCATCGACCCGAACGCCCACATCGCCAGCGAGCCGGCGTAGTTGTTCGCGGACTTCATGAGCATCACCTGGAGGGTCTGGTACTCCGACAGCTCCAGGCCCGCCGGCATCGTCGCGACCTCGCCGTTCTGGGCGAGGTACCGGGCGTACAGGCCCTGCATCGCCGGCGTGAACGTGATCGTCGGTCCGGCTTGGCCCTGCTCGAGCGGCTTGTGGTCGAGGACCACGAGCGCCGTCACCACCTTCGAGATGCTCGCGATCGAGCGCGGCTTCGTGTCCCCGCTCGTCCGGAGGCTCTCCGGGAAGTCGGTGGCCTCGACCGCGGTGGCGCCGTAGCCCGGGAAGCTCAGGGCCGGGACGGTCGAGGTGGGTGCGGCGTAGGTGGTGGTGGACGCACTCGCCGGGGCGAACGGCACGACCGCGGCGGCGACGAGGTACCCGACCGCCAGGACGAGCACGGCGAGGACCGAGATGGTCACCGGCCTCCGGACGGCGGAGCGGGGACGGCGGACGACTCGTGACACGAGGATCGAGCGTACCGGGGCGCCGTGTGACGAGTGTGTAAAACCTGGTCCGACCAAGGGGCCAAGCAGACCGATCCGCCCTATCGTGCTGCCCATGCAACGAGGACGCACCCTGAGCGCGGCGACCGCGGCGCACCTCGGACGCCTCGTGCTCGACGACCTCGCCCCCGGCGACCGGCTCCCGCCGGAACGCGCGCTCGCGGCGGAGCTGGCGGTGTCCCGGACGACCGTCCGCGAGGCCCTGCAGGAGCTCGAACGTCGCCGACTCGTCTCCCGGACGCCCGGACGGGGCACCGTCGTCCTGCCGCGGACGGTCGAGGCCGCCGAGGTGCTCGACCGGATGACGCAGGACCCGACCGGCACCGAGCACGTCACCGAGTTCCGGGCGGTCATCGAACCGCAGATCGCCGCGCTCGCCGCGGTCCGGGCCGACGAAGCCGACCTCGTCCGGCTCGAGGCGGTCCTCGCGGCCACCCACGCCGGGCTGAGCCCCGCGGAGTCCCTCGCCCAGGACGTCGCGTTCCACGTCGATGTCGCGCGCGCGTCCGGCAACCCGCTCTTCGTGTCGCTGTGCGAGTTGAGCAACGGATGGGTCCGGGAGGTCCGTGCGACGTCGCACGGCACCCGCGAGGGACGCCGCTCGTCGTTCGAGGGGCACCAGCGCATCCACGACGCGATCCGTCGTCACGACGAGACCGCTGCCCGTCGGGCGATGTCCGACCACCTGGCGGACGTCGCCCACCTGGTCGAGAGGAAGCACCACCCGTGACCCGACCCGTCCTGCAACCGGGGTCCGGCCCGATCCGAGCCGCGCACTACCTGCCCGTCGAACCGGATCGCACACTCTGGGGACGACTCCCCGGCGGCGCAGACCACCCCGTCCTCACGGTGCCGTCCGGCAGCGAGGTGACCATCGACACCGTCAGCCACGAAGGCATCCTCCCCGACCAGGACAGCGACCCGGTGGCGTTCTTCGGGCGGCACGGCGTCGCGCCCGACCACGTCCTCGAGGACGCGATCGCCCTCACCCGCAGCGGCCGCCGCGACCCGGAGCACGACGGACCGCACGTCGTGTCCGGACCGATCGCGATCGAGGGCGCCGAGCCGGGGGACGTGCTCACGATGACCGTCGTCGAGACGCTCCCCCGCGTCCCGTACGGCGTCGTGTCGAACCGGCACGGCCGCGGCGCCCTGCACGGCGAGTACCCCGTCGACGGCACCACCGTGAGCGTCTTCGCCGACGTCGTCCACGACGCCGACGGTGCGTGGGGCCGAATCCCGCTCACCGACGACCGAGAGCACTTCGCCCGCTTCCCGCTCGCGCCCTTCCTCGGCATCATGGGGGTCGGTTCCCCCGGCGACCGGCCGCACTCCGTCCCACCGGGTCGGCACGGCGGGAACATCGACGTGAACCTGCTGCAGAACGGCGCACAGCTGCACCTGCCCGTCCTCGTCCCCGGTGCCCTCGCACACGTCGGGGACCCGCACTTCGCGCAGGGCGACGGCGAGGTGGCGCTCACCGCGATGGAGGCGTCCCTGCGGGCCACCGTCCGCTTCGACCTGACCCCGGGCGCGGAGGCCGCCGACCGGTTCGGCGACCTGGTCTGGCCGCTCGTCGAGACGCACGAGTACCTCGTCCCGACCGGGCTCGACCCCGACCTCGACGAGGCCGTCCGCGCCTGCGTCCGGCACGCCATCGCGATCCTCGGCGCGCGCTACGGCATGCAGCCGCACCTCGCGTACGCCTACCTCAGCGCGGCCACCGACTTCAACATCTCCCAGGTCGTCGACTTCGTCACCGGGGCGCACGCCCGCATCCGCAAGAGCGACTTCGGAGGCGCCCGATGACCGACCGGACCGTTCCCGACGGACTCCTCGAGGCCCTCGACGCGTACGAGACCGCCCTCATGGCGAACGACCTCGACGCCCTCGACGACGCCTTCGTCGACGCGCCCGACACGCTGCGCGGCGACGACCGCGGGCTCCTGGTCGGACACGACGCGATCAGCGCCTTCCGCGGCGCTCGCGGCGGAGTCGCGGCCCGCACCCTCACCCGCGTCGAGGTCCGGCCGCTCGCCGACGACCTCGCCCTCGTCGTGTCCGTCTCGGCCTTCGACGGCGGCGGGAACGGCCTGCAGACGCAGCTCTGGCGACGCACCGACGACACCTGGCGCATCGCCGCGGCCCACGTCACCGGTCGCACCAGGGCGTTCGACACGACGATCTGGCGCGTCCTCGGCGACCCGCTCGTCCCCGCCACCGGCAGTGGCCCGCTCGACGGCACGACCGTCGCCGTCAAGGACCTCTACGCGGTCGCCGGGCACCCGGTCGGCGCCGGCAACCCGACGTACCTCCGCGAGTCGACGGCGCAGCCGACGTCCGCCGCCGCCGTCGCGGCGCTCCTCGGCGCCGGCGCGTCGATCCGCGGCATCGCGCGGACCGACGAGTTCGCGTACAACCTCACGGGGCGCAACGAACACCACGGCACCCCGCCGAACGGGGCGGTCGCCACGGCACTGCCTGGAGGCTCGTCCAGCGGTTCCGCATCGGCCGTCCGTCTCGGGACGGCCGACATCGGACTCGGCACGGACACCGCGGGATCGGTGCGGGTCCCCGCCTCGTACCAGGGGCTCTGGGGCCTCCGGAGCACGCACGACGTGGTCCCCCGCGACGGCCTGCTCCCCCTCGCACCGTCCTTCGACACCGTCGGGTGGCTCACCCGGGACGCAGACCTGCTCGTCCGGGCGCTCGCCGCCTCGGTCCCCGTCCCGGTGCCCGTCAGGGACCCGGACGGCGATGAGCCCGCGGTCCCCGCCGTCGTCGCCGACCTCGTCGCGGCGGCCGACCCCGCGACGCAGGACGCCTTCCGCGCACGCGTCGGCGACGACGTCCGCGTCACGACGCTCGCCGAGCTCGGCATCCCGCCGCTCGAGGAACTCCGCGAGACGATGCGCCTCGTCCAGGCGGCCGAGGCCACCGCTGCGCACGGGGCCTGGATCGCCGACCACCCGGGAGCGCTCAGCACCGTCGTGGGCGACCGGTTCGCCGCCGCGGCCGCGAACCCACCCGCCGAGGTCGCCGACGCGATCGCCCGGCTCGACGACCTCCGTGCCACGATCCGCCGCGCGGTCGAGGGACGGGTCCTGGTGTTCCCGACCACGCCCGGCCCGGCACCGCAGCTGACCGCCGACACCGCGGAGCTCGAACGCGTCCGGACCGTCACCACCGCGATGACCAGCCTGGCGAGCGTGGGCGGCCTACCCGCCGTCAGCGCCCCCGCGCTCACGGTCGGCGGCGCACCCGTCGGGCTCGGCCTCGTCGGGGCGCTCGGGACGGATGCCGCCCTGGTGCGCACCGCGCAACGGATGCTCCGGGACGGGGCCGACCCGCGCCTCCCGTCCGACCCCGTGGACTAGCGCGACCGCTGCGCGTGCGCGACCGCCCACAGACCGACCGCGCTCGCCGCGGCGACGTTGAGCGAGTCGACGCCGTGCGACATCGGGATGCGGACCGTCGTGTCGGCGGCCGCGACCGCCGCGTCCGTCAGCCCCTGGCCCTCGGTGCCCATCACGAGCGCGACCTTCTCCGGGACGTCCGCGACGAACGCGTCGAGGTCCACCGAGCGGTCGGTGAGCGCCATCGCGGCCAGGTGGAAGCCCTGCGCGCGCAGCTCCTCACCGGCGGCCGGCCACTCGCCGATGCGCGTCCACGGCACCTGCAGGACGGTGCCCATGCTCACCCGCACGCTGCGGCGGTAGAGCGGGTCGGCGCAGCGGGGGCTGACGAGGACGGCGTCCGCGCCGAGACCAGCCACGCTGCGGAACACCGCGCCGACGTTGGTGTGGTCGACGATGTCCTCGAGCACGACCACGAGCCTCGCGTCCCGCACGACGTCCGCGACGTCCGGGAGTGCTGGGCGCTGCATCGCCGCGAGGGCACCGCGGTGCATCCGGAAGCCGGTGAGCTCCTCGAGCAGGGCGTCCGGACCCACGAAGACCGGACCGTCGTGCTCGGCGACGAGCGGCAGCACGCTGTCGAGCCACTTCTCCTGCACGAGGACGCTGCGCGGCACGTGACCCGCGCGGACCGCTCGCTCGATGACGGTGTTCGACTCGGCGATGTAGAGCCCGCCCTCCACCTCGGTCACCCGGCGCAGTGCGACGTCCGTCAGCCGGGCGAAGTCGTCGAGGCGGGGGTCGTCGAGGGAGTCGATGCGGACGGCGTGCACGGGGCTCGTTTCGGTGTGGGACGGCTGCGGCGGTCGTGGGAAGTGACCGGGACGGTCGGCTGTTGAGGGTACCGTGAACACGATGGCGACGAGCGAACCGACGAGTCCTGCGGCCGAGCCGGCGGGCGTCACCGCGGCGGCGGCCGGAGCGTCGAGCGCGGCATCGACCGCGGCGTCGACCGCGGCGTCGACCGCGGCCGATCTCGACCGTGCCGTCGCGCTGCTCGCGGGCAGGCGCATCGCCGTCCTCTCCGGTGCCGGGCTGAGCACCGACTCGGGCATCCCCGACTACCGCGGCGAGGGCCGGGTGGTCCGGAAGCCGATGACGTTCCAGGAGTTCCGCGCCGACCCCGCCAAGCGGCAGCGCTACTGGGCCGGATCGCACCTCGGCTGGCGGACCTTCGCCGCGGCCCGCCCGAACGCCGGCCACCGAGCACTCGCCGCACTCGAACGCGACGGGATCGTCGGGGGCGTGGTCACGCAGAACGTCGACGGGCTGCACCTCCGCGCCGGGTCACGCCGGGTCGTCGAGATCCACGGGTCGATGGACCGCGCGGTGTGCCTGACGTGCGGCCAGGTGTTCTCCCGTGCCGACCTCGCCGCGGTGCTCGACCGCGAGAACCCGTGGATCGACGAGCCCGGTTCCGTGCAGCTCCAACCGGACGGCGACGTCGAGATCGCCGACGTCGAACGGTTCCGCGTGCCCGACTGCTCCGTCTGCGGCGGTGTGCTGAAGCCCGACGTGGTGTTCTTCGGCGAGTTCGTGCCCGCCGAGAAGTTCCGCGAGGCCGTGTCCATCGTCGCCGAGGCCGAGGCGCTCGTCGTCGTCGGTTCCTCGCTCACGGTGAACTCGGGCGTGCGCCTCGTCGACCACGCTGCGCGGCGCAAGCTCCCGGTCGTGATCATCAACCGCGGTGCGACCCGGAGCGATCGCCGCGCCGCAGTGAAGCTCGACGCCGGCACCACCGAGACGCTCGAGGCCCTCGCCGCACGACTCGACCCGTCTGCGATGATCGAGCGGTGACGACGCTCCTGTACCTGGTCCGGCACGGCGAGACCGACTGGAACGCCGAACGGCGCATCCAGGGTTCGACCGACATCCCGCTCAACGACACCGGCCGTCGCCAAGCGGCCGCGACCGCGCGGCTGCTGGAGCGCCGGCGCTTCGACGCGGTGGTGGCATCACCGCTGTCCCGGGCCTACGAGACCGGGTCGATCATCGCCGACCACCTCGGCCTCGCCGAGCCGATCCCCTACCCGGGGCTCGCCGAGCGGTCCTACGGCGAGGCCGAGGGCCTGACGAACGACGAGGTCCTCGAGCGGTACCCGCACGACGATGTCCCCGGGCGCGAGTCGCGCAGCGCCCTCCTCGCCCGGGTCACCGAGACCCTCGGCGAGATCGCGGTGCGGTACGACGCCGGCAGCGTCGTGGTCGCGACGCACGGCGCCGTCATCCGCAGCATCGTGAACGCCGCCGCTCCCGGTACCGCCGACCGCCACACCACACCCATCCGCAACGGTTCGGTCCACTCGTTCCGGTGGGACCCGGAGCGCTTCCACGCCGAGCTCGTGCGCTTCGACGACCCCATCGACGAGGTCTCCGACGGCCCGGGCCGGTACGCCTTCGAGTACCAGAACCCGCTCGAACGTCGCGGTTGAGGCACGATCCGCTCGCGGCCGGTCCGGTGTCGGACCCGCCGTACTAGGCTCCGATGCACTCGCAGACCCGTGCGCGAGAGGGGGCTGACATGACGTTGGACGGACCAGGCGGCGAGGCACGCCCCGGGTGGCCCCCGGCCGACGGCGACCTGGACGACGACCTCGACCGTGCGTTCGGTCCGGGGACCGCCTCGGTCGCGACCCGGACGCCCGCGCAGCGCGTCCGGCGGAGCGCCGTCGTCGCCCTCGGCGTGGTCCTCGTCACGGGGGTGCTGGCCGTGGTGCTCCTCACGATCATCGGCAGCGTGCAGAACGGGGTCGGCGGCGTGTTCCCCCGGCCGACCGCGGCGCTCGACCGGTTCGGCAGCACCGCGAAGGGGCTCAGCGGCGTCGAACGGGTCACCGACGCGGAGCCACGCAAGACCTCGTTCGCGAGCTACGACGTCGAGTCCACCGTCGCGGTCTCCGCCGACCTGTCCGACGCCGAACGGACCGCGCTGGTCGACGCCCTCAGCGCCGCGGCGGACGACGCGAGCGGCAACGGCGTCCGGGTGTTCGCCGTCGCGGACCTCGGCGAGGTGCAGGTGGGCGTGTCCGCGGACGCGAAGGTCACCGACCAGCGGCTCGAACTGGCGCGGGAGCTGGACGCGATCGGCGGGGTGTCCGGCGTGCGCTGCTCCTGGGGGGACGGGGGCCCGTCGGACGACCCGGCGGACCAGACGATCACGGTCGTGACGCACGGGACCGGGAACGCGCTCGGCGCGATCGTGGCGAAGGCGACGCAGGAGACGCACGCGGTGTTCCCGGGCGCGACCGTGGAGTCCGCGCTGCCCTGACGCCGGGCGGCGCCGGGCGTGCCGCGGCGGGGCGGGGCGGGGCGCGGCGGGGCGCGAGTCTCGTCCTCAGCGACACTTCTCGCGCCCATCCGCGCGAGAACCGTCGCGGAGCACGAGTCTCGGTGGGCGGGCATGCCCGTTCCCGCGAGAGCGACACTTGTCCGCCGAACATCCGCAGCTGTCTGTCGCCTTCGCGCACCGTTCCCGAGCGGCCCACGGCAGGGTGTCGCTTTCGCGCGCAGCGACCGATCTCGCGCCGCACCGCGCGAGACGTGTCGCGCAGCGCGAGTCTCGGCGAGGCCGCGCGCCCGCGCGACGCGCGCCCGCGCGACGCGCGACGCGCGGCAGCGCGCCGCGGAGCGCGCCGCGGAGCGCGCCAGCGCGCCGCGGAGCGCGCGACACGCAGCGCGTCAGCGCTCGGCGCGGTCGGCGACCGCGCGCTCGACCGCGCGCACCACCTGCTCGGCGGAGTCGTCCCACCGGAACCGGGCCGCCCGCGCGACCGAGGCCTGCGAGGCGGCGTCCCACCGCGCCTCCAGTCGGCGTACCGCGGCAGCCACGGCGGAGGGCGACGACGGGTCGAAGTACTCCGCCGCCTCCCCGCCGATCTCGCGGAAGATCGGCACGTCGCTGACGACCACCGGAGTGCCGACACCCATCGCCTCGACGAGGGGGATGCCGAAGCCCTCGTCGTACGAGGCGGTCGCGAGTGCCGTGGCCGAGCGCAGCACCGACAGGTACTCCTCGTCGGAGGCGCCGTCGTGGAACACGATCGCGCCGGCGGGTGCGAGTCGCTCGAGGCGGGAGCGATCGGCGTCGGACACCCGGGACATGCAGTGCAGCACCCAGCCAGCGCCGAGGAGCGGGAGGGCGGCGGCGAGGGTCTCCACGTTCTTGTACGGCATGAAGGAGCCCATGTAGACCAGGGACTTCTCGCGCGGAGCATCGGCGGGACGTGGTTCGGCGGGGTCCGCGGCGTTGTAGGCCACCGTCACGGGGCGCTTCGTGAGGCGGTGCGCCGCGATCAACCCGGCGGTGGTCTCGGACACCGTGACGACACCGTCGGCGCCGTTCAACAGGAAGCGCTGCGGTGCCCAGCTCAGGTGGAACGCACGCCACCCGAGCCGGATCGGCCACGAGAACTCCCGCGGGGGCGTCCGGTTCCGGTAGTAGATGAGGTCGTGCAGCGTCAGCACGAGGGCGTACCGGCGGCCGCGGGACCCCATCGTCTGCATGGGCGAGAACACGGCGTCCAGCCCGAGCCGGTTCACCGTGCGGGCCACGAACGGCTCCCCCGCGTCCGTCGGGGCGGGGAGGAGCTCCCACGGCAGGTGCTCGGGCAGCGACTCGAGCTGCCGTTCGTCGTGCACCAGGAGCGTGTAGTCGTGCCGGTCGGGGAGGTGGGCGACGACCCCGGCGGTGAACCGGCTGATCCCGTCGTGCCGACCGATGCGCACGTAGCGGCAGTCGATCCCGATGCGGAGGCGGCTCACGACCCGGCTCCGTCGGCGGGTGCGACGCTCGCCGACTTCGCGGCCTTCGACTTCTTCTTCCGGACCGGGGTGTCCGCCATCCGCCGGAGGACCGCAGCGGCGGCGATGTCGGGCGTCTCGTAGTGCACGAGGTGCCCGACCCGTGGGACCACGACCAGCTCGGCGTCGCGGAGGCGAGCGGCCAGCTGCTGCTGTTCGGGGACCGCGGTGATGTCGTCGTGCTCGGCAGCGATCATCAGCACCGGCACGTCGATGCGGTCGGCGTACTCGGACACGTCGTGGGTGACCGAGGTGCGGAACGCCTCGAGCACGCTCGTGCGGTTCGCGAACGCCGAGAAGTACCGGTCGTGCTGGTCGTGCACCCACCGGCGGAGGTCCCGGTCGTGCGACTTGAGCATCGCGATGCTCATCACCCGCACGATCGCCGGGTTCCGCAGCAGCCCGAGCCCGAGGGCCTTCGGCAGCACGGCTCCGGCACGGTAGTAGCCGATCGCGATGCCCGTGCCGATCGCCCGGGGTCCCTGGAGTGCCGGGGCGGCGATCGGGTTCACCAGGACGAGCAGTCGGGTCTCGAGGCCGGCGGCGACCGTGGCAGCCACCACGATGGAGCCGAACGAGTGACCGAGGACGACGGCGTCGCGGCCGAGGCCGAGTGCGCCGTGGAAGCCGGTCAGCCAGGCGACGTACGAGTCGATGTCGGACACCGGCAACGGGTCGGAGATGCCGAATCCGGGCAGGTCGGGCACGATGACCCGGACCCCGGCGAGGTGCGCGGCGATCGTCTCCAGCCCGTGGTGGTCGCCGCGGAACCCGTGCACCGCGAGCACGGTCTGCGCTGCGTCGGCCGGCCCGTACTCCCAGTAGTGCGTGGTGCGGCCGTCGACCTGCACGGAGCGGTGGACGACCGGGGTGGCGGCCATCAGCGACTGGTACGGGGAGAGCACGGGCGGTTGCATCCCGGCCAGTCTACGAACGCGGCCCGACCCGCTCGGCTGCCACGCGCTCGAGTGGGGACAACTCGCAGCCGTGACGCGCCTGTGGAGGACGAGCCGCGCCTCCAGGCCGGACACCGCGCCGCCACGCCGGACCGACGCCGCCGATCCCGACCGCCGCCGCCGCCGCCGCCGAGTCATGCCGGACCGACGCCGCCGCCGACGCTGGCGCCGCCACCGCCGCCGCCACCGACGCCGTCCGTGCTTTCTGCGGACAACCGGACCGCCCGCGGCCTAGCGTGTCCAGGGTGACGTTCACCGCCCCGATCCAGCTCCCCGGCCTGACCCTGGACCCGCAGTGGTACAAGCGCTCCGTGTTCTACGAGTGCATGATCCGCTCGTTCGTGGACTCGAACGGGGACGGCATCGGTGACATCCAGGGCGTCATCGGGAAGCTCGACTACCTGCAGTGGCTCGGCGTGGACGCGCTCTGGCTCCCACCGTTCTTCAAGTCGCCCATGCGCGACGGCGGCTACGACATCGCCGACTACAAGGCGATCCTGCCCGAGTTCGGCACGCTCGACGACTTCCGCGAGCTGGTGACGAAGTCGCACGAACGGAACATGCGGATCGTCATCGACATGGTGATCAACCACACCAGCGACCAGCACGAGTGGTTCCAGCAGTCCCGCGAGGACCCGGACGGCCCCTACGGCGACTTCTACGTCTGGCGCGACACCGACGAGGACTACTCCAACATCCGCATCATCTTCGTCGACACCGAGGAGTCGAACTGGACGTTCGACCCGGTACGGCGGCAGTTCTTCTTCCACCGGTTCTTCTCGCACCAGCCCGACCTGAACTTCGAGAACCCGGCCGTGGTCGAGGCCGTGTACGACGTCGTGCGGCACTGGCTCGACATGGGCGTGGACGGCCTGCGGCTCGACGCGATCCCCTACCTGTTCGAGTCGGAGGAGGGCAACGGCGAGGGCGAACCGGAGACCCACGAGTTCATCAAGAAGCTCCGGGCGATGGTCGACGACGAGTACCCGGGGCGCGTCCTCCTGGCCGAGGCGAACCAGTGGCCCCGGGAGACCGCCGCGTTCTTCGGCACCGACGAGGAGCCCGAGTGCCACATGGCGTTCGACTTCCCGGTGATGCCGCGCATCTTCTACTCGCTCCGCGCGCAGCACGCCGCCGAGCTGAAGGCGATCCTGTCGGAGACGCTCGACGTGCCGGCGAGTGCCGCGTGGGGCGTGTTCCTCCGCAACCACGACGAGCTCACGCTCGAGATGGTCAGCGAGGAGTACCGGCAGGCGATGTACGGCTGGTACGGCTACGACCCCCGGATGCGGTCGAACATCGGCATCCGGCGACGCCTCGCGCCCCTGCTCGACAACTCCCGCGCCGAGCTCGAGCTCATCCACGCGCTGCTGTTCTCGCTGCCCGGCTCGCCGTTCCTCTACTACGGCGACGAGATCGGGATGGGCGACAACATCTGGCTCCCCGACCGCGACTCGTCCCGCACGCCGATGCAGTGGACGCCGGACCGCAACGCGGGCTTCTCGACCGCCGACCCGGGCAAGCTCTACCTGCCGGTGGTGCAGTCGCTCGTGTACAACTACGCGCAGGTCAACGTCGAGGCGCAACTCGCCCAGTCCCGCTCCCTGCTGCACTGGGTCCGGAACGTCATCCACGTCCGCAAGGCCCACCCGGTGTTCGGCCTCGGCACGCTCCAGGTGCAGGAGACGTCGAACGACTCGGTGCTCGCGTTCGTCCGCTCGTGGGAGGGCTCCGGCGCGCAGTTCGGGCCCTCCGCCGAGGACGTCCTCTGCGTGTTCTCCTTCGCCACGAACCCGACGTCGGTCACGGTGTCCGCGCCGGAGTTCGCGGGCCGGCCGTTGTACGACCTGTTCGGCGGTGGGACGTTCCCCTCGTTCGACGAGTCCGGGTCGGTGACGCTCACCATGGGCACGCAGTCGTTCTACTGGCTGCACGTGGGCGCGCCCGTCGGGTAGGCGGGTGCGCTTCCGTCGCGTCCGTCGCGTCCGTCGCGTCCGTCGCGTCCGTCGCGTCCGTCGCGTCCGTCGCGTCCGTCGAGGGAGCAGGAATCGTCGCCTGGCGGCGCCCCATCCGACGGTTCCTGCTCCGTCGACTGCGTCCCGCGCCGTGCGACGGCCTGGAGGCGCGGCTCACCCCGGTCGGGCGGGTCGCGTCCGTCGTGTCGGTGCGTCCGGTTAGCCTCGTGATGTGACGTACTCCGCAACCGCGCTCGACACGCCCGCCGCCGGACCCGGCGCGCCGCAGGACCTCGCCGGCCGACCCTGGTGGCACGCGCTCGGCGTGTTCGACCTCGAGACGACCGGCGTCGACGTCGAGACCGCCCGGATCGTCACCGCGCACGTCGGCCTGATCGACATGACCGGGCGCTCCATCGTCGAGGGCGCCTGGATCGCCGACCCCGGCATCGAGATCCCCGAGGGCGCCGCTGCCGTGCACGGCATCACCACCGAGCGCGCCCGTGCCGAGGGGCGTCCCGCCGGCGAGGTCGTCGCCGAGATCGTCGCCGCGGTCGAGGCCGTGTTCGCCCGCGGGATCCCGCTCGTGATCTACAACGCCCCGTACGACCTCACCGTCCTCGACCGGGAGGCCAAGCGCCACGGCATCGCCTCCCCCGTCGTGGGCAACGTGGTCGACCCGCTCGTGATCGACAAGGCCCTCGACACCTACCGGAAGGGCAAGCGCACGCTCGAGGCCGCGTCGGAGCTGTACGGCGTCACCCTCGACGATGCGCACGACGCTGGCGCCGACGCCATCGCTGCCGGGCGTGTCGCGCAGGCCATCGCGGCGAAGTACCCCGCCGAGCTCGGTGTCTCCGCCGAGGAGCTCCACCGGAAGCAGGTCGGCTGGTGCGCCGAGCAGGCGACCTCGTTCCAGGAGTACATGCGGAAGCAGCGCGACCCGTCCTTCACCGCCGACGGCCGCTGGCCCCACCGCAACGCCGGCTGAACGCCCCCTCGCCGGCACGCCACACGGCTGCTCCGCAGACCGGGGTACCCGGCGTCGCGCCCGGTCTCGGACATCGCGCCCCCGCACACCGGGACGCGGCTCACCCTCGCGAGGCCGCCGCCGCTCGCCGCCACCGCCCGGTCGAACCACGTTCCCGACGACGAACCACGCGTCGGGCCCGGTTCGACGTCGGATCCGTGGTTCGATCCCGCGCCGCCCCGCGCCCGGCGCCGCCCCGCGCCGCACCCGCGCCGCCGCGCCCGCGCGACCGCGCCGCCGCGCCCGCGCCGCACCCGTGCCGCCGCGCGCCCGGCGCCGCCCCGCGCCCGGCGCCGCCCCGCGCCGCCGCGCGGCCGGCGCACAACCAAAGCGCATCGGAACCGCGGCGATCCGCGGTTCGGGCGCACTTCGGTTGTGCGACGCGCCCGCGCCCGCGCCGCCGCGCCCGCACCCGTGCCGCCGCGCTCGCGCCCGCGCCCGCCGCGCACGCGCCGCACACACGGAACGGGCGGCCCTCCCGGAGGAGAGCCGCCCGTCGCCGCGCGTGCGGAGGGACTGCTTACTTGCCGAAGCCCTTGAAGCGCTGGTTGAACTTCTCGACGCGACCGGCCGAGTCGAGGATGCGCTGCTTGCCCGTGTAGAACGGGTGCGACGCGGACGAGATCTCGACGTCGATGACCGGGTAGGTCGCACCGTC
>Ga0153989_1000101_pt1:5000-21358 | contig 21358 bp, 9 predicted proteins | sample TSNC073MetaG_FD_104701 | JGI IMG/M metagenome (GOLD analysis project Ga0153989, IMG submission 104701) | Attine ant fungus gardens microbial communities from North Carolina, USA - TSNC073 MetaG | ecosystem: Host-associated > Fungi > Mycelium > Unclassified | place: USA: North Carolina... | reverse complement strand
GGCTTGGTAACTCAATAGAAATAGCTCTTTATGAAATATCTAGGTCGTTAGGTCTAGGTATGGTTCTACCTGCATGCCATAGCTTATGAGTCAAGGCTGTTCTGGGTACATTTAAATAGGTATCCTATAAGGAGAATGTTGTGGGTTTGGAAGAATGGGAGAAAAAAAACCTCGTTTTTCTAATCGGACAAAAGAGTTGAAATCCCTGCTGCAGCAGGAGGAAGCAATTGATCGCATTCTCAGTCCCTCCTTCCCGAAAGACTTCCTTTTCAACTAAACCCCTCCGGCCCATGAAAATTTGAGAACTATATATTCATTAGTACCGGTTTTAGGGGACTGCTAAGAGGTATGCCAACTCGTTGGATGAGTAGTTCTTCCCATTCCAATCGAGTATGTCCACCACCATAAATGCCAGAATTGGGTCGATGACCTGATTCTGGCAGATGTAAAGACGGCTAGAGAGGAGACGGGAAAGGTAGCAAGGACTGAAGCAGCCACACCAGCATCTGAGAAAGCAGTAATAGAGCACGCAACGATAAAGGCAACAGGAGCGTCCAGTCGAATCAGTTTCTCATTTTTATGAAATTGACTTGGCCGGTTGTTGCTCCTTAACTTGGGTATTAGCTGCCGTTTCCAGCTGTTGTTCCCCTCCCAAGAGCGGGTTCAGTTTACCGAGTTGTCCGAGCTCGAGTCATTAGAAATGAAGCGAAGGCTTAGTAGCTATGTTTTTACCTCCCATGTTCCCTAGGTGTTAGGTATTTTATATATGGCATAAACTACGAGGACAGGGCCCACAATATACTGACGTTGAATCGGAATCTCCCCGATACCGACTGATGCCTTTCCGCCCATCGCGAGTCATTGAACAGTGGCAAGCATACAATCACGCTACAAAGCAGGAAGTCTAATTGGCTGTTCCAGAGTTCTCGTTCTCGGGTACAGTTACTGGGAAAACTGGTTTTGTCGCAAGTCGTCACTGGATCGACGGGTGCTTGTAACATGCAGTGCTGAGCCGTTATGGAAGTGACTGCATTGTAGATTCTTTGGGGAGGCCCGCCCTACTTGCTCCAGCGTCCAGCTTTGAAGTTTGATAATCGATTGCTATGAGGTGCTTCGTGATCTGTTGTGTTGTTGGGCCATCGTGTAATGAAACAAGAAAGAAGACTATAGAGAAGCTGAGCGGATAAGTCGATTCAGCTACTGGGATACGGCTCTTGGTTTAAGATCTATGCGCGAGAGACACTTTTGTTTTATGTTGACTAAGGGCCGACCGCGGTAGAGATGTGTTCGAACTGTTGCAAGAAATATTTATTTATTTCTTTTTAGTGTTGGCTTTGACCGATTCATCCTCTGTCCCCAGGGTGGATGGAGGGCATCAAGGAATGCCTTCTAGTTGGTAGTTGGCGGCCGCCTGGAATCTCTTGAAGATATCTATGAAGAAGTCTCGCCTGAGCATGGATATGAAAATGGGTCAATGAACTGCTTTATGAACCTGTCTTTCTTGCTCCAACGCTTGCGCCAGTTGCAACTTTTCCGTTCTCTCAGATTATCTTATGTAAGATGACTTGGTTCTCTAGGAATTCGGGATCATTCACTTTAGAGGCCCTAACTATAGTTCTTTTCCTGCCGCCCATGCTCTGCCGCCAGAATCTTAGAATTATTGGAGTGGCAGGATTCACAACCATTGCAGTGACAGGTCGAGCTCTTACGTTTGCCTGACTTATCGGGCCGGGGTCTCGCATTTGTGTTAGAGTTTCGCATTTGTCCTAGTTACCATTCCGATGTGGGTAGAGCGATGCTTTCCTAGCTGATTCAGTAAAGGCTCTCTTCTGGCTTCAACATCCTTTAGAGGTTCGCCGCGTGAGGTTTCTTTTTACTGGTCGACCGATGGCCTGTCTCCTACGAGAAAACCGTCCTTTGTGTGTCCGCCCCGGGAAGTCAAAAACGGAAGGAAGTATAACGTGCAGAGTCGTGGGTTTCTAATTGGTAGCTTGTAACTGATAAGACTTGATTATTGAGCAGTGCCCGGTCTAAGTAAGGTGATGTCGATCTGTCCAATTGAAAAGGTTGGAAGTCTCGCTAGGGTGTCTCAGATGGAAGGTTGCCCATGTTTATGGATTGGACGAAGACGAAAGCCACTGGCGAAGATCCGTGAAATGATTGTGCAGCAGTTCAGCTCTTAGCTTCATCTCTGTTTAGGCTGGGTGGGCAGCTCCATTGAAATACCGCCTAAAGTTCTCGGTTTTGCCTTTGCTTCGCCTCCCCCGGTCCCTATTCCCTTTTGGCTGGATTCGTCCCATTTTCATCTGGGAGTCATCACCGTATTTATTCGACATCGATTGCCCACTCATCAGATGGAAACTTTCATCAGGAGGCATCGTCCTATTGAAGAAAGGGGAATGCCCACTTTGTTTAAGTAGGCTACACTGGAGTAGCAAAGTAAGGGGTTGCTCAAGCTACAACGCCGGTGTTGGTAGTTAAGAATTCTAGGCCAGAGCGGGTTCAGGCAGCTTAATACTTAGTAGTTTGCTCACCCCGAAATGAATAGAGTTCAAGTACTCACCCTACAAGTATGGAAAGTGGAAGGATTTCATATTCATATCTGGAAGTGTGATAGCGGATTGGCAGTAGAGGCAGGTCATGGGCTCAATCTCAGCCTCAGCCGATTCATTAGTTCTTTGGTTGCTGACTCTGATAGTGTGAAAGGGGCGAGATAGCTTATTAGTCAGGGTCAGGGCGGTCATCGGCTCAATCGAAGCCTCTTCTCATGCGCGGTGGTTCTATTGATGAAATCTCAAAGTGGTCATTCCTATTGATTGAATCCCAACGGATATTGTATGGCAGTTCGATTCCTCTGCTCTGGTAGCTCTTGAAGCATGCAAGCAAGGAAGGAATCGGAAAGAGATAGGAGAAGGATGGGTTTCAGGTAAGTGAACTTCCTCACAAGGTAGTTTACTTGTTAAGGATTGAAAGCCAGTCTAGGAAAAGAGAACTCTTCAAATCCAGTCAGGGAATTCCAGCATTCCCGACGGAAAGAGGTCTTGGAGTGATCCGACCCGAACAGTGAACTCAGTAGATCAGTAAGTGAGTTCAGGGAAGACATGCTAACAGTAACACCTTCCCATGCCATTCAATGCAGTTGAGAAAGCAGAGTTCATAGGCTCACTTCCCGCCGGATCGATGGCAGAGAATAGTTACTTCACCATTAGATTAGAGAAGCAGTTGCCTTCACTCAGAGGTAATGCTAGTGAGACTGTCCTGGATAGCATTCACTGTCCGGAAAAGGCTGGCTAGCCACTTCCCTTATTCAGAGTGGGACCCCTATGTCGAGTGGTTGACTTTTTCTCCTTCATCTCGTCTTCAGCTACCACGCTTGGACTTTGCTTTGTCGGAAATTCCTTCTTTGATTGCTGAGCTCATCCATGAGATGCAGCTGACAATAGAATCGAAGAAGACATGGCAAAAGAAAGGGCTTACCCTACGACTTAGACTGGGAATGAATGCCTTAAAGCACCTAGTCCGACATCGACAACTCCAACTGAAACTACCCCGGAAGAAGACACCTACGGCATGGACTTTATAAACCGTTAACTTCGTTCACAATTTCCCCAGCTATAATAAGTTAGACTTTCCAGAATTAGCATCTCGCCCTCTCTAATTGAAGAATTGGCTGTAAGTTCAGTCTTCAGTTCTCTCTTTTAATGGTGTAGATAGCCTGGTACATATATAAATCTTTCATAAAACCTTTATTCCATCGTCTGAGCCAAGGGGATCAGGTTTCGGTGGAAAGGAATCTTCTCATCTAGAGACCAGGGCGAAATATCATGGACCTAAATAGTTGGACGAATGCTGACTCGCTGTCTAGCTCACAGAGAGAGCTTTCTCTTCTTGTTGCTTCTGGGTTCTTGAGAATGGTCTAAGGTTGGTTCTAAGGCTGGTCTGGAACCCTTCCCTTGAACAGGCAGTTTAAGTAGCCGCTGGTGTCGAAGCTGAAACTGCAGGATCTGTTGTAGACGCAGGAGCTTGTCTCGTCCGCTACTATCTCTCTGATGATAGATGTTGGTTACAATTTGTACTCTCTGATGATAGATGTTGGTTACAATTTGCTTTTTTACATTATATAGGCTCGCTCCAGTTCGCTATTCTTGTGATTTCGAATGCTAGCTGGTGGGCTTTAAAAGGTATGGGACGATCAGGATGGCTTGGTCCAGCTCCCTTTAATCTTTAGATCAATCATATGCCCTCCTCAACCTTTTCTATTAAGGCGATGTCTGACCCGGTCCTGTTCATGTTAGAGTGCTCTTATCCTATCAAGCTTGGTTTGAATGGCTTCCGTGGATCGCTCTTTCTATCGTTATCAATGGAATGCCCTTATTAATATTAATATTAATATTAATATTATGTGGGGTTTAAAAACAAGATTCCTCATTGTATGGTCATTTAAATGCAGTTTACTGAGACAAGGTAATAAGTTACTGAGAAGAACAAGCCAATCCAGAGAAGAAAGGAACCTCTTCATATACGAGAAATTGTTACGTTCAGTTTCCTACAGCAACCCACACACTAGCCATCTCTCTCGAAGAAAGCTCCAGCCCTTTCATAAGGCACTCAACGCATTCAGGCACTCCCGAACATTGCTCTTTTGGTCTTTCTATACCGGTAGCAGCCCTTTTCTCATCCACATCTCCGTTACAGCTCACCGCTGATGCCGCCCTATTACGTAAAGGCAGGCTGCCCTGACTTGACTCCCGATGCTCTACTACATAAGTAGTTCTTCCTTCCTTTCCTTTGGTGGATCGAGTGAGGGAACTAAGCCCTCCCCTAGTTTTGACCTAATGAGCTTTCTTTACGAATTCTTTTTTATATCCTTTCTACTTTTGTTACAGTAGCTATAGTTGTAATGGCAATTACAAGGTTATGCAAGTCTCCTTCTCATTGAGTAGCCTATACTCTGGAATTGAAGTAGCGAAATCGGCCTTAGCATAGAACGTTTACCGCTTGCCTTACTAATAATCGGGAATCTGAACAGGCAACTATGAGACTAATTTCCCATTGTCCCGAGCAAGTTACTGCGTACCTGAAGTGAGTGTGCCCATCTTGGTCTCCTTTCTTTTTTCTTTGCAGCTGCCATAAAAGTAAAGCCTTAGATTCTAACAGGAATCTCACCGCCTGCTCCCCTTATAAGATAAGATACTCGCTACTAAGGTTCTGAAAGAAGGCAGCTAAATCAGCAATAGAAGATAACTCCAGATCTATGAATAGCCAACAAAGAGCCTAGCTTTATTACTGGAACTAAACAGCAAGCTGCTCCTACCTTACTTATCGAGAAGGAGTACGGGGACTGAGTAGACTTCTTGTAGTTCTCTTTCCCTATCCGCTCTTTGCAGGTGCAGATGAAGAAGAAGGCTCGAGCTCGATAATAGCTCCTTTCTCTTAGGTCTTGCCGCTGTGATCTTTTCTGCTGTGATTGAATCAGTAAGCGCTGCAGATCTGATCGTATAAAGAATTACCCTCATTCGATCTCAGATGGGATGAATACAAAGGAAGGCGGGGAGTAGCACTAGTCTCAGGGACAAATGCCACAGAAAGAGTAGCAGCTGCAAGAGATTCGACAGTTGGGATTCGGGATTAACCTAACCTGATTGACCTAATGAACCCAATATGCCCTTTTTGAAAGAATAAGGGCTTAGAGCCTAAATAGAACTAGTCAATCCGTAAGCAGGAATGGGAATGAATCCATGTCAACAGTAATCAATAGGTAAATGACTTACTTGAAGAGGCATATGAATATGAAAGATATCCCCGAATGGGATTGATGGACAGATTCCCTTGGAGCAAAGGAGAGATAGTGCTAGCAACTTCGAAAGAATGGGGAAGACAAGGTTTTTTCTTCAAGCTGGCAAAGGTAGTTTACTTGCTTAGATTATAAGGAACTTCTGGCTTAGCCAAGACTTATTCCTTCTTTACTACTATATGGAGGATATGTGGTTGCGTGAGACGCGCGAAAAGCGGGATTCTATCCTTTATTCCGGTGAACGTACCGGTCAAGCCCTTTTCGTCTAGCCTGTTCGTTCAAGTGAGTGATTAGTTGTTATTCACTCAGGAGATTGAAGAAGTCGAGAAAGAAGAAAGCGTCCGAAGAGCCGTACGAGGCGGTCTCGGACAAAGCGAGCAACGGCTTTATCGAAACAATGGAAGGGACCGATGGAGAATGAAAGAAGACATGCCGAAGAGGAGGAAATCTGAGCTAACTACATACACTAAGATTCGTATCTAAAAAACAGATCCTCTGTTCCTAGCCTGACTCGGGACTCCAAACAACCACTACCTGGCAAAAAGATGAAAATCGCAATATCGATGGTGGTCGGTCATGACACACAGAAGAAAACCTAAGACATAAGAAATAACGCGTTGTATCTGATGGGAAAATCCACCATGAGCATTAGCCCACTCTCGATGGCAAGGCAAGGGACAGCCATATCAAACCGGGAAAGCAGCCATGCACAATCACCCGTGAAGGCAGACAGATCCGTCAAACAGACTTTTCCTTCGTACAACTCCTGACATCCAATCCAAGAGATTAACAGTACCTTCTACTAAACCTGACTTCCCGCCCAAGCCTTCCACGGAGAAGACAGGACCAACCACTCAGAGTATTCAAGCTCTAATGAAAGTAGAAGAAACCATAACTTACTCTAACAATAAACTCCTAGAGAATTAATGAGGCAAGGTTAGGGGGGGACTACCCACTCCGAAGAAAGAGAAAGAACATATGCACCCTGGCCTGCAGTCAGACTGTTCCCTCGAGTCCTCAGCTGAGAATCTCAAGTTTCCGGGAAAGCATGGGACTGCTGCGTCTTCATCTCAAACATAAAAAGAAACGACTCGACCACTAACCCGGTCCGAACCGCGCAACCCAAAGAACAACTGACCAGGGCAATCCCGACTCATCGGCAATAATCCAGCTACTACGCCAGTCCAGTTTCCTGCGACAGGGGCATCTATTTCTCTTCGCAACTTACACCTCCTCACAAAGTCAGGCCGTACCACTCGATCTTCATCAGAAGCAAGGGCAAAGACCGAACCAGGGCCAATCCGAAGGAATAACTCAAAAACCAACTACATCCTCGCATACTCCGGAAACTCGAAAAGAACTTCGCTCTTATGCCGAAACCTAAACAGTGTACTGGGTACAAGGAATGCATACAGGCTCAAACGCTTATCAATGGCTTCACTTGGATGAAAAACCCAGAAGCAGAAGGCAGCCCCGCAAGGAATGCCTCCAAACACAACGAATTCGAGACTAGAACCACTAACTGGAAAAATAACTCCACTAGACAGTAAAGTCTCATCGAACTACCACACCAGTCAGATACAAATGTCTAAGAAGCCAAAGAATAAGGGTGGGCGTGATATAGCAGTCTTCATAGTAAACTGATGGGGGGATGCGGAGCAATAGGCGAGAACTAGAACAGAACTGAGAAGTAGAGCAGGGAACATCTTCTATTCTAGCATGGATCGGCATCAGATTGAACTACAATCCCAGCCTCCAATCTTTCTTCACTCTGCTATCCGAGTTTCTCCAACTCGAATCTAAGGTGACTTTCTTTATAATAAGGAAGAGACGCAAAAGGGCCACTAAGCGCAACGGCCCTTGCGAGACGAACGAAGGGAACCGAAGGGAAGCTTGCACGAAGGGATGGGAACTCCGGTGCCCGACCCTTGCATGTCCCAAGCAGGCACGAGTCCACCGCCCTCCTTCGGACTCTTCGTATCACTAACACCAGATCTATTTCTTCTCCTAGCTTGGTGTCAAAGGAGTTCTAAAGAGAGTCTGGAAACCTTCCCCTACAAAAAATCTCCACCCTCTCCCACCAAACGAAAGCGAAAAGAGGGGGCTTGCCCATCAACTCCCCTCCGAACACAGACTGCGAACTACCCTCTAGTTCCCCTAGGGGATCTAGTTGCTCAAATAATCAAATGTAAGAAATCTGTGACTTGCTTATATGCCTAAGACTCGCTCTCTAGGTCTCGTAAGCGAAGAAACTTCCGTAAACTTGCTTTACGCATCGCCTGCTTTCAGGCTTGAAAGCCCAATAGGAACTCCCAACAAGGCCAAAAAATCAACCTCCCCTATACGTATATCGACTACCTTTTTCCTGGAGGCGAGAAAGCACCGCTTCAGATCGACACTCTGTCCCCGCACTGACCCATCTCGACGTGAGGAGAAGACTTAGCTCGAACCGCAAGCAAAAAGGGGAATAAGTGATTGTCTGTCGGTAGGCGGGCAGAGAACATCCGGGACTAGGACGCCCTCTTTCCCTAACAATGTGTTATAGCACGGCATCTCCACAGGCATCCTGCTGGCTCCTGGGAGTCCCGAGAAGGAAAAGAGCTCAACGAAAAGCAACTACCAGTCGGCTGCTCCCGAAATAGAAAGAACCAACCAACAAAACAAAGCTACCTGTCATCTCTGAACGACCGAACAAGGTTTCGGAAGGAGACATCTAAGAGAAACTATCCGTAAACAGCGGAATCCCCTGGCAAGCACTTCCCTCGGGCTGAGTCCCTGTCCTTCAACCAAAACCACCAGCTCCAGAAGAAGGGCAAGACTATTGCAAAAAAGGAACAAAACTCCTGCCTTCTTCTCTTCAAAACGATCAATATGGAATAGAGTCTCTCGAGAGACTCCGCCCCCGTAGCAGGGTCATCGGCTTCATAAATGACAAATCATGCGCGACAAAGCCTTCTTACCGAGGAAGTCTCAGCACATCGTTACCTGCACCTTTGTGCATACAGAATTACCAGGGGGCGAACAGAAGCATGAGTCACCTCTCTCAACTCTCAATCTCCAAGCCCAGGGGCAGAAAAGAAGACCCCGCTGTCTTACAGAACGGCAAGAACAGCAATCACCTCTCAAATTCAAGGAGCTTCTGTCATATATATCTGAGCACAAAAGTCTCATCAAACAGCGCACTGGCTTGCTTGAGGGGTGGTACATTGTCATGGATGCTATCTCCATGGCTTGCTTACTCTCCTATCATCAGCGCTCAAATCTTCTACGCGCAGGCCTCCATACAAAGAAAGCCCCCACTTCCTCCCAATCCTAATCTCTCCCGTCAGCATAGCACACAAGCAGCAGAACCAAGAACTCCAAGAAAAAAAGAAAATCCAAGAGGAACTGGCACCTAACAGAGCGAGCCCGTGGAATTCTCAATATCAACCATCTGCATAAATCAATTCAGCCAACTCTGTAGTCAAAGCAAACATCGGCAAAAGAAGGAGGGCAACTAATAGCAATAAACCTTTAGCTAGGAGCCTCTCGCCTCACCTCACTGCCGAACAGAAAGGACGCCTACGCCCCGAGGGCACTACTCGACTCAAATCCGCAGGGAGCAACTGTCTTCGCATGCACTCTCTCAAGTCTTGGCGGACACTCTAAGACATACAACCCAGTACGCTGTGACTACTCTGCCTTCTGACCCAAAGTACCTACTACCATCCCGAACTATCTACGCAATTCTCTGTCTTCGTCACAGAACTCACAAACCTTACTCTAACAAGTAAGCACGTAAACGACCATATATAATATTATAAGCAAGTAAACTACCTTATGATTCTAGGGGTTTAGGATAGGAAGAGGGCTAAGCTCAACTCAAAGATGCTAAAAAGGGGCATTCATTCTAATTGCTTTCAATGCGCATTGAGCGTTCAGGTCTTTGTTGTATGAGATCTCTCGTTCCCCGTAAGAGATGAAGGCTCCTGAGCTCTCTTTTCAGGATGGAACGTTTGTTCAGGACCACAGGACGGGCTAGGGTCCCGTTGAATTATACCTGGTAAATCCCGCCACAGAGGTTGTTTTCTACCTCTCGAACACATACATGCCAAGTTAAGATTTTAGGACTCCTAGTTCCAACTTCAATCTTGGAGCAAGGTGAGTGGGCTAGGATCGGGCAAGGTTAGGAAGGGCGGGAAGGAACGAAGTAGCTTGACCAAGGAATTGGAATCGAATAAGATAACGAAAGGCTTCTTCACTAGTGACTGATCAGCACATGGTACTACAATTTCACTGCTTTTGATTCTACGGATATTTCCATTTACAAATCTGTCTGTTCTCCGCTCTATCTTACCTGGAAAGTGGGAAATAAACTCCCCTATTGGTTACTCGTATGCCTATTCTGATGCGGTGGGATCACCCACCTCTTTCTGTTCAAGATTACTGACTTAATGCCCTTTTTCACAAGGTTGAGAAAGATTTGGTAAACCTAATGTGAGTTGGCCGAGACCTAGACATAGAAAAGAGAAGGACTTTAGATGTCTATAGGTTGAAGGCGTGGACATGTTTGAGTAGGGATTTTCTAGAGGCTAAGGCAGATAAGAGGGCTTGGAACAGTACTTCCAATATATAGTCCTCTTACCGTGTCTAAGAGTTCAAAAAGTTCTAATTATCATACCAGTTCTCACGTTGTTAATAAGTATCATAGCAGTCAAAAGAGGGCTTAATAGATAGAGTGTCTAAGTCTGGAGTAACGGTAATACCCTATAGGGCTATTCTTGCTATAAGGTTCCATAGAAAGATACCATTGTAGGTTTTCCCATCCTTGCCCTACTCTAACCTGATATCACTTTCTACCATGGGTAAGTTCGCATACTCATAACTTGGTGACATACTCCTTTTATTTTGGCATGTGGGTAAGTCGTAAACAGCCCTTTAGAATATGCTTTCTTTCTCAGGATCCTATTTATCACCAGCTCCCGAGTGGAAGAGGCTCTTAATGAGAGAAATCAGCACTTCGATCTCTGCGTCCTGGAGGAATACCCAGACCAATCCTTTACCTTCTTTGAAAGCAGTCCCCGGATCCTTTTTCATAAAAAAGGAAATCCACCTCTCGTAGTGGTTGCCGCTTCCCTGGAAGCTAGCGCTGACGGCATAGATCCGAACCCCTTTAGATCCAGGTTCATCCGGCTGCGATTCTCCTCCCAAATACCGGATCTGGACGAGGGAAGACTCATTGCCACCTTGTGGGGCTGCGTCAGAAGGCGAGTCTGTTATTCCCCCTACGCCTTCTTTAGTACGACACCCAATGATCTTTGCCTTGACTATCGGGATTCCGAAGGATACTTCATTCCAGACGACCTAGATCCAGAAAAACGAAGCTTTCAAAAAATGTGCATGGATCGATACATGGGCTTCGCCCTGAGCGCTGGAGAAACTCTTGTTACTTACAAGTCCTTAAAAGGGATTTTGTACACAAAGCAAGGGAAGTGCCTGGAGTACAAGGCTGTTCGCTTAGAAAAAGTGATCGGAGATATAAATTTCTATCGATCTGCAATCTTATTGAACATGCGCGGAGAGTGGCAAAGCTACTGCTTCAAAGCTTTCAACGAAAAGGAGCTACCCTCTCTGTCCATACTCGACTTCGCTGTAATTCCATTGAAAAAGCCTCGGCGTCCAAGGGTGGACGAAAAGAACCAAGACGAGGGGAGGCGGACCTTCAATCTCTTTACGAATAATAATCTCAGTTGCAATAGGGTTGAAACGCGCTTCAGCCCGGAGGAGGAGGAAAAGATCTCGTGGCAGCTCCAATTATTAGGCCACCCTAAAAACATTCACTTACTGAATGTATGGCGGAGCCAGGACCCCAACCAAGGGGACTACGCCACCTGGCCCCTGGAGATGTCCTTCGAAGGAATACAAAAATATGAGGAGACGCCCACCATGTCGGGCAAAGGCCTACCTATAGTTCTGAAGCTCGACAACGAGCACGAGCAGACGGAAAGGGATTGGGAAGGCTATGAAGAGCTCTTAGCGGCTGAGCAAGAAAGGGCTCAGAGTGGGCAGTTGAGACCTTATTCAATCAGATTCGCACACTCCGGGGACAATGAGTGTTGGGGTACCTACGAGGGGCGGTAGAGAATGAAGATAGAGAAGCAACTGAAGATGGAGAAGGCGGCTTACTCGGGGGAGCAAGAGTTCTGGGACAAGAATGATTAAAGGAAAAGGGCGAGTTCCGCAGTAGGCTTGCTCGGCTGAATGGAACTCAAATCGGAGGAGAAATGCGAGGATTGGAAAACCAGCGACTAGAGGAAGAGCTCAATCTCAGGTAATAGCAGACGAAGACGCGTCTTATCGTCTGCATCTATAACGACTTCTATAAGGGAACAACCGGGATACTATCCCCTTTCTATTCTTTCTAGTAGCTGTAGCTAGTAGCTCTCTTCTTTGTATGAGTTACAACTGAAGAAGACGATTAGTCGATAAAGCTATTCGGTGAATAGTATTCTATTGGTGTTCTAATAAGCCCTCCCCCTTCCCCCAGGCATTCCCGAATCCGTAGCAGCAGGTTTGAATGTTGGGGACCTTCAGTCTGTCTTTCATCAAGGCTCTTTGTCAAGTGAGGGTTCAGAGGCAGGATTCGAGTGCTAGGGTTTAGCTTTCTCCATCAGGGGGGTCAGTGAACTTCCACTGATTTAAGAGGATCAGAAGCAGCCCAACTCAATGAAAGATTGATTTCTCAATTCAAATAAACATAAAACAGCTTACGTTTTAGACACCTAAAACGAGCATCTCATAACCCTCACCTCGATAAACCACGTATCTCACTCGAGCAACTCACCTAGCTCACTCCAATTCGAGCTAACCAGCTAACTCCAGCACCTAGCTCACTCAACTCGAGTAAAACAGACTCCACTGACTCACCCAAGAAAAGGAAGGCAGGAAAGATATTCGACATAGACCGACTTCAGACTGTTTCCTGTGGTTTGTCTTTGAGAACTTGACTTTAGCCTTTGCTTTATGAAGATAGGAGAAATTAGCCGGAGGGCTATCTCCCCATAGAAGAAATGGGCTATTCAGGACGGCAAAGCGCAAACTCACTTCAAGAACTGGAAGCACAGGGAAGGTATGCCCCTTTTGCACATAAACAAAGAAGCTCCCTAGGAGTAGGACTGCCCTTATCACATGCCTTCCTGGCGGAAGGAATGAATGGAGGGACGCGCAAGCTACTATTACTAGTAAGGCTGCAAAGACAGCTATCTTCTCCTTGCTTGCTCCCTGGGGGGGAACCCAAAAAGCACCATTCCCACTAGCTACGAGGAAGAGCGACCTAGTCTCTTACAAAAGAAGTTGTGGACTCAGATATGATGCTCGTACTTATATTGTGATTTCCCTCGGGAAGAGACCCCTTCTTGGACATATACTCGATCGGGATACCCGGCTAGAAAATGACTCCATCTCTTCCTCTCCCTGCCGGTCGAGCTAGCTATCGCTTCCTTGGACTTTCAATCTCATTTTTTATCTGTTTTAGGAATTATTCCCTGGGCTTTCAATGGGACCATGCCTTGGATTTCAATCCGAGATCATCCCTTGGGGTTAGTTCATTCTCTTGGTTAGTTGATCTCTTGCTTAGTTTATTCCATTTACTGCCCCGTTAACAAGACCAAAACTGCAAAAGAGATTCGCCTGTTGCCGTAGTAGTCTAAGGAGTCGTATCTTATAACCAGTAGTTGGCCCAGGTCCAATATGGAAAGGTCTGAGGAGTCTATCTCTTGCCTAGATCTGAATCTCTCTTTCCCGGTACCTCAGTACATAATGGACTCTCATTCTATCTTTAACATCCTTATCCTTACTAAGCAAGACGACTCATTTCTCTTTCTATACTATATTTCGAGTGAGACACCTCTTTATGCACTGGGCAGGCTGTCTATGAATCCTAACCCGAACGAGTTACGAACTCCGACCAAGCCCAACTATCTCCTTTCTTATGACGGGGAATGATCTTCTCTTCTCAGCTAGTGTACCTGGTGAATGAGTCCTAAGCAATTGAGTCAGTCTTCGAAGCCATCCCGAGGTACCGACCGAGCATTAGTCCTGCCCTCTCCCGACCATTGAGTGATCTCATGAGAGAGTGTACCGAGTCAGTGATCTCTCGCTCCCGAACTCAGAGGCTTTTATGTACCTATCAGATCGATCTCGACCTAGTAGGCTGATCTATCGAGTGAGCTAGTAGGGGAGACACTTCTTTATGCGGGTCGGGGGAGCCGTATACTATTCTTTAATGGTATCGACGGGGCTGTCTACGAAGCCCTTCGTTCCGGAGATCTCATATGAGTAGGGAACTTGGCTTGCTTGAATCGTTAAGCACCTCGGTCTTCTATTTCAAATAGAAATATTATTAATAGAAGGTCAATCAAAGGTAGTTTACTTGGCTTATATATTATATAAGGAAGAACGAGAACATCATGACTACTCAGTAGAACTAGGCTCAGCAGGCTCAACAAAACTATATATTGACTTGGACTCCAACTAAAAGTCCGAAGAAGGCTGAGAACTAGCAACAAAGCCCAGCTCAGAACGAGGGGAAGATCGGGTGGTACCTGCCTTACCCTTTGATGACTTCCCTCCTTTTAATGTAGATTGATTTGAACTGATGAACCATGCATTGAGTTCCCGACTTGCCTTCACGATTTCAGTACTGATTGACGGGCAGGGTTGAGAGTTTCGATTTATGCTTCTGCTGACCTGCCCCTTTCCTTTGGCTGGGATGGGATGACTTCTCTTGAGGAGAGGAGAGACAAGGAACGAAATCAATCAACTCAATCAATCGCCGGGAACTAAAGAAGTTTTGTCGACGGAAGGCTTCTCAAACATCAGTCTATGGTATATGGTGATATTCCTCCTGACAGAGCTACTAACATTCCTCGTGGTCTTACTAGTTTCGATAAGTTATCGTCTGCTACCTCTTTTAGATCGTACCCAAGCCCGCCTCCACTTCTTTATTAGAAAGAGGTGCGTGCTATATGAAACTTCAGCCTTGAGTTGGTGAGGTTGGTTCATCGGCCGAGTCAATCCAGTTGCCCGAGCAGATCCAGACTGAGTTACAGTAGAGCATATAGTAGTTTCTCTAGTAGCATGAGTAGTTATACTACCCATACCCAGTTTACGCTGTTCATGAGGGTGATCGAGACCCGAACCCAAAGAGTTCAGTCGTTAGCGTAACGAGACGTCTCTTAGTAGTTTACGAGTAGGCGGATCAATATCCGGAACCTATGAATATGGACCCATAGCCTACAGCAGCATAGGCATCATCTTAGCCGGATCGATAGGCAGATTCCTTCATGATCTAGAGCCATACCCTTTTTAGCATCCCTTCGCCCAGCTCCATACGTAGATTCACTAGTTACTTTAGCTTGGTTCCACAAGTCAGGTGCAGATTGGATAGTGACAGAAGCAACCGGAAATAGAGATAGAGTAAGTAGAGTAGCAAACCAGTTGTCAAGGAAGGTTGTTTGTTAGCGCTCACGGGCAAGAGGGATTAAGGCAGGCGGGACTACTTCTTAGGTGACAGCATTCCAGCGAGCCTCTCCTAGGCCAGCTTCAGATCTCATCAACGATAGGGAAAGGGCTCTAAAATAAGGTCAAGATCAAGTCTATTGAGCTCCGATTAGTTCACTCTAGCCAAAGCAAATCTTTAATTCTGGTTGTTCATGCCAGCACGGCGTTTGGTGTTCAGTGAAAGAAAGCTACACAGGCCTAGTTGGAACAAAGTCAGGACCGTGGGCATTCCTTGATAAAACAGTGATGATGTGGTCAACCCTGGATACGTGGCTCTTCGATGGGGGAAGGACCACGCTAGTCGTCTGAGTGTGTGGTGTGTAGTGGGTGCATCTTAGTGTCTTCTTACTAAGATTAAGATAAAAAAATGAAAAAATATATGATTCTCGTTCTCTAAACTCCACTCTTTTTCTCTTTCAAACTAGGAGGATTGGCATTTGGCCAAGATGTGATCTATCTCTTTGGAGTGGAACTTTGGTTTTCTTTAGCGAGGAACCGTTTCACTCGGCGGACAGTCGAATGATCAAAGCGAAATGCTTTTGGCATCTTTTGAGCATGTTCAGCTTCCAAAATTCCTGGAGTCCTACGGCATTCTCACAGAAAGAAAACATGGCTAGTATCTAACTATTTTGTTATTGTAGTAGAAAGCGATCAGTTCTTCCGATCTTGTTTGGGTTTGGAAAGGTTTCCTTTATCAATTCCAGAAGTGGAGGAGCCTATGTAGAAGAAGCTGTAGAAGAGCACCACCACGGTTCAGGTCCCGACACATGGGGGGTTAATTCAGCTGCAAAGATCGTGAATCAATAAATTCGGGTGATAGACGAAGGCGTTAGTCCATCGGTGTCTTAGGGGCAATCATCTGACCTGCGCCAGTGTATAAAAAGAAATTGTAAATTATTACAGTAGCGAGGAGAGCTTATGGACAAAAAATGAGGATTATTCGGGCGTTTGCCTATCCCAGAGATGTTTTACCCGATGACCCACTCGCCTCAGAACCGATAGCCAGGAATTCTATCTCACCCTC